>ERZ802826.512-NODE-512-length-12033-cov-30.3147_pt1 | contig 12033 bp, 12 predicted proteins | sample MGYA00345651_ERZ802826 | MGnify/ENA primary metagenome ERZ802826 (study PRJEB30503, sample SAMEA104212371) | marine metagenome | biome: Westerlies Biome; feature: [SRF] surface water layer (ENVO:00010504) within the epipelagic zone...; material: water...
TAGAGCAACGCTTTCGTAAAGCGTGGGTCGCCTGTTCAAGTCAGGTCATCGGCTTTTAACAAACAAGGGCAACAATCTGCCTGGCCTCAAACTACCAAGGAACATATTTTCCATTAAGCCACATCAAATTCGACGCCCCAAAGACCAAACGATTTGCAGGTCCAGAAAAACAAATCAGCCTGATTGCCCAACACAAAAAATATTGAAATTTGATCATTCATGGGAATCAGATTCTCATCCGTCTCAAGAGCAAAGAGCCTTCAACCTTTGCACAGCGCACAACTGCTCTCCGGTCTCGATCTCCTCGTTCAGCAGTTCATGCCAGGGCACAATCCAATGTCGGCTGTCCACCTCCTCCAGGACATCCGCCGCCTCTGAATTGGGCAACACAATCACACGGCGATCCTTGAGCAACAGCGTGCGGCGCAACCATGGGGTGAAGATCAGCTCTTCCACCAACTGCTGATAGGACCCATCGGCGATCGCCCGTTGAAACCCCCTTTGAATCGCATACGCCAGTGCATGATTGTCAGGACTGACGTAAAAGAACCCTGCGTAGGGATAGGCCAGCAGCAGATTCGGATCCAGGGTGGTGCCGGATGTGGACGACGCCATCAACTGTTCCTCCCGCTCCAACTCCGCAATGCCTCTGGGGAACAACTGCACCCGTTGGTGATCCACCAGGCGAAACAGGTTCTCCGATCGGGCAGTGAACGTTCGCAGGCCCGCCGAATCAAAGATGTTCACATCACTCCAGCCCACCCCTTGGAGCAGAACGATGTCGCGGAGGTCCTGCTTGTTGCGGATCGTGGCCAGCCGCTTGATCTGACTCCGATGGGTCCAACCGCTGCGGAGTCCGAGGATGCCACCAGTGACGGGAATGGGCACGGCCCGCAGACGCCGGTTCAGATCCACGCCAGCGCCATAGATACCGACGCTCAGGGCAAAGGGATTGCGGCCTAAGCGCGTGAAGGTTCGCAGGCCCGCCGAATCAAAGACGAATCCTTGTTCCAAAGCAGCAATGGCTTCATCTTGCGAGACGTCCACTTCACTGAGTCCAAGGACGAAGGGACGACCGCTGCGCTTGAGCACCAGCTCCAGCAGGCGGTACTTGAAATCGTTGTGGTCTTCGCCGGGCGAACGATCCAGCACCACCGCGAGGGTTCCCGCAGGCAGAGACCGCACTTCTGTTGCAGTGAGAATGTATTGATCGTCGATCTTGAGCCGACGTTCACTCAGACGCGGCTGAATCAACAATGCGCCCACCAGAGCAATCACAACGGTGAGCCCGGACGTCACCAACGTCCAGTAGCCGGATGGGTGGGGCGCTGTTGGTTGTGTCATGGAATGATCCACCAGATGCCCAGCAAGGTCATCGCCACATAACTGGGCAGGAGCAGCACCCGCAGCCCCTCGGCGAACCTTGTACTGATCAGACTGAGCTGATTGTCGATCAATTCATCAGCAGCAACGACATAAAGAATCCCCAGGAAAATGATCAATTGCAGATTGCCGATGAAGCCCGTCATCGCCGTCACCGGAAGATTGCCGGCAATGAACACGTAGTTACCGCCGGCGGACACCACCGCCGCGAGGATCAGATCATCCCGGCTGCGGGTGATCAGCAGACTCATGCAGCAAAGGCCGATCGCCAACAAATAGCCGAGGAAATCGGGCGCGACGAACAGCAGGCTGCGCCGCTGGATCGGCAGGTCAAACGACACGGTGGGTTGCCGACGCACGGCGACGCCGTCGGCGAGAGGACGGCCCAGATCATTCATCAGGCTGATGCTGGAGGCGTAACCGGTCGGATCCTTCAGGGTCCAACCCGGCAGCAGCAGGCTGGGGGTCACGCTGCAGGGCTGCTTGGGCACCACATCCAGGTTCACCGGCTGCAGTGGATCATCCAGACCGATCTGAACGTGCAAAAGCTGATCGTCGAAGGGATAACGCTGCAGGCGCCAGCGCTTCACCACCGGTGAACGCACCTTGTAGAGGCTCCAGCTGTGACCATCCGTCTGATCCCGGCGGATCCGCTCAAAGCGCTGAATATCTCCGTTGTAGATGCCGTTGAGGACGCGCAACTGATCACTGGGGTTCTGATCCGGTTCCCCATGCCACACGGTCCAAAGCAGCAGTTCGATGGAGAACTGGTCATCCATCAGGTCGATGTCGCTGATGTTGGTGATGTAGGCACCCACCTGCAGCAGCGGCTCAGCTGGAGCTGTCGGCGCAGCCTTCACCGTGCCCCAGTCAATCGCCGCAGGAGCATCCGAACGTTCGGCTACTGGGGGCGGCGCCTGCGACGGCCGCCCCAACCCCAGGGCCAGCGTGAGGGCAAATGCTGCGGCAACCAGGGCAATCCACCAACGATGGCGATGCGGCACAACGGGCACGAGCTGCGGCGACTCTGCTCTCAACCCACCATGACAACGCCGTTGAGGAATCACAACGGCTGCCGTGATCAGGGAGCATGGACCCAATCACGGACTTGCCAAGCCTGCTTTGGTCACCATCCCTGCAGCCACGGTCCCTGCAGCCCTTGTCCGCTCGGGTGCCGCCCTCAGCGGATTGCTGCTGGTGCTGTTCGTGCTGGTGCATCTGATTGGCCTGCTTCCAGCGGTGCTGGCACCTGAGCAGTTCGAGGCCTACGCCACAGCCCTGCACAGCAGCCCATGGCTGCCTGTGGTGGAGAGCGGCCTGCTGCTGGTGGCCGTCGTTCACATCAGCCTCACCCTGGTCAAGGCCATGGCCAACCGCAGAGCCGGCAACACCGCGACCCTCCGAAGTCGTCGCCAATCCCCTCTGGCAGCCCTGGCCAGCCGCAGCACGGTGGTGGCCGGACTGGTGACCCTGGGTTTTCTGGTGATGCACCTGCGCCAGCTGCGCTGGCCCCGCCCCGCAGCTGGCGAGGAAGCCGCCACGTTGATCCAGGTGCTGCAGCAGCCGTGGAACGCCGTCCTCTATGCCGCTGCGGCAGTGGCCCTGGCCCTGCATCTGCTGCACGGCGCCGAAGCCGCCCACCGCAGCCTGGGCTGGCTGACACCCGCCAACAGCAGCGCCCTGCGCGCGGGAGCAGGCGTTCTCGCCGCCCTGATCGGCGGCGGTTTCCTGACGATCAGTGTGCTGCTGGCCCTGGGAGGTGTCGCATGAGCGGCCTGCCCGACCCGCGCATTCCTGCCGGCCCGATCGCCGATGCCTGGCAGCGCACCAAGGAGGGGCTGCCCCTGATCAGCCCCCTGCGCAAAGGCCAGATCGATGTGCTGGTGGTGGGCACTGGCCTGGCGGGTGCCTCTGCCGCAGCCACCCTGGCCCAGCAGGGCTACCGGGTGACGGTGCTGAGCTTCCACGACAGCCCGCGGCGGGCCCATTCGGTGGCGGCCCAGGGCGGCATCAATGCGGCGCGATCGGTCGCCGTGGATGGCGACAGCGTCAGCCGCCTGTTCACCGACACGCTCAAGGGAGGTGATTTCCGAGCCCGGGAAAGCGGCTGCCAGCGGCTGGCGGAAATCAGCAGCGGCATCATTGATCAATGCGTGGCCCAGGGCGTGCCCTTCGCCCGGGAATACGGCGGCAGCCTGGCCACCCGCAGTTTCGGCGGCGCCCTGGTGAGCCGTACCTTTTACGCCCGCGGCCAGACCGGTCAGCAGTTGCTCTATGGCGCCTACCAGGCGTTGATGCGTCAGGTGGAGCTTGGCCGGGTCCGACTGCTCACCCGCCGTGATGTGCTCGAGCTGATCACCGTTGATGGTGTCGCGCGGGGCGTGGTGGCCCGCCATCTGCTCAGCGGTGCGTTGGAAGTTCACACCGCCCGCACGGTGCTGCTCTGCACCGGGGGCTACAGCAACGTCTACTTCCTCTCGACGAATGCGCTGAAATCCAACGCCAGCGCCATCTGGCGGGCCCACCGCAAGGGCGCCCTGTTCGCCAACCCCTGCTTCACCCAGATCCACCCCACCTGCATTCCCAGCGGTGATGCCTTCCAGAGCAAGCTGACGCTGATGAGCGAAAGCCTGCGCAACGACGGCCGCATCTGGCTGCCGCTCGAAACGGGCGACCAGCGATCCGCCGAGAACATCCCGGAACAGGAGCGCGACTATTTCCTGGAGCGGCTGTATCCCAGCTACGGCAACATGGCGCCACGGGATGTGGCCTCCCGCCGGGCGCGGGAGCTGTGCAATGCAGGGCGGGGCGTTGGCCCCGGTGGCCGCTCGGTGTATCTGGATCTCACCGATGCGATCAAGACGGAAGGCCGCGAGGCCATCGCCGCCCGCTACGGCAACTTGATGACGATGTACGAGCGGATCAGCGGCGACGATCCCTACCGCAAACCGATGCGGATTTACCCCGCCCCCCACTACACGATGGGCGGCCTGTGGGTGGACTATCAGTTGATGAGCTCGATCCCGGGGTTGTTCGTGCTGGGGGAGGCGAACTACTCCGAACACGGCGCCAACCGCCTGGGGGCCAGTGCGTTGATGCAGGGATTGGCCGACGGGTATTTCATTGCCCCGTCCACGGTGACCGCCTGGCTGGCGGGCAACGCGGCCCCGGACGTCACGCCTGATCATCCGGCCTGCCGCGAAGCCCTGGAGAGCACCCGCCGTCGGATCGAGACGATGCTGGCCAGTGGAGGCACAACTCCCGTGGACAGCTTCCACCGGGAACTCGGGGCCGTGATGATCGATCGCTGCGGCATCAGCCGCGATGCCGAAGGTCTCCGGGACGGACTCAGCCAGGTGGAGGCCTTGGAGAAGCGCTTCCACGGTGAAGTGCGGGTGCCGGGAGAAGCGGCAGGGCCCAACGCGGAACTGGAGAAAGCGCTGCGGGTGAGTGATTTCTTCGGGTTGGCGCAGCTGATGCTGCGCGACGCCTTGGCCCGGGAGGAGTCCTGCGGTGCCCACTTCCGCGAGGAGCACCAGAGCCCGGAGGGTGAAGCCCGGCGCGATGACGTCAACTTCGCCCACATCGCTGCCTGGGAACACCAGGATGGTGCGGAGCCGATCCGCCACAGCGAAACGTTGCAGTTCACCGCCCTGCAACCGAGCACCCGCAGCTACCGATGAAGATCACCCTGCGCATCTGGCGCCAGCCCGCCGCAGACCAACCCGGCCGGTACGAGCGCCATGGACTTGCCGATGTTTCGCCGGATGTGTCGCTGCTGGAGGCCCTCGATCAACTGAACGAGCAGCTGATCAGCGCCGGGCAACGACCGGTGAGCTTTGAGCACGATTGCCGGGAGGGCATCTGCGGCAGTTGCGGCTTCCTGGTGAACGGTCAGGCCCATGGCCCCCGTCGTGCCACGTCGGTGTGTCAGCTCTATCTCCGGGAATTCGAGGACGGCGCGGAACTGACGCTTGAGCCATGGCGGGCCAAAGCCTTCCCTGCGATTCAGGATCTGATGGTGGACCGCTCTGCCTTTGACCGCTTGATTGCCGCCGGTGGCTACTGCTCCACCGGCACCGGCCAGGCGCCGGATGGCAATGCCCTGCCGGTGGGACGCGACCAGGCCACCAGCGCCTTCAGCACAGCCACCTGCATCGGCTGCGGAGCCTGTGTGGCCAGCTGCAGGAATGCGTCCGCCAGCCTGTTCGTGGCCGCCAAATTGGCGCACCTCGGTCAGTTACCCCAGGGCCAGCCGGAACGGGCCTCGCGCGCCAGGGCGATGCAGGATCAGATGGCGGCCGAAGGCTTTGGCAGTTGCAGCAGCAATCTGGAATGCGAAGCCGTCTGTCCGCAGGAGATCTCAGCGGACTGGATCAGCTGGATGCACCGGGAGCGGCGGGGCTGAGCGTCGTCATCCACGTGCTCACAACCCGGCACATCCGCGGCCGGCAGCACTGAGATCGGCCAGGGCTCGCTCGCCGCGCCCCTTGCCCAGCTGCTGGAGAATCACATCGGCCTGCACAGCCAGCAACAGGGTCTGGCAGGGATAGGCCTCGAGGTCCGCCGCCCGGCGCTGAAGCTGCTCCGTTTGATCCAGCGCCCGTTCGCAGGCGGCTGGCTGCCTGCCTTGCAGGCAGAGGCGGGCTTCAGCCTGCACAGCGGCCAGACCGGCAGCCTGAACCTCGCCTGCGCAGCTGAGAACCAGCAGAGATGCAACGACTGTGACGGGTCGTGCCATCACGAAACCATGAGGCGGTTTGCTGTGATGATGGCTCAACTTTGACCCCGAGCTCAGCCGTGTACACCGACTGGACCGCGATCGCTCTGCTGCTGTTCACCGCCGTGCCGCTGGTCGTTGTTGTCGGCACGGCGACCTTCTTCGTGGTGCGCAACAAGCAGAAGGCCCCGCTGGGCTGAACGCGGCTCTGATCAGGACTGCTGACGAACCAGACCACTCAGCGGCGTGACGGTGATGTCCGAAGTGGACAGCTGATTCAAGGGAGCCGCCTGGATGGCGGCACTGAGCTGACCCTGGCCGAGGCAGGCCAGACAGGTGCGGAAACGCTGGCCGGACACGCGTTGAATCCCGCTGCCGCCGCAGATGGTGCAGGTGCTCATAACCGGTGCGCTGGATCGTTGAAATCAGTGTGAGGCCAATTGAGCCGAACGATCCCGAAGCCTTCCTTAAGAATGGCCAGCACGGATCCCTTTCTGAGTCAAGTCCTCCAGTAATTCGATCGCCGAGAGCCTGGCCCCAGGCGGCCCATAACCCAGGCCAGAGGCCAGAAGACCGACCACTGCAGGGGCATCCAGACCCAGCTCACGCAAGGCCATCAGCCCGCTGCTGGCTTCACGTTTCGACAGCTTCCTCCCCTCGGCGTCACAACGCAACGGACCGTGGTGAAAGCGGGGGGGTTGCTGCTGCAGGGCCCGATACACACTCCGCTGGGCGGGCAACGCCTCGCGCAGATCTTCACCGCGCACCACATCAGTGATGCCCAGGGCCAGTTCATCGATCACGGTGGCCAACTGGTATGCGATGAACCCGTCCGCACGGCGCACCACCACATCACCGCTGCCATCTGGATCACGGCTGGGAACCCGCAACCGCCAGCTGGGCAAACGGCGATCACGCCACCCCCAGCCAGCGCTGCCATCACGGCAGGTGCCGGGGTAACGCGCCAGACCTGCCAGCTCCCGTCGTGAGCAACGGCAGGGGAACAGGGCGCCGCTGCGGCGCAACCAGGAGAGCCAGGAGGCGTACAGCCCACGGCGGCGGCTCTGCAGAATCGGCTCCCCGTCCCAGTCGAGCCCGAGCCAGTGCAGATCGGCCTGGATCGCCTCAACGGCACCGGGCCGGTTGCGGGGGGTGTCGAGATCATCGATGCGCAACAGCCAGACACCACAGGCCTGGCGCGCCTGCAACCAGGACAACAGGGCCGTCTGGAGATTGCCGAGATGCAAGGCGCCCGTCGGCGATGGGGCGTAGCGACCGCGGTAGGTGCCGTCGGCTCGCCAGCGCTGGCCACGCTCCAGCTCCAGCAGCAGATGATCCGGAACGGGCATGAAAAAGGCGGCCCCCTGGACCGCCCATTCGATCAGAGAATCGTTGTTGGATCAGCCCTGAACGCGGTCCTTGAACATCTTGCCGGCGGTGAAGGCGGGCACGCGCTTGGCGGGGATGGCGATCTTTTCGCCGGTCTTGGGGTTCAGACCCTGACGGGCGGAACGCTCGCGGGGTTCGAAGGAGCCGAAACCAAGGATCGATACCTTTTTGCCTTCAACAACGGAATCGATGATGGTTTCGATTGCGGCGTCGACAACCATGGAGACGTCGGTCTTGGTGAGCTCGGTGCGAGCAGCCACCAGATTCACCAGGTCAGCTTTGTTCATTGGAGAGGAAGAGTCGGGAGGCGGAGACGGCGCTGAAACGGCGTTCGGTCCCGCCGCTGCCTTCCCCAAGCGGCCCAATCGTATGGAGGCTGACGGGGTGCTGCAAGCGACAAGTCCTGTGCCGCAATGCTTTAGCTGGATTGCACCGCCTCAGACCAGCCACTGAAGGGCACCAGACGCTCCCCCCGCAGTGCCCCGAGACCCGCGCCAGATGCCAGTTGGGGGCTTGCATCTGAAGGAATCCAACCGCGCAGCCGCCGCAGACTTTCGAGTTGGCGTGGCCAGTGAAATGTGCGGCCATGGCGCAGGGGCCCGAGCCGTCCAGGACCCAGCGGCGTCAGCAAACGCCCGCAGAACAACAGATCCGCATGGGGTGCATGCACCACGCAGCTGCCGGGAGTGGGGCCCGCTGTCCAGAGCAAGCGCAGGCCACTGCTGGTGATGTGCTCGTCAGCAAAGGTGTGCAGCGGCGAAACGTTGGGCAGCAGATAGGCCTCCTGCTCCTGCACCAGCACCGGCCAGCCGAAACGCTCCTGCAGGCGCCGCAGGCGACCGTGGCCCTCCCGGCTGGTGAGCAGGATGCGCGGTGTGCGGGACCCCGCCAGGTCGCGCAGAGCCGTCAGCGTTGCCTCGGTGAGTGGCGGGCAATCGATCAGCACCGGCTCCGGCGTTGCCTCCAGCCACCAGGCGCTGCCGCCCTGGCAGTCGCGGTTGGGGGGGAACAGCCAGAGATCGTCCCGCAGCTGCTGGGGAGGCCGACCGGGCTCCAAAGCCGTGGTCATCGTCATGACGTTCAGCGCCGGACCAAACCACTAGTTTGAAGGCGCCATGCCCGTTGGCCTTGAGCGGCATCCACCCCGGCACGCCCTGGCCCCTGGGCAGCAGCATCACACCCCGGGGGGTGAACTTCTCGGTAGCGGCACCGGCAGCCGACCGGATCGAGCTGCTGATCTTCGAACGGGCATCAGCGCCGACACCCGAGCGGGTGATCGAACTGGATGCCCGCCGCCACCGCTCCGGCGATTACTGGCATGTGGAGCTGGAAGGCGTTGGCGAGGGCTGCTGCTACGGCTACCGGGTGTTCGGGCCCCTGGCACCCGGGGGCCACGGCTTTCAACCGGCGAAGGTGCTGGTCGACCCCGCCGCCCGCGCCATCAGCGGCTGGGACGTCTACGACCGGGTGCTGGCCACCGGGCCAACCCCGAACGCCCATGCCTGCCTCAAGGCGGTGGTGACCGAGCGGGAGCCCTTTGATTTTCAGCGCCATCCACGGCCCCGCCACAGCTGGCAGCGCTCGGTGATTTATGAGCTGCATGTGGGCGGCTTCACCGGCCGAGACGATTCCGGCGTCGCCCCGGAGCAGCGGGGCACCTACCTGGGGCTGATCGACAAGCTGCCCTATCTCAAGGAGCTCGGCATCACGGCGATCGAACTGCTGCCGGTGTTCTGCTTCGACCCCGCCGATGCACCGCCCGGTCGCGACAACGTGTGGGGCTACAGCCCGCTGAGCTGGTTCACCCCCCACCACGGCTACGGCTGTGGCGATGATCCACTGCAACTGCGCCATCAAGTGCGTCAGCTTGTAGCCGCCTGCCATGACGCCAACATCGAAGTGTTGCTGGATGTGGTCTACAACCACACCACGGAGGGCACCCGGCTGGGGCCAACCCTGAGCTGGCGCGGTTTTGCCGATCGCACTTATTACCACCAAACCAGCAGTGGCGACTATCTGGATGTGAGCGGCTGCGGCAACTCCATCGCCGCCAACCAACCGATCAGCACGCAATTGATCCTGGAGTCGATGCGCTGCTGGGCGCTGGAGCTCGGGGTGGATGGCTTCCGCTTCGATCTGGGCATCGCCCTCAGCCGCGGCAACCAGCTCAAACCGCTGGATCAGCCACCACTGTTTCGGGCGATCGAAGCCGATCCGCAACTCAGCGATCTCAAGCTGGTGAGCGAGCCCTGGGATTGCGGCGGCCTCTACCGGCTGGAGGATTTCCCGGCCCAGCGGATCGGCACCTGGAATGGTCACTTCCGCGATGGCTTGCGCCGCTTCTGGAAGGGCGATGAGCACAGCACCTGGACGCTGGCCCAACGGTTCAAGGGCAGTCCGGATCTGTACAACGACAAACCGGTGGCCCTGGGACGCTCGGTGAATCTGATCACCGCCCACGACGGCTTCACCCTGGCGGATCTGGTGGCCTACAACCGCAAACACAACCTGGCCAACGGCGAGGACAACCGCGATGGCGAAAACCACAACAACAGCTGGAACCACGGCGTGGAAGGTCCAACGACCGACCCGCAGGTGCTGGCGCTGCGGCGCCGACAGCAACGCAACCTGCTGAGCACCCTGCTGCTGGCCCGCGGCGTGCCGATGCTGCTGATGGGCGATGAGGTGGGCCGCAGCCAGGGGGGCAACAACAACAGCTGGTGCCAGGACAGCCCCCTCAGCTGGATGGTCTGGAACGACGACCACTGCGATCTGGAGCTGAAATTGTTTCTGCAGCGGCTGCTGAAGCTGCGGCAGGCCCTGCCGCAACTGTTCAATCCGCTGGTGCCGCCACCGGAAACCAGCCGCAAGCAACCCCAGACCCCCACTGACCTGTGGCGGCAATGGCACGGCGTGGAGCTGAGCAAGCCGGACTGGGCAGCCTGGAGCCGCACCACCGCCACCAGCCTGCACATGGGCAGCCGCGGCGCCCTGTTGTGGATGGGCTTCAACGCCTACAACGAACCGCTCAACTTCGAGCTGCCGGTGCCCGCCTCCCCCTGGATGCAGGTGATCGACACCTCCCTGCCCGCCGGGGAGGACCTGCCGGCGCAAGCTGTGCCGTACGACGGCGTGGACATTCCCCTGGCGAGCCGCAGCCTAGTGCTGCTGCTCTCCCGAGAGGTGGCATCAGGCCTGGCGCTCTGAGGAAGCGGGTGACGGGAATCGAACCCGTGTCATCAGCTTGGAAGGCTGAGGTCTTACCATTACACAACACCCGCACTGGTACATCTGAACCACAACCCTTGATGGGGTGGTCAGTGCTTCAGCACACCTGCATTATGGCGGTCCGCCTGCCACCTGCACTCGCTTGACATCGTCCGACGCAATCAGCGGGGGATCCCGACGCCGCCTGATGCTGGCCTACGGGCTAGGCGACGCCGGCACAGGGCTTGCCGCCAGCCAACTCGGCTTCTATCTCTTCCCCTTCTTCATCTGCGCCGCAGGCCTACCGGCCTACATCGCCGGTTCCCTGCTCACGGTGAGCAAGGTGTGGGACGCGCTGAATGACCCGTTGATCGGCTGGCTCAGCGATCACACCACCAGCCGCTGGGGACCGAGGCTGCCCTGGATGCTGACAGCGGCCCTACCGCTGGGCATCAGCCTGGCGGCGATGTGGTGGGTGCCCCCGGGCGGCACTCTGCAGCGCACCACTTACTACGCCGTCATGGCGGTGCTGCTGATGACCGCGTACAGCAGCGTCAACCTGCCCTATGCCGCGCTCAGCACCGAGCTCACGCCGGACACCGCCATTCGCACCCGCCTCAATGCCGCACGGTTCACCGGCTCGATCCTGGCGAGCCTCAGCGGACTGATTGTGGCCTCGCTGGTGCTCACCGACGGCGGTGGCGGCTACCTGGCCATGGGCCGGATCACCGGTAGCGTCGCTGCCACAACCACGTTGCTCTGCTGCTGGGGGCTGGCCCCCTACGCCAAGCGGGCTCAACGGCCGGCGCCCAACAACGAAGCGCCGATGCAGCAGCTGAAACGGGTGCTGGCCAACCCCCGCTTCCGCCAGGTGCTAGGGCTGTACCTGCTGCTCTGGTTCAGCCTGCAACTGATGCAGGTGGTGGCCCTGATCTGGCTGGTGCAGGTGGTGCATGTGCCCGCCACCCTCTCCACCTGGATCCTGTTGCCCTTTCAGATTGCAGCCCTGGGCGGCCTGCAGCTCTGGAGCAACCTCAGCACCCGCATCGGCCGCGTCGCCACCCTGCGCTGGGGGGCTGGACTGTGGATCAGCGTCTGCCTGCTCTCAATGGTGTTCCCGCCCCTGACGACGGACCCCGGTCTGCAGCAGCTGTTGCCGCTGGTGGGGCTGATTGCTTTGGTGGGCGTGGGAGCCTCCACGGCGTACCTGATTCCCTGGTCGCTGCTGCCGGACGCGATTGATGCCGATCCCAGCAAACCGGCTGGGCTGTACACCGCATGGATGGTGTTCGGCCAGAAGCTGATCATCGGCCTGACGATGTCGGTGTTCGGCA
>ERZ802826.517-NODE-517-length-12011-cov-16.4828_pt1 | contig 12011 bp, 16 predicted proteins | sample MGYA00345651_ERZ802826 | MGnify/ENA primary metagenome ERZ802826 (study PRJEB30503, sample SAMEA104212371) | marine metagenome | biome: Westerlies Biome; feature: [SRF] surface water layer (ENVO:00010504) within the epipelagic zone...; material: water...
TGTCACGCAACACTTGGCAACACTTGATTGAGGTTTATAAAGAAGCTGCTCCACATCAGCACTTTTGACTGAGTATTGCCTGGTGCTAATGCGAGAAAATTCATGCCTTTCGGTCCTGCCTCGCTTCTGGGGGTAGAACGCTTCTCCGAAGAGAGTGAAGCGCCACTAGAGCTGCTCCCGGGCGATGAAGACGCCAAAAAAGAGCAGATTATTCGCACTGTTTATAAGCAAGTGCTTGGCAACGCCTATGTCATGGAAAGCGAGCGTCAGGTTGTCGCCGAATCGCAGTTCAAGCTTGGCGAAATCAGCGTGCGTGAACTTGTTCGTCGCATCGCCAAGAGTGATCTCTACCGAAGTCGTTTCTTCGAAACGTGCGCTCGATACCGCTATATCGAGTTGACTTTCCGCCACTTGATGGGACGTGCTCCTGTCGACTTCCAGGAAATGCGCGACCACTCCGAACGGCTAGACGTCAAGGGCTACGACGCTGATATCGACAGCTTCTGCGATTCCGCCGATTACCAAAACACTTTCGGCGAATGGATCGTTCCCTATCAACGCGGCTGGAAAACTGAAAGCTGCACCACACTCCAGGAATTCACCTGGAGTTTCCAGTTACTGCGCGGTAACAGCAGCAGCAGTCTGAAAGGCGACCTCGCTGGCATCAAGAGCAAGCTTGGTGGTGCCGCTTACCAAAACCGCCCTCTTGCGGTGATTCCACCGTCCTCCAGCGAAACCTCTGGCTGGAGTTTCCGCCCTTCCACAGATCTGCAGGACGCGCCAACCCGCCTCGGCGTGGGTGCAGGCGAAGAAGGCATGACCTACCGCGTCGAAGTGACGGGATACAGCGCAAACAATGTGCGTCGAATCTCCCGCTATGTACGCAGCAACCGCGTTTTTTACGTGCCGTTTAACAAGCTCTCAGAGCAATTCATTCGAATCCACCGCGAAGGAGGAAAAATCGCAAGCATCACGCCTGTGACCTAATCGATTCAGGGCATTCCTCGACGTCATCCTCTTTTTCCCTCCCACACACCTAACTCATGGACACAAATCAAGCCTCAACCGGATTCGGCGCAGAAACCAAATGGAACAGCCCCGTCAGCTTTGAGCGCAAAGGCGTTAGCAAAAAACCTGCTCTCACGATTGGCGAGTTCCTCAAGCAATCATGCGATCAAATGGCTATCGGGGTGGGTCCTCGTAGTCATGCAGATTGCCCTCACCGCGTGACCGCAGAGTGCTACAGCCCAGATGACTCGGCATCGCTGAGTGAGGTCATCTCTGCCGCGTACCGACAAGTCTTTGGTAATGCCCATGTGATGGACTTCGAGCGTTCCACAGAGCTTGAAGCTCAACTGCGTAATGGAGACCTTGATGTTCGAAATTTCATTCGCGGGCTAGCGAAATCAAGCTTTTACAAAAGCCGCTTCTTCTTATCCGTTGCCCCTCAGCGCGGCATTGAGCTGAACTTCAAACATCTGCTCGGGCGCGCACCGCACTCCCAAGCAGAGATGTCCGCAAAAATCTCCCTGCAAGCGGAGCACGGGCAAGCAGCCGTGATCGACAGCATCGTCGATTCAGCCGAATACCTCGAAGTGTTTGGGGACAACGTGGTGCCTTATGCACGTTCATGGAGCTCCCCAGCAGATCTCGCAACCTCTGCATTCCCCATGCTGGCGGCTCTTGAGAAAAGCTTTGCCGGTAGCGACAGTGCCCGTGGCGGAGGCAGCGCTTTAACCACAAGCCTTGGCAGCGGTACCGCCCCTCGGATCAGCGTCCCATCGCAACCGTTTGGGATCCGCCCATCTGCAGGCAGCGGCGCTCGCTTCGCAAGCAAAGCCCCTGGTGTCACCAGTGGGAAAGACAATGCACCCATGCGTGGTGACTCCTACGTGTACTTCGGTTTGGGGCAACGAGAGCAGGAAGAGTATCAGCGCTGCCCAGGCGACAGCCCAGATCAGCTCGCAGCCTTGATTCGCGCTTCTTACAAGCAAGTAATGGGCAACCCCCATCTGATGGAGTTTGAGCGCGCCATCTCAGCGGAGAGCAGGTTCATCGACGGCTATTTGAGCACCCGTGAATTTGTCCGTGCGATTGGATTGTCGGCTGAATACAAGCGTCGTTTCTTCGAAACGAACGCTCCTTATCGCTTTATCGAACTGAACTTCAAGCACTTCCTCGGACGCGCTCCAAAGTCTCAGGCTGAAATCAGTGAGCACACCAAAATCCTGGCTGAGGGTGGCTACGACGCAGAAATCGCCAGTTACGTCGACTGCGAGGAATACCAGAGCACCTTCGGGGAAGACACCGTTCCATTCGCACGGATCCTGTCTGAAAACGGCCGCTCTCAAGTGGCTTTCAACCGTCACCTGAAACTGGCTGAAGGCTTCGCGGCTAGCGACACCGTTCAAACCAGTTCGTCCCTCGTAACGTCTGTTGCAACCGGCATGGTTCCTGGAGGCTGGAGCTCCACCACCACAAGGATCAACCGGACTGGCACACAATCTGGTGCGCCTGATCCCACCAAGAAGCGTTTCCGGATTGTGGTGGGTGCTCAAGCAGCCCGAGGACGTCAACGCACTGCAGGAAATACTTATCTGGTATCCGGCAAAGACATGTCGAGCCAGATGAAATACATCCATGCTCGTGGCGGCAAAATTGTCTCCATCACTGAAGTGATGTAACTCGAACGTTGATATTGAATTTCATTCGATAAACCCCCAACTGGATGGGGGCAAAAGCAAACACTCTTTCCCCCATCACACAACAATGACCCAAACCACAACACTGGTCGCACCTGCCAATACTGACCTTGGCCATGCCAAAGAAGTAATTCAATCGACCTATAAACAGGTATTTGGCAACCGCCATCTAATGGAGCTTGATGTCAATCAATCACTCGAAGCCTTGTTCATGAACGGCGACCTCACCGTTCAAGGTTTTGTCACTGCATTGGCTCAATCAGAAACTTACAGAAAGCTGTTTCTCGAACCAAACAGTCCTTACCGCTTTGTTGAGCTTAATTTCAAACACCTGCTTGGACGTACGCCATATGACCAAGCGGAGTTGATGTCCCACGTTCGTTTGATGAACGAACATGGCTACGAAGCGGAAATTGCCAGCTACACCTACAGCGAGGAGTACCTAAGAGCCTTCGGAGTAGATCAAGTGCCCTTTAATCGCTCAACACAGACCATCAGCGGCGGGAGAACGGTCAATTTTTCACGAGCTGCAGCTGTTGACGCAGGCTATGCGGGTTTTGATGGTGCCGAAAAAGGGTCAAAACTGCTTAGCAGCCTTACCACGGGAAGTTCCCCGAGCATTATTGATCGCAAGAGCGTCGGCAATGCCAATGCGCTCAGAATCACATGGACTTCAGGTCGACAAATCGGTGCAAACCGCCGTGCTGTTCAGCAGTCGGTTGTGAGTCAAACCTCAATGTCCGCAACGATTCAGAGCATCCTGAAGCAAGGCGGACGGATCTCTTCTATTGCGAAGGCTTAACGAATAGGGCCTTTATGGGTCACACGTCAAAAGGATCAGCGATGATTGGCAAACGGTTCCTTAAAGGCATCCTGCCAAAAGGGAAAAGTCTTCCAAGCATTTAGCTGATCCATCACTTTTATTTTTAATTATGCCCATCCTTCGCCAAACCACTGAGAATCAACCCAATCAAAGCGAAGCATTTAACAAGTCTGTTTCGTCAGTACCAATGGCGATGTCCATGATGGTGGACTCATTGGTCAACATGATGCAGAGCAATCTTCCACAAACACATCAGAACAGCAGCTTAAGCCTCGGTCTAAATCAAGATGAATATTGAGCAATTTGTTGCTCAAAGTCTTGGAGAATGGCGCTCAATGAGATCAGGCCACTCCCTGGCATTTCAACAATTCGAAGATGTTCTCAGCGAAATAAGCATTACAGAAATCGATACAGACAACCAAGCAATTAAAGAAGCAATAGAAAACTCCTCCCAGCCAGACAACAGCTCTTACATTGCTCCATTCAAAATGGAATGGAATGCGGAGAGTGACTGGGAACCAGACGATCCAACAGCTGTATCTTCTGGCTCATGCATCATTATTCCAATTCCTACTGATCAATCATCTGGAAATCTTCTCAGAAGCGTAGGATACGCGGAATCTTTTCCAGCAGAATCAAAATATCGATTCCTCGATGACGGGACATTTATACTGGAAACTAATTACGAGCAATCCATTGCGCAAGAAAGAATCTGGTTCGTATCAGAGCATGTTCGCTGTCGATCTTCAGTGTTAAAAACTTCAGAAGGGTCTGGCATTTTGCAGTCATCTTTTGCTTCAGAAGTACGACGAATTAAGGTCTAGTAAACAATTAATTTATGCAGATAGAACAGCAGCTAAGATTTGCAAAAACCCTGGCAGGCATTTACGACAACTACGAGCAAGCACAGTCCAACCCAAAAGACTTTGCTCGAATCAATATAGTATTTCGACCTTTACCCTGGGAAATTTTTGAAGGGCCTGGATTCTATTCTGAGCAATATTATGATTACGCCAAGTGGAATCCTTATCGCCAAGGAATTCATCGACTCAAAATTAAAGATCAGAGCTTCGTTGTTGAAAACTTTGATTTTGGAAACAAGCAGAGATTAGCAGGCTCTGGACTCAATCCAGAATTACTTGAATCTCTCGACATATCAAGCCTAAACAGCCGTTGCGGATGTGCAATGCATTTCACAGAGGAAAGCGACAGTAAATATATTGGAACAGTTGAACCTGGAAAAAAATGTTTCATACCTAGAGACGGAAAATTAACGTATTTAGTGAGTGAAGTCGAAGTTGATGAAACAAACTGGATCAGCCGTGATCGTGGCTTTGATCCTGCAACCGATCAACCAAAATGGGGGTCTGAGCATGGACCTCTCCGATTCAAACGTATTGAGAGTTTTTCTGAACTCATCACATCAAGCTGGATATTAAAGAAGGAACCATAAATGCTTGACTATGGCAAACAAATCAAAGCATGGATTCGCTCCCAGCATTTAATCTGCGATGGGACTGACTTTGTGTTTGAAACTGTCGATCAAACGCAATTAGAAAAATTCGAGCTATGCATTGAATCTATGGGGAGCAAAGTCCGTGCAGTAAAAGCAGTCGGCAATTGGCCAATGGGCCCCAAACGATCATTTAAAGTTTTACGAGCTATTGCCAGTGTTCCTCGCCCAGGTGGAGAAGAATTTGTAACTTACTGGGCCAAAAAAGGAAACCCGCAAACTCGCTACTCCGAAATCAACAGCTGATTTCAATCATCAAACCATCCCAACCATGTTGGTTTTGTAAAATCAGTGTGCTTACTCCATTTTCTTAGAATAGCCAAAGAATCCACTGCAAAACCATGACGCTCTGCAATTGAAATCACCTCTTCTTGATTTAAGGCACCTTTGATTTCATCACGAAGATCGTCATCTGTTCGAGCTAAGGCAATGAAACGCTCAAGGAGTTGATCTTGTTCTAAATCAGACATGAGAACAAATAACTAGTTTGCAAAGATCGCTGGCTTTAGGCACTTCCATCGCCAGCACCATCCATCAGCATAGCCCTCCAAACTGTATGTTGTCGAAATGCCCACGACCAGTGAACTGGGTTCGCAGACAGAATTGATTGCTGAATTGAGTCTGACTGGAGCTCAAAATCCCGATTAAAAAGAGTATTCCACTCACTTTCGGTGAAATCAAAACCTTGGCTTTGCCCAAAAGCAATAATCTGATCATGACTGGACAGTGCCTTAAGACCTGTCGCCAGCTCATGGAATCGGACCACATCATTTAAAAAACATGTCAAAGACTCGATTGACATCAGCAACTCTCTATCCAGATCGCAAAATTAGCCTTCTTACAGATAAGTTGCAAGACCAATGGACCTCCTGGACAACGCAACAAACGCCAAGGTATTGCCTTGTCTGTAACACCTGAATCCACAAGAATCTTCGGAGGACTGGTCGCTTGGCCTAAGGGAATTAAAGCTGCTCCTGTAAGCGAAGAGTCAACAGATTGCACAGCAACACGAAGCCCCTCTAGATCATCAACATCATTTAAATTATCCTGAACTTGAGAATTACCGCACATGGCCTCAACGAAGTGAGATAATGCCAATTCAGCTTCAGCTCCGACAGGCATCTCATAACAGCTAGTAGGTAAAGATTAGCAGATTAAACTACTTCACATTCATCACCTCAAAAAAATGATATACAACGCTGCCCACACCAAGGATCTGTTCTGGCAACAGGGCCTTCCTGCCTGAAGTGCTAATTTTGTTAAGTGCTTCCGGAAATGGTCGTGTCTGAGAGATTTGACATTTTGTTTGAAGGAATGCCAGAAGAAAAAGCATTGCTTTTATTACAGACAAACCCTGACGATCTGCCCAATCCCGTTGACAAATATATGGCGGCAACCAAGCTTGCTGCTTGCCGAAGCGAACGCTCCCTAGAGGGATTGATTGCAGCCGTACAACTCGATCCTGAAAACCTTATCAACAGAATCACACGCAGAAAAGCTCTGGAAGCCCTTGGCCGCAGGAAAGACGAGAAAGCCCTACCGAGCTTATTCAGTGCGCTGCGTTTCGATGACGAACCTTCAGTGATCAACGCACTGGATTCGATCGCGCAGATCGGATCCCCACTCACCGCAGACCAAAGCGATCAACTCCTTGAGGCACTGCAAAGCAGTGACAATCAAAAGCGATCGGCGATCCAAGCTCACACTCGGCTCAAGCTTTCAACGGCGGAACAAGCAATCTCAGCCTTTGAGAACGATGAAAATCCATTGGTCGCTGGAGCAGCCCGGGCCTACACCGCCAAAGTTCTTGGGAAGGTTGAATCCCTTGGGCCACTGGTTCAACAACTCACTGATCCCGTCGCAGGACGACGACGATCAGCTGTGATCGACCTTGGCGATGCTGGAGATGCCAGCTTGCTGCATCATTTGGTCACTTGCCCAGTCTCAATGCCGTTGAGGGCAAAAAGCGCCTTTCAGCTGGTGGATCCCGAGAAGAGTGGTCAAATACCCGACACCTATATAGACCTGCTGGAGCAACTACTTCGAGACGACCCTTCCACGCTCGCTTTACAGGACGATTGGATTTGCGAGGGGGAAACTATTGAGATCGAAAAGAATCTGCAACATCGCGACGAAGGCAAGCAATACGGCGGTGCACTAAGCCTGATCAGGATGCAGAAGCAACAACAAATTGATGCGATTGAACAGATTCAGACCAAGCATTGGAGTGATTACGGCGCGAACTACCTCTTGACATCGGTTATTGGACTCCAAAAAGTCCAAGAACACAGCAATCTCGTTCGGACAGCACTGGCAGAAACACTGCCGCAGTACGCAAAGTCGAGGGTTGCAGCCGCCTGGGCTTGTCTGAGCTTGAACCTCTCAGACCAGGCCGACTTACTCAGGGAGATCCAGACCGAGAGCAAATGGACACCGCTTCGATGGAGCTGCGAACGGGTGCTTCAACAGTTGTCATAACAAGCAAACTCCAGTTAAAACAGGGCTTCTGCAGCAAAAGCGAAATCATTCCGGTTTTATTCATATTTAATTTTGATTTTGCGATTGCAAACTTTCTTGTCCACACATCTGCATCGAGCTAGAGGGCAGGGAACCAGGGTTACTGTCAAGTCGATGCGGATTCGCATTCCCCCAACAACACTCCCACAACCATGCTCGACGCATTCTCCAGGAAGGCCGTATCGGCCGATTCCAGCGGTGCTTTCATCGGCGGAGGCGAGCTGGCCTCTCTGAAATCCTTCATCGCTGATGGCAATAAGCGCCTTGACGCAGTGAACGCTATTTCTGGCAACGCCGCTTGCATCGTCTCCGACGCTGTTGCTGGCATCTGCTGCGAGAACACCGGCCTTACCGCTCCTAACGGTGGTGTGTACACCAACCGCAAAATGGCTGCTTGCCTGCGCGACGGAGAAATCGTCCTTCGCTATGTGAGCTACGCCCTTCTTGCTGGCGATGCTTCTGTTCTTCAGGACCGCTGCCTGAATGGTCTTCGTGAGACCTACGCCGCATTGGGCGTTCCTACTGGTTCCGCTGCCCGCGCAGTCGCCATCATGAAGGCCGCTGCTGGCGCCCTCATCACCAACACCAACAGCCAGGCCAAGAAAGCTGCTGTCACCCAGGGTGACTGCGCCAGCCTGTCTGCTGAAGCAGGTAGCTACTTCGACCAGGTGATCAGCGCCATCAGCTGAACCACGTCTTTATTTAAACGTCCACACCCACCTACTTCCTCAAAATGAAGTCCGTCATCACCACCGTGGTCGGCGCTGCCGATAGCGCTTCCCGCTTCCCTTCTTCCTCCGACATGGAGTCAGTTCAGGGTTCTATCCAACGTGCTGCTGCACGTTTGGAAGCCGCTGAAAAGCTCTCCCAGAACTACGACGGCATTGCTCAGCGTGCTGTTGACGCTGTGTACGCCCAGTACCCCAACGGTGCTACTGGCCGTCAGCCCCGCGCGTGCGCTACTGAAGGCAAAGAGAAGTGCAAGCGTGACTTTGTTCACTACCTGCGTCTGATCAACTACTGCTTGGTCACCGGCGGCACAGGCCCCCTGGACGAGCTGGCTATCAATGGCCAAAAAGAGGTCTACAAGGCGCTCAGCATCGACGCTGGCACCTACGTGGCTGGTTTCTCCCAGATGCGTAACGACGGTTGCGCCCCTCGCGACATGAGCCCCCAGGCTCTGACCTCCTACAACCAGTTGCTGGACTACGTGATCAACTCACTGGGCTGATCAATCAGCTTGGTTGTTGTTAAAACACAGCAAACAAAGGGGTGGGCAATGCCCACCCTTTTTTTTACCAATTGCAAGCAACAATCAACCGAATTCTCTGAAATTTTATTTAGCCAACAAATAAAGATTGAATCTCTAGAGAACGTCACTTTGACCAAAAGGTTTTTACAAGACCTGTAATTCCTTCAGGGAGATGTGACGAACCGTCCACAACATCACCCCCTCACAAATCATGCTCGGCACAGAAACCAGCCTGAAGTCTCTCACTTCGGCGACTCGAACCGGACCCGCTGCTTTCTCCATGAAAAGCAAAGCCGGTAAAAACACAGCACACCGAACAGTCGCAGGAGTACGCGCTGAGTACAAGCGTCAGCACTGTGCATCGATGGGGATTGGAATTGGGCCCCGGCTGCACGCCGAATGCCCCTTCGGATCAGTGTTTGATCAGTACAATCCAGACAATGCAGCAGCTCTTGAGCGAGTGATCGCGGCTGCTTATCGTCAAGTACTAGGGAACCTACACCCCAGAGAAAGCCAAAGAGAAACGTCACTTGAGGCGCGACTATTGAACGGTGAAATCACTGTTCGTGACTTCGTCAACGGTTTGGCTAAGTCTGATTTCTACAAATCAAACTTTTTCCATGCAGTTGGCGCCCAACGTGGAATCGAACTGAACTTCAAGCATTTGCTTGGCCGAGCTCCTCTGAACCAAGCAGAAGTTCAAGACCACATCAAGCTACAGGCTGAAGAAGGCTTTGATGCCCTGATCGACAAACTGACCGATTCTGCTGAATACACGGAGGTCTTTGGTTCGGACATCGTTCCTTACGAAAGAACTCATGATTCTTATGCAGGAATGTTCACACGTTCCTTCAATCTGATGCGGGAACTTGGTGGCACGAAGGTTGCCGTCAGCGACAACGCACAAGGTCGCAACAGCCGCACCATCAACCCCCTTGCTATTGCAGCACGGGAAGAAGCAAAACCTGCTGCTTTCTTCAGCTACACGGCAATCAGTCGGACACCTGCCAAACTTCCCCAACAGCAGTACACAGGCCACAATCCTCCGAAGATGACGGATTACGTGGCTTTCCGTCCATTTGGCTGCCACTTCTGATCCGTTAAAGATCAAGAGAAAGCAGACACATGCCCTCAACCCTTCTATGTATATGGAAGGGTTTTTTTATATTCCTTCATTACAACAAAAGAGTTCTTCCTTAACAATAATGAACTAGATTTGGTTCGGACACTCATCAAAAGGACTGTGGCCGCAGAAGCTTCAAATCATCCAATCAACGCGGCTGAGCAACTCACAGAGCAAGAAGCTTACGAATTAGCAGAAGAGTTAAAACTGAAACTCACAGAGCAGATAGTACCCAGTTCAGATCAAGAATCAATCAAAAAAATGGTGGCCGGACTCGGGGATCCGCGAGGCGCTCTCCGCCTAACATTTGCGCAAAGTCTTGGGAGCATCGGAACGGCAGCTGTTCCAATATTATGCGATTCACTAAAGAACAATCCCAATGTTTTGATCCGACGCGCATCTGCGAAAACACTCAATATTATTGGCAGCAAAGTGGCATTGCCTAATTTAATTGAGGCATTTCGAACAGACGACGACCCTGTCGTTCAAGGCTCATCGGCTGGCGCGATGGCAACAATTGGAGAGCCTGCGATTGAATCACTTTTGGAAATACTTACGGATCGCAGCTGTAGCGCTTTTCAAGTTGGTCTGATCAATCTTGCCTTGAGCTTTGCAGGATCAAAAGCACCTAATGCATTCAATCAAGCCGCCGAATCAGATAATCCAGAGATAAGAATTGCGGCCATCACAGCATTAGCCGAACAGGTCCAATCGTCCAGCAACGAACATGCTAAAAAACTTCTAATTCGAGCACTAAAAGACGACTCAAGCGAAGTTCGCGCAGAGGCAGCAACAATTGTCGGAAAGACTCTAGAGCCTGAAGACGTCACAAACGACTTCTTCAGTTTACTCAAAGATGACAATACCCAAGTCAGAAAGAACACTGCTCTGGCATTAATGAAAATGGAGGCAATCGAATCAATAACTCAATTAAATGATGCCATTTCTATAGAAGAGAATCTACAAGTCAAAGCTGTTCTAAAAGTTGCTCTTAATCAACTGATCGCACTTAAATAATAAAATTACTTGAGATTTAAGCTTGCTCGCCTCTCCAGACTAGACTGGGCAACTTCACGAATGAGAGGATCCTTCGTCCCATCTTTAGCTAACTTTTCTAAGAACGGAGAAACAAGCGGAGAATCAAGTTCCGCCAAAGCCATAGCCGAACCTTGAACATGAGCAATATTCGCCCGATCGCAAGCCTGAATTAAAAGAGGTATTACACGGTCCTTCTCAGAATCATGCTTTGACAAATAACCAAGAGTCATCAAAGATGACTGAGCGACCACTGGGCTGGAATCATCTAAAGCTTGCTCAAGCATTGATAATACTTTTACTGGAAAAGCAACATTAGGGAAATTAACCGATATCTGGACAATGGCCTTGACACAACAGGCCTTTATGGTTCCGTTGCCCGATGACTGAAATAATTCAAGCAGATCAGGCAAGGTGCGGTGCCCCAATGTACCCAGAGCCTTTACAGCTGTTCGGTACACGACTGGATCAGGATCATGTAACTTAGAAAAAAAATATGGCATTGCCTGGTCCGGCCAATGCTCTGCCAACAAAACACAAGCTTCATCTCTTATATTTGGATTAGGGTGCTCAAGATCTTTAACTAAAGAATCAAACGAGGGTAGTGCATCACCCATATTCACAGCGAATTACTTAGACACTATGTCTACCTTAGCATCACAAGGCATAGTTGATCGGCTATCCTAAGCAGACAATTCTCTCACGCGCGACAGACAAATCTCAGATCGTGCTCGAACAAATACATCAGAGTCAACCATGAAATGGCTCAATATCTTCTCTTTTAAAGAAAGATTCATTTCGGCCATGTTCTCAATACACATAACAGTCATGTAGCGACAATCCCATGGCGCGTCAACACTTTCAGACAGGAAATCAGGCATAGTATTAATAAATAGGTCCGAGGACAAAAAGTGAAGTGCCTGAATAGCAGCAGCGCGACTTTTTCTAAATTGGGGTCGACGATCAATGATTGATTCTTGGATTATCTCAAGAGCATCTCGAAGACCTGCTTGTGGCCAATCTGATCGCGATCCAAAAATACGCAT
>ERZ802826.519-NODE-519-length-12009-cov-31.8557_pt1 | contig 12009 bp, 10 predicted proteins | sample MGYA00345651_ERZ802826 | MGnify/ENA primary metagenome ERZ802826 (study PRJEB30503, sample SAMEA104212371) | marine metagenome | biome: Westerlies Biome; feature: [SRF] surface water layer (ENVO:00010504) within the epipelagic zone...; material: water...
GCGCCAGCGCCTGATGACTGAGGCGTTGGACCAGGGTCGGGCTGATGGTGACACGACGGCCCGGGTCAGCCGTGCTTCGGTAGTCAGATTGCTGGGCATCGATCGTGAGGGGACCATGGGCAGGCCAAGACCGTTGCGGATGGAGACGGTCGCCAAGGGGTTTGATCCCAAGGAAGCCCCCGAACCAACCATTACCCTCCGCCTGCAACTGGAGTATTGCCTCAGCTGAGTCCTTCCCGCTGCGCCTCCTTCCAGGCCAGTCGAGGCGCACTCCAAAGGGTGGCCAGCACCAGAGGGGTGACCGGTACGGCGGTGATCACGATGAAGGCCTGCAGCGCATCGATGGAGGTGCTGTCCCCCAGGCCGCTGCCGATGCGGAGCAGCACAAGGGTGAGGCTGCCGATCATCAGCGCCCAGAACAAGCGCAGTGGGGCAGGCGGTTCGTTGCGGCCGCTCACCACCATGGCGGCGGCGTAGCTCATCGAGTCGGCACTGGTGCACATGAACAGCACCACCAGCACCAGTCCGATCGGGATCAGCAAACCGGCCAGGGGGAGTTGGCTGAGAATCGCGAGTAAGGCTGCCGCTGCACCGTTCTGGGCCAGGGCCTCACTGATTCCCGCACCCGCCAGTTCCAGTTGCAAGCCGGTGCCCCCGAGCAGGGTGAACCAGATGTTGGTCACGATCGGGCAGAGAATCGCAACGGCAAGCACCAGCTCGCGGATGCTGCGGCCGCGGCTGACGCCAGCGGTGAACAGTCCCATCAGCGGTGCATACCCAAGGAACCAGCCCCAGTAGAAGACCGTCCATCCGTTGATCCAGTTGCCCGGCGCCACGTTGGGCGTCAGGGCCATCCGAGGCAGGTGGATCAGATATGTGAGAAAGCCGCTGAAAAAGTGCTGAATCAGCCACAGGCCAGGCCCGAGCAGCAGCAGCCCGGCCGCCATGGTGAGCGTCAGCCAGACGTTGAGTTCAGACAACCACTTGATCCCCTTCTGAATGCCGCTGACGGTGGAGCTGGCGAAGACGGCGGTGAGCAGCACCACCACCAGCGATTGCAGCCCGGCGCTGTCGCTGAGCCAGGGCAGTTGGCCGGCGGCGTTGCTGAGTTGCAGCGAGAGAAATCCCAGGGGGCCGACCGTGCCGGCAATCGCGGCGACCACAGACAGTCCATCCGCCAGGTGACCGATCGGTCCATCCACCCAGCCCCGTGGCACGACATTCACCAGCAGGGTGCGTGGCCTGAGAGGCTCGCCCCGCCGTTCCAGGATTGAAAATGTGATCGTGGTGGTGGTGGCCACCAGGGCCCAGGCGAGAAAGCCCCAGTGCAGAAAGCTCACCGCCAGGGCCGGATCCACGGCTTCTGCGGTGCCGCCCTGGATGCCGTCAAAAACGGGTGAGGGAGTCTGGAAGTGATACAGCGGTTCAGCGGCAGACCAGAACACGCCCCCACCGGCCAGCAGGGTGCAGATCAGCACCGCGCACCAATCGAACAGTTTCAGGCTCGGTTTGGCCTCAGCGCCACCCAGCCGGAGTTTGCCGACGGGACTGATGGCAATGACCACAGCGATCAGAAACACCAGCAACACCATCCATTGCCAGAGCCCACCGAGGGCCGTGCTCACCACGGCTTTGCCGTTGTCGGTGAACTGCTTGGCCAGGGCGAGATCGATGGCTGACACCACCAAAAAGATCAGCAGCGGTGTGGCGCCGACCCAAAGGGGTGGCTGTCGCCACCAGGACCGTTGGCTGGAGGATTGGATGGTCATGCTTCAGGCTCGGACGGCATCGCGCTGGTGGCTCCAGCAGGTGAGGTCAACGGCGGGCTGCTCGCCGCAGGCCAGCCGTGCCAGGGAATCTCCGATCAGTGGCGCGAACTTGAAGGCCTGACCGGAGCCACCGGCGAACAGGCTGAGGGTGGGGCTGAGGCGATCCAGAACAAAATTCACATCGCTGGCCATGGAGTAGGGGCTCATCACCGTCTCCACCCGCTCTTGCACACCGGCCACCTCGTTGAACAGGAAGGTGTCCAGCAGGTCCACGAGCCTTTCCGGCGGCTCAGTGGCCATGGCATTGGGCTCAGCGACTCTGAGCTCTTTCGGTGCCCAGTCGATGCCGGCTTTAATCCGCGGCCGTCCATCGGCGGTGTGGCTCAGCACCGGGAAGGCGTAGTACAGGCCACCGTCGTCGCCCCGTTCGCGCTGGAAGCAGAACCACTGGGGATAGCGATCGGCGAGGGCCGGATCGACGGTGTAGTGGGCCCAGAGCATCGGCCAGACCTCCAGTTTCGGCGCAAGGCCAAGGGGCGCCAGCAGCAGCTGAGTCCAGATGCCGCTGGTCACCACCACCTGGCCAGCACGGATGTGATGGCCGTTGTCCAGGGTCACGCCGGTTCCGTCGGCATCGATGCCTGCTACGGGGCAGTGCTCGATCAACTGCTGACCGGCTTGCCGGGCTGTGCGGGTCCAGTGGGCGATCACCTTGTCGCTGCGCACGGCACCGGCGGTCGGTTCGAACAATCCCGTGAACTCCGGCTTGGGCTTCAGCGGGAAACGCGCTCTGATGGCATCGGCATCAAGGGCTTCGTAGGGAATGCCCTGATCGTCCATCACCCGGCGGGCGCCGGGGATTGAGCCTTCGATGGTCTCCTCGTCCCAGCTCTCGCCGTAAAACAGCAGGCCATGGGTTTCCCTGAGCTGCTCACCGGCGTGGGTTTCCTCCTCCCGCCACAGACGGTTGGCCTCCTGGGCCAGGCGACAGAGCACCGGGTCGGAATACATCTCCCGGAACATCCTGGTTTCGCCAAAGCTGCTGGCTTTGGCGTGGGCCAGGGTCTTGGCTTCCAGCAGCACCACATCACGGATGCCGCGGCGCGCCAGGGAAGCGGCGCAGCTGAGGCCAGCCATGCCACCTCCGACGATGACGACGGCCGCTTGGTTCGGCAGAGAGGAGGCTTGGTTCATGCGGCTTCCCCGAAGCTGAGGCCGATGGGATCGGTGGCTGGGGCGGCTGCCACTTCGTTCAAAGCGGCTCCAACCGACAGGCCCTGATCGCGCTGGTTGAGGTAATCCGTGGCCCTGCGGCGCACTTCCTCCCGCACGAAGGCGTAAACGTCCTTGGCGCCGGCATCCTTCCAGGCATCCGGCGAGAAGCGCTCGATCGAATCGGCGATCACAGCACCGGCGTTCACCAGGGGGTCCGGCAGGACGCGAATGCCCCGTTGACGCAATGCATCGGCCAGTTGAGGACTCTGGAACGGAGCATTGGCTGCCGGCACCACGGAGGTGACACGCAAGGCGGAGGCCATCTCCGCATTGATCAGACCGGAGATGGAACAGGGCAGCAGCAGGTCGAGCTTCAGTTCCCACCAAGGGCATCCCTGGGGAAGGGGCGTGGCACCGGGGAATCCAGCCCGCTCACGGCTGAGATCCACGGTGAACACGGTCCAGCCATGCTCCACCAAGGTTCTGGCCACGGTTCCCCCCACCGCGCCACAGCCGTGCACCAGGGCCCGGCCAGGTTTTGCATCCTTGAGTTCTGCTTCGAGCACCGCTTCCACGGCGCCGAGGGTGCCGTGGGCCGTGGCGGCGCTGGCATCCACCGGGCTGCCGACGGCAGCGAGCACATGGGGTGTCAGCTCTGTGAGCCGCTCCATGTCCTCGAGGCTGGTGTTGAGATCACAGCCGGTGATCATGGCGCCGTCCAGGGACTGCAGCAGTTCTGCGGTCACGTTGATCAGCTCATCCTTCACGGCGGAGGGTTCCTTGGCCCGCGCCACGATCTTGCCGCCGGCAAAACCGGTGCCGTAAAGATCATGCTTGTGGGTCATCAGGCCGGCCAGTCGCTCGCCGTCGGCGATACAGGCTTCATCGCTGGGGTAGTTCAGCAGGCGCAATCCACCGTTGGCGGGTCGCTTGGCATCGGTGTCCTCGGCCACCACAAACACCGAGAGATGTTCGGAGACGTGTTCCGCCAGCACCGAAACAGTCGGTGTGGGTCTGGTTGTGGTGGTCATCAGGCCACCTTCTCCATCATCTGGTGGTGCTCGACGTAATCGAGACTCCACTCACTCGGAGCGTCCGCGATGCGCTGCTCCAGACGTGCGTAAACCTGATCGGCCAACGCATCACCAGCAACACTGGCAAAGCTGTGGCGGCTCCAGCTGCGAATGGTGGCCATCAACCCAGCGGCAAAGCTGGCGGTGTCACCGTCCTCGTTCCAGCGGCGGCGGTATGGACATTTCACGTACACCGTGCGCTCGTCGACGAGTCGCAGGCCATTGCGGTACGGGGCTGAGGCCGTGTCCTTCAACGGCGCCATGAATTCCTCTGGCGACTTGTAGAAGTTCAGGACTGTCCCTTTGCGGTACTGCTCCTCGCTGATCAGACCTTCATCGGCCATGCCGCGCCAGATCTGGTGCAACTGGTCGTGGACATTGCGGGTCTCACCACCGTTGTGGCCGAGGTAGCGACCTTCACCATCCCGGGACAGGTTCACCGTCAGCAGGCGTCCACCCACCTGCAGCTCCTTGCTGCGCAATTCCAGGATGTAGGTCCAGTCCTTGAGCGCCTGAGCGGTGAAACGCTGCAGGGCCTCAGCATCGCCGGAAGCCAGCACGTGGGTGTGGGTGTCCAGAGGACCCGGCGACTCACTGAGCCAGTGCATGGCCGTGGCGGAGAAGCCGAAACTCACCGTGTTCGGAGCCACCGATGGCTCGTAGAAGCTGCGGGCGCTCACCAGCACCGTCGGTTTGGGTTCCCTGGGGATCTGCAGAGCCAGGTTCTCGGCCAGAGCCACGTTGTCGTTGCTCGGCAGGTCATTGCCGATCAGCGTCAGGTGAGCATCGGGCTGGTTGGCGTGCAGGCGGTCCAGCACCTGATGCCAGAGACCGACTGCGGTGCCGCCATCGGCGGCTCCGTAATCGATCAGCACATGACTGGTTTGAGCAGTCAGTTGGTCAACACAAGTCAAGGCCCAGTCCGAGGCGGCTTCGATGCAGAGGAGAGCGCCTTCGGTCTGCGCGCTGTAACCCGTGGTCATGGCGATGGCCATCGACCTCGTCAGCGGCAGCCGTCACCGTACAGGACGCATTTGTCAGAGCTTCGTGACAGAGAGCACCTGCCTATCGAGGCTCGGCGGAGAGCAAGTCCCGCAACTGCGGTTCCAGCAGGGCAAAGGCCTTGCCGCGGTGGCCATGGGATTTTTTCTCCGTCAGCGGCATCTGAGCGAAGGTGAGGCCGGTGCCGCTCACTTCAAAAATCGGGTCGTAGCCAAAGCCGCCGTCGCCGCGGGGGGTTGTGGTGATCCAGCCATCACAACGCCCTTCCACTTCGATCAACACGCTGCCATCGGGGGCGGCAACACAAAGCGCGGCACAGAACTGAGCATCACGTTCGCTGGCGTTGCTCAGCGCCCCGAGCAGCTTTTCGATCCGTTCCGGGTCTGTGGGGGCATAACGCGCCGAGTGCACGCCTGGGGCTCCCCCCAGAGCGTTCACGCTCAACCCGGAATCATCAGCAAGGGCCCAGCTGCCGGTGGTGGCGGCCACAGCCGTGGCCTTGATCCGGGCATTGGCCGCGAATGTGCTGCCGGTCTCCTCCACATCAAACCCCTGCGGCTGCGCCTGAACGTTGAGAGGCAGGTGCTGCAGCAGGCCCTGAAATTCACGGATCTTGCCGGCGTTCCCGCTGGCGATCACCAGGGTTCTCATGCGGCTTCGGCGTAACGCTTTGCCCAGGCCAGCACAGCACGGACCCGATCGCGATCCGGGGCTTCGCAGTACAGGCGCAGCAGGGGCTCCGTGCCGGAGAAGCGCAGCATCAGCCAATGGCTGGCGCCCATGCGCAGCTTGATGCCGTCTGTGGTGTTCACCTCAACCACCGCGGCACCGGCCACCTCCTGGGGTGTGGAGCTCGCCAGCAGGGTCTCCAGACGCCGTCGGGCCTCCATGTCCTGCAGCCGCAGGTCCAGCCGGTCGTAATGGCTGGCACCACCATGGCGTTGCTGCAGAGCGTCAAGTCGGCTGCCGAGGGGTTGGCCGCCTTCCACCAGCGCTTCCAGCACGAGCATCGCGGCGAACAGGGCATCCCGTTCCGGCAGATGCATGCCGAAGCCCACCCCCCCGGACTCCTCCCCGCCGATCAGCACCTCACCCGCCAGCATCTCGCTGGCGATGTACTTGAACCCGACGGCCAGTTCCAGGACCTCACGGTCCTGGGCTTCTGCCACCAGGCGCATCAGATCGGAACCGCTCACAGTCTTCACCACCGTTCCAGGCAGCTGGCGGGCCCGGGCGAGATGGTCGATGAGCAGGGGCATCAGCAGCTGGGTGCTGCAGAACCGACCGTTCTCATCCACGGCGGCGATGCGATCACCATCCCCGTCGAACACCAGACCCACCGCTGGTGTGCCCGCTGCCGTGGAGTGCTGAACCGCTGTGATCAGGTCGCTGAGGTATGGGGCCAGGGGTTCCGGTGGATGGCCGCCGAACAGGGGATCACGCGTGCTGCGGATCTCGTCCACCAGCTCAGAGGCTTCAGGCCCGAGCAGATCGCTGACACAGCCAGCTGCCGATCCGTGCATCGGGTCGACAATCACCCTCAAATTCATTGCCTTCAGGCCCGTCACCAAAGCGGTGAGGTCCAATTTGCGACGCAATCCCTCAAGGTGCTCACCCCGCCCGTCGAAACGGCTGGTGGTCGCTGCAATGGGTGGTGTGATGCCGCCAGCCGCCAGGCGTCGCTCCACCGCTGCGGTGAAGTCACCTTCCACCGAGCCCCCGAAGGGACCTTTGATTTTCAGGCCCAGCCATTCAGGGGGGTTATGGCTGGCGGTGATCACCAGGGCTCCCAGCGCTTTGCGTTCCACCACCGCCCAGCTGCAGGCAGGTGTCGGCACGGGCGTCTCGGTGAGCAGTGGCTCAAGCTCGCAGCCACGCACGGCATTGGCGATGGCTTCCGCCAGTTCCGGTGCCAGGAAGCGGCGATCGAAGCCGATGATCACCGTGCGGCTGTTCAGACCGTCTGGTGCGCGATGGGCCAGCTCCTGGGCCGCTGCAGCTGCGACTGGCAGCAACCGCTCCACGGTGATGTCCACCCCCAGGACGCCGCGCCAGCCGTCGGTGCCGAACTTGATCGGCGCAGGACTGAGGCGGAGAGGTGCTGACGCCATGGCCGAAAGGGCAATGATCAGGATTTAGCAGTTGGCAGCCGTAAGGTCGGCCCATGGGTGCCACCCCGCCTGCCGACAACGTTCTCACCGACCGGCTGCTGCGGAGCTGGCTGCGTTGTCGCCGCAGGGCCTGGCTGGATCGTCATGGTGATCCTGCCCTGCGGCAGTGGACGGCGCACCGCAATCTGATGCTGGACGATCAGCAACGTTGTTTTGTGGCGTTGCTGCCCCAGAAGCCCGGCCGCGGTGAGGCGGCCTGTGCCGAGGGCGCGGATGGCGTTGTTGGACTGCGGTTCAAGGGGAAGGGCCCTGGAGGGGAAGCCCTGGAGGCCCATCCCCCGCTGCTGAGGCGGGTGAGCGGTCGCAGCCGCTGGGGAGATTTCGCCTACCAGCCGGTGCTGGCTCGCCAGGGTCGACGCATGACGCGGGAACATCAGCTTCCTCTGGCGCTGATGGCGCTGCTGCTGGAGCAGGAGCAGCAGGCGCCGGTGACGGAGATGCTCGTGGTCGGTGGGGGTGGCCGCCGACTTGAGCGGGATCGGGTTGGTTTGTCCGCTGGACTCCGCAAGCAACTGGCGGATGCGTTGCGCAAGCTGAGGCTGGATCTGCAGCGGGAGGAGCCGCCTGATCTGGCGGCGGATCGCCGTAAGTGCACCCTTTGCAGTTGGCGCCAGGTCTGCAATGGCGTCGCAGCCAGCGACGGTCACCTCAGTGAGGTGAGCGGTATCGGGGCCAAGCGTCGGGAGATGCTCCAGGAGCTCAACATCCGCGGTCTTGCTGATCTGGCTGCTGCCGATCCGGAGCAGTTGGCCACTGCCATGGAACGCTTCGGGGAACAGCACGGTGACGTCGCCCGCACCCTGGTGGCCCAGGCCCGATGCCAGCGCAGCGGCAAGCCGGAACGGCTCAGCAGCACGCCGGCCCTGCCGGAACTGATCGCTGCCCCTGGGGTGCTGCTGTACGACATCGAGTCGGACCCGGACGCCCGCCACGACTTCCTGCATGGGTTCTGGTGCCTGCCCTGCGGCAGTGATGGACGTTGGGACCTGGCTGCTGCGCGGTATCAGCCGCTGCTGGTGTTGGCGGAACACGGTGAGCCCCGCTGCTGGCAGCGCATCGCGCGTTACATCAGTCGTTACGACGACTGGCCGGTGCTCCACTACGGCGAAACCGAATCTCTGGCGCTGCTGCGCATGGCGCAACGGCAAGGCGTATCAGAGCAGCAGCAGGCTCGGTTGCGGTGGCGCTTAGTGGATGTTCATGCCCGAATTCGACAGCACTGGCGCCTTCCTCTCAACAGCTATGGCCTGAAGTCTGTGGCCTCCTGGCGTGGTTTCCAGTGGGGCCAGAGCGGTGTGGATGGGGCCCAAGCCTTGCTGTGGTGGCGCCATTGGCAGGGGGAGGGACCGGAGCGACGCGGCAGTTCCCATGCCCTGCGTTGGATCTTTCAGTACAACCGGGATGATTGCCGTGCCACCTGGGCCGTCGCCGATTGGCTTCGTCATCAGGATCAGGCTGGCGGTTCCTGAAAGGCTGCCGGCTGTCCGAGCTGGACGGTCTGGCCGGTCGGCCCCTCCACGGAGGAGAGATCAAGAAACTGGCGACGCACCAGAGCCAGCCCAAGCGCGGCTCCTTGGTGAGAAAGGGCACTGGTGATGGTGCCGGCGCGGTCGGACCCGACGTTGAGCTGATCACCGGGTTGCAGGGGCTGGTCGCTGTGCCAGCAACGCAGTTGCTGCTTCACCCCTCCCTTGCCAGTGAGTTTCGCCATCGTCTCCTGACCCAGATAACAACCTTTGTCGAGGCTGATCCGCCCTGATAAGCCCAGCTCAAGGGGGTTGGTTTCACCGTTCATCTCTGCTGGGCCAGGCGGGAAGCCCTGTTGCAGGCGATGGCGTTCCAGCGCATCGCTCTCCAGTTGGGTGGATGCGTTGAGCTCCTCGGGCAACGGCTGGTCCTTGCCGAGCCACAACGCCGGACCCACAGGGTCAAGCCCTTGCACACGCCGCTGACGACGCGATTCATTCAGCCGAACGCGATCGGCGGGAAAAATCACCTGATCGAAGCCGCCTCTGACGGCTTCCGCATCTCCAGCCAGCACGAGAACATCAGCACCGGTGGCATCAAGTCGCAGTTCCAGCAGGGCGCGAAGCCGGCCCGTGGCCGTGAGCCAGCAACTTTGCTGCAGTTCTCCGTCAACCAGGCCGGAGAGATCAGCTGTGGTCTGCCCCTGCAGAAAATCCCTGGCGCCCTTGCCCTCCAGTCGCAGCAGGGGAAAGGCGTCATCCCAGTGGATGGTGGTCGTCATCGGCTGAGCTCCTCGGCGGCGCTGGACACCTCCGACAGGCGGAACAGGCTCACCAATTCCAGGTCCGCAGCAGCCATGGCTGTGGCTCCTCCCTCCTCACGGTCCACGATCGTGATGACCCGTTTGACCACGTAGCCGGCCTCCCGCAGTTGATGAACGGCTTTCAACGATGAGCCACCGGTGGTGACCACGTCCTCCAGCACGGTGATCAACGCGCCCTTCGGTGGCAATGGCCCTTCCAGCCAGGCGCCGGTGCCATGCCCCTTGGCCTGTTTCCGCACGATCAAGGCGTCCAGGGGGCGCTCGACCAGAGCCGCCGCCATCGCGACACCGCTGACCAGGGGATCAGCCCCCAGGGTCAGTCCTGCGACGGCAACGGCCTGAGCGTCAAGTTGGTCGAGCATGGCGTTGCTGATCAGTGCCAGACCGGATCCGCTCAAGCTGACCGGTTTGCAATTCACGTAGTGCTCGCTCTCCCGTCCGGAGGCCAGCGTGAACTGACCACGGCGGTAGGCCTCCCGCGCCAGACGCTTCAACAGGGTGCGTCTGGCGTCGTTGTCGTAGCGGAACGCTGAGGTCATGGACTGGCCGCGCACACGAACAGTTCTTAGTTTGCGCTTAGCCGTGTTGAGCTCTTGGGATCCACAACACTGTGGTCTGCGCCTTGGCGGCTGGGCCTGCTTCTGGTCGGCGTTGCCACGGGCTTGGGGCCCGTCGTTGCGGCAGGCCCTGTGATGTGCACGACAACGCTTGAGGCTCCTGAGCTGTCGTCTGCAGCCACCGAGCCCGTGGAAGTCACCACCTGCGCTCCAGTGGAGACCACCAGTGAGCTGGTGGAGCGTCGCTTTTACACCTGGACCGCTCCCTACGAACGGGGTGTTGATCTGGTGCATCAGATCACCGATCTGTTCGGGATCGCCGTCGCAGGTGAGGGTGGTACCCAGGTGATGGGCTTGGGTTTCCCGGATCAGACCATCATCTGGGATGCCGCGGCGACCAGCTCCACCACCCGGGCGCTGCTGGAGGAGCAGAGCCCAGCACTGCCATTGAGAACTCAGGATCTGACCAACGGTTTCGACAGCAGCCTTGCGTTGGAGAGCATTGGTTCTGAGCAGACTCTGCAGTCCAATCCGGAATTTGTGGAGACTGACATCGCACCGCTTCAACCCCTGTGGTAACAATCGTGTTGACCGGGGGTCTAGCAATCTGGTGAATGCAGCGAACTCATAATTCGCCTAAGGCGAGTTCGATCCTCGCGACCCCCATTTCTTTCGACTGATGCGGTTGCCACTGCTGGCCCTGCTTCTGCTGCTGCCGGCTTTCTTCGCTGCCGCTGAAGTCGCTCTCCTGAGACTGCGCCCCAGCCGCGTCGATGTCCTCGTGGAGGAGGGCAAGGCTGGTGCAGCCTCAATTCATCGGCTGCAGCGGCGGTTGCGCCGAGCCCTGATGCTGTCTCAGTTCGGAGCGACATTGGCCCTAGTGGCCCTGGGGTGGGCTGGTCGCGGTCTTGGCCAGCGTCTCTGGCCCGATGGCACCGCAGGGGTGGTCTGGCTGGATGTCGCTCTGTTTCTGGGGCTTGTGCTGCTGGCGACCCTGCTGGCTGGCTTGCTGCCCAAGGCCTGGGTGCTCAGTCGTCCGGAACCCGCCGCTCTGCGCCTGGCACCTCTGCTGGAGATGGCGATGCGCTGCCTGTCGCCGCTGCTCAACCTGCTTGAGGGCCTGGCTGCCGTCTTGCTGCGGCTGGTGGGCCTGACGCCGAAGTGGGATGAACTGGTGCCGGCCCTCTCCGCCGGCGAGCTGGAAACCCTGGTGGAATCCGGGCGCGTCACCGGCTTGTTCCCCGATGAGCGCAACATCCTCGAGGGGGTGTTTGCCTTGCGCGACACCCAGGTCCGGGAAGTGATGGTGCCCAGGTCCGGGATGGTGACGTTGTCGGTGGATGTCCGCTTTGCCGAGATGATGGAGGCCGTGCATCACACACGTCACGCCCGATTCCCCGTGATCGGGCAGTCTCTCGATGACGTGCGCGGCGTCCTGGATCTGCGGAGGATGGCCGAACCGATCGCCCGAGGCGAGCTGCAGGCGGACTCTCCACTCGAGCCCTACCTTCAGCCAGCAGTGCGGGTGCTGGAGACCAGCACCCTGGCGGAGCTGCTACCGATGATCCGCAGCGGCCAGCCGCTGCTGCTGGTGGTGGATGAACACGGCGGCACGGAGGGCTTGGTGACGGCGGCGGATCTCACCGGAGAAATTGTGGGAGATGAGCTGCAGGAAGACCCCAAGGAGCCTGAGCTCCTGCAGGATGACGACCAACCGGGGGCTTGGTTGGCGGCTGGCGATCTTGAAATCTTTGAACTGAACCGGCAGCTGGAGCTTGACCTGCCGGAAGCCGATGATCACCACACTCTGGCCGGGTTCCTGCTGGAACGCCTGCAGCACATTCCCGCCCCTGGTGAGGCCCTACGTTTCAACGGCGTGCAGTTTGAGATCACCGCCATGGCCGGACCCCGGATTGAACGGGTGCGACTGGT
>ERZ802826.528-NODE-528-length-11954-cov-11.8491_pt1 | contig 11954 bp, 9 predicted proteins | sample MGYA00345651_ERZ802826 | MGnify/ENA primary metagenome ERZ802826 (study PRJEB30503, sample SAMEA104212371) | marine metagenome | biome: Westerlies Biome; feature: [SRF] surface water layer (ENVO:00010504) within the epipelagic zone...; material: water...
GATACCGCTGCCAGAAGGACCGCTGCCGATCGAGGGTGAGGGCGGTAATATCCGCTTTGCGCCGCAGACCGATATCGAACACGATCTGGACGCTTTCATGCGGAAGCGGACTGAACATGTCATCGCAGAACATCTGGCAAGCGGACCCGGCCTTGAGGCAATTTATGCATTCCTTATTCAGGACAAAAATGCCAAGCCTGCGCAGCAGGCGGACCGGTTCATGTCGGCTGACCAGTTCATGTCAGCTGACCAGATTGGTGCCACTGCGCTGGCTGAGGCTGGTATATGCCGGGATGCTGTCGATCTGATGTTCGGCATTCTGGGCAGCGTCATGGCCGATCATGTGCTGACGATCGGGTGCTGGCGCGGCGCGGTAATCGCTGGCGGCATTGTCCCGCGCCTTGCCCCGCTGATAGATGCCAGTCCCTTTGCGCAGCGTTTTCGCGCTGTTGGCGCCATGTCACATCTTCTGGCCAATGTTCCTGTATGGCTGTCAACAGATGCCGATGCCGGGCTGAAGGGTGCGCGGGCGGCGCTCGACAATCCCTATTTGAAGCATCGACTGCTGACAGCATGAGACGCGATCAGACGCGCAGCAATAGCAGGCAGGGTCTTTGCCCGCTATGAACCAGACATGGCGCAACTGCCGACTACCAGCTGCCCGTGTTACCCATTGACTGCCAGGGTTCGGCAGGATCAAGCGGGTCGCCTTCCTGCAACAATTCAACGGAGATGCCATCAGGCGAACGGACAAAAGCCATGTTGCCGTCGCGCGGCGGTCTGTTGATGGTCACGCCGGCCGCCATCAGCGTTTCGCACAAGGCGTATATGTCATCCACCCGATAGGCGAGATGCCCGAAATTACGCCCGCCTGTATAGTCTTCAGGATCCCAGTTATAGGTGAGCTCGAGAGCTGGTGAGCGTGTGTCCTCATAGCGTTGTTTGTCATGTGGCGTACACAGGAAGTAATTCGTGTAGCGCCCCTTTTCGCTTTCAACAGCTTTGACCATTTCGAGGCCCAGAAGATCACAATAGAAATGCAGTGATGCATCGACATCGGTGATCCGGACCATTGTGTGAAGATAGCGCATTGAAACCTCCTCCTTTGTGTTGTCAGCTGATCTGACCGGCTGCCTCTTTGTCAAGAAATAGCCGGATATCGGGGTGATCGCGCAACAGGCTTGCCGGGCAATCGGGTGTCTTTGGGCCGTTAATCATCGCACTGATGGCTGCTGCCTTTGCCGCGCCAGTGGCGACGAGGATGATCTGTTCAGCTGCCAGTATATCAGCGATGCCAAGGGTGATCCCCTGCATGCCGGTATCATATCCGTTGCGCTGAATTGTGCTGGCTGCCAGATCAACAACCCGGCACCGGCTGCTATCAGGGCTTCCTGGCTCATTGAAGCCGACATGGCCATTCACCCCGATGCCAAGCAGCTGCATCGCCAGTCCCCCAGCCATGCGAATGGCAGAACAATGGCGCATGGCCTCGCTGGCAGGATCGCCAGCCTGACCGTCAATCATCAAAAACCCGGCAGGCGTGGCGCGGAACTGTGAAAACAGGCTGGTGGTAATTTCGGCGGCAAAACTGTCAGTGGGCGATGTTTGGCCAATCACCTCATCCAGTTGCGAGAATACAGTGTCGGCAAACAAGCCATTCGCCTGACCGTCAATTGTCAGAAGATGGTCATAGACCGGTGTCATTGTCTGGCCGGTGGCAAGCCCGACCGGGCGCGTGCCGCTGGTCCGGGCAGAGGCAATGAAGGCATCACCTGCAGCGACTGCCGCCTGCTCAGACCCCTCGAATACAAGAATGTTCGCGCTGTGCATCAGATCACTGCCGCCGCCGTTCGAGGAGAGTCATGATAACAAGGCTGGCCAAAATGACCGCAGCACCTGCAATGGTGTTGATCGATGGAATTTCGGCAAAGACAAACAGGCCGATCAGGGTGGCGGGCACGATGTGAAAATAGAACATCGGTGCCAGAAAGCTGGCATCGGCCCGGCGAAAGGCGCGTATGAAGAAGAATTGCGCGGTCGTTGCAAACAGGCCGGTCATGATCATCAGCATCAATTCGCCCGGTGATGGCGCTGACCATACCCACAAGGCAAAGGGGGCTGTCACGAGGGCGACGCCGACCGAGTACCAGACCATCAGGGGCAGATCGCTCATCTCACGCGACAAAAATTTCTGCAGGATTGTCGCCGAACTGCCACAGCACATGCCCAACAGTGCCAGAAGCGCCACAAGCTGAAGCTGGCTGTCCTCTGGAGAGAAAATGAACAGCACGGCGGCAAACCCGATCACAATGACCACCCAGCGTTGCCATGACTGGCTTTCTCGCAGAAAGAAATAGGCAATCAGCGATGTCACGGCTGGCCGCAGGTAACCAATGGTGCTTAGCTGAGCCAGCTGGATTTGCGAGATGGCAAAAAAGTTGATGGTGATGGCAACCGATGACAGCAAAACCCGCAGGCTGTTCAGGCCGAGCTGTGTATGCATATCCGCTATCGACCCGCGCCAGGCCAGTAACGGGACAAGAATAACTGCGCTGCTGAGACAGCGAATGAACACAATCTGCACAGAGGCAAATTCGATTCCCAGCATCTTCACGATCACAAGATGACTGAGGGTGAACAGCTCATTCAGAATCAAAAATCGCAGACCGCCCAGATTGTCGGCTGGCGTGGCGTTCATTTCCCGTTAAAGGGTGTGAGCAGATTGGCGAAGAGGCGGAACGCCCCGACAACCATGTGGTCCATCTGATAGAACAAGTTCAGGGCACAATGCACATGGCTTCCCGCCCCGATCTCTGCAGCAAGCAGACTGCCCTCAAGGGGTTTTTCGCCACTGTCAGACATCGCCAGAAGCGGCACATAGGCCTGATCCCACTCGGATGCGAAATAGAGGCCGCGTTCCTTGATCCAGCCGCCAAAATCCTTGTCGGTGATCGGATTCGGGCCAGCAAATAACGGATGATCCGGCTGCAGCATCTGCACGGGTGCGGATGCGTCTGTTACCCGCCAGCGGATTGACGGGGTGCCCGGTTGCAAGGGCAGCGGCGAACTTGTGGCCCGGTCCCAGTTATCGACAGGGCGGTGATACTGGCTGACAAAATGTCCACCAGCCTCGATCCATGGCCGGATGTAACGCATCGACTGATTCACCGGGCGTGTGCCGCCGGCAAAGACACCGGCAACCAGTACATCCAGCCCGTCAAAGCTGCCGGATTGCAGATCGGAATCATCAAGCTGGACAATCTGCGCGCCAAGCTGACCGGCCCAATGGTGGGCTTCATCAACGCCGCCATCAATCCAGCCAATTGTCAGCCCGTCGAGACCAGCTGTATCCACCAGCGCGATATCAGCTGCAGCCCGCGAGAAACGTGTCTGCCGGCGTATATGCGCGTAGGCCAGTTCCTGGGCGGTGTAGACAGGCTCATCAGCAAGGGTTGCGTGAATGCGGTAATGGCCGGCCCGTGCGTCCGATGCCAGGGTCACCCGGCCTGACATGCCGGTGCTGGATGCGGCTGGTGCTGCCTCAAACTGCCAGCCATCCGGCAGGGACAGTTTTGCATCCTCGGCCGTTGGTACTGTTGCATCAGGCAGAAGCTGCCTATCAAAGCCGGTATCCTCGCCAAGGCGCAGCAAGGTGCGCGCCGGAGCAATATGTCCGGTCTGCCGCGGCTTGGTGGAAAAGATCGTGTCGGGGCAGAGCGGCAAAACAAACTGACTGTCCCCGACATGCAGACAGACCTCGGCATGAAGGCTGGCCGGACCGGCCATGATGCCATGCCATCCTGCCATTGCATCGATCGGTGGTGCTGAAACTGTCAGCGGTGCAGTCATCGCACGCCGCCGGCCCGCATCACCTGTGTCTGAAAAGGCGCCGCAATCAAGCTGGCCAGACCCCTGCAGCGTTGCAGACAGTCTGGGGGCATTGGCGGTATCTGCCACATGCCAGCTAAGCCTCGCCTCGGCCGTACTGCCGATTTCGGGCACCGTGGGGCTGATTTCAAAATGCAGTTGCAACGCGGCGGCTTCGCTTGCCGCCATGGCAACCTGGCGCATTTTCAGCTGCACACGATGTTTGTGCGCCGGCACAATATGTGCATCTAGTGTCAGCAGCGCAGATTGCAGGCGGCACAGCGCGCCCATGACGGCCTTGCTGTCAGGGAATGCCGCCAACGCATCCGCAGCGGCTTGCTGTGCATCGGTGGCAGACTGCGGCCCGGCGTCAGAACTGCCATCAGCATCAGCGTTACAATGCGCCGCCAGAGCGGCAAGCGTTTCAGGCACACCCTCGGTCAGATTGCTGTGGACAGGCGTGCCGCTTGCTGTGCGCAGCTGATGCAGGGGAACCGGTCTTTCCTCTTCATCAACGGGCCGGCCCATGCCTTGTGTCGCGTGGCAGGCACGTGACCATTCACCGACCTGTGCATATGTGCCGCCCAGCACCGGATCATAATCACCGGTCAGAATTTCATGCGTGGCATCTGGTGGTGGTACCTCGTCATCATATGATCCGCCCCCGCCGCCCCATGCTGGCAGATACAGCGCGTTCACTTGCCAGACGGGCAGGCCCAGATCGTCAAAACTGTCGGCGCGTGCGGCTTCATCAAACGCAGCCAGAGTTGTTTGCGTCACCGCGCGGTGATGCCCATGCTGACCTGGCACGTCCAGAAAGGTGGGGATCAGAATGTCCGGCCTGAACAGGCGGACCATCTTGACCATCTGGCGCAATGTGTGTGTCTTGCCCCAATGTTCATAGGTCTGTTCGGCCGACTTGGAAAATCCGAAGTCACGGATCGGATCATCAGGTGTTTCGGCAAGCCAGCCGATATCGGCCCGGATGACCTTCATTGCCTCAAACAGCTCTTCACTTCGCAGATAGCCCAGCGCATCGCCGCGTTCCGGCCCCAGCGCATTCTGGCCGCCCTGACCGCGCACGGCATTCACATACACCACATGCATGCCGTCACCCAGCGACAATCGGGCCAGCATGCGCGATGTTTCATCATCGGGATGCGCCCCTGTCTGCATGAAGATCACGGTGGATTGCAGAGATTTCAGCCAGCCATAAAGATGTCGCAGTGGCTGGCGATGTTCCTGCCTTGTGATGAAGTCCTTTTTCATCGGTCCCTGGCCCTTTCCTGGGTGCGGCTTAGCGTGATTGTGTAGGCGGATCTTTCGGCGGGAAAGATGTTGATCGACACTTCCACAGGCTGTTTCAGATAGTTCAGATACCGACGCGTCATCTCCAGCCCGAGTGACCCGGTTGGCAGTTTCATCTCGGCGCAGATTGCATCCGGGATGGTAACAGGTCGAATTGTCTGCTGAATCTCACTGACCGCAATTCCGTATTCCTCTTCGATCAGGTCACAAATGAAACCGTCATAGTTGGCTATGCGGTCGGTAATGCCCTTGAATTGCTGATCGATATAGACATCACCCCAAACCAGCATTTCACCAGAATCGAGATCATTGCGATGTTGCGAAACATGAACCCAGCGCGACCCTGGTGCTGCTCCCAGACGGGCCGCCAGCACATCGTCGCACACCATGTCATTCTGGCCGGTGACAATGCGCTCAGCCCCCCGCCCGTAGAGAAGGTCATCAACAGGTCGCGTGGTGTAGCGGTATTCGGTAAACGGCTTTTCCGCCAGCACCTTTGTGCCATCGCCGCGGCGCCGTGAAATCAGGCCAAGGGCCTCAACATAATCGAGGGCACGGCGCACTGTGGGCCGGCTGACCCCGAATTCTGAGGCAAGCTGTTTCTCGCTTGGAAGATAGTCACCCACCCGGTATTCGCCGGTGCCAATCCGTTTGGTCAGCTGATTCGACAATGTGGCGTAGCGCGTTTCCAAATCAAAACCCCGGACTCGAATATGTTGTCACTGATGCCGTTGCGGGCATGTCCGACTGACGACGGACCGAAAGCAGGTAATGCTTTTGCGTGTGGTCCGCTTTTCCTTTGACAACATGGAAAGTGGTATCATAGGTTTTTACATTAGCAAAGGTAAATACCTTTTGAGAAATGCATGCAGCAGACGGAGGGACAGATGAAGACGTGGTTGAAATCAGCTTTTGCACTGGCCATCGGTGGCACATCGCTCGTATGGAGCGGATTGGCCCAGGCGGTGGAAATCGAATATTGGCAATATACCTATGCCAGTCGCGTTGAGGCAGTAGACAAGCTGATCGAGAGTTTTGAAGCAGCCAACCCCGGCATAACGGTAAAGCACACGCATTTCCCCTATGCGGATTATCGTAAAAAGGTGGCTATTGCAGTGTCTGCCGGTGACGGACCGGACGTTGTTCAGCTCTATTACGGATGGCTGAATGATTATCGCGATGGCGGGCTGATCCAGCCGCTTTCCAGTTCTGCTTTCCCGCATGCCAAGATTGAGGAAGAGTTCTTCCCGATGGTTGGCACGATGAAGGTTGATGGCGAATATTGGGGTTTGCCGACGGCTGTACGCTCGCTGGCCCTGTTCTGGAATACCGACATGTTTGCCGAGGCTGGCCTGTCTGGTCCGCCTGAAACGCTGGACGAGTTTGTCGATTATGCCAAAAAGCTGACCAAGACGGATTCTGACGGCAACTATCTCAGTGTCGGCTTTGCGGTCGATACTGATGGCCAGGATCACCACTGGTGGCGCGAAGTTCTGATCAGGCTTTACGGTGGCCAGCCCTATTCTGATGATGGCAAGACCGTAGCCTATACTTCGGATGCCGGTGCCAAGGCGCTGAAGTTTCTGACCGACTTTGAAGCCTCGCACAAGACGGGTGCGAACGGCTTTATGAACCGTGGTCAGGATGCCTTTGCTGCCGGTCAGGCAGGGATGGTTCTTGATGGTTCTTTCCGGATTTCCAAATTCGTGAAGCAGGATGGCCTGAACTTTGCCATCTCGGAACTGCCCGGACATAACGGCAAGCGCTACAACTTCTCGTCCTACTGGGTGAACGGCATCAGCTCGAAAGCAGATGGCGAGAAAAAAGCAGCGGCTGAAAAGTTCCTGCAGCATCTGACATCCGACGCAGCGATGCAGTTGTGGCTGGACACCGTGGGTGAATTGCCCGCCAAGCCAGCGGTTGCGCTTGTTGACGCCAACAAGACCCACCCGCTCTATGGCCCGTTCATTCGCGGCCTCAGCTATGCCAATGCAACAGCCTTCGTGTCAGAAAAGCCGCAGCGTCAGTCGCTGATTGATGCCTATGACATGGTGGTGCTTCAGGGCGTAGACCCTGCGGCGGCGCTGAAGAAAGTTGCGAAAGCCGAGCAGGAAGTCTTTGACGAATTCTTCGAAGACTGACACGCATCGCCTGTAATCTGCGCAGATGGCAGCGATTTGTTGCCATCTGCCGATTCTTTTCATAGCCGGAAAAACCGAACATATGGCCGATTTCTGGAACAAGCTGACGATCAGGCAAAAGCTGGCGATTACCGCCTGGCTATTTCTGGCTGTTCCATTGGTCTTTTACATAACAATCCGGTTTTATCCGACGTTTGAGGCGTTTTATGTCTCCACGCTGAAATGGAACCTTCTCGGTGCGAAAAAAGCCATCGGGATGAAGAATTATATCAAGATCTTCGCGGATGAGGATTTCTGGCTGGTTCTGTGGAACACCATCAAATATGCGCTTGTAGGCGTGCCGGTCAGCATGCTGATCGCCTTTATCATCGCCTATTGGCTGAATGAGATTGATTTCGGCCATGACTTCATCAGAGCGATGTATTTCATTCCTTTCCTGACGACAGCTGTTGCGATGGCCTGGGTCTGGCGATGGTTTTATCAACCGCTGCCAATCGGCTATTTCAACATCATGCTGTCCTGGGTTGGCATTCCACAGCAGCCGTTCCTGAAATCGGTAACGCAGGGACTTTATTCGATTATGGCACCTGCCGTGTGGGCGGGGCTTGGCTTTCAGATTGTGATTTTCATTGCCGGCATCAGGGCTGTTCCCCGCAGCTATTTTGAGGCGGCGGAGATTGATGGCGCAGGCAGGTGGCAAATTCTGCGGGAAATAACGCTGCCAGCCCTGAAGCCGACGATTATTTTCCTGACCGTTGTGTCGACCATCGGATTCCTGAGGATTTTCGATCAGGTCTACACAATGAGCGCTGACAGCGCTGGCGGCCCCTTGAACTCTACCAAGCCGCTGGTGTTGATGATTTATGAATTTGCCTTTGATGAATTCAAGCTTGGCCGGGCATCGGCATTGACCGTCATCCTGTTCCTGATCCTGCTTGTTGTAAGCCTTGTCCAACTCTGGCTGATGCGGAAACAGAAATGAGTGATGTGAACGCAACCATGGCCCGGCTGGAACGGGCACGGCCCGGCAAGGTGATCTTGTGGACCTTGTTGTTCCTTGGCGGTGTTGTGATGATCACGCCGATCGTGTTCATGGCAGCGACGTCCTTCAAGACAGGGCAAGAAGTCTTTGAACTGAGTATCATTCCTGACAGGCCGACACTAGAGAACTATCTGTTCATCCTGCAGGAATCAAAATTTATGCGCTGGATGCTGAATTCGCTGTGGGTGGCAACATTCAGCACGGCATCGGTTCTGTTTTTCGACTCACTGGTCGGATATACGCTGGCCAAATTCGACTTCCGCGGGCGTCAGATCGTCTTTATCGCCATCCTCAGCACGCTGATGATACCGACCGAAATGCTGATCATCCCCTGGTATATGATGTCGCGCAGCTTTGGTTGGATTGATACATATTGGGGGATCGCGTTCCCCGGATTGATGACCGGATTCGGCACATTTCTGATGCGCCAGTTTTTCATGAGTCTGCCTGATGAGCTGATCGAGGCCGCGCGGATCGATGGCTGGTCAGAATTTGCCATCTGGTGGCGGATTGCCATGCCGCTTGTGATACCGGCCTTGTCAGCGCTGGCGATCTTTCATTTTCTGGGGAACTGGACGGCGTTCATCTGGCCGCTGATTGTCACCAACGACCCGGATATTTATACCATTCCGGTCGGTATCGCCTCGTTCAATGGTGAATTCCAGATGGATTGGGAAATCGTCATGACAGCGTCATGTTTGGCCACCCTGCCAACATTGCTGGTGTTTCTGTTGCTGCAGAAATTCATCATTCGCGGGATTATGCTCGCTGGTCTGAAGGGATGATCTGAAATGAATTCGGATTACGATACATTTCCTGCCCAAGTGTATGCAGACAGCGTTCTTGCACCCGATCTGGATATCTACAAGCAGCATTTCTCGGCGCCACTTCATGCGATAAATCTGGCGCATGGGGCAATGCTAGCCGAACAGCATCTGCTGCAACCGGCGGACAGCGCCGCCATTCTGGCAGCCCTTCTCAAGATCGACCAGGACCGCTCATGGGCGGATCAGGAATTTGATGGCAGTTTTGAAGATCTGTTTTTCCTGATCGAACGTGAACTGGGCCGTCAGGTAGGCGAAGAGACTGCGGGCCGTTTGCATACAGGACGATCGCGCAACGACATGGAGCACACCATGTTCCGGATTCAGTTGCGGGCCCGCCTGCTGCGGCTTCTGGACCAGTATGGGGCCCTTGCAGATCGCTTTTTGGCGCGCGCCGAACAGGGCATTGACGAGACTGTGCTGTTATACACGCACGGTCAGCCGGCGCAGGTTTCGGTGCTTGGGCATTATCTTGGGGCCGCGATTGAATTCGTCTTGCGCGACATGACCCGCCTGATGGCAGCGCTGGAAGATGTAAACAAATGTCCGATGGGGGCCGCGGCCATCACAACATCCGGCTTTGATCTTAATCGTGACCGTGTGGCCGCATTGCTGGGATTTTCGGGCATTGTTGAAAATTCATATGGGGCGATTGCCAATGTCGATTATATAACCGGCAGCTATAGCGCGATTCGCCTTGGATGCATTCATCTTGGCCGGTTGGTGCAGGATCTGGTGACCTGGACAGGCTTTGAGGTGTCACAGATCGATGTGGCAGACGGGTTTGTCCAGATCTCGTCAATCATGCCGCAAAAGCGCAATCCGGTGCCGCTTGAACATCTGCGCCTCAAGCTGTCGCTTGCTGGCGGCGGTGCAGACCAGATCGTGCAGACAATGCACAACACCCCGTTTGCCGACATGAATGATTCCGAGCGGGAAACACAAGCCGCAGGCTTTGAGGTTTTTGACCGGCTGGACCATGCGCTGCCATTGCTGGCCAGCTTTGTTGAGGCGATGAAAACCAACCAACCATCGATCAATCTGCGCATCCAGAAATCGATGGCCACGATCACCGAACTGGCAGACACGATTGTCCGGACGGAGGAGATCGCGTTCAGGCCGGCCCATCATGTGGCCAGCAAACTGGCGCGCGCGGCGCTGTCAAACGGCATGGGGTTTGATGAACTGCCGTGGGATCTGTTCGAGCAAACCTTTGAAGAGGTCACCGGACGCAAGCCAGTCATGGACAAGACATTGCTGACACGTGCGACCAGCCCGCAGAATTTCGTGGCTGTGCGGGAAATGGCCGGGGGCCCGGGACCGGGCGCTTTGCGGCGGTCATTGGACAGCTATGCAGACAAGCTGGCAGGTCTGAAGGCATGCATGCATGATATTCAGAAGCGGATCACGCAGGCTGATGAGGCACGCGCCCATGTGGTGTCCGGCCTGATCGCAGGGGAGACATAAGACATGGCAGAGGTGAGTCTTCAGGGCGTTCACAAGCTGTTCGGGTCGGTTACGGCGGTCGAGGATTTCAACCTGTCGATTGGCAGCAGTGAATTCGTGGTGTTTGTTGGCCCGTCCGGATGTGGCAAATCCACAACCCTGCGCATGCTGGCGGGTCTGGAAGATGTGTCGTCAGGGGTCATTTCGATTGATGGCAAACCGGTCAATAACGTCCATCCGAAAGACCGTGACATTGCCATGGTGTTCCAGAATTACGCGCTGTATCCGCATCTGAATGTGTTTGACAATATATCCTTCGGACTGCGGGCCAAGCGACTGCCAAAAGATGAAATTACCACGCGGACAAATGAAGCAGCCGATATTCTCGGGCTCGATGAATTGCTGAAACGGCGGCCGGGCGAGCTGTCAGGCGGTCAGAAGCAACGTGTCGCGATGGGGCGGGCTATTGTCAGAAAACCGAAAGTGTTCCTGTTTGACGAACCGCTGTCGAACCTTGATGCCAAGCTGCGCCACAAGATGCGTGCCGAGATGAAGTTGCTTCATCAGCGGGTGAAGACTACCACGGTCTATGTGACTCATGATCAGGTGGAAGCGATGACGCTGGCGGACCGCATCGTCATCATGAATCTGGGGCGGATCGAGCAGGTGGGAACACCTGACGAAGTCTACAAACATCCTGCCAGTCAGTTTGTTGCCAGCTTTATCGGGTCGCCGGCCATGAATTTTGCCACAGGCACCATCACCGGCACAGGATCCAAAGCAGCGTTGAAGACGGACAGTGGTGAGAGCATCAGTCTTGCCGGTTGTGATATTGCCGAGGGGCGGCGGATTCAGCTGGGATTCCGGCCGGAGCATATGATGCTGGCCAAGGCTGCCAAACCGGCCAGCGGCCATATTTCAATCGGCGCGCACATCACGGTCATTGAACCGATGGGCCATGAAACGGTACTGACCTGCGATGCCGGCTTTGGCGAGATTGTCGGAAAATATGAAGGTGAGGATCGCTTCACGCCCGGCGATGCCGCCAATTTCCACATTCGTGCGGACCGGCTGCATTACTTTGACCTTGATACCGGCCTTCGCATCTGAGGGCGCGTATCGCAATCATCCCCAAAGGGTGAAACAGGACGCCTATCCGAATTCGGCACGAAGCGCCGCATTATGCTGGCCTAGTGATGGTACCGGCCCATAGTCATCAGGCGCGCCGCGTATCGCTGATCCCGGGGCCATCAGTTCGATCTCTCCACCATCGGACTGAACGGTGATAAACCGGTTCTGTGGATGCGCCGTCCAATCCTCACGCTC
>ERZ802826.530-NODE-530-length-11906-cov-32.6731_pt1 | contig 11906 bp, 18 predicted proteins | sample MGYA00345651_ERZ802826 | MGnify/ENA primary metagenome ERZ802826 (study PRJEB30503, sample SAMEA104212371) | marine metagenome | biome: Westerlies Biome; feature: [SRF] surface water layer (ENVO:00010504) within the epipelagic zone...; material: water...
GCTCTCCCCTAACTGGGTGAGTCTTTTGACGGATGGGCTGTCTTGCCGCATCTCCTTATCAAGGGGCGAGCTGCTTCTATGTCATGGACGCCATGTTCTTCATCGGCATCAACGCTGGACTTCTGGTGTTGCTTGCCGTTGGACTGCTTTCAGCCAGAGAGCAGATCAAAGCTGGCCGCAAGGAAACCATCTGATCAGAGGTCAACGTCCTCAGCGACCTGTGCGACGAAACACATCACGTGTAGTAGAGCTCTGTTGAAATGAATCATCTTCTGTCAGAGCGATGATCGAAACAACAGTTCTTGATTTCAAGCTCAGCAACACGTTTGATGAATACCGAGCATGGATGAATGCTCCTGAGCAGCAGGCAATGTTTGAAGAAATGGGCGTCAAAACCTTCTATATCGGAGTCTGCAAAGACGATCCCGGACGTGCGACCGTCATGTTTCAAGGCCCTGAAAATGTCCTCTACGACATCTTCAGCAACCCAGAAACCAAGCCAACTGTTGAAGCCTCAGGGCACATTTATGACGGCACAGTGGTCACCCGATGGCTCGCTTGAGCCAATCCACTGATCAGCGCTGCATCAGCACAGCCGATCCAGCCTGTACCAATGCGGGGCTCCCTGGGCTGGTGGCAACGGCACCACGGCAACGGCCACCTGAAGCAACCAGTCCGCCTGCATCGGATGCTCAGCACGCCAGCAACTGATCGCCCGCCCCAGCCGGCGCCGCTTTGTGGGATCAACGGACCATGGCCCCCAGGCCAATGAACGGCGCCCCTTCACTTCCACCACAAGCAGTTGATCGTTCTTGTGCAGGACAAGATCAAGTTCGCCCCAGCGACAGCTCCAGTTGCGATCCAGCAGCTGCCAGCCCTGCTGCTGCAGAAGCGAGGACACCAGGGTTTCCGCCTGCGCGCCAGGGGGGGATGTCTTCATTGAAATGCGATTAACTCAGTTCCCGAAGGATTCCCCTCTGCTCGAGCCCATTAAGGTTTCGGAGTCAGTGGTGTATCGGATGGGTTCCCGCCTGTTGTCCCTGGTTGCGGCAGCTGCTCTTGGTCTGCTGCTCGTCCTGGCTGGTCCGGCACAGGTCAGTGCTGCCATGGACGTGGCCAAACAAGTACTGATCGGGTCGGACTACTCCGGGAAGGATCTCCGCGGCGCCACGTTCAACCTCAGCAACCTGCGGGAAGCCAACCTGTCCGGATCAGACCTGAGGGGCGCATCGCTCTACGGCGCCAAGCTTCAGGACGCAGATTTGAGTGGAACGGACCTGCGGGAAGCCACCCTGGATGCAGCGGTGATGACGGGCACCAACCTCTCCAACGCCGTTCTGGAAGGAGCCTTCGCCTTCAACACCCGCTTCGTGGATGTGACCATCAGCGGCGCCGATTTCACCGACGTCCCGATGCGGGGCGATCAACTCAAGAGCCTGTGTGCCGTTGCGGACGGCACAAATCCGGTCACGGGCCGGTCCACCCGGGACAGCCTCGGCTGCGGTTGATCCGATGAGTTTCGACCCCCGCAGCCTGGACCGCCTGCGCGAGCTCGGCCGGACGCTTCCCGAAGCGCTGCCGGAACCGAAACCGCCCGTCAGCCCGAAGGCACAGCAGGTGCGCCACAAGGTTGAAACCGAGGACAACCCCGAGGAACTGTTCCGCGAACTGATGAAGGTCAGTGAGGACGGAACGGTTCCGGAACACCTCATGGCGCGGCTGAAACAACTGGAGGCCAAGCGCACCCCCCAGCCATCAACCGACAGCACCCCGCCAAGCTCGGCCCAGGAGCTACCGCCACTGCCGAAGACAAACTCCGGCAAAGGAAAGAACACACGCCCCAAACCCTCCAAGGCCACACCCGGGAGTGAGGAGGAAAGTCTCTACGTGGCCTTTGGCCAGTTGCTGCTGGAGGACGACGAGGACACCCCTTGAATCCCTCCCGCTGCCGCATCCTTGCCGTGGGCAAAGTCCGCCGCAGTTGGATCCAGGACGGCATCGAGCTCTACCGCAAACGGCTTCCCGGACTGGAGATCATCGAGATCCGAGACAGCACACCGGACAAGGAAGCGGAGTCCATCCGCGCATCGCTTCGAGCCGATGAACATCTGATCGCACTGATGGAAGAGGGCGATGCTGTTGGGTCCATCCCCTTCGCCCGGCGCCTTGACCAGCTCGGCAATCAACGGCTCGCCTTCGTGATCGGTGGTGCTGACGGATTGACCAACGAACTCAAGGGCCGTGCCCATTGGCAATTGAGCCTGTCGCCGATGACCTTCCCCCATGAGCTGGCTCGCCTGATGCTGATCGAGCAGTTGTTCCGCGCCCAGGCAATCCTGCAAGGAAGCCCGTACCACCGCGCCTGAGAACTGATGTTGCACGTGGTCGACAACCTGCTGCCGGCGAATCTGCTGGAGGTGCTGCGCCAACTCTGCGTGGTTCATGGCGAGCTCAAGCAGACCCATCCCGGTGACGCCCTGTTCAGCTGGCGTGCTGACGACGGCAGTTCGCGCTCGATCCATGCCCCCGAGCAGCGACAGCTGATGGAGCGTTACCTCAACGAACATCTGCTGCCTGTCTGCACCCCGTTCTGTGCCAATTGGGCTGGAGTGGAGTGGTGGTGCAACGTCAACAACGATCTCGACTGGCACATCGACAAGGATGAAGTCGAAGGGCGCCGCAGCGGGGCTTATCTGTTGCCGCTGTTGTCCACGGTCTTTTATCCCCATGTCAGTTGCGCCGGTGGCGAGCTGCTGTTGGCCGACAACACCCCCATCACCTCAGGGCACAGCGGTCCGTTGCCTCAGTTCCGCTCGGTGATCTCGATCCCCCCGGTGCGCAACCGCCTGGTGCTGTTCTCCCCTGGACTGCTGCACCGAATCAATCCTCTGGAAGGAGAGCGTTACTCCGTGGCCGTGAACATCTGGGCTCAGGAACCCCTCACCACACCGGCGTCAGCGCCACCGGCTTGAACTTCTCGCTGGACAGTCGCCAGGCCCTCGAGGAGATCCGCTTCAGAGCCTCAAGACAGGCGGTTGTGTCGCCGCTGCTGAGCCAGTCGGCCTTGATCTGCGGCAGGTCTTCCGGCAGTCGTTCCATCGGCAACTCCACCAGCAGCAGGCTGTCTGCAGCCGCTGCCCTCTGCAGGGGGCCGTCATCACTGCGCTGCCACACCCGCAGCAGCAGATCCAGGGCCAGCTCCTTGCCGAGCTGATCCGGGGCATCGCCCTCGGCCGCCACCAGAGCCTGGGACTTCCCCGCCAGCGGCAACGCCCGACGCCCCCCTTGATCGATCAACGCCAGCGCGACCAGATACGGCGAGTCAGCCATCCAATCCCAATCCAGAGACACCATCCTCACCGGACCGAGCGCACAGCGCTCAGTACATCAGTACTATTCAAGCAGGCTTGCTTGCCCGTGATGGACGTCCGCCACCAGCCACTTCCGCTGCAGCCCCGGCGAACCCGCCTGAGTCTTCCCCTGGCCGGCGAACGGGTGGCCGCCGGCTTCCCCTCGCCGGCCGATGACTACGTGGAGGTGGGGATCGACCTCAACGACCAGCTGATCCGCCATCCCACCAGCACATTCTTTCTGCGCGTCAGCGGCGAATCCATGCTCGGAGCCGGCATCCACGACGGTGATCTGCTGGTGGTGGATCGCAGCCTGGATCCACGGCCGGGGCGGGTGGTGGTGGCGGTGCTGGACGGGGAATTCACCCTCAAACGCCTGGTCCAGCACCATGGCCGCCTGCGCTTGGAGGCCGCCAATCCCGCTTACCCACCCCTGGAGCTGCATCGATGCGGTGACGTGCAGATCTGGGGGGTGGCCATCCACGTGATCCATCCGCTCTGACATGGGCCTTGCCACCGCCCTGATCGACGGCAACAACTTCTACGCCTCCTGCGAACAGAGCCTTGACCCCAGCCTGATCGGCAAACCCGTCGTCGTGCTCTCCAACAACGACGGCTGCATCGTGGCCCGCAGTGCAGAAGCCCGGGCCCTCGGCATTGCGATGGGAACCCCCTATTTCAAGGCGCGTCAGGAGCTGGAACGCCAGAACGTGGTGGTGCGCAGTTCGAACTACGCCCTGTACGCCGACATGAGCCAGCGGATGATGAGCCTGCTGGAGATTCACTGCGAAGAGCTCGAGATCTATTCCATCGACGAAGCCTTCGGGCGCGTCCGTCGTCCGAAGGATGGTGACCTGCAGACCTGGGGCCGATCCCTGCGAGCCCGGGTGCGCCAGGACCTGGGGCTGCCGATCGCCATCGGCCTGGGGGCCAGCAAAAGCCAGGCGAAACTGGCCAATCGCCTGGCCAAGCAAGTCCCCGCCCATGCCGGCATCTTCGATCTGGGCCACTGCGCGGATCCCGACGCCTGGCTCGAGACCATCGCAATCGAGGACGTCTGGGGCATCGGCCGCAAACTGGCGCGCTGGTGCCGGCTGCGGGGGGTGAACAACGCCCGCCTGCTGCGGGACATGCCCAGCGGTGAACTGCGGGCGAAGTGCGGTGTGGTGGGGTTGCGGCTGCAGCGGGAACTGCGCGGCCATGCCTGCCTGCCACTGGCGCTGGCACCGTCCCCCAAACAGGAAACCTGCGTGAGCCGCAGCTTCAGCCGGCCGATCACGACCCTGGAGGAACTGCGGCAGGCCGTCGCCACCTATGTGGTGCGCGCCGCGGAAAAACTGCGCAAGCAGCACCAACGGGCTGCCGCCCTGACGGTGTACACCCGCACCAGCCCCTTCATCCCCGCGTTTTACAGCCAGGCCGCCAGCATCCGACTGGATCTGCCCAGCAACGACACCACCGTTCTGCTGGAGGCAGCGCTCCCCCTGGTGGACCGCATCTTCCGGCCACACCGACAGCTGGCGAAGGCGGGGGTGCTGATGCAGCACCTGCAGGGAACCGAGCTGCTCCAGTCCCATCTTCTGGTGCCACTGAGTGAGGCACAGCAACAACGACGGGAGGAGCTGATGCGCACCATTGATCGGCTCAATCGCCGCTATGGCCGAGGCACGGTCCAGTGGGCAGCCTGCGGGTTGCATCCGAGCTGGATGATGCGACGGGAGCGGCTGGGACGGACCGCCACCACCCGGCTGAGTGATGTTCCAGTGGTGCACGCCGATCGCTGAGATGCACTCTCAGACAGCGCTCAGCCGATTCAGGGGAATGCCAAGGATGAGACGACGACGCGAACGACAACCTTGATCAAGAGCCAAACCATGGCATGGGGAAAGAGAAAGCGATCACCTTGATCATCAGTGCACTGGCGGTGCTGGTGGGCCAACAGATCAGCGCAGGAACCATGGAAACGCCGACGGAACAACCGCAGGCCAAGGCGCGATTCCCGCAGACCGCTCTGCAGGCTGAACGGCATCGACTGACCGATGCCCCGGCCGCCTTCCTCTAAGCCTGCTGCAGCAACTGGATCACCTGGTCGCGGCTGCTGAGCAGCAGCACCATCCGATCACCATGGGCATTGAGTCCAGTCTGTTCCCGCACCAGATCGGTGCTGGCCAGTGCCAGACCACCGGTCTCAACGAACAGCACCGGCAAGGTGCCGTCATGGCCACGCATGCCCTGAAGATCAAGGGCTTGCCGCACGGCCCGCTGGGCCTTGTCGGTGCCAAGACGCTCGACGAAGGCCGGCCAGAGATGGTTGACGGGCGTCAAGGCCGCAAAATCAAGCTGAGCGTCGGACATCAAACCGGCAACAGCGCAATCGCCTCGGCAATCATCTGCGGCGTCACCGCGATGGTCTCGAGAGGGTCTGCGTTATCCAGATAGGCGTCGAAGGAGGGGAATCGCTCGATCACCGGATCAGCCCCATCAGCAGCACAAGCCTCCAACCAATCGCCGTCCTCCGGTTTCACCACGGCGTAGGCCTGGAGAGCTTCCTCCAGATCAGCACCGTCGCCGATGCCCTCACCGTGCCAGATCGCTTCGAAGAATTCAGACATCTCAAGCGGGGAACAGACGTTGGTTGCGGTTGGCGATCGCCACCAGCGACAGCATCACCGGCACCTCCACCAGCACCCCCACCACAGTGGCGAGGGCAGCGCCGGAATTCAAGCCGAACAGGCTGATGGCCACAGCCACCGCCAGTTCAAAGAAATTGGAGGCGCCGATCATCGCGCCAGGGGCCGCGACCGTGCGTGGTTGCCCCCAGAGACGCATCCACTGCGCCGTGAGCCAGAAGATCAGATAGGTCTGCAGGATGAGCGGGATCGCGATCAGCACGATCGCCTGGGGATTGGACAGGATCGACTGGGCCTGCACCATGAACAGCAGCAGCACCGTGGCGATCAGAGCCGTGATCGCCAGCGGCTTGAGCTGGGCCTCCAACCGCGCGATCCGACCAGGGGACTTCAACAACACCCGCATCAACCAGCCCGTCGCCAACGGCACCACCACGAACAGGCCCACCGCCGTGATCATCGTGTCCCACGGCACCAGCACGTCACTCACCCCCAGCAACAACGCTGCAATCGGGGCAAAGGCAAACACCATGATCAGGTCGTTCACCGCCACCTGCACCAGGGTGTAGTTGGGATCCCCATCACTGAGGCGACTCCACACGAACACCATCGCGGTGCAAGGGGCCACCCCCAGCAGAATCATCCCGGCCACATACTCCTGACCCATCGCTTCCGGGATCCAGGCCGCGAACACCCCACGGATGAACAGCCAGGCCAGGGCCGTCATCGTGAGGGGCTTGATCAACCAGTTCACGGCCACAGTGACCAGCAGCCCCCGCGGTTGCTGGCGGATGCCACCGATGGCGGAGAAATCCACGGCCAGCATCATCGGGACAATCATTCCCCAGATCAGAACGGCGATCGGAACGTTGATGCGGGCCACCTCCAATGAGGCGACCCAGCTCGCCAGATCAGGAAAAACGCCCCCCAGAACCACACCCACCACAATCGCCAGACCGATCCACAGGGAGAGGTAGCGCTCGAACAGGCCCATCACCACGACAGAACGGGGAATCCATCATCCGCCCGCGGGGTTCAGGCGGACAGGGCATCGATGGTCTGGAAGCCGCCGCGGCGTTGCTGATCGAGATGCTGGATGTGCTTCCTCTCGCTGTAGTACAGCTCCTGGTAGTGCAACGCATCGCGGTTGAGCTCCTCGAACAGTTGCTCGATGCGACCTTCCATATCCACGCCCTGCTGATCCTCCTGGTTGTCTTGCACCAACACGGAAATGCAGGCTTCCAAGGTCTGCAGACGCTGCCCACCCCAGGCTTCCAGCAGGTGGCGGCAGCGCTTGAAGCTCTTCTGACGCTCGAGAAGTGCCGCGAGCCCACGCAACTGCTCCAGCGGTTCGGCCAGGGCGACACGCTCCAGTTCACCGGGCTCGAGCAATGGCGTCAGCCGTGACAACAGAGGGCTGTTCTCCAGCAGCAGCTGGTCCGTCAGCAGACGGGGCAGGTCCAGCCCATCCAGGCCGTCACCATCATCTTCACCACGGCTGATCGATTCCAGGCGGCCCACACCGAGGTTGGTCTCCTCAAGTTCCGTCAGAGAGGCCCAGAGCAGACGGTGATGGGGGATCGCAAAGTCCTCCAGTTCCCGTTGGCGCAACTCCTGGCGGATCGTGCCCCTGTAGCGGGGGGCATGCAGATAAAGGCGCAGCAGATCAGCCTCACAGCGCTCCCGCTGACTGGTGTCGCCCGGCTGGTCATGCCGGCTGGATCGACCATGCCAACGCTGGCCCTTCACCTGCTGGCGCAGGTCATCCTCGAGCTGCAGAGCAAGACGGCCCTGACCGCCGCTGAGCCGTTCAGCGACCCGTTGCAGGTAATGGGTGCGCACCGCCGACTGGGGCAACTTGCCCAGCAGAGCGACCAAGGCCGAGACCGCCTGCTGGAATTGATCCGCCTTGGCAAGGTCTCGATCGGCGAGGGCCTGTTCGATCTGCCAGTCCAGCCAGAGAGGCGCCTGATCGAGCAGAGCCCGGTACTCCCCGGCGCCATGGTCCTTGAGGAACTCATCTGGATCTTTGCCGGAGGGCAGATGCAGCACCCGCAGCTCCAGTTGCCCCTGCAAGGCGAGCTGCTCCACTTCACCGATGGCGCGGTTGGCCGCACGAACCCCAGCGCCGTCCGCGTCAAAGTTGAGAACGATGCGCTTGCCGTCGGTGACGCGACAGAGCTGGGTGATCTGCTGGCTGCTGAGGGCGGTGCCCAGGGACGCCACCGCATTGGTGATCCCTGCCGCATGCAGGGCGATGACATCGAAGTAACCCTCCACCACCACAGCACGGTCCTGCTTGCGGATGGTGTTGGTGGCCTTGTCGAGACCGAACAGATGCTTGCCTTTCTCGAACACCTCCGTCTCTGGGGAGTTCAGGTATTTGGGCTCGCTGCCATCCAAACTCCGGCCACCGAAGCCAATCACACGTCCCTGACGGTCGTGAATCGGAACCATCACCCGATGGCGAAAACGGTCGTAGAAGCCATTGCCACCCTTGCGGGGGACCACCAGTCCAGCTGCCTCCAACAGATCAGCCGGAAGGCCTTCCACCTGCTGCAGATGCTTCAGCAGGCCGTCCCATTGATCCGGGGCGTAACCGAGACCGAATGTCTCCTGGGTGGCGAGTGTCAGGCCGCGGGCTTCCGTGAGGTATGCAAGGGCCTGCTCACCCGTCGTGCTGCGCAACTGGCTGCGAAACCAACCGGCAGCCAAGGCCAGGGCCCGCTGAAGCTTCTCCCGCCGGGAGAGTTGCTGCTTCAACCGCTCCTGCTGAGGACCATCAACGGTCTCGACCGGCACCTGATAGCGACGGGCCAGATCCAGCACCACATCGCTGAAACTCTGCCGCTGAAACTCCATCAGGAACTTGATGGAGTTGCCGCCCGCACCACAGGAGAAGCAGTAGTAGAACTGCTTTGCGGGAGACACCGTCATCGACGGCTTGCTGTCGTCGTGAAACGGACAGATGCCGACAAACTCCCGTCCTTTCTTTTTCAGAACGACGTGGTCGCCCACCACATCGACGATGTCCGCCCGCTCCTTGACGGCGTCGATGGTGCGGGGATGAAGGCGGGCATTGACCATGGACCCATTCTGCGAAGTCGCAGGTCGGCGTCCACCCATCAGGAGCACCAGCGCAACCATGGATGAACAGACGTCGACCTGGTGGCAGCGCCAGGACATGCAGGGAGCGAGGGCCCTGGTTCTGAGCTCCCTGGCCTTCAGCCTGATGACGGTGTGCGTCAAGCAACTGGGAGGGCGAATTCCCGTCAGCGAGATCGTGCTGGTCCGATCCGTTGTGAGCATTGCCCTGACGGGAACAGCCATGGCGCTTGGAGGGATCAACCCCCTGGGGAACAACCGACGCCTGCTGCTGCTGCGCGGCATCTGTGGAAGCGTTGCCCTGCTTTGCTTCTTCGAGGCGATCACTGCATTGCCGCTGGCATCCGCCACGGTCCTGCAGTACACCTACCCAACATTCACTGCAGCGGCGGCCTGGCTGTTGCTGGGGGAACGGCTGCGCCGTCGCATTGGCTTGGCCGTGCTGCTGGGCTGGATCGGTGTGGTGTTTGTGATCCAACCGGAATGGCTGGGTGCAGGCCAGAACGGGCTGGCGTTACGCCCAGTGCTGGCAGCCCTGGGAGGAGCCTTGTTCACTGCTCTGGCTTATGTGTGCGTTCGACGCTTATCGACCAAGGAACACCCCTTGGTGATCATTCTTTATTTCCCTCTGGTCTCGATTCCCCTCACGTTGCCGATGGTTCTGCACAGCGGGGTCTGGCCTTCAGCGGTGGATTGGATCTGGTTGCTCGGCGTCGGTGTGCTGACCCAACTCGGCCAGATCTGGGTGACCAAAGGGCTGAGCTGTCTGCCAGCGGCGAGGGCGACATCGCTGAATTATGTCCAGGTGTTGTTTGCTGCAAGCTGGGGGTTGATCTGGTTCAACGAATCGATTACGGCATTCACCTGTGTTGGTGCAGCGCTGGTGCTGGGTGCATCCTTTATCAGCCTCTCCAGCCGTCAGCCCTGATCAGATCAGCTCGTGGGCAAGCCAAGGGGATAAAGCAGCCAACGCTGGGCTTCGCCACCACTGTTTGCTGCAGGCTTGGCAAGACTCCACCCTTCTCCGTGCAACCCGCGCTGGAGGTAGAGATCAAAGGCACTGTCCACACGAACGCTGTCCAGAGGTAACTGCCAGTCAAAACTGCCTTCTAAATGCACGAAACGCTCGCCCTCCACCTTGAGGACCTCTTGATGGTCGACGCGAACACGGCTGACGGCAGGAGCAGAGGCCACAGGTTGCAAGTCAAGACTTTGTGCAATGGAGACCTGGGTCGTCTGGATCTGTGACTGCAAGGCCTCAATGACAATGGCGCGGGGCGGCTCATTGCGAAGGGTGCAGGACGACAGGGCCATGACGATCAAGAGACCTGACAAAACGGTCAAAAGCTGGCGAGCCATCCGAGATAGGGATTGAATCGGTTGCATCAACCACCCTCAAGTGAGGCAACATCACTCTGCTGGCTGAGCAGACCAAGTGAAGAACTGGATGAGACATCGGACAGCTTTGAGTTGCTGGATTGGGCCGAAGAAATCACTGAAATCGCCATCGCCAAAACACCGGTTGTAGCAGCACGCGGCAACGTAAGAATCGGATCAATCGCTAATAGAAGAACTAAAACAGGCGGGATCGGTACTTGGAAATAAGAGAGCGCGACAGCAATCGTCGGAACAGTGGCAACTCCAGTCAATCCAGCAGCCGAAATCCCTGTAAAAGCGCCAAGGAAAATGACCTCCAAAAAACGCACAGGTGTAAGACCCACATCGTAAAGATTGAGAGCAAAAACAATCGCGATGACGTTGTAAGTAACATTACCCAAACGAGCGATTAACAGGCTGAGAGAAGCTGATGCTTCTACTTCGGATTCATCACGCCCCATCCCCTTGAGGGTCTCAAACATCAGTGGATATGCCGTCATACTGCTGCCAGTGGAAAGACTGAGAAGAAAGACAGAGTCCACAGGATTTGCATCAGTCGTCGCTCGCTCACGCGTTGATGTGAAACGACGAAAAACAAGCCTTGAGATACCAAGAGAGGCAATTGCCGTCAGGAAAACACAGATTGTAAAGTTTAAAAGAGCAACAACAATCTCAGCGTTGATAGTGGAAACAGCGCCAGAGATCAGACAGATAAGAACAAGAGGAGCAAGATTTAGCACAATGCTTAAAACCTGCACTGACGTAGTGTTAACACTGCGAAGAAGCGACAGCAGTGGTTGGGTTAGACCAGGATTCAACCTGGACATAGCCAAACCAGCCAAAACCGATCCACTTATGACTCTCAGTGTCTGACCAGCGGATGCATCAGCCAGAATATTGCTGGGAACAATTTTTGTGATCCAGAAGTCGCTAGAGATTGATGAAGCTGCGACATCTCCCCCTACGCGAATATCAGTCGTATCAAGCATGAAACGACCAATTGATAGTTTTCCATCCGGTGACAACACTCCAGGCGCCTGATAAATAGAAAGAAGAAGTGCCAGCAAAGATGCGAGGAGAATCGTCAGCGTCAAGGAAATTACAAAACGACTGGAGAAGCGCAACCGGCGCTGAGCCGACCGATTGTCTTCATTAAAAATAGTAGCAATTGAAATCATGACGGCAGACAACACAAGCGGAATCGCCGGGAAAGCAATGAGTTGAACCATTGCCAAACCAACGTCATTTAAACCAGAAGCAAGCTGTGTTGGTATAACTCTTCCGAAAACAATTGAAAACGGAAGTATGTAAAGGAAGAAATTGCGAGGTTTTCGAAGTGCAGGGAGAATCGAGAACACTCGATCAAGAAATGTCATGGAATCCTGAGGTGTCTGCATAATGATCAAGATACTGGCTGGTAATAAGCTTGATATTCATTGAGGAT
>ERZ802826.533-NODE-533-length-11893-cov-23.6974_pt1 | contig 11893 bp, 12 predicted proteins | sample MGYA00345651_ERZ802826 | MGnify/ENA primary metagenome ERZ802826 (study PRJEB30503, sample SAMEA104212371) | marine metagenome | biome: Westerlies Biome; feature: [SRF] surface water layer (ENVO:00010504) within the epipelagic zone...; material: water...
GATTTTAGGAGATCCTGAAGGAAAACCTCTAGTCTTTTAATATATTATTTTTAATAAGATCTTCTTTAATTTCAGTTAGTATAGCAGGATCATCAATAGTAGGAGGCACTTTATATTCTACATTATCCGCAATTTTTCTAATGGTCCCTCTTAAAATTTTTCCAGATCTTGTTTTGGGCAATCTTTTAATAACAATAACAACTTTAAATGCTGCAACTGGTCCAATTTTATCTCTAACCATTTGAATACATTCTTTAGAGATTGTTTCATGATCTTTATCTACACCTGATTTTAAAACTACTAATCCAATTGGTAGTTGTCCTTTTAATTTATCAGCAATACCAAGCACTGCACATTCAGCAACGGATTGATGTTCGGATAATACTTCTTCAATCGCACCAGTTGATAATCTATGACCTGCAACATTAATAATGTCATCTGTTCTGGACATAATCCAAATATAACCATCCTCATCAATATGCCCTGCATCATAAGTTTGATAATAACCCTCATAATTTGTCATATAATTTTCTTTATATCTTTGATCTGCATTCCATAATGTTGGAAAAGTACCTGGTGGAAGTGGAAGTTTTACTACAATATCTCCCATTTCATTTGGTTTAGCTAATGACTGGTCTGGTTTAATAATTTTTACATCATACCCTGGAACTGCTTTACAAGCTGAGCCATATTTAGTCTCCATCATTTCAATTCCAGTACAATTTGAGCTAATTGCCCAACTCGTTTCAGTTTGCCACCAATGATCAATTACTGGAACTTTTAATAAATTTTCCGCCCATTTAATAGTATCTGGGTCTGCTCTTTCTCCTGCAAGGAATAAGCTTTCAAAACTACTTAAATCATACTTTGAGAAAAACTTACCTTCAGGATCTTCTTTTTTAATAGCCCTAAAAGCAGTAGGGGCTGTAAATAGAGATTTTACTTTGTAGTCAGATATGATTTTCCAGAAAGCTCCAGCATCAGGAGTACCTACGGGTTTTCCCTCAAATAGAACAGTAGTGCATCCTTTAAATAATGGGGCATACACAATATAAGAATGTCCAACGATCCAACCAATATCACTAGCTGACCACCAAATATCACCAGTATCTATATTGTAGATATTTTTCATAGTCCATTTTAGAGCAACTATATGACCCCCAATATCTCTAACTATTCCTTTAGGAGTACCGGTTGTGCCAGATGTATAAAGAATATAAGCAAGTTCATTTGAATTCATCTCAACACAATCAGCATCAGATGCACTTGAAATAACTTCTTCCCAACTAACTTCAATTGGAGCATTTAGTTTTACTTCATGACCTGGTCTTTGGAATAAAATCATCTTATCAATTTTATGATTAGCTAGTTTAATAGCCTCATCTACCAGAGGCTTATATTCAACAGTTCTTCCTGGTTCAAAACCACAAGAAGCTGTAACTAATAGTTTTGCTTTACTGTCATCTATCCTGCTTGCAAGTTCGCTTGAAGCAAAGCCACCAAAGACAACTGAGTGAATAGCGCCAATTCTTGCACATGCCAGCATTGCAACAACAGCTTCAGGGATCATTGGCATATAGATTATTATTCTATCTCCTTTAACAACACCCTGATCTTTAAGAGCTCCAGCAAATTTTGAGACTTTTGATCTTAGTTCTTCGAAACTAAACTGACATTTGTTACCCGTAATAGGACTATCATAAATTAAAGCAGTCTGTTTTCCTCTTCCTTGATCGATATGAATATCTAATGCATTATAACATGTGTTGGTTATCCCATCCTCAAACCATTTGTAAAATGGTGGATTAGATTTATTTAAAATTTTAGTTGGTTTTTTAAACCAAAAGATATCATTTGAAGCTTCTTGCCAAAATGTTTCGGGATTATTTAAGGATTGGTCATAAATTTTTTGAAACTTTTCTGACATAGTATTTTGATTCGATTTATTAAAATAAGTTGGTTTTTAACTTGTAAATTGTATTTAATTTTAAAATATAAGTAAAATCAATGTTTATTAGTGTTAATTAACTCTTCATTAATCTAAATTTATTTGTTATTTAACCTCCTATCTTGGTTAGGGGAGACCTTAGCCTAGTTTATATAAACTAATAAATAAAAACTAACTAAAGAGGGAGTTTTTTATGAAAAAACTTAAATTGTTTGCGCTTACAGCTGTTGCACTTCTAGGTGTTACAGGTGTTGCAAACGCAGACGCCACGTTAGCTCAAGATGATTTCGTAGGAATCACGTTTTGGGTTATCTCTATGGGAATGTTAGCAGCTACTGCTTTCTTTTTCATGGAAGCAGGTAATGTAGCATCAGGCTGGAGAACTTCAGTTATTGTTGCTGGTCTAGTAACTGGTATTGCATTCATACACTACATGTACATGAGAGAAGTATGGGTGACTACTGGAGACTCACCAACAGTTTACAGATACATTGACTGGTTAATTACAGTTCCATTACAAATGGTTGAATTCTATTTAATTCTTGCTGCCATAGGTAAAGCAAACTCTGGAATGTTCTGGAGATTGTTACTTGGTTCAGTTGTAATGCTAGTAGGTGGATACTTAGGAGAAGCTGGATACATCAACGCTACACTTGGTTTTATTATCGGTATGGCAGGTTGGGTATACATTCTTTATGAAGTATTCTCAGGTGAAGCTGGTAAAGCTGCTGCAAAAAGTGGAAACAAAGCACTTGTTACCGCATTTGGAGCAATGAGAATGATTGTTACAGTAGGTTGGGCAATTTACCCATTAGGTTATGTATTTGGTTACCTAACTGGTGGTGTAGATGCTGAGTCACTTAACATCGTTTACAACTTAGCTGACTTCGTTAACAAAATTGCATTTGGTCTAGTAATTTGGGCTGCTGCAACTAGTTCAAGCGGAAAAAGAGCTAAGTAGTTTTTCTTAAAATTTAAAAAGGGCAGGTACCATTTGTGTACTTGCCCTTTTTTTTGCCTGTAATATTTTAAGGTATGGATGTAAAGCTTGAAAAATGGCACAAATGCAAAGTGGATATCGAAGTTCTTAAAGAACTTTCAAAAAAATCAGATTTAAAAGGACTACAGCACATTTCAGTTTTTTTTGGATTATTAATTATAACAGGACTGCTAGCTTATATTACATGGGGCACTTGGTGGTCAGTATTTTGGTTTTTAGTTTATGGAAACATATATTCTTTTTCAAATCCATTGTGGCATGAAACAGGTCATAAGACTGCTTTTAAATCAAAATTTTTAAATGAATTTTTTTATTATCTTTCTTCTTTCATGGCAAACTTTGAACCGACTAGATGGAGATACAGTCATTTTGTTCACCATGGAAACACTTATTCAATAGAAAATCCTTTTGATCATGAGATAGAATACGGGAATGATTTAAAAGAAACACCAAAAAGATTAATTATAAATATAATTCCATTTTTAGATTTAGTTTTTATTAAAAAACATATTTCATTTGAAATATTTCAACACGCTTTTGGAATAAAAACAAAAGTAATGGAAGATTGCATTCCAGAAAATGCGCAAGCTAAAGCAATATTTATCTCTAGAATTTATGTTGCTATCTGGTCTTTAATCGTTTTATGGTCAATATTAATCTCATCTTGGATGCCGATGCTTTATTTTTTACTGCCACAATTTTATGGGAAAACTTTACATAAACTTGTTGCGTTTACTCAACATGCTGGACTTGCAAGAAATATTAAAGATCATAGGTTTTCATCAAGAGAAATGTATTTAAATCCAATACTAAGTTTTTTATATTGGAAAATGGAATACCATTTAACTCACCATATGTTTCCAACAGTTCCATCTTATAATTTAGATAAACTTCATCATCATATTAAAGACCAGTTGCCAAAACCAAATAATGGATTGATAGATGCTTATAGAGAGATAATACCAGCTCTAATTAAACAGAAAGAAGATACAAGCTATTTTATAAAAAAAGATATACCTCAATTACAAAATGTCTAAAAATAGACTAAGTATGATTTTACTTACTTGTTCTATTTAAATAAAAACATATATATAGCCCATGGCAAAAGTTACTTATAATACTCACGATAGCAAAACACATACAATTGATATTCAAAACGGACTGTCAGTTATGGAGGGTGCGGTTCAAAATGATATCCCTGGTATTGATGCTGATTGTGGAGGTGGTATGGCATGTGCTACTTGCCACGTTTATGTAAATGAAGAATGGCTAGATAAACTTCCAACCAAAGAGGATGGAGAGGAAGATATGCTGGATATGGCATTTGAGCCTAAACAGAATAGTAGATTGAGTTGTCAGTTAATTGTTTCAGACGAATTAGATGGTCTAGTTGTAAATATTCCATCAAAGCAAGCTTAGATGAATAAAACAGATGTATTAATAATTGGAGCAGGACCTACTGGTTTATTTTGTGCTCATCAATTAGGAATTATAGGATTAAGTTGTGAGATAGTAGATAATCTTGATAAAGCAGGAGGTCAATGTATTGAGCTTTATCCAGATAAACCAATTTATGATATTCCAGCGATACCTGAGTGTACTGGTGAAGAGCTAACCAATAATTTATTAAAACAAATAAAACCTTTTAATGTCAAATTTCATTTAAATGAGAGAGTAGAGGAACTTAAAAAAGTTGAGAATAGATGGCATGTTAAGACAAGTGGTAATCAAGAATTTGATGTAGCAAGTATAGTTATTGCTGGTGGTGTCGGATCATTTGAGCCTAGAAAATTCCCATTAAAAGAATGTGAAAAATTTGAAGGAAAATCTTTATTTTATTCAATTAAAGATAAATCAATTTTTAAAGATAAAACAATCTCAATTTTTGGGGGAGGAGACTCAGCATTAGATTGGGCAATTGAACTATCAAATACATCTAAAGTAAATTTAATTCATAGAAGAGACGGTTTTAGTGGAGCAGAGTCTAGTGTTCAAAAAGTTAAAGAGCTTAATGATCAAGGAAAATTAAATTTATTTACGAAATATCAAATAGGCTCATTAACAGGTAATGAAAAAATAGATTCAGTTAGCATTAAACATGATGATGGAGAAGTAAAAGAATTTAAAACAGATTATGTGCTTGGTTTCTTTGGTTTAATTATGCAACTTGGGCCAATATTAGATTGGGGATTAAATATTAATAAAAAAACAGTTGAAGTAAATACAGAAAATTTTGAGACAAATATTGATGGTATATTTGCTATTGGCGATATCTGTTCGTATCCAGGTAAACTAAAATTAATTTTATCAGGTTTTCATGAAGGTGCGTTAGCTGCAAGAGGTTGCTTTAAGTACGCAAAACCAGATGAAAAACTAAGATTTGAATTCACAACTACATCAAAAGCCGCACAAGAAAGACTTGGTATTAAGAAGTGATAGAGCTTTTTACTGCTGATACGCCAAATGGTAAAAAAATTTCTATCATGCTTGAGGAAATTGGTTTTGAATATAAAGTAACCAAAGTTGATTTAGGTAATAATGATCAATTTAAACCAGAATTTGTAAAAATAAGTCCATTTAGTAAAATTCCTGTAATTACTGATCATGAAAACAATGAAAGCATATTCGAGTCTGGTGCAATTTTAATGTACTTAGCTGAAAAAAGTGGAAAGTATTATGATCAGCAAGATAGATTAATAATTAATCAGTGGCTAATGGCTCAAATGGGAACTGTAGGTCCTATGATAGGTCAGCATCATCAATTTCATCACTATAATCCTGGTAAAAGTGAATTTGGTGAAGAGAGATATTTCAAAATCACAAAGAGAATATATCAAGAATTAGACAACAGATTAAAAGTTTCTAAATTTCTTGCAGGAGAAAAATATACAATTGCTGATATAGCAACATGGCCATGGCTTGCAAGACATGAATGGCACGATATTGGTTTAAAAAATTATAAAAATTTATCAAGATGGTATTTAGAGATTGCTGAGCGAGATGCTGTGATCAAAGGATATAGATTTATGGATAAAGATTTAAAAATTCCAGAGCTTGTTTAATTAAATTATATATTTTTTAAAATAGTTGAATGGTAACTAATATGATCTTTGATAAATGAATTAATGAAATAGTAACCATGATCATATCCTTCATGTTTATTTATAATTAAATTTTGTCCAACAGCATTACACTCACTAATAAAATCATCAATATAAAGATCTTTTAAAAATTCATCTTTTAAGCCAACATCAATTTTAATATTCTCAAATTTTTTATTAGATTTTTTTATTAATGTTATTGGATCATACAGATCTAGTTGATCATGATTATTTCCTAAATAGTTATCAAACATTTCTTTTGCAAATTCAGTTTTATGAAGTGAACATATTGGAGAAAAAGCAGAGACCGTTTTGTATAAATCATTTTTAAGAGCACATTGAATGGCTCCACCACCACCCATTGAATGACCGAAAATACCTACTTTAGACTTACTAAATTGAAAGTTATTAGAAATTAAATTAGGCAAATCTTTAGTAATATAATCATACATTTTATAATTTTTCGACCAAGGGTCTTGAGTTGCATTAAGATAAAAACTTGCACCACACCCAAGTTTATAGTTTTCATTATCAGGAATATCTTCACCTCTAGGACTGGTATCTGGAACAACAACAGCAATTTGATTTTCTGACGCAAATTTTTGAAAACCAGATTTTTGAATAAAGTTTTGTTCTGTGCATGTTATTCCACTTAAAAAATATAATAAGGGACAATCTTTACTCTCATCAGGCGAGTATACAGCAAAATTCATATTACAATTAGTTGTTAATGAAAAATGTTTATAAACTTCTTGATACCCTCGATGGGATCGATGCTTTTCAATTAATTCCATTATTAAAAATTTATTACACTTCTAATTGATTTTCCCTCGTGCATTAAATCAAATGCTTTGTTGATATCTTCAAGAGGAAACTCGTGTGTAATTAAGTCATCAATATTAATTTTTTTATCCATGTACCAATCAACTATTTTTGGAACATCAGTTCTTCCTTTGGCTCCTCCAAAAGCAGTTCCTTTCCAAACTCGTCCAGTTACTAATTGAAATGGTCTAGTAGAAATTTCTTGGCCTGAACCTGCAACACCAATAATAATCGACTGACCCCATCCTTTGTGGCAACACTCTAAGGCTTGTCGCATTACATTTACATTGCCAATGCACTCAAAACTATAGTCAGCTCCTCCACTTGTTATTTCAATTATTTTTTCCTGAAGTTTATTATCTGGAAAATCATTAGGATTGACAAAATGTGTCATCCCAAATTTTTCAGCAATATTTTTTCGGTTTGAATTTATATCAACACCAACAATAACACTTGCTTTAGCTAGCTTGCATCCTTGAATAACATTAAGACCAATCCCTCCTAAACCAAAAACAACTGCAGTTGAGCCTTCTTCCATTTTTGCAGTATTTATTACTGCACCAATACCCGTAGTTACTCCGCATCCTATATAACAAGTTTTGTTAGCTGGTGCATCTTTACGAACTTTTGCTAAAGCAATTTCTGGTAAAACTGTATAGTTAGAAAATGTAGAAGTACCCATATAATGAAATAAAGTTTTTCCATTATATGAAAATCTTGAAGTACCATCCGGCATTAATCCTTTACCTTGGGTTTCACGAATTGCTTGACATAAATTAGTTTTTCCAGATAAGCAAAATTTACATTTTCGACATTCTGGAGTGTATAAAGGAATGACATGGTCATCCTTTTTTAAAGATTCAACTCCTTCACCAACTTCTACAACAATTCCTGCACCCTCATGACCTAAGATGGATGGAAAAATACCTTCAGGATCATCTCCAGATAAAGTATATGCATCGGTATGACAAACTCCAGTTGATTTTATTTCAACAAGAACTTCTCCTTTTTTTGGTCCTTCAAGATCAATGTAATCAATGATCAAAGGTTTAGCTTTTTCTAACGCAATTGCTGCTTTTACTTTCATTTTTTTTTTTAAATTTCTACTTTAATCATTATTGTTATCAAAAATTTTTAATTAGGTAACCAAGAATTATACAGTGGATTACCTTTTTTTATTGGAAGGTAGATATTTTTTCCCTCTCGTGAAGAATTGTAAACTGCAGTAACAAACTCTAAAGATTCTCGTGCATTTAGTAAGGTGACTTCATCACTAGTATGTCCATCTAATTTTTTTGCTATTTCATCAAACATTCCTGCATACCAAGATTTTGTTAATTCTACTTTAGACAAAATTTCATCAACTTGATTTTGTGTTACGGGTTCTCTTGCTAAAAATTTCCATTCATCATCAGCTGGATTATAAGGTTTGTCAGGGGAACCACCAGATTCAACAGTTAAATTATTAAAACAAATTTTAATTCTACTAACATCTTCTGCAGCACCCAGTGTAATAGAGCTTGTAACCAATGCACCATTGCCCATTTCTATTGAAAGAGCAGCACAATCTTCTACTTCAATATTGTTTACTCGAGTTGTTAATTTTGCAAATACATTTGAAACTGGTCCAAAAATCATACTTATAAGGTCATGAATATGAATAGAATGACTTAAGATTGCACCCCCTTGTTCACCTTCCCATGTTCCTCTCCAAGCTTTTGAATAATATTCTTTTCCTCTATTCCAGTGAGTTTCTAATGAAGCAACCAAAGGCTTACCAGCTAATCCTGATTTAATTAGTGCTTTTAATTTTGAAAAACCAGGGCCATATCTATATTGAAAAACAGGGAAAATAATTTTGCCAGTCTCTTTACTTATTTGACTTAGTTTATCCAGTTCTTCAAGACTTGATACCAATGGTTTTTCACAAATAACATGTTTGCCAGCTTCAAGTGATTTTTTACAAGCTGAAAAATGCAAATGAGGTGGAAGACAAATATCAATAATATCAATTTCTTTAATTTTTAATACATCTTCAAAATTAAGCGAAACTCTAATATCAGAGTTTGGCGGTATTATATTATCGATAGACTCTTTTGTTAGTCCACAAATTGTATGAACATTAAATTTATCTGAAACTTTTTGAAAATCTTCATAATGTTTAGCACCTATGTTGGTTCCTATAATGGCTACTTGATATTTACTCATTTCTTTTCTGCTATTTCTTGGGCTTTAATTGCAAGTTCCATTGTTAAATAGGTAAGTTCTTGAGAGCAAGCTGACTCAGTTCTATTTAATACATCATTAATTAAATTTCCAAAATATGGAAGCTTAACATCACTACAATCTATATGTTTTACCTCTTCATTATTTGCATAATACAAATGATTTCCAGAATCAGATTTAGCAAGATCTGTATATTTTCTAATTTCAATAAAACCTTTATCTCCTAAAATAAATAATCTTCCATCTCCCCAAGTTGGAAGTGCATCTGGGGTAAACCAATCTAATCGAATGTATCCATGCCCACCATTTCCAGTAAGATTAATTTCACCAAAATCTTGAAAACCTGGAAATTCTTTTTTAGTAGTATTTTCTACCATTGAATGAGTAATTTTAGCTTCATTAGAATTTGTAAATACTAAAAATTGGTGAATTTGATGAGAACCTATATCGGTAATAATTCCACCATAACTTTCACGCTCATAAAACCAATCAGGTCGTTCATAATTTCCCTGCCTATGTGGGCCAGTGCCCATTGTTTGTTTTACTTTTCCAATTTTACCCTCAGCAACTAATTCTTCAGCTTTTGCAACTGCAGCTACATGAAATCTTTCTGAAAAATTTACCGACCAAATTTTCCCTGTTTTTTTTACGGTACGTTTTAAATCCTCAAGCTGATCTAATGTTGTGCAACCTGGTTTATCTACCATTACATCTTTACCTGATTTTAATGCTTCAATAGAAAGAGTTGCTCTATCTTTAGGAATTGATGAGATCAAAATCATATCTATTTTATTATCTTTTAAAATTTCACTTTTATTTTCTGCTCTTTTTATATTTGGATATTTTTTGTTAAATTCTTTTAATGTTAATGGAGAACCTTCAGTCCAAAAATGATTGCATTTACAACCTTCTTTGATCATTTCATCTAGCATGTCAAATATATGCCCGTGATCAATTCCTAATACTGCTAAATTTAAAGATCTTTTCATAAACTAGTAAGTTCCTTTTTTTGACGATCCTTTATAAAAAATTTCTTGAAGATTGTCATTTTCTTGTTTTTTTATTTTAAGATCATTCTTATCCATCAATGATTTAGGTCTTTCAATTATTTCATGGAAGTTATAATTATCTTTTCCTCTAGCTATTTGTACACCATTTTTTCCTAATACTTGCTCAACATTAGTTCCAATATAACTCTGTATTACAAACCCTATTCTTCTATCGTCACTTTTATTAAGATCGGATCCATGAACTACAGTTGGATGATGTAAAGACATTTGGCCAGCTGTTAAAATTAAAGGTGTTGTTTCTTCTCTAGGCACATCTTTTACTGTTTGACCTCTAGTCAACAGGTTTCCTTCATTAAAATTTTGATCGTGTTGTTTAAGATTTTCTTTATGAGAACCTGCCCACATTCTCATACAACCATTGTGTTCATTAGAGTCAGTTATTGCAACCCATGCAGTTACCCAATTGAGTGGATCTAAACCAATATATTTTGCATCTTGGTGATAACTAACAAATCCTTTTTCGTTTGGATTTTTTATAAAAAGAGTTGTTCCACATACTAGTATATTTTCACCAATTAAACTTTGAACAGCATCTAATATTTTAGGATTATGTGTAACCTCATCTAATAAAGGTGAAATTAAATGTGCATTATATCTGCCAGATTTTTCTAACTCACCAGGCATTTCTTTCTCAATCATTTCAATTTCATCTCTGATTTGTTTTGCTTTATCTTTTGAAAAAATATTAATTGGAGAAACAAATCCTTTATCTTCATATTGTTTAAGTTGATTTGATGAAAGATAAGTCATATTATTTTAAAAATTTTATATGAGCTCAATAATTTCTTCAATAAATTATCTTAATTAAGTGTATGCCAGAAGTATATAAACTTGGAATTTCAAATAAAAGCAATCAACAAATCAACGAAGTAAACTCAATTGATGTTTTGGCTAATCAAGGGGTAGTTGGTGATAGACATTTTAAAGAATTTAATGACCCTTATAATCAACTGTCACTGATTGAGTCTGAAAATATAGATTATTATAATATTAAATTTGGATCAAATATCCCCTACTTAGATTTTAGAAGAAATGTTGTCACTAAAGGAATTCAATTGAATGATTTGGTAGGTAAAAAATTATTAGTTGGCAATGTAGAAGTTGAAGGTATTGATTTATGTCGCCCATGTAGACATTTAACAGAAGTTCTTGGACAAGATAATATTTTAAAAGAATTTTTAAGAAGAGGTGGTCTGAGATGCCAAGTGCTATCTTCTTCTAGTATTAAAATAGGTGATAAAATAAAAGTTTTAGATTATTAATTACCAAGTAATTTGTAAAAAGAAGTCAAAATACCATTTCCCGACAATTCAATAGCTAAAACAATAACGATGATTAGTATTAATTTTTTATTCATCTAGTAAATACATATAATAACAGAACTATCCAAATAATAGGATAATAAATATAAATATATTTTTTAGCAAAAAGAAAAGAAATTGAGTTTTGTTTAGAATTTTTCTTTTTCATTTTTTTAATTAATCATCAGCATGAACTTTTTCATTTTTTTCATGCTTTTCTTGAGCTGCAATAGTGTATTTTGCTACAGGTCTTGCAATTAATCTTTTTAATCCAATTGGCTCAGCTGTATCTAAGCAATATCCATAAATATCTTCCCTAATTCTAGCTAGCGCTTTATCAATTTCAGAAATTAATTTAATTTGTCTGTTGATAGCTTTCATTTCTACATTTTTATCTGTGTATGAGCTTGCTTGATCTACTACAT
>ERZ802826.544-NODE-544-length-11814-cov-13.9649_pt1 | contig 11814 bp, 8 predicted proteins | sample MGYA00345651_ERZ802826 | MGnify/ENA primary metagenome ERZ802826 (study PRJEB30503, sample SAMEA104212371) | marine metagenome | biome: Westerlies Biome; feature: [SRF] surface water layer (ENVO:00010504) within the epipelagic zone...; material: water...
AGCTGCGCTCAAGCTTTGTCAGGGAGCATTCAGCTTGGTGATCGGCACCCCCGCTGGTCTTTTTGCGATCCGTGATGGCTACGGCATTCGCCCTTTGGTGTTTGGGTTTCTCGGAGAGCAAAGCCTTGGCCATTGGGTGGTGAGCAGTGAAACCTGTGGTTTGGAGATTATTGGAGCCCGATATGTGGATGATGTGCAACCCGGCGAATTAGTTCACTTTGAATTGGGTTCAGCTGAGCCATTTCGGAAGCGCTGGAGTGATGAACCGAACCGGCTTTGTGTGTTCGAAATGATCTATTTTGCGCGCCCGGATAGTCGTTTCTTTGGTGAATCGTTATACAGCTATCGGCAACGTATTGGTCGCACACTTGCGAAAGAATCTGCTGTAGATGCTGATTTAGTGATTGGCGTTCCTGATTCAGGTATTCCTGCTGCTATTGGTTTTTCTCAGGAGAGCGGAATTCCTTATGCCGACGGTCTAATTAAAAACCGGTACGTCGGACGCACATTTATTCAGCCAACACAAGCGATGCGTGAAGCAGGTATCCGCGTCAAGCTCAATCCCCTGCCTGATGTGCTTTCTGGTAAGCGCATCATCGTGATTGATGATTCGATTGTGCGGGGAACCACCAGTGGAAAACTCGTTGTTGCGTTGCGGGATGCGGGGGCAACAGAGGTGCACATGCGGATTAGTTCACCACCGGTGACCCACCCATGTTTTTACGGGATTGATACCGATACCCAGGATCAATTGATCGCCTCTCGCCTCACCCTGGAGGAAATCAAGAACCATCTCAAAGTCGACTCTTTGGCTTACCTCAGCAAAGAAGGCATGGTCGAAGCAGCCAAAGCAGAGTCTGGAAATTTCTGTAGCGCTTGTTTCGATGGGAACTATCCCATTCCGATGGATCAGGAATTGCTGTCGAGCAAATTGACACTCGAACCATCTGGATCGACTAATCGCTGATTTGAGGGATTAAATCGGTAATAGCTTCGCCTTTGTGGAGTTCGATTTGATTGGAAAACGCGTCACCAGAGTTGGTGATTTCAAGTGTTGTGGGGTCAATCCGACCATGACGTTGTTCTGTCGACACCATGCCAATAAGGCCGTTGGCTTCTGCTAACCCTGTGATTCGATCGGCGTTACCCGTCAGTTGGATCGCCATCGAACCGAGATCCCCGCGTTGTGATGGACGGATGGACGTGAGATCGATGCGCGCTAGGTGACCCTGTTCACTCACTAACAGCACAGTCGGTTCGCTTGGACATAGGGCACCAACGAGATCTTCCCCTGGAAGCAATCGCATGGTCATGGGCCCTTGGGCGAGTCGTCCCATCAGTGGCAGCACGTCTTCATTGATCGGTAAACGCAGCATCCGTCCGATGTCGCTTACCAAGAGGAGATCTTGGTGTTCACGGCAAATCACCGCTGTTTTGAGTTGAACGCCCTCTTTCAGTTTCACAACGCTGGTGGCGCGTCCAGATAGATCCAAGACATCTGCAAGGGGCAGTCGTTTGAAACGCCCATCGCTGCTAAGCAAGCCCAGGCTTAGGTCACTGCTCTCCTGCACCGGTAGGGGCGTGATCGCCACGATCGGGTCACCTTCCAACCCGCTGGGAAGGAATCGTTCCAAGGCACCTGGTTGTTGCCCAGCAAACTCCCAACGCACGAGGGCGACACGACCGTTGGCACTGATGGCTAGTAATCGCGGCGGCGGTTCGATGGGAAGAATGACGCGAGCTGGTGATGGGGCATCGCTCACCGGACAGGGATCACCAAAATGAAGACGACCCAGCACTTGTGGGGTCACGATCTTCACTTGTCCGTCCGCTTGGATCAGCAGTCGACCATCACCGGGGAGGGCCGCTAAGGCTTGCTGGCGGAGCAGCTCCGTGTTGGGTCGTTGACTGGCAGCTCGTTCTGCGATTAAGGCATCTCCGCCTTCCACCAGTCGTGTGCGACGTGGAGTTGAGAAGCGTTTTTTCAGTGTTTTCAGTTCACTAACCATGGCGTCGAGCAACTGATCTCGGTTTTCGAGGAGCAATTTCAATCGCTCTCGCTCGTCTCGGAGGTTGTCGACTTCTTGGCGCAAACTTTCCTGCTCCAGCCCTGTTAAACGTCGGAGTGGCATTGCCAACACGGCATCAGCTTGGCGTTCGTTGAGGTCCAATTGCACCATCAAGCTGGCGCGAGCGGAGCCGGCATCTTGGGCTTTTTGGATCATGGCGATCACGGCTTGAAGGTTGTTCAGAGCCGTGATCAGGCCCTCCACCACTTCCAGGCGATCTTCTGTTTTGCGTAGGGCGTGGCTCGTGCGGCGAATCAGGGTGAGTTCCCTGTAGTCGAGAAAGGTTTGGAGGAGTTGCCGTAGCGAGAGTTGTTGGGGCTGACCGTTAACAAGGGCCAGCAGGATTGCGCCAAAGTTGCTCTGCAGTGCCGTGCGGCGCTGCAGGTCCTTCAGCACCTTGTCGGGTTCAGCATCGCGGCGAAGTTCCACAACAACGCGCATGCCATCTCGATCGCTTTCATCGCGAATGTCAGCGATGCCGCCAATTTTTCCGTCGTTGACCGATTCGGCCAGTTTTTCGATCCAGCCCGCTTTGCTGAGTTGATAGGGCAGTTCGGTCACAACAACGGCATTTCGTTTGTGCCGTCCTTTTCCCAGTTGCACCTCTTCTGTATGCGCTACGCCCCGCATTGGAATACTGCCGCGGCCGTGTAAGTACGTGTCTTGGAGGCCTGAACTGAGCAGAACCTCCCCACCGGTTGGAAAATCAGGCCCAGGAATCAGTTCTAAAAGACGCTCGTCGCTGAGGCCCGGTTGTCGAATCAGAGCAATGAGGCCGTCCACAACCTCACCCAAGTTGTGGGGCGGAATGCTCGTGGCCATGCCGACGGCGATGCCAGAACAACCATTGAGGAGAAGAAAGGGGAGTTGTGCGGGGAGAACGGTTGGTTCTTGTTGGGACCCATCGAAGTTCGATGCAAAATCGACGGTGTCATCACCGATTTCTTCGAGCAGAGCTTGATGGGCAATCGGGGCTAAACGCGTTTCGGTGTAACGCATCGCTGCTGGCGGATCGTCATCAACCGATCCGAAATTGCCGTGTCCGTCCAAAAGTGGATGTCGGCTAGCAAAGGTTTGTACGAGTCGTACGAGCGCGTCGTAGACCGCTTGATCTCCGTGGGGGTGGTATTTCCCGAGAACATCTCCAACAACACGAGCGCATTTCCTGTATGGCCGATCTGGGGTCAACCCCAGTTCTTGCATCGCGTACAAGATTCGACGCTGCACCGGCTTGAGACCGTCGCGGGCATCGGGCAAGGCCCGACCCACGATCACGCTCATGGCGTATTCGAGGTAGGAGCGCTGCATCTCCTGATGCAGGGCGATCGGTTGAACGCGCTCCTCAGCCATCCCGTCTGCGGATATTGGGGAAGAAGTAGTTCAGCCTACAGACGTTCACTGACGTTTTTTCCAGGTGGCATTGGCCTGGGCCCGTTCAACGCTGCTGGCAAGTGCTGCTTCACGCAACAAGTTTGCTGTGGCTTCTCTCACATGGGAACCCCAAAGCTGCTCTTTTTGATGCATTGGCAAAACGTAATTGGGATTTTTTGACAGGGCTTCCTTGGCTAGCGATAGAGCTTCGCTCTGTTCGCCCTTTTGGTTTAACGCAGCAGCTAAAGCCAGCATTGGTTCTGCGTTTTGCTCCAGCTTGATCACTCGACGCCAACGTCGAATGGCCTCGTCATGTTGTCCCAGTTCAAACAGAACAAGGGCTTGATTGTTGAGGGCTTCCCAAAAGTCTGGTTTGATTTCAGTTGCTTTTTCGAAGGATTGCAAAGCGACTGCAAACTTGTTTTGCATGATCCGTGCATTCCCGAGATCGAAGTATGCAGCTGCATTGTTTGCATCGATTTGCAATCCTCGCTGAATAAGCGGTATGGCTTCTTCCGGTCGTTCTGCACGCAGTGCAATCGCTGCTTCTGCAAACCAGAGCCCAGCATTGTTTGGATTGATTTTTTTGGCTTTCGCAAGCGATTGACTGGCGTTTTCCAGTTGGTTGCTACGCAGTTGCGCTTCCGCCAGAACAGTCCACAACCGTTCATCGTTTGGGTTGAGGCGAACAGCTAAAGCGGCAAGTTGTGAGGCCTCCTGGGGCTGGCCCATTTGCAGCAGTTGAGCTGCGGTTCGTCCGATTCCAAGAGAGGATCCCGAGAGCTCCACCTCTGATGGCAAGTAGACATACGGCACCAGGGCCTGGGCTGGAGCCATCAGGCAAACGCTGCTGATGCTGATCAGAGCTGCGGTCAGGCTTCGTTTCAATTTGATTCCTCGAAGCACGTCCAGGGATCTCATCTGGTCAGAGGTTAGGAGGCAGATCCGGTTGCGCTGCAGCAGCATTTCTGCGCCACATCCACGGTTTAATTCGCCGTAGAGCGGATCCCCGTAACTGTTGATCCCAGGTGGCATCGTCCCAGTGTTGAACCTCTTGGGCTTTCACATTGAGGAGCCATGGTCGAGGTTGCATATCCGGATCTTCACTGCTGGGTAGATCCCGATGGTTCCAAGGACAAACGTCTTGGCAAATATCACAACCGGCGATCCACGGTCCAAGGGACGCTTTGATCGCATCTGGAAGATCGGGATCTCGGTTTTCGATGGTGTGAAACGCCAGGCATCGTTGGGCGTCAACAACAAATGGTTCGCGGATGGCATTGGTGGGGCAGGCCTCGATGCAAGCGACACAGCGTCCACAAAGGGCTTTAGCTGGAGCATCCGCTTGGAGTGGTTCCGTTGTGAGTAGGTGACCAATCACCATCCATGAGCCTCGATGGTGATGGATCACATTGCTGTGTTTTCCGATCCAACCCAGCCCAGCTTCTTCCGCCCAAACTTTGTCCAATAGCGGAGATGCGTCGACACAAACACGCCATTGGCAGCTTGGCTTTTGTTCGGATAACCAACGCCCCACGCGTCGTAGACGTTGCTCGACAACCCGGTGGTAATCGCGACCCCAGCCGTAGCGCGCCACCTTCAAAGATCCCGGGTCTGATTGCGCAGAGACGTAGTAGTTCAATCCCACTGCCAACAGGCTTTGTACCCCCTCTAAAAGTTGAGAGGCATCGCGTCGGCGTGGCGCTGCCATCCATGCCATATCGGCTTGGTACCCGTGATCGAGCCAACGCTGTAATGCTTCTGTCCGCAGCTGCAGTCGGGGACTTCCAGGCAAACGAGCAATTCCAACCGGATCAAACCCTTCGTCTCGAGCCCGTTGTTTCAGAGCGTGGCTCAAGTGTGTGAGTTGATTTGGGTGTTGCCCTGACATCGACCGTATGGTTGGGACCTGTTTTTTCATCTTCACGTGACGGGAACCGAAACGGGACGCCTGGCATCTCTGCTTCGTTGGCTGGGCCTCACGATGGTTTTTGTTCTTGTCCTGCAGATGGCTGCAGTCTTGGTGGGAAGTGACTGGTCAGCGGAGGCAACAAGTCCTCAGATCACTGGACCTTTGGTTGCGCTGGCCCCACTCGGTTTTATCGGTCTGTTGACCTGTCTGATTGGATCGCGTCTTGAGAACCCGCAACAGCAGGTCACACCATTGCGGGCTGTGGTTTGTGTTCTTTCAGCTCTCTTGGCCATTGGCATGCTGGTGGCAGTTCCGATGTCCTTAAGCAGCGGGGCTGGTGATCTGTCGCAGGCTCAGAACATCGAGCAGGGACGCGCAGCGATGAAGGAAGCCCGTGCCTTTCGCGACAATCCCGAGCAGGTGGCTTCTTTGGGCGAACAGTTAGCTCAAGCTGGACAGTTGGCCGCTGATGCCAGCAAGGACGACAAGCAGCGCGCTGCAGAGACGATGATTGATGAGCAGATCAGCCAAATGGCAACCCAGCTCAAACGGGTGGAGTCGCAGAAAAACCGCGAATCTCGGCAACGATTGATTGGTGGGACGGCCACCGCTGTTGTGCTTGCCATTGCTTTTGTGCTGCTTGCACTCACTGCAGTGATCTGATTGCTGGTTAGGTTGGTTGAACTCCCTGACTCTGGGTGCAGAGGCTCCTTGGTTCAGTCCAACCCCAGACCTGATCTACCGCTGGGCGAACGGCTTCAGCAAGATCTCAAAAACGACCTGATTGCAGGCTTGCTGGTGGTGATTCCACTGGCAACAACGATTTGGCTATCGACGATTGTCAGCCGATTTGTGCTGGCTTTTCTCACGTCAATTCCGAAGCAGTTCAACCCTTTCATCACCCTGAATCCGCTTCTTCAGGATCTAATCAACCTTTCCCTCGGGCTCACGGTTCCTTTGATGGGGATCCTTTTGATTGGCCTCATGGCCCGCAACATTGTGGGTCGTTGGCTGCTCGAATTTGGAGAGGGAACGTTGAGCCGGATTCCCCTTGCTGGTTCCGTTTACAAAACTCTTAAGCAGCTGCTTGAAACTGTTTTGGGGGGTAATTCGGCCCGCTTCCGCCGTGTTGTTCTTGTCGAATATCCAAGAGAAGGTTTGTTCAGCGTTGGTTTTGTCACCGGCGAGGTGGGTCCTTCGCTCCAATCCGATCTGGAAACACCACTGCTTAGTGTGTTTATCCCCACGGCTCCAAACCCAACCACCGGTTGGTACACGCTGGTGCCAGAGGGTTCGGTTCGCGAACTCAATATTTCCGTAGAGGAGGCGTTCCGCACCATCATTTCTGCTGGCATTGTGAATCCAGATGAGCAAGAAGCTCCTGTGAATCGCAGCTTCTCCAGTCTCATGGCTCAGTTGCGGGCCTCCGCATCCCCCTCCAGCTAATTCATGGCCTCACGATCCCTTTCCCGCGAGTTGGCCTTGCTGGTGCTCGGTCAAGTCTCGGAACAGAAAAAGTCTTCTACAGCTGATTTAGGGATTGAGTCTCTGCTTGATAAGGCCCTCGAAAGCCTCACTCAACATTGGAGGGAAACACTCGATTCATCTGCGACGGAACTGGATCAAGCTCAGCAATGTCTCCTCGATAGCGAACTTCAACAGGGTCAGGCTTCCACCCTGGATGTTGTCCGTGATCACTTGCGTTCATCGCTAGGCGCTGCCGAACAGGTTTTGAATGGCCTTTCAGCCACCCTTGAACTTCCCAGGCTTCTGCTCTTGGCAGATCAAGAGCAAATTCGTTCTGCTGCGATGGAACGCATTGCTCAGGTGATCCGGCAGCGCGAGAGCATCGACGCGAGATTGGATCAAGTGATGGAAGGCTGGCGGTTGGCACGACTACCGCGCATCGATCGCGACATTCTTCGTCTTGCCGTTGTAGACCTCCAAACCATGGGCACACCTGCTCCTGTGGCGTTCAATGAGGCCGTTGAATTGGCGAATCGATACAGCGATGAAAAGGGTCGTCGAATGATTAATGGTGTGTTGCGTCGCTTCCATGATGCTCAATCCACTGCAGCGGACTGATGGTGTTCAACTGGTTCGAGCGTCAGGCCCCATCCCCTGGGGAACCTCCTTCAACGCCAGATTCACCTGAGGTTGAACAACAACCGCCTGCGAATCCTGTTCAGGTGAAGCCTGAGCCAGATCACTCAGCTCCTCAAGACGATGTCGAACAAAAGGCTGAAGAGCCAGAAGACGAAGCGTTGGTTTGGGCCCGTGAGGCCTACGCACGTTTAAAAGCACAGCAACAAGCTGCTGCTTCGGCGCCAACAACGCCAGTTTCGACAAGTCCTGAGCCAAAGCCAGAACCAACCCCTGAGCCCATCCTTGAGCCCACTGCAGCTTCAGAGCCAGAGGTCAGCCCAGAACCCACCCCCGCTCCAACAGTTGGCGGGTCCCTACTCGAACAGGCCGCGGCGCAACGTCAGCAGCGGCAACAAGAGCAGGAGGTTCGTGCGCTTGAGGTGGCTCCGGCATCGACGCCTGAACCGCCAGCTACCACTTCTTCCGTCCCCGCTGCAGATGCTGTTGAGCCGACCCTTGGTGAATTTGATGACGACTTCACTTGGTCTGCTGAGGTTTTAGCAGCGCAGGGTCGGCGTGCTGATCAGATTTCGCTCGAGGAAATCGATTGGCTTGGACGGCTCCGTCGTGGTCTTGAGAAGACACGACAGGGCTTCGTTACCAGCCTGTTGGAAAACCTTGGCGATGATCCCCTCACGCCAGAGGTGCTGGACGAACTCGAGACTCTTCTACTCCGTGCCGATGCCGGTGTTCAGGCCACCGATCAGGTCCTTGACGCGTTGCGACAGCGGATGAATGAAGACGTTGTCGATCCAGTTGAGGGAATTCGTTTTCTCAAGGATCAACTGCGCGGCTTGCTGGATGCTCCGATTAAGGCCAGTGGCGTTCCCCTGCTCGCGCCGGAGCGAGGTCGTTTAAATATTTGGTTGATGGTGGGAGTAAATGGCGTCGGAAAAACCACAACCCTCGGGAAGCTGGCAAATCTTGCTGTTCGTAGTGGCTACTCAGCCTTGATCGCAGCTGCAGACACCTTTCGGGCAGCCGCCGTACAACAGGTGGAGATTTGGGGTGAACGCAGCGATGTTGCTGTGGTGTCCAATCCCAGCAGCAATGCAGATCCAGCTGCGGTGGTGTTCGATGCCATCGGTGCTGCTCGGTCCCGTGAAACTGATCTCCTGCTGGTGGATACAGCAGGTCGATTGCAGACCAAACACAACTTGATGGAAGAACTGCAGAAGGTTCGGAAAATCATTGATCGTCTCGCCCCAGAGGCCAATGTTGAGTCGTTGTTGGTGCTGGATGCCAGCCAAGGCCAAAACGGTTTGCGTCAAGCAATGGCCTTCGCGAAAGCAGCCGGTTTGACGGGAGTTGTTGTGACCAAACTCGATGGCACTGCCAGAGGTGGTGTCGCTTTGGCGGTGTCGTCGGAAGCAGGCTTGCCCATCCGTTTCATTGGTGCTGGGGAGGGGATCCGTGATCTCCGGCCGTTTAACAGTTTTGAATTCGTTGAGGCTCTACTGGCCGGCCGATGAACCGTTGCTACGTTGCGCATCTTGAGGGGTCGCAGCGTTGAGCAGCCAGCCGCCCCGTCGCCATCCCACCCCGGCACAGAGGGTTGTGGGTCCTTCGCCTCAAGCGATGGCGTCGTTGCGTCAACTGTTCGACAGCTTGAGCAACGAACAGCGTCGCAATCAGGATCTTCTGGTGTCGCTGGCTTTTGCCCTTCGCAGTTTTACCAATCTGCATCGCTTCTTAGAGCTGGTGCCGGTTGTGGTGTCTCGACTTGTGGGAGTCGACGGTGCTCTGATCGTGCCGTTTCAATCGGATGGTCGTTTGTGGCGCGATCAACTTCAGGCTGTCCCCGTTGAGCAGTCTCAGGATCTTTTTCGCCGCTTGGCGGGCTTCCAGCCTGGGGAATCGGCTGGATTTGGCACCGATGACGCCCAGGTGTTGGCCTTGGATCGCTTGGTTCAACGCTGTCTGCCAAAGGCGGGTTTGTTTGCCACATCTGTGGTGGTTCGCGGGCGATGTCGCGGTCGGTTGTATGTGTTTGATCCGACGTCCGATTTGGTTTGGACCGACGTGCATCGCCGACATGCCCAATTGGTGGCCGATTTGGCGGGTGTGGCGATCGAAAATGATCTGATGTTGCAGGATGCCCGTCGTCATGAACGGGTTGATCGTCAGCTGAGCATTGGGGCGGAGATTCAGGCTCAATTGTTGCCCGATCATTGTCCGGTGATTGAGGGCGTGGAGCTTGCCGCTCGATGCCGTCCAGCGTTTGAAGTGGGTGGTGATTACTACGATTTTATTCCCACGCGTCCTGAACTCATCGGTCGTCGACGGGAACGTGGTCGCTGGGCTCTGGTCATGGGCGATGTGATGGGAAAGGGTGTTCCCGCTGGTCTGCTGATGACCATGTTGCGCGGGATGCTCCGTGCCGAAGTTCTCAGTGGATTGCCACCGGATCGCATTCTTCATGACCTCAACCAACTCGCCCAAGAGGACCTCGCGCAATCCCACCGATTCGTGACGTTGTTTTATTCGGATTTCGATCCACGAACCCGTCGTTTGCGATACGCCAATGCAGCCCATAACCCCCCCTTGCTGTGGCGCTCGGAGCAGAGAAGTATCAGCAGGTTGGATGCTGCTGGCTTGCTGATCGGATTACAGCCGGAGGCGGACTATGGGCTCGGTGAAGTGCGTCTGGATCCGGGTGACGTTCTTCTGTACTACACGGATGGTGTGACCGAAGCACCCGGATTAACGGGAGATCGCTTTGATGAAGCTCGGTTGATTCGTGCCTTAGAGAGTGCCTGTCGCAGTGGACAAGGGTCTCAGGGAATTCTCGACACCTTGTTTGAGCGTCTGGATCGATTTGTAGGAGTGAATCGACAGCTCGAAGATGACGCCTCCATGGTGGTCTTGAAAGTGCCCGAGGCGGTCAAATTGCCAAATATGGCTGCTCAACAGTCTTAGGGCGAGCAACCTTCCGCCTGACAAGCTGTGGGTATTGATGAATAGATCGATGGCTGGTGGGGTGACAGGCGGCGCCGACGGCACTTGGAGTGATCGCTTCGAGCAAGGCTTGCATCCTTTTATCGAAGTGTTCAACGCTTCGATCGGCTTTGATCTCACATTGCTTCAGGAGGATTTGGATGGGTCGATTGCCCATGCACGGATGCTGGGTTCCTGCGGGGTGATCAGCGTTGATGAAGCTGATCAGTTGGTGCAGGGGTTAGAGGCGATTCGGAGCGAGGCCCATGCGGGAACGTTTCAGCCTGGACTCGCCGATGAAGACGTTCATTTTGCTGTTGAGCGGCGTTTGATTGCGCTGTTGGGACCTGTTGGCAAGAAATTGCACACCGGCCGCAGTCGCAATGATCAAGTTGGAACGGATTTGCGGTTGTGGTTACGGCGCCGCATGGATGAATTGGAGGGCGATCTTCAACGTTTGCAGCGGGCTCTTGTCGCGCAGGCGGATTTGCATCGCCGCACGATGATTCCGGGCTACACCCACCTTCAACGGGCTCAGCCGCTTTGTTTGGCGCATCACCTTCTTGCTTACGTCGAGATGTTGGAGCGGGATCGGTTGCGTCTTCAGGATGTGCGCTCTCGGGTGAACATTTGCCCCCTTGGCGCGGCAGCGCTGGCTGGAACTCCGGTACCCATTGATCGTCGGCAGACGGCTAAGGATTTGGGATTTGATGCGATTTACGCCAACAGCCTTGATGCGGTGAGCGATCGTGATTTTTGTGTGGAGTTTTCGGCGGCGGCTTCTTTGGTGATGGCCCATCTCAGTCGTTTGGCTGAGGAGGTGATTGCTTGGGCGTCAGAGGAGTTCAGATTTGTTCGCCTCAGCGATCGTTGTGCGACCGGCAGCAGTTTGATGCCGCAGAAAAAAAATCCTGATGTGCCTGAATTGGTTCGAGGCAAGTGCGGACGGGTGTTTGGCCACCTACAAGGCCTCCTCACCATGATCAAGGGCCTTCCTTTGGCTTACAACAAAGATTTTCAAGAAGATAAGGAAGCTCTTTTTGATGCGTTTCGCACCACCCGCGATTGCATTGAGGCCATGGCGATTCTGTTTGAAGAAGGTCTTGAGTTCCGTACGGAACGTTTGAACTTGGCGGTGGAACAAGATTTCTCCAATGCCACCGATGTGGCTGATTACCTCGTTGCCCGGGGAGTTCCCTTCCGTGAGGCTTACCAGCTTGTTGGTGCTGTTGTTCGCCGTTGCCTTGATGAAGGTTGTTTGTTGAGAGATTTGACCCTTTCGGCATGGCAGGAGTTGCATCCAGCCTTTGAGGCTGATCTGCACGATGCGCTTGCCCCGCGTGCGGTTGTGGCCGCTCGCCGCAGTGAAGGAGGAACAGG
>ERZ802826.552-NODE-552-length-11756-cov-12.134_pt1 | contig 11756 bp, 9 predicted proteins | sample MGYA00345651_ERZ802826 | MGnify/ENA primary metagenome ERZ802826 (study PRJEB30503, sample SAMEA104212371) | marine metagenome | biome: Westerlies Biome; feature: [SRF] surface water layer (ENVO:00010504) within the epipelagic zone...; material: water (ENVO:00002006)...
TCACAGGCAATCACAAGATCAAAATCTGGCAGTTCCCTATCGGCACAGGCAAGCCGCGCTTTGCCGGCGACGGTTTCAATACCGGTGACCGTGGCGGGTTGGATGACGCGCACCGAGCGTGTCGCCAGATTGTCACACAACGCATCAAGCAGGGCGGCATTATCCACAACATAGGCCATTGGCTGTTCTGCATCATGCCAGGTCAGGCCAAAATCCTGTTGGCGTCGTTCGGCCAGCCCGGCCGGGCTTGGCCCCTCGGCCACCATGATCCGCGTGATCGGCACCGGCGGCTTTGGTAAATTTTCCCAGATTCCCAAAGCCTCAAGCATGGCCTTGCCAGCCGCATGAATGGTGGTTGTGCGGTTGTCGTCCTGCCGGTATTTGGGTAACAGTTGCGCCTTGGTTATAAGCGTCACCGAATCCGAACTATGTGACAACGCGACCGCCATCATCACACCAGTCAGCCCGCCGCCAACAATGCCTATTTCAGATTCCATTTGAACTGTCACTTGGTTGCCTGCCACTCGATTGAAAATGTGTTGTGATAATATGTTGTGCCAGAGCATGCAAATCGCCAGCATCAAAAAGATAGCTGTGGCAACCAGCGCGCTGGCCGGCCTCAACATCGCTGATGCGGTCGCCCACCATGACCGAGCGGCGCAGATCAAGCTGCCATTTTTCGGCAAGATCGAATAACAGGCCGGGCTCTGGTTTGCGGCAGCGGCAGGGTGTTTTCAATGCTTCAGTCACCGCCAGCGGATGATGCGGGCAATAGGCAATATCAGAGATCTTGCCGCCAATTGATCGTGTCATCATCTGCAGATGCTGGTGAAAATTCTGCATATCCTCAATGCTGAAAAAGCCGCGGCCAATGCCGCCTTGATTGGTGACAATAAAAACCGGAATCCCGGCATCATGAAAGGCTTTTAAGGCCGCTGCCGCGCCGTTTACCCATTGAAATTTTGCAATTTCGAAACTATAGCCTTCATCAACCGTCAGGGTATTGTCCCGATCAAGAAAAATGGCAGGTGACAGCGTCATAAGAAAAGGGCCTTTTTCCCCAGCCTGGCTGGTAACAAAGTTGCGGCAAACAGTTTACGCAAATCAGCGGCTTTTACCAGTGAGTTAACATTGCCCCTGCCGGTATCATGCGCTACCAATGACACAACATCGCCGGGAATCATTTTTTTGCATATTGAATGCGGTTTTCCGGCGCCGACTTTTTGGAGTAACAAATAGCTTATGAAACTCAACCCAGCGCATGCTATTTTTGACGGTAATATGTTTGTGCAGTTACGCGCAATCCTTGACCCGACTCCAGCGCACCCGTCTTTACCGCTGCTTGATATGTCCATCGGCGAGCCGCAAATGCCGCCTTGCCAGCTGTTGCTGGACAGTGTTGCCAGACATAATGCTGGCTGGCAATTTTACCCAAAAGCAACCGGCAATGCCCGGTTTATCGCTGCGGTTCAGCATTATATTGACCGGCGCTGGCCAGATGCCAGCCAATTGGCGGATGACTCGCAGATCATTCCGGTGCCCGGCACACGTGAACCGCTGCATCTTCTGGGTCAGCTTGTTGCTGGCACAAAAACCGATGCGGTGGCGTTGGTCACCAACCCGTTTTATCATGCCTGGCGGGCCGGTGCGCTGGCCAGTGGCGCGGATATTCAGTTCCTCAATAGCGGGGCCAATCATAATTTTCTGCCCGATCTTGCCGCGATTGATGATGATGTTCTGGCCCGCACCACCATTTTATATCTATGCAGCCCGACCAATCCACATGGCAGCGTGATGGATCTCGCCTATCTGAAAACGGTTTTAAGATTGGCACGCCAGCATGATTTTCTTGTGGTGATGGATGAATGCTATAGCGATATCTGGCGGCATACACCGCCGCCGGGCATGATCGAGGCGGCGGCTGCGCTGGCGGCTGATGCATCCGGTCAGGATCCATTACGTAATCTTGTGGTGCTGAATTCCCTGTCGAAGCGATCCGGGGCGGCTGGTCTGCGTGCCGGCTTTATGGTCGGTGATCAGACGGTCATCACCCAATATTTGAAAATTGTCGCAAATGGCGGTGGTCTGGTGCCGACACCGTTGCTCGAGGTCGCCGCAGATTTATATGATGATGATGATCATGTCGCGGCAATTCGGGCTTATTATAATGCGAATTTTGAGGTGGCCGCGACGCATCTTCAGATCACCCCGCCGGAAGGTGGTTTTTTTCTGTGGTTGAAAGTTGATGATGATGTTGATTTTGTGCAACGCTTAATGGCGGAACAGGCGGTACGCGCTTTGCCAGGCAGCTTTATGGCGACGGCAGCTGATGCGGGTAATCCGGGTGCGGGCTATGTGCGGCTGGCATTGGTGCATGATCTGGCCAGCACCGACAAGGCGATGCGCCGGATCGCCGAAATTTACGGCGCGCAATAACCGCAAAGAGGGTCTTTCATATCATGCCAGTGAGCGACGATAAAAAGCCTGTTTTATCCCCGGCCATGGTGCAGTTTCTGCGTCGGCGGGCGATGGAAATAGGCGGGCTGGCGCTGATCTTGGTTGGGATGGCGTTGCTGCTGGCGCTGGCCAGTGCCGGCAGTCAGGAGCCTTCGTTTAACCGGGTGTCGAATGCGCCGGTTGTCAACTTATTCGGCGTTGCTGGCGCTCATCTATCGTCATTGCTGTTTGGCGGGGTTGGTCTTGCGGCATTTTTACTGGCACTCACCCCGCTATTCTGGGGGGCTCATTTCCTGCGCAAACAACCGCCAGCGCGGCCTGAATGGCGGCTGTTATTATGGCCGCTGAGCGTGGCTTTTGTGGCGGCCGGGCTGTTTGGTCTTGATGGCGGTGATGTCAGTGATAATGGCGGCGCCGTTGGCGCGGTGCTGGTCGGTGTCACGATGCGGTTGCTGCAGCCGATGCCCGCATTTATGGGGTTTACGACAATCCATTATGTGGGCGCCGGCTTTGCCTTTTTGGGTGCTGTTTTGTGGATTTGGGTGGCGGCATTATCGCGGCGCGAATGGAGCGTGTTGAAGGCACCGGTGACATTTTTTGCCGCAATGCTGGCACAGTCAGTACAGGCCACCCGCGGGTTTATCAGCAAGCGGTCGTCAGGTGAAGTCAAAGCCGCGCCAGCCCCGCGCCGTTCTAAATCGGCGCCCAAAACCCGTCAGGAACCGGTATTGGTCGGCACGCCAAAAGCCGCGCCACCAGCCGCCAAAGCCGCCAAGCCGGGCAAATCCGCCAGCCGTCAGGACAGTCTTGATTTTACTGGCAGCGGCAGTTTCCAGCTACCACCGCCGCGGCTGTTAAATGCCCCCGGCAAGGCCTTGTCTGGGCCGACGAAACAGGCACTTCAGCAACGGGCTGAGGCGCTGGAGAATGTCCTATCCGATTTTAGCGTCAATGGGTCGATTGCCGATGTACGTTATGGGCCGGTGGTCACCAGATATGATTTGAATCCGGCGCCCGGCACCAAATCACAGCGGGTCATCTCGCTGGCTGACGATATCGCGCGTTCAATGAGTGCCATTTCGGTGCGCGTCGCGGTGGTGCCCGGACAAAATGTGATTGGCATCGAATTGCCGAATGATGACCGCCAGACGGTGATGCTGCGTGATATTCTGGATGATAATGTCTGGGCAGAGGATCAGGCCAATCTGCCGATGGCACTTGGCAAGGATATCGCTGGCGCACCGGTGATTGTCGATCTGGCAAAAATGCCGCATCTATTGGTCGCAGGCACCACCGGTTCGGGTAAATCGGTTGGCATCAATGCAATGATTCTGTCGATGTTGTACCGGCATACGCCGGACAGTTGCCGGATGATTATGATTGATCCGAAAATGCTCGAATTATCGGTTTATGATGGTATTCCGCATCTGTTAAGCCCGGTTGTTACCGACCCGTCAAAGGCGGTAACGGCGCTGAAATGGGCGGTGCGTGAGATGGAAAACCGCTATCGCAACATGGCGAAAATGGGTGTGCGCAATATCACTGGCTATAATGAACGGCTGGCCGAGGCGCGGGCCAAAGGTGAAGTGCTGACACGGCGGGTGCAGACCGGGTTTGACCCGGAAACCGGCAAACCGGTGCATGAAGAAGAGGTGCTGGATCTGGCTCCCCTGCCCTTCATTGTCGTGATTATTGATGAAGTCGCGGATCTGATGCTGGTCGCCGGCAAGGAGATTGAAGCGGCGGTGCAGCGTCTGGCGCAGATGGCCCGGGCGGCCGGCATTCATGTGATTATGGCAACGCAGCGCCCGTCAGTTGACGTGATCACCGGCACAATCAAAGCCAATTTCCCAACCCGGATCAGCTTTCAGGTCACCTCGCGGATTGATAGCCGTACGATTCTGGGCGAACAGGGCGCCGAACAGCTTTTGGGGCGCGGTGATATGTTGTTTATGGAAGGTGGCGGCCGCGTGGTGCGGGTGCATGGCCCGTTTGTTGATGATGGTGAAGTCGAGGCTGTCGCCAACTTTTTGCGGCAACAGGGCGAGCCAGAATATGATGACCGTGTTGTTGAAGACCCGGTTGAAGACATTGATGCAGCATCTGCTGGCGAGATGCCCACAGGCAACAGCCTCTATGAACAGGCTGTTCAGCTGGTTGTGCGCGAACAAAAAGCCTCGACAAGTTTTGTCCAGAGGCATCTGAAAATTGGCTATAACCGCGCGGCGACCATCATCGAAGATATGGAACGCAATGGCATCATCAGCGCCGCAAATCATGTTGGCAGACGCGATGTATTGATCAGCAATGATGCCGATCAGAAAGAGCTGTGATGGCGGATATATCCGGCGATAAAAAAGCATCATGCTGGCGGCTGTTATCCTGTCTGATAATTCTGCTGGGCCTTAGCCAGCCAGCATTTGCCGATGCCGTGCAAAAAGCCGAAAGCTGGTTTGCCAATGTGACAACGATGCGGGCTGATTTCACCCAGATCGCGTCGGATGGGTCGGCGGCAGAGGGTCGTTTGGTGATGCGCCGGCCAAGCCGCCTGAAAATCACCTATAACAGCACACCGCCATTGGCGCTGATCACCACACCAGTCTGGCTGCATGTCGATCAGCCGGATGACCGTCAGCTGACCAGCTATCCGATCAGTGAAACGCCGCTTTCGTTAATTTTGACCGATCCGGTATCACTGCGACCGGCCGGCTATGAAACCATTGTGACCGAGCGCACCGGGGGCATCACGCAGATTGCCATAAATAAAGACAATGGCGAAGGGGCGGGTCGTCTGACATTGGAATTTACCAACAGCCCATTTGTGTTACGGCGCTGGATTGTAGAGGATGTGGCTGGCGTAAAAACCAGTGTGACCTTGCAAAATCTGGCTTTTGGTGTGCCTGTCGCGAATGAAGAATTCAGGCTGCCCCGTTATAACCAGCAGTAATGATAGTTCACTTTTAGAGCAGAGGCGGTTGTTTCATGAAATTAGCGACGTGGAATATTAATTCGGTACGGTTGCGGTTGCCGCTTGTTCTTCAATTTTTGCAGGATGCCGATATCGATGTTCTGTGTCTGCAGGAAACGAAGACCGAGGATCAGCATTTTCCGGCGGCGGCCTTTGCCGAGGCTGGCTGGCCCTATCAGGCGATTCGGGGGGAAAAAAGCTATAATGGTGTGGCGATTCTTGCGCGCCAGCCGATCAGCCGGATTACGCATCGTGAATGGGCCGGTAAAACCGATTGTCGGCATATCTCTGCGGTCACCGCAGATGGCGTTCAAATTGAAAATTTCTATGTGCCGGCTGGTGGTGATATCGCCGACCCGCAGGAAAACCCAAAATTTGCCCATAAGCTGCAATTTATTGATGAGATGACACAGCATTTTCTGGCGCATCCGCCGCAACGCCAGATTCTGGTTGGCGATCTGAATATCGCGCCGCTTGCCGAAGATGTCTGGTCGTCAAAGCAATTGCTGAAAGTTGTCAGCCATACGCCGGTTGAGACAGATGCGCTGAAAGCACTGATCGCCGATGGCGGGTGGCATGATGCTGTGCGTGGCCATTTTGGGGCTGATGCCCGGTTGTATTCCTGGTGGTCCTATCGGGCCAGAGACTGGGCCGCAAGTGATCGTGGCCGGCGGCTTGATCATATCTGGGTCAGCCATGATCTGGCTGATGCGGTGCAGGATGTATCGATTTATCGGGCGTTGCGCGGTGTCGAAAAACCATCCGATCATGTGCCGGTTGTGATCAGCATCTGATGCCTGCCGGGTTGCCTACCCACGCAATGCTAGGGCTTTCGCCAGCCGATAAAACAAGCTATATGCTCAGTTATGACTGAATTTCTGAAAATGCACGGCCTTGGCAATGATTTTATTGTGCTTGATGCCCGCGATCCGGCAAATGCGGTGCCCGCGACGATCAGCGCGCAGGCGGCACAGCGTCTTGCTGACCGGCATTTTGGTATTGGCTGTGACCAGATTTTGGTGATTCGTCCGTCGAGCGAAGCTGATATTTTTATGGAGATTCTGAACAGTGATGGCAGCCAGGCATCTGCTTGTGGCAATGGCACCCGCTGTGTGGCGGATTACATTATGCAGGGCCGGGCCGACACCGCATCGATTGCAACAGCGGCCGGCATTTTACGGGCGCGGCGTGATGCCAAAACCGGGCATATTGCGGTTGATATGGGGCCGGCCCATCTTGGCTGGCAGGATGTGCCGCTGGCCACGGCGATGGATACAATGGCCGTCGATCTGGGCCCGCCAGCGCCCGTCCCGGCTATCTGTCATTCTATCGGCAATCCGCATGCCGTGCTTTTTGTCGATGATGCCGAAGCGATTGATGTGGCGCATATTGGCCCGATTTTGGAACATCACCCGTTATTTCCTGACCGCGCCAATATTTCATTTGTGCATCAGCTTGGCGCCAACCGGTTTCGCATGCGGGTATGGGAACGTGGCGGCGGTTTGACGCTGGCCTGTGGCAGCGGCGCCTCGGCAGTTGGTGTTGCCGCTTTCCGCGCCGGCTTGTCCGGGCGGGTAAACGAGATTGTAATGGATGGCGGCATGGTCGTTATCGACTGGCAGGATGATGGCACGCCATCGGGCCGGGTGGTGATGCAGGGGCCGGTCGCCTATGTCTGTCGCGGCAGGCTGGCAGATGAACTCAGTTTTGCTGTGAAGGCATCATAATGGCGCGGCGCAATCATCCAGAGGTTCAGACCTTCGGTTGCCGGCTGAATATCTGGGAATCAGAAGTGATCCGCGAACAGGCTGGTGCCGCCGGGCTGCAGGATGCGATTATCGTCAACACCTGTGCGGTGACAGCCGAGGCCGAGCGGCAGGCACGTCAGGCCATTCGCAAAGCCCGCCGCACGCATCCGCATGCGCAAATTATCGTGACCGGCTGTGCCGCACAAATTGCCCCGGATAGCTGGGCGGCAATGCCCGAAGTCACCCATGTTCTGGGCAATCATGACAAGTTGCAACAACGCAGCTGGGCGCAATTGGCGGCTGGCGCGGCACCAGATTTGCTGGTGCATGATATCATGGAGCTGCGCGAGACGGCATCGCATATGGTTGATCATTTCATTGGTCATACAAGGGCATTTTTGCAGGTGCAGCAGGGCTGTGATCATCGCTGCACATTTTGTGTCATTCCTTATGGGCGTGGCAATAACCGGTCATCACCGGCGGCAGATATTATTGCCGCGGCGCGGCAGTTGCTGGCGAATGGGTGCGATGAAATTGTACTGAGCGGTGTCGATATCACGTCATGGGGCAGCGATATCGCCGGCCGGCCCCGTCTTGGCAATCTTGTTCGGCGGCTACTCAAAGAGCTGCCGGATTTGCAACGGCTGCGTCTGTCATCGCTGGATCCGGCCGAACCGGACGCGGAATTGATGGATGTGCTGGCGGATGACCCACGCTTGATGCCGCATCTTCATATTTCGGCGCAGCATGGCGATGATTTGATTTTGCGGCGGATGAAACGACGCCATCTGCGCCGCGATATCATACGATTTTGTGACGAGGCGCGCCGCCGCCGCCCGGATGTGGCATTTGGTGCGGATATTATTGCCGGATTCCCAACCGAAACTGAAGCCGCCCACAAACAGACCATGGCAATGGTCAAAGATGCGGGCATCAGCTATCTGCATGTGTTCCCCTATTCACCGCGACCATCGACCCCGGCTGCCGATATGCCGCAGCTTGATGGCGCCGTGATCAAGCAGCGGGCGGCAGATTTGCGCCAACTTGGCAGCAGCCAGTTGCATCAGCATCTGGACAAGCTGGTCGGCAGCACGGACAGTTTGCTTGTTGAGTCAGGCAATGTCGGGCATGGCAAAAATTTTGCAAAAATCCGGCTTGACCAGCCATTTGTGCCAGCATCGAGCATTGTCGAGGTCAAAATTTACCAGCGTGATCAGGATCTGCTGTTAGCGCGTGCTGTTGAGGATAGGGGCTGAGATATGAGTTGGCTGCAGAAACTGAAACAGGGGCTGAGCAAATCGAGCCAAAAAGTTTCCGATTCGCTGAAATCACTCAGCAGCTTATCGTCGTTGATTGGTGCCTCAAAGCTGGATGCGTCATCGCTTGAAGAGGTCGAGGATGCGCTGATCGGCGCCGACCTTGGCACGGCATCGGCGGCGCGGCTGGCCGAGGCCATGCGCAAACATAAATTTGACGGGCCGGTGACGGCCAATAGTCTGGCGGTGGCGCTGGCCGACGCCATTGCCGAGATTTTGCAGCCAGTTGCCGCACCGCTTTTGCCAGACCCGGCGCACCGGCCGCATGTTTTGCTTCTGGTCGGGGTCAATGGTTCGGGCAAAACCACAACCGCCGGCAAATTGGCGCAACAATGGCACCAACAGGGAAAAAAAGTCATGCTGGCCGCCGCCGATACGTTCCGTGCGGCGGCTATTGAACAGCTGCAAATCTGGGGTGATCGCACCGGCACCGAGGTGATTGCCGGTGAATCCGGCGGCGATGCTGCGGCACTTGCCTATACAGCCATGGAAAAGGCGCGAAAAGAACAGGTTGATATTCTGATTATTGATACCGCCGGGCGGCTGCAAAACCGCACCGAATTGATGGATGAGCTGGGCAAAATCGTGCGGGTGATCCGCAAATTGGATGATACCGCACCGCATGATTCGGTCATTGTTCTTGACGGCACTGTGGGTCAAAACGCGCTTAGTCAGGTCAAAGCCTTTCAGCAGGCTGCTGATGTTAGCGGGTTGATTGTGACCAAGCTTGACGGTTCGGCCAAAGGCGGCGTTGTGGTGGCGCTTGCCGAAGCGTTTGGCCTGCCGGTTCATGCTGTCGGGGTTGGTGAAGGGGCGGATGATTTACAGCCTTTTGACGCGCAAGAATTTGCCAATGCGCTGACTGGTGTCGCCGATAATGAGAGCGCCGGTAATTAAAATTAAGACGGCAGTAACGCGCTGCTGCGGCCGCTCAGCCAATAGACCAACAGGCCGGCATATTCATGCAGCGCGATACGCATCAGGCTGACACCCCGGCTGATATCCCAAAACTGGCTATAGCCAGTCTCTGGCGTCTGGTAATCAACCGGATAGCTTAAAATATTGTTCCAGCCGGCCGCGCGAAAACTGCCAATGGCGCGCGGCATATGCGATGCCGAAGTAATTAAAAGCCAGCGCGAGCCGGGTGTTGGCACGATTAATTCAAGACTGTTGCGGGCATTTTCGTAAGTATTGCGGCTTTTGTCCTCAAACAGAATCTGGCTGCGATCAATCATCAAATGATCAAGCAACTGTGTGACAATCTCAGCCTCACTTGCACCTTTCGGCACCAAACGCCCGGAAAATCCGCTAAACACCAGCGGCTTATCAGGATATTTGTTATGCCAGTGCAGCGCGGCGGTAAATCGTTCCGCAGCAGACCCGAGAGTTGGCTGGTTGCGATTTTCAGCGACAAAGCCATCGCTGGTAAAACCGCCTAAAACGATGATTCCGTCAATGTCCCGCCCGGCCAGATCAACCGGCTGGATGCGGTTTTCAAGAAAGCGTACCGGTTGGTTGGATAGCGGGATAACGCCATAAAGCAGGGGCAGCATGATGCCGACAGCCAGCAGCATTTGGCTTAACCGCCGCGCTCGCCGCCATTTTGCCAGCACTGCGCATAGCAGGCACAGATAGGGGATAATCAATGGCTCCAGCAAAAGCCCCAAGGTTTTTGATAAGATAAAAAACATCGGTTATTCTTGACAATCCGCCGTAAAAAGCGCAAGAGCTGTTTCATAAATCAGGCCATTGCCAAACAATACGACCTTAACGGGTTCCACGCGTCCTTGAAGTTTTCGAGCACGGGTGCATGTTTGGTTTATTGTTTTGTAACATCGTAATGCGCTGGTGGCATGACTTGTTGTAACGCGGATTGGGTTTCATGTTTGAGACATTAAAAGGCAAATTACAGACGGTATTTGACGGGCTTGCCAAGCGTGGCGCGCTGTCGGAAGCTGATGTTGACGCCGCGCTGCGCGAAGTCCGGCTGGCTTTGCTTGATGCTGATGTCGCGTTGCCGGTTGTCAAAAGCTTTATTGAAAAGCTGCGCAATGAGGCCGTTGGTGTCGCCAGTTTGCGCGCTGTCCGCCCGGATCAGCAAGTGATTAAAATTGTGCATGATGCGCTGATCGAGATGCTTGGCGGTGATGCAGCACCGCTGAATATTGCGACGAATCCGCCTTCGGTGATTTTGATGGCAGGCCTGCAAGGTTCCGGCAAAACCACCACAGCGGGTAAATTGGCGCTGCGGCTGAAGAGCCGTGAACGCAAGAAAGTCATGGTGGCGTCACTTGATATGACGCGCCCGGCAGCCCGCGAACAATTGCGGCTTTTGGGTGAGCAGGCAGAGGTCGGCATCTTGCCCGAAGCCGATGCAGAAACCCCGGCGCAAATTGCGAAACGTGCGCTGCAGGTGGCCAAGCTGCAAGCCTATGATGTGTTGATTCTGGATACTGCCGGCCGGTTGAGCATTGATGAAGCGCTGATGGCAGAGCTGCGCGAAATTAAGAAAATTACCAATCCGCACGAAGTTTTGCTGGTTGCCGACGCGATGACCGGTCAGGACGCGGTCAATACAGCCGAGGCATTTCATCAGGCGATTGGCGTAACCGGTATTGCGCTGACCCGCCTTGATGGTGATGCACGCGGGGGTGCCGCGCTGTCGATGCGGCATGTGACCGGCTGTCCGATCAAGCTTGCTGGTGTTGGCGAAAAACAGGACGCTTTGGAAGAATTTGACCCGGCTCGCCTTGCCGGACGCATCCTTGATATGGGGGATGTGGTTGCGCTTGTCGAAAAAGCCTCGGAAGCGATCGAAGCCGAAGAAGCCGAGCGCATGGCCCGTCGTATGGCAAAAGGCCAGTTCGATATGAATGATTTTCTGACGCAAATCCGTCAGTTGCAAAAAATGGGTGGTCTTGGCGGTTTGATGGGCATGTTGCCGGGCATTGGCAAAATGCAAAAACAGATCGCCGCTGCCGGCATTGATGATTCGATGATTAAACGGCAGGAAGCGATTATTCTGTCGATGACGAAAAAAGAGCGGGTGTCAGTCGGTTTGCTGAATGCGTCGCGCCGCAAGCGGATCGCCGCCGGTTCCGGCACCAGCGTTCAGGATGTCAATAAGCTGGTCAAACAATATCAGGACATGGCGCGGATGATGAAAAAGCTGGGCGGCAAGACTGGCGCGGCGGCGATGAAAGCCATGATGAGCGGCATGGGTGGCGGTATGGGCGGTGCGCCCGGAGCTGGCATGCCGGATTTGAA
>ERZ802826.564-NODE-564-length-11638-cov-10.145_pt1 | contig 11638 bp, 12 predicted proteins | sample MGYA00345651_ERZ802826 | MGnify/ENA primary metagenome ERZ802826 (study PRJEB30503, sample SAMEA104212371) | marine metagenome | biome: Westerlies Biome; feature: [SRF] surface water layer (ENVO:00010504) within the epipelagic zone...; material: water...
AAAATCCAGATTCCATTAACACTTCTTCAACGATTTTACTAGCAATCTTTGAAATCTGCAATTTTGTTTCAGTAATCTCTCCCATAATTCTAACTGATAATCCTGGACCTGGAAATGGATGTCGCATGAAAAGTTTTTCAGGAACGCCTAAAATTTTGGCAATTTGTCTGACTTCGTCTTTGTATAATTCTCTTAATGGTTCCAAAATTTCCAAATTTAACCAATCTGGTAATCCTCCAACATTATGATGCGATTTAATTACATCTGCTGGACCTTTTGAAACTCCACTTTCAATTACATCTGGATACAAAGTTCCTTGTGCTAACCATTTGAATGGACCTTCTTTTTCAGCAAAATTTGTAAAAACACGAATAAATTCTTCACCTACAATTTTTCTTTTCCGTTCCGGATCTTCTACTCCTTTTAATTTTTCAAGGAATTGATTTCCTGCATTAACTGATGTGAAATTCACTTTAAAATTATCTTTGAACATTTCTTCCACTTCTTTTTCTTCGTTTAATCTCAATAAACCATTGTTGACAAAAACACACTTGAGTCTATCTCCAATGGCTTTGTCAATTAACAGTGCTACTACTGTTGAATCTATTCCTCCACTAACACCACATAATACATTTCCTTCAATTTTTGAAATTTTTTCTACTGCTGAATCGATAAAACCTTCCATTGTCCATTCTTGTTTTGCTTTACAAACTTTTAGAACAAAATTCTTGAGAATCTCAGTACCTTGCTCTGTGTGAACTACTTCTGGATGAAATTGAATTCCATATACAGATTTTTCATCTGATGCAATTGCTGCAGCTTTAGCTCCTTCTGTATGCCCAATAATTTTGAATCCTGATGGTATCTCTTCAGCTTCGTCACCATGACTCATCCATGCACGAACAGATTCACCAATACCATTTAACAAATCACTGTCATTATCTATTGTTAAAAGTGAAGAACCATATTCTTTGTTAGCTCTTTTTACTTTACCTCCAAATTTATCTACAATTAATTGATGTCCGTAACAAATTCCTAAAAGTGGTAAATCCATTTCAAAAATTTTATTTTCTGGTACTGGAGCTTCTGAACTATAAACACTTGATGGTCCTCCTGAAAAAATTATTCCTTTTGGATTGTGTTTTTGTATTTCTTCATAACTAATATCAAATGGTACTAATTCTGCATAAACAGAAAATTCTCTAATCCTTCTACAAATTAAATGACTATACTGTGAACCAAAGTCTAAAACTAAAATTTTATCCATACAATCACTTACTAATATTTTCCAACATCCTAGTTAATGACCATCCTGCAGTATTGATTAATTCTGTCACTCTTTGTTTTTCTCTATAATTTTTAATTATTATTTCTCTTATGTCACTTCCATTTTTATTAATAATGTAATCAATAATTGATTCTTTTTGGATTTTTCCATTTTCTGCTTCCAGAAAATCTTTTTTCTTCATTTCTCCAATTATTCTATCTAAAAAGAATGATTTGAAAGGTGGTGTATCTGCATTAATCAAAATTTGTTCATCTAAAATAATTGAAACTTGTTCTGGTGTAACATATGCATTGGCAATGATTTTTCCATCATTTCCTCTTTTAATTGGAATTGAGTTTTCAACTGTTTTGATATTTTAATCTCTTCTTTAGGCTCAATTTTTGTATCTAATTTAGATGCCTTAACAAAACTAGAATCTTTTAGAAATCCATCTAATACAACAATATTTTTTTCCAACATTTCTATTCCTTCCTGATGTTTATCCACTTGTTTCATTAGATCTTCTCTTAGAGCAACTATTTCTTTTACTTGTTCTTCAGAAAATTTCATAATTTAATTAATCAGTAATGGGTATAAATGCATTCTAGGTAATTATGATATCCAAGTCTTTGTATGGTATTTTTTTAAATCCTTTAATTGCCATTGATGTAGTAAATAATTCTGATTTTGTGATCGTTGATAACCACATTAAAAGCTCTTCACCTATTTTTAATTTTTTTAATTTTATCTTTCTGTCTGATTTTTTTGTACATGAAAATTTACCTATTCGTGTTCCAAAATCCATACCAAAAAGAATAATTTTTTTTGCATTAAAATGACTTGCTAAAAAAACACCTCTATCTCCATCTGTAAATCCTCCAAAATTTTGAATTTTATTAAACGGTTCTGTTTGAGTTGTCCCAATACAATTTTTAATTTTTTTTACCATTTGTAATTTTTCAATATTATCACCATGAGCATGTACTACAAAAATTGATTTTTTCTTTGAAATTTTTTGGATTGTGTTTTCATCTCCATCTAAATCTGTTACAATGATGTCTGGAATTATTCCATTATCTATTAATGGTTTTAAAGAACTATCAGCTGCAATTTTTATAGATTTTTTAAATTTCTTTAATTTAGGGATTGCAAATGATAATGATGGTCCAGAACCTATAACAAAAACTGTATTTCCTTGAATTAATTTCTCAACTTTTTCTACATTCTTTGTTTTTCTTAAAATTGAGTCAAGAATTATGGCTGATTCTTTATCTTTTTTTTCAGAATATTTCAATTCTTTTAAAATTGATAGATATCTTGTTTTCCAACCTAAAATCATCATATAACTCAAATTGTATGAGGTTTTGATAAACTATATGGCAAAAATTGCAAATATTTCTGTTGGAGGACAAAACCCTGTCAGGATAATGGGAATTTTGAACACTAGTCCTGAATCATTTTATAAAAAATCCATTATTACCAGTCGTACAAAAATCAAAAATGCTGTAATCCAAATGGAAAATGACGGTGCAGATTTTATTGATGTAGGTGGAATGTCTACAGCACCTTATCTGTCAACAATGATTTCTGAAAAAATAGAATCTAAAAGAGTTCTTGATGCAATTAAAATTATTCAAAATACTACTAATCTTCCAATATCTGTTGATACTTGTAGATCTAATGTAGCTAAAATTGCTTTAGAAAATGATGTTGAAATAATCAATGATATTTCAGGATTAAAATATGATAAAAATATGAAAAATGTAATTTCTAAATTTCAACCGTCGTTAATTTTATGTGCATATGACTCAAAAACAATATTGGGAAATTCAATTAATTCCACAAAAAAACTTTTTAAAAGTAGTTTAAAAATTGCAAAAGATTGTCAAATACCAGATAAAAAAATTGTACTAGATCCTGCAATTGGATTTTTTAGAAAAACTGGAAAAGGTAAATTTTTCACAAAAATTAAAACGGACTGGGTAGATAGAGATCTCTCTATAATTAAAAACCTTAATTCTTTTAAAATGAAATATCCTATTTTGATTTCAGTTTCAAATAAATCCCTAATTGGTAATCTTTTACAAAAAGAAAACCCTTCTGATCGATTATTTGGATCTATTACTGCAGAAGCAATATGTGTTTTAAATGGAGCCAACATCATACGGACTCATAACGTAATGGCTACTCGAGATGCTATTACAATAGCTACAAAATTATCAAAATAACGCAAAGGCTTATAATCAATTTTTAACTTTTGAAACAAGGTTTCATTGGAATTTAAAGAAGGATTAACATTTGACGACGTTCTTCTTGTACCCAAATATTCAGATATTACTAGTAGAACTCAAACTGATCTTACCACTCAATTATCTCGAAATATCTCTCTAAATATCCCATTTGTGAGTGCAAATATGGATACTGTAACTGAATCGTCTATGGCAGTTGCTATTGCTCGTGCAGGTGGAATTGGAATAATTCACAGATTTCTAACAATTGAAGAACAAGCTGATGAAGTTCTTAAAGTTAAACGATCTGGAAGTGTAATAATCGAAAATCCTTATTCAATAACTGAAGACAAAACAATTCAAGATGCATTAGATTATGCTGAAAATCGAGATATTTCTGGGCTACTAGTTGTTGATGATAACTCAAAATTAATTGGTATTGTCACTGAAAGAGATTTACTATTTGCAAATTCTAAAAGCCTTATTCGTGATGTAATGACTAAAGATGTTATCTCTGCCAAATCTGGTGTGTCAATTGATGATGCAAAAGAACTTTTACACAAACATAGAATTGAGAAATTACCTCTTATTGATGATTCAGGATTGGTAAAAGGTTTGATCACCAGTAAAGATATTACAAATAATGCCGATTATCCAAATGCATCAAAAGATAGTAAAGGTAGACCTCTTGTTGGAGCTGCAGTTGGAGTAAAAGGTGACTTTTTAGAAAGAAGTGAATCTCTTTTAGAAGCAGGAGCTGATACTTTGGTTGTTGATATTGCTCATGGTCATAGTGAAAATGCAATTAGTACTGTAAAACATATCAAAAAAGCATTTCCTGATTGTGAATTAATTGCAGGAAATATTGCAACAGCCCAAGGAGCTGAAGACTTGATGAAAGCAGGAGTTGATGCAGTAAAGGTTGGTGTAGGTTCAGGCTCAATATGTATTACCAGAGTAATTACTGGTTCAGGAGTTCCTCAATTAACTGCAGTAATGGATTGTGCAAAGATAGGTCGTGATTATGGAATTCCAATTATCTCAGATGGTGGAACAAGAACTTCTGGTGATGCTACAAAAGCATTAGCAGCTGGAGCTTCAACTGTTATGGTTGGAAGTATGTTGGGAGGAACTGACGAATCTCCAGGAACTGTCCTAACAAAGAATGGTAAGCGTTTCAAAGTATATCGTGGAATGGCATCTTTAGCAGCATCAATTGGAAGAAAATCTAAAGAAACAGGCTCAACATCATTTGATGATGATCTAAATGATTATGTTGCTGAAGGAGTTGAAGCTATGGTTCCATACAAAGGAACTGTTGTTGATATTTTAAAACAATTAACTGGTGGAGTTCGCTCAGGTTTAAGTTATTGTGGTGCACATACAATTCCTCAAATGCAAACAAATGCAGAATTTATCAAAATGTCAAGAGCTGGATTTGCAGAAAGTCAGCCTCATGATGTTTCTTTAATGTAGATAATTTTTTAAACAGTACGTAACGTGATTTTATTATGCTTGCAACAAGAACCCTCATTGGTATGATTGTAGGTGGTTTAATTATTGGGTTGGGAGGTTATTCTTTAGTTGATACTTTAGGTGCTTCAACAGTTTCTATGAATGAAAATTTTGTAATTGGTTCAGGAGATAATGCTTCTTTTTCTATTCCTGCACCTAAAGATGCACCACAGTATATGAAAATAGTCGGTGATGCTTTTGATCTTAAACTTGATAGTCCTGGTGAAGGATTAACTATTCCAAATACATCTTACAAAAAAGAATTAGTTTTAGATTGGACTCACGTTAAAGAAGGCCAAACCATTATTGTAGTTCAAAATACGGGTGCAAGTGAATTAGAAATTGTTGCAAATACTAATCAAACACCTAACCCATTTGGAATCACATTTGATTTTATGGTAATTACATCTGGAGTAATAATTCTTGGATTTAGTTTGGGCTTTACATTAAGAAAACCAAAAGGGTTCTAGTTAATTTTTGAAGTAGAATATGAACCTAAAATTTTAATGAATAATGTTTCTTTTTTAATTTGATTTAACATTTGTGAAATCTTACTATTTTTTTGATGACCTTCAAAGTCAACATAGAAATTATATTCCCATGAATTAGATTTAGTTGGTCTTGATTCTATTTTTGTCAGATTTACTTTATTATGGTTAAAATTTTCAATTATTCTAAATAACGAACCAGGTTCGTGTTTTATAGAAAAAATTATTGAAGTTTTATCATTTTCTGTTTCATGAGTCTCTTTTTTGGATAATATAAGAAATCTAGTATAGTTATTCAGATTATTTGCAATATTTTCTTTAATTACTGGCATGTTAGAAATTTTTGCTGCTTCTTTACTTGCTATACATGCACAATTTTTTTCTTTTAATTCTTTGATAATTTTTACACTACCTGCTGTATCGTAAGTAGGAATTGTTTTCATTTTGTATTTTTCAATAAATTTTCTACATTGACCTAAAGCTTGTGGGTGTGAATACACTGTGTCAATTTCTTCTAATTCACCAATACCAATTAAACAATGTTCTATTTTTTGATATGTTTCTCCAGTAACATTTAGATCTGTTGAATATAATAAATCATAACTTTCTCCTACACTACCTTCCAATGAATTTTCTACAGGTAAAATTGAAAATTCTGAAATATCCTTAGACGTGTTTTGCAAAATTTCTGAAAATGTTGGTAATGGAATTGTTTGAATATTATCATCAAAAAACGATTTTGCAGCTGCTTCACTATATGCACCTCGTTCACCTTGGAACGATACACTACTCATTTTTTTATTCTCTCAATTTTATGAAATTGCTTTTTCCAAAATTTGAAGAAAGTTTTCTTTCATCAATCCATCCGCATTCTGTACATTTTATTGCATCTGAAGACTTAGCAACAACTTTTCCCACACATTTTCTACATTTTGTAAATATAATTCCTAATTCTGGTTCATTCATTACTGCATGAATTGTTCCATTTAGATGAGCAACAATCTTCAATGCTACAATATCATTAACAAGTGCTACATTTCTTATTCTCATATTTCGTGTGCCACAAATACATTCTACTTTTGAAGTAGTTGGACTTCCATTAATGTAATCAATTGACACTGCAATCATTGATGACATTACAGCTGCAACTGTACCGATAATTACATCTCCAACTTTTGGAACTGATAATAATTTTGGGTGATTAACGTCAGCTACCCGTGTTTCTTTATCCATATTTCTTTCTCCTACTGTGGCTGCTCTGACCATATCACCATCATCAAAAGTGTTGTTTCCAGCCTCGTATTCTTCAATTGATGCTATTTTATCCCCTGGAAAAACTGAATTATCAGACATAATCTAATTTTTCTTTCTATGATTATAATTGTTTTTGGTACAAAAGATCTTGATAAATCATATATCTGGAAAAATTAGAGAATAATTATGAGGGCATTAGTATATGATGAATATACAACTGATAATGATTTTTCTAAAATTCTAAAAATCAAAAATCTTCCTATTCCTGAACCACGTTCCAATGAAGTTGTTTTCAAAGTAATTTCTGCTGCATGTAATTATGATGATATTTGGGGAATGAGGGGAAAACCTTTGGCAATACCATTACCTCACATTTCTGGAACTGATGCAGCAGGTATTGTCACTGCTGTAGGAAATGATGTAAAAAATTTCAAAGTTGGGGACAGAGTTGTTTCTCATGGAAATATGTCATGCAGAGTTTGTAAAGCATGTACAGATGGACGAGAATTTGATTGTAAAAAAAGAACAATTTGGGGTTTTGAAACTGGTCCTCTTTGGGGTGGATATTGTGAATATACACACTTACCAGAAGTTAATGTATTGAAAATCCCAGAAGGTGTATCATATGATGATGCAGCAGCTGCATCAATGACACTACTTACTTCATGGCACATGTTAGTTGGTAGAGCAAAGATTCAACCAGGACAATTAGTACTCATTATGGGTGGAAGTTCTGGTGTTGGAAGCTTTGGAATTCAAATCGCCAAATTATTTGGTTGTACAGTTATTGCAACTGCAAGTCCAGACAAACTAGAAAAATGTAAAGAACTTGGAGCAGACTATGCAGTTGATCATAGAAAAGAAGATTGGCATAAGGAAGTAAGATCAATTGCTAAAAAAATTCCAAAACCATATGGTGAGGTACCAAGCATCGATGTAATTTTTGAACATATTGGTGGTTCTCACTGGAATAAGGAATTGACTTTGTTAAATTACGGTGGAACTATTGTTACAACAGGTGCTACAACAGGATATATGGCAAAAACTGATTTGCGTCATATTTTCTTTAAAGGAATTAATATTTTAGGCTCAACTCAAGGTACTAGATCTGAATTAGAAGACTGTTTTTATTGGATGTCAAAGGGTAAAATCAAATCTATTATTGATTCAGTATACTCTTTGGAAAATGCTGTTGAGGCTCATAATAAAATGCTACATGGTAAAGGACTCTTTGGAAAAATCTTGATAAAACCCAATTTAGATTAATTATGAGTAATCCTAAAATAAATTCATTATTAGATGAAGGTAATAGATTATTTTTACAAAAGAAATTTCAACAAGCAATTACATATTATGATAAAATACTAGATGAAGATCCAAAAAATATTAGTTCATTAAATAATAAAGGATATGCATTAAGTAAACTCAAAGATTTTACTAATGCTATGAAATGTTATGAAATCGCATTAGAAATATCCCCTGATGATTTATCCATACTTACTAACATTATTTCATCACTTCGAAAACAAGGAAATTTAATTGAAGCATTATCTATTTGTGATAAAATCTTAGAAAATAATCCAAACTATAATGTTGTTTTATACCATAAAGAAAGGATTTTATTTTCTTTAAAAAAATTTCATGAATCTATATCTTGTTGTGATAAAATTTTAGAGGATTATCCAAATAATGGAGATGTTCTTTTTGATAAGGCATCTAGTCTTTCTATGCTATCCGACTTTGATAATGCATTAAATTTACTAGAACGTGCTATTTTTCAGGGTGCACAATTTAAAATTAAAGCCAAAAAATCAAAATCATTTGCAAATTTATCTGAAAATCCTAAATTTCAAAATTTAATTTCTTGATTATAACCAATGTGGAATTTCTAGATATTCATCAATATTTTCTTTTCGTAAAACTTTCAAAAGTGCATTTGCTTGTGGTGTTGACAATACTGGTTTATCAAATTGATTATCTGTAGAAATTCTGGGGCACGCAACTTGGATAAATGCATCTATTCCTCTAAGGTTATTCAATCGTTCATTTGTAATATCAGTCAATGCAAATAACTGAACCTTTTTACCTTCCTTTTCTAATTCTTTTTTAAATTTTAATCCAAATACTTTTGATAATTGTCCTTCTTTTAATCCAATTATTATTCCAAAAGATTTTGCTTCAGCTGCTTTAAAGATTGCAAGTGTTGCTTTCTTTTTTAGAGAACGTGCAAAATCAGTTACCTCTCTTACTTCATTAAAATATGGATCTAATACAAAAGTTGGTAAATTTGTTGATAATGCAATACCTGCTGCATGAAAATTACTTTGACCTAAAAATACATAGGCATCTACCTCTTTTTTTAATTCTGTTGCTGGATAAAATTCGCAACCAAATACCTGACCATCGTTTAATTGTCCTTTACCTTTTCCAATTTTAACATTAATTCCATTTTTTGTTAGAATTTTTTCAACTTTATCCATTTGATGAAGATGTTGACTATCTGTGACAAGTGAAATTAATTTTCCTTTCAATAATTTTGTACATTTTTCTGCAACGCTTTCAAATCCCACATCATCAAATGCATCAATTAAAACTAAATTATTTTCTAGTGATTCTGTGTTAATCGTATGTCCTATATTGAATTGAATATCTGCCCCCAATATTTTTGATCCTGTAGTATTCAAATCACAAGTTCCCCATGTAGTATCTGCTAGAACATATGCTGGAATTTCATATTTTTTTGTAATTTTCATAGCCATATCTTGTACTTGTGGTAACATTCCATCTGGACCATTTAATGAAACTGAAGCTGGCTGTTTTTCTTCTATTTCTTTGAAAATTCTTGCTTCATCAATTATAATCAATTTAGCTTCGAATATTATGTTATTAATTTAAACCAACTGTAATTTTCAACAACTAAAAATGTATGAATTAATTAGATAAGTTGTGAATAAAGAATCTGTTTTAAATATTGGATTTGATGATACTGATTCTCCTACTGGAATGTGTACCACTTTTCTAGCCTACAAAATTGTTGATTTACTACAAAAGCAGAAAACAGAATTTCTTGATTTTCCAAAATTAATTAGATTTAATCCTAATATTCCATGGAAAACCCGTGGAAATGGAGCTGTTTCTTTAAAAATTAAGACCAATCAGCCTTCAAAAATTAAAAAACAAATTAAAAATTTAGTTTCAAAATATTCTGATACTAAAAATGGTGCTAATCCTGGTTTGGTATTTTTTGAAAATGATCTAATTCCTTCTGAATTTACAAAATTTAGTAATCTCGCTTTATGGCAATTAATTAATCGAAACAATGCTAAAAAATTTGTTAAAAAAAACAATCTTGATTTTTACTATGAGGGTAATGGTCAGGGATTAATTGGTGCAATTAGTGCAATTGGATATGATTTTTCTGATCATACTTTAGAATTATTAAGTTATAGAAAAAAAAGAAAGTTTGGAAAAGAAAGAATAATTTCTGCAGAAAGTGTAAAAAAAATGCAAGAAAATACTTTTCCATATACATTCAATAGTTTTGATACAAAAAAAAGCCGAGTTTTAATTACACCTCATGGACCTGATCCTGTTTTTTATGGAGTAAGAGGCGAGAATGTAGATTCATTGGTTACTGCAACTAAAATTCTACAAAGTAATGAAAAATTAGATGGATACATGATTTTTAAATCTAATCAAGGAACTGGTGATCATTTAAAAAATGAATTAAATTCTGAAACTATGAAACCTTATGCTTCTGGGACCCTAATTGGAATTGTTTCCAATGCCCCAAAAATCGTAAAAGGTGGACATGTATTTTTTACAGTCACTTCTAAAAATCATGAATTTTGGTGTGCTGTGTATAAGGAAACAGGAATTTCTACAATTGCTTCTAATCTAATAATTGGTGATAAAATTTCAGTTGGTGGAGGAGTTAGAAAAGCATCAAAAAATTTTCCACGAATAATTAATCTTGAATTTATCAAAATCATCTCTCTTGAAAAAAATCTATCAGAAACTAATCCCATTTGTAAAAAATGTAATAAAAAAATGAAATCTAAAGGACGTAATCAAGGATTTCAATGTATAAAATGTGGTGCTAAAAATTTGAAAAAAACAACCATGGAAATTCCTAGAAAAATCAAAAAACAACTGTATATTCCTAAAATTTCTGCTCATAGACACCTAACACGACCTTTACAGAGAACTGGAAAGACCAACAAAACTATTGCCTTTGATAACTCTCAATCTTGGTTTTGTGTTTATGAAAAATAAGTAGCGGGGAGTAGATTTGAACTACTGAACTGCGGGTTATGAGCCCGCCGGGATGACCTGGCTTCCCCACCCCGCTGAACCTAAATAAAGTTCAACGGTATATACGCTTTATCCAATCTTTGAAAGTAATTAATAGGATTTTAAAAGATAATTTTTCATGAATAAAAAAATTCAAGTCGCTGCAATTAGTGGTGCCATTTTATTTTCAATATTTGTTTTAACTTCTTCAGATAACGAAACATCAATTCCATTACCAAAACCAAACTCATATTCAGAAAATGATGCTGTAATGATTTTAGCTGAAAATCTTGATAAGCCTCGTGCAATAGCTGTTTACGATAATAGAATTTTTGTTACTGAAAAAGGTGGTACAATTAGAGTAATTGAAAATGATCAATTATTAGAATCACCTTTAGCTACATTTCGTACACCTAATGTATTTGATGGAGGATTATTGGGAATCGCAGTACATCCAAATTTTTCTAATAATAATTTTCTATATGTCTTTTTGACATATGAGGAAAATGGAAATTTGTGGAATAAAGTTTTGAGAATTACTGAAGAAAATAATAAGTTAAAAGATATTGAAATAATAATTGATAAAATTCCTG
>ERZ802826.572-NODE-572-length-11529-cov-28.8174_pt1 | contig 11529 bp, 11 predicted proteins | sample MGYA00345651_ERZ802826 | MGnify/ENA primary metagenome ERZ802826 (study PRJEB30503, sample SAMEA104212371) | marine metagenome | biome: Westerlies Biome; feature: [SRF] surface water layer (ENVO:00010504) within the epipelagic zone...; material: water...
ACGGTGAACTACTCACCTGCGAACCAGCAGAGGTGTTGCCTATGGCACAGCGTTATCTGCTGCTGTGACCACCACCCTGTTGGTGATCCAGCACGTTGATCGCGAGGGAGCTGACTTGATTGGCACCATCGCCGACGAGCGGGGAATGACGATCAAAATCCTGCGACCAAACCGAGGCGATACCCTCCCCGATCCCAGCACCTGCCCAAACACAATCGCATTGGTGCTGGGGGGGCCGATGGGGGTGAACGATCGCCACCGATCCAACCTGACCTGGCTTCAAAGCGAACTTGATTGGCTGGTGGAATGGCACCGACAGAGGAAACCGGTCATCGGCATCTGCCTCGGAGCGCAACTGCTGGCCGTTGCAGCGGGAGGAACCGTTGAACCGCTGCAGGTTGGAGAGCCACCCCAACCGCTGCTGGAAGTGGGCATCGGTGCGATCCACTGGGTGGTCGATCCAAGCGACGATCCCTGGCTGCGGGGGCTCCACGCCAGCGAGCCGGTGCTGCATTGGCATGGCGACCGTATTCGCCTACCTAAGGAGGCCAGCCTGCTGGGCTCATCTCTGCACTGCCCAGAACAACTCTTCCGAATCGGCGACCATGCCGCAGGAGTGCAGTGCCACTGGGAGGTCACCGCAGAATCACTGAAGCGCTGGATCGCTGATGACCAGGACTACGTGGTGGGCGCCCTAGGCCGCGATGGCCCTGCCCTGCTGAGGCAACAGTGGACCACCATCGGAGCAACGGTTGAACGCCGCGGCCGGATTGCCATGGGTCAAATCCTGACGGACTTAACGAACCAGCTCCATACATAAAACAAGACGTTTTCATAACTTTGTATCGAAGCAAACGCCAAAGATCTGGTGAGATTCGAATACTTACGCTGTATCAGCTGATACGCAGCGTTCACCTCGCTCCCTTGCGAGGCGCAGTTCGACTCAGGCCATGGAACGGGGACCTGAGCTTGCTTCGTGGAACGTCTTATGACCACTCTTCTGTACCGGGGCCACACCTACCAGCAACTCAATGACGCAGCACACAAAGCCAATGTGCAGCTCACCTATCGCCGCAGTGTGTATCAAGCACATCAGGTGGAGGCCCAGAAAAGGTCCGTTCAACTGACGTACCGCGGTCTCTCATACATCCGCTGAATCGTCCGGTTCAAAGTGCGCAGTTCTGACAACTCATCGCGCCACTGTTGCGCCCAGAGATCCTGACTGCGCTCATAAATCACCATAAGTTCGTCCACCACTTGATCGCGATCGTGCACTCGCAAATCGAGCAATAGGTGATCGATACGACCAAAAGGCAGAAGCCAAGCTTGAGTTAAAGGAACGATCCAGGAATCAGTAACAAACAACACCTGAGCAAGAGGCACTCCGGTTTTTGGATACCCCCCAACAACCGCTAGTGCGATGTTCAAGGAATACCGGCCATCGCATGGATATGACGAGTATTTCTGCAGGAAGCAGGCTGCCCCGCGTGCAGATTTAGAGCCTCTGCTCAACTCACTCGGCGCCATCGGCCTAGCAGAACTCCAACGTAACCATGCCTCTGCCAGCAATCTGTTGAGACGCCTTGGAGCCACGTTCAGAATCAACGGCTCAGGGCCCCGCGAAGCAGAACGCATCCTTCCTTTTGATCCCTTGCCCAGATTGATTCATAAAAGTGAGTGGAACACATTAGAGGAGGGTTTACTGCAACGCCTTGACGCAATTGATCATTTTTTGGCAGATATTTATGGGCCACAACACATTCTTAACGATGGGGTAATCCCTAGAGAAGACGTAGAAAGTTCTCAGGGTTGGCGACCAGAAATGCAAGATATCGAATTACCGTTGGGACGCTGGTGTCATGTGTCTGGACTTGACTTGATCAGGGATGGTGACGGCAATTGGCGAGTCCTGGAAGACAACTTGAGATGTCCCTCAGGAGTGGCTTATTTCCTCGAAAACCGTCGTGTCATGAAACGATTATTTCCGAGTCTTTTTGTGGGTAGTCACATCCAAGCGATCGACGATTATCCTTCTCATTTACTGAGAACACTCCAAGACCTGGCCTTCTGGAGTGACTCTCCACGCGTGGCTTTACTCACTCCAGGAGTGTTCAACAGCGCCTATTTCGAACACAGCTACCTCGCCCAGCAAATGGGAGTCACGCTCGTGGAAGGTAGAGACTTGATCTGTGAGAACGGATATGTATGGATGCGCAGCACAGAGGGATTGCAGCGAATTGATGTGATCTATCGACGGATTGACGATGACTTTCTCGATCCCAATGTGTTCCGCCAAGATTCCATCCTTGGAGTGCCTGGCCTGATGGACGCGATGCGCAAGGGCAACGTTGCTATCGCCAATGCACCAGGAACAGGCGTTGCCGACGACAAGCTCATTTACGCCTACGTTCCCAAGATGATTCGCTACTACCTCGGGCAGGAACCCATCATCGAAAACGTGCCCACCTATCTCTGCTCCAGGCCAGATGACATGACCTACGTGCTGGAACACCTCGGATCACTCGTGGTGAAGTCGGTCGCTGAAGCAGGGGGCTATGGAATGTTGATCGGTCCCCACGCCTCAACAAACGAAATCGAGGCCTTTGCCGAGAAGATCAAGGCTCATCCTCGAAATTTCATCGCACAGCCCACATTGCAGCTCTCCACAGTTCCATCCATCAGTGAGGGTGAGCTCTATCCGTGTCATGTGGACTTACGTCCTTATGTTCTGCGTGGAAAAAGTAGCTGGGTCAGTCCAGGTGGACTCACCCGCGTCGCCTTAAGACGTGGCTCTTTAGTGGTGAATTCCTCCCAAGGCGGCGGTTGCAAAGACACCTGGGTGGTGAGTGATCGACAAGCACCGATTGAACATCTGGAGGCCATGCCGTGTTGAGCCGCGTCGCGGACTCCCTCTATTGGATCAACCGTTTTGTAGAGCGCGCCGAAAACATCTCTCGCTTTCTCGAGGTAAGCAATGCGATGGCTTTGGACAATCCCAGCGGCAACGCTGAACCCTGGTTGCCCTTAATCGATGCGAATGGTGATCGCCAGCACTTTGATCAAAGCTATCCGCGTCGATCGTCAAAAGATGTCAGAGATTTTTTGCTTCTAGACCTCGACAACCCCAACAGCATTGTGAGCTGCATCTCGAATGCACGCGAGAACGCCCGCCAAATCCGTGATGTCATCTCTACTGAGATGTGGGAACACATCAACGATCTCTTTTGGAGTCTTCAAGACGGAGAAGTTCTATGGAGTGAACCAGACCAAGAGCAACTTCGAACGATTCGTCGCGGTTGCCAACTGTTCTATGGCATCACTGACGTCACACTCAGCCGCGATCAAGCCTGGTTGTTTAGCCGTCTAGGCCGGCTGATTGAAAGAGCCGATAAAACCTCCCGAATCCTTGATGTGAAGTACTTTCTGCTGTTACCAGTCCCCAGCGCAGTGGGGGGAGTGCTGGATGAGCTGCAATGGATTGCTCTTCTCCGTACCGCTGGGGCTTATCAGATGTATCGGCAGAGCGTCCAACAAGCAATCAGTCCCATTTCAGTGGCACGTTTTCTTCTGCTGGATCCGATTTTTCCCAGATCCGTACGGTTTTGCTTGCAAGAGATCAACGACACCCTGGAGCGAATTCAACACAAGCCCATTCCAGGTTCACCTGACGACCTCGAATGCCTGCGCGGTCAGCTCGTGGCCAAGTGGAGTTACGTCCGCATTGAGTCTCTGATCAACCGCGGTTTGCATGAAGTGATTGATCAACTGCAGACCGATCTCAATCAACTGCATGGGCTCATTCAGAAAAGCTATTTCCCCACCGCCGATCACACACCGCAGGACCTCTCAACCATTTCGACAGACCCATCATGCTCGTTGAGCTGACCCACACCCTTACGTATCAATACGACGCACCCATCAGTCTTGGAGCACACCGCCTGTGCCTCCAACCCAGAGGTCACGGTCATCAGCGGCTCCTTGAGCACGAGCTGATCGTGTCTCCAGAACCAAGCCATCAGCATGCTCTCGTAGCAGCCAGTGGAGATGAGATTCAACGGATCTGCTTTCAAGGCACAACGAGTCATTTGTGCATCGAGGCTCACAGCAAAGTGGAAACCCAAGCTGCAAGGGCACTTGAAGAATGCTTCACCCCACTGAATCCTCCGCTCCCCTACCCCCGCGGACATCTCAATCGTGATCTACACGGTGCGCTGGAAGGCTGGTTACCAAACGGTCAGCACGATCCCTCAGCCGTAGCCCTAGCCCAAGACGCCTTGATGGGAGGAAACCAGCAAACCTTGCCGTTTTTGCGCGAACTGATGGCGACCATTCAAGACCGTGTGAAATACACCGAGCGACATTTAGGTCGAGCCTGGCCAGCCGGCCGAACCCTGAGAGAAAGGGTGGGTTCTTGCCGAGATTTAGCCATGTTGATGGTGGAATGTTGTAGGAGCGTTGGTCTGCCTGCACGGTTCACCAGCGGGTATCAACTCACCGATCCTGCCCCCACTGACTATGACCTTCATGCCTGGGCCGAGATCTATCTTCCCGGAGCAGGCTGGCGTGGTTTTGACCCCAGCGCTGGATGCGAAATCAGCGAGCGCTACATCGTGCTAGCCAGCTCCTCAAATCCAGAACTAACCGCTGCTGTTTCAGGCGATTTCAAAGGTCCACCCAACACCATCAGCAAGCTCAACTGGACGATCAAGGCACAGGTCTTAAGTTGGCCTCCCGAGAGCACGGCTCAAAAGACAACTCACGCTGCCTGAAGGACAGGTGCAAGACCATGCAATAGCGGACGCGCTGCCGCTTTTGAAGTGACTTGATAGAGCTTTGGGATCTTCATGCTGTTGTAAACACGGAACTCTCTATCTACACATACATTGGAATTTCGCTTGGCCTGATTAAGAACAACAGATCCATCGGGATCAGACAAAGAGCGATGGAATGTTCCTCTTGGAATATTGAGAATGTCACCACCACTGTCCAAACGAACGATGTGAAAAGGATGCTCCCAAGCCAAGTTCACCAAATAAAAAGTTCTTCCACCACTGGCGGCGAGAAGATTATCGTCCTGATGAGGATGCAGATAAAACTGCCATGCCCCACTATCTTCAGCATCCGGCGGACTCACCGCTGGCCCACGATGAACAACTAAGTCGCGAGCATTCGAATCAGGAATCGTGACATCAAAAAAACGAACAGATGGGGTATCTCGAAAACGCGTGTACGGAATAAGTTCAAACATCTCAACAAAGATTTAGAACCCAGGTTTAACGCCGATATCTCTTTCAATCCGTAGCAAAGGCCACTCATCCACCCAAATAAGCCATCTCAGCATGATGATTCCCTTTCTGCATCAATCCACGCTCTTCACTAAAACGATCTGAACGCCCAGTCCACAGCTGAGCCATCACCTCTGCAAGCTCCGAGTCGGAGACATCCATACGAAGCCATGGACGCAAATCAAGGCCTTCACTCGCAAATAGACAGGTAAAGGCTTGCCCATCTGCAGTGATCCTAAGACGATTGCAATCAGAACAGAATGGCTCCGTAATTGAGGCAATTGTGGCAATAGACCCTTCACCATCTTGATAAAGCCATTGACTACTTGTTCCCCCAGGTTGTCGACCAATGGATTGAAGCGGCCAATGGCGATGAAGGAGCTGAATCATCTCGTTCGCTGGCATCACCTGATCACGACACCAGCCATTGCGATTGCCTACATCCATATATTCGATCAGACGCAACTGCAATCCTTGTTGTCTGGCCAGCTGTGCCAAGGGAATCAACTGATCGTCATTGCAGCCGCGTTGGATCACGGCATTGAGCTTCAGACTTCCATGCGCAGGGTTGTACCCAGCAGCACGAGCCGCATCAATGCCAGCCAACACCCGCTCCAACAGAGCATTCCCAGCCTCAGGACCAGAACGCAAGCCAGCCATTCGCGCGATACTCGCGCCGTCAACAGCATCCAAGCTGATCGTAATACGATCGACTCCTGCCGCGCGCAAACGTCTCACCCTCTCATCATCGAGAAGAGAACCATTGGTGGTGATGGCAACCTCTTTCAAACGACTGAAAGGGTGAGCAGCCGTCTGCCTTCCAAGCGAGAGGGCATCAAGAAGCGGCCAAAGGCGGTCGGTGAGCAAGGGTTCACCACCGGTGAGTCGAAGCGTATGTGCTCCCAATTGACAGGCCGCTTGGATCAACCGAAGTTGATCGCGTGTTTGCAACAAACCCGGAGGTTCAATACTTTCAGGGCAGCAATATGGACACGCTAAGTTACATTTAGCGGTTAGGGACAACCTTACAACCCCCAACGGCCTAGCCAAGAGATCAAGAACACGTGTTGGCTTTATCATTCTTCGAGAGTTGCTAGATCAGAAGGACAATTGACATTGCGCAACGGCCCCTTCGGCAGAGCAAGAACCCGATACGGAACCCTCCCAAGCCAATCATGCATGCTCAGCCGATGATCAGCCAGCTGACGCAATAGGGGTTCTCGATAAATGCTGTCATTGGGGTAAATAGCAAACAGGGGTTGAAGCTGTCTACTGTCATGCGACACCACAGCCAAGGAAGGCTGCTCCTGCCAAGCACGAATCAGCTGGATCAGAACCCAAGGCTCTAACCAAGGCATATCAACAGGAAGGACGAGTGAAGCAAGAAACTTCTCCTGACCAAAAACAGCCGACAAAGCAGCCAAAGGCCCCTGACCAGGGAAGGGATCCAATCTGCACTCAACCCCATCAAACCTTGAAGCCAACTGATGATGACTGGAAATTGAGCTAACCACATCAACTGGCAGATCTAGGCGACGGCACAAACCAATACTGTGCGACAACCAACAGCCACCTTGTGGGTGAGGCAAGAGTGATTTGTCTCGTCCCATGCGACGACTCATCCCTCCGCAAAGCAGACAAGCTCGAAGCCCCTGCACCGATAACACATCCATCTCCATCAAAAGATTGGACATCTCAGAGGCCAAAATGTAGCGAAGAAGACGAAAGACCAAGGACAAGCATCTTCACCTCCTTGCATTCCGTATCCATTGAAACCAAGGCAATGACGATCCAATGATGAAATATAAAGGCGGTTTGCATGTGCGCCGCAACTTGATTCCTCAGCGCATTTTTTAGAAGCCGGGGTTTAATTACACACACAATTACCCCCCATGCTTGGAGAACTCTGGTCGTTCCAGGGGAGATACAGAACTCTTCATCTCACCTGGTTCGCATTTTTTCTGACCTTTGTTGTCTGGTTCAACCTGGCTCCTTTGGCTACCACCGTTAAAGCCGATTTAGGCTTAACTCTCGGTCAAATCCGCACCGTTGCGATCTGCAATGTGGCGCTAACAATCCCAGCCCGCGTTCTGATTGGAATGCTCCTCGACAAATACGGGCCTCGACTGACCTATTCCAGCCTGCTGGTTTTTTCAGTCATTCCTTGCCTGATGTTCGCCTCAGCCCAAGATTTCAATCAATTAGTTGTTGCACGCCTGCTTTTATCCATCGTGGGTGCAGGCTTTGTAATCGGGATCCGCATGGTTGCCGAATGGTTCCCTCCAAAAGAGATCGGTCTGGCTGAGGGGATTTATGGCGGTTGGGGCAATTTCGGATCAGCGTTCTCGGCCCTAACACTCGTAGGACTGGCCGGGTGGCTCTCGTTCTCAGGCGGTTTTGAACTTCCCTCAGGCGCTGTCCTTAATTGGCGTGGTGCTATTGCTCTTACGGGAATTATTTCTGCCGTATACGGCTTTATTTATTACTTCAACGTTAGCGATACACCTCCTGGTAAAACGTATCAAAGGCCTGAGCGCACAGCAGGCTTGGAAGTCACATCAATGCGTGATTTCTGGGGGTTGCTGGGAATGAATGTTCCATTTGCAGCCATCCTCTGTGTACTCTGCTGGCGCTTACAAAAGGTTGGTTTCCTGAATGCAGGAACCTATCCACTGGCCTTAGGTGCAGTTCTGATCTGGTTTATCTTTCAAACCTGGGGAATTATTCGCACCAATCGAGAGCTGATCATGGGTACGAAGACGTACCCCAAAGAAGATCGCTATGAATTTAAGCAGGTTGCCATTCTTGAACTCACATACATTGTGAACTTTGGATCAGAGTTGGCAGTAGTTTCGATGTTGCCAACATTCTTCGAAACCACTTTTGATCTCCCAAAGGCAACCGCGGGCATCCTTGCCTCTTGCTTTGCTTTTGTGAATCTTGTCGCTCGACCTGCCGGCGGTCTGATCTCCGACAAGCTCGGCAGTCGTAAGAACACGATGGCATTCTTAACCGGAGGTTTAGGGATTGGTTACCTCGTCATGAGCATGATCAAACCTGGCACGTTCAGTGGAACAACAGGGATCATCATTGCTGTGTTGATCACCATGCTTGCCTCCTTCTTCGTTCAATCAGGAGAAGGGGCTACGTTTGCACTCGTTCCTTTGGTGAAGCGACGCGTCACAGGCCAAGTCGCTGGTTTGGTTGGTGCTTATGGCAACGTTGGAGCCGTGACTTATCTCACAATTTTTAGTCTGCTTCCGATGTGGATGGGTGGGGGTAAGGATCCTTCACCAGAAATCATTGCCGCCTCCAATAGTGCTTTCTTCCAAGTCCTGGGGGTTGCTGGCCTGATCGTTGCTTTCTTCTGCTTCTTTTTCCTCAAAGAACCCAAGGGTTCTTTCGATGATTTGCATGAAGGAGAAACAGCGAATCCTGAATTCGCTAACAATTAACGCCAACGATCTACTCATAACTTAATCACACCCTGTGCCTTTGGCACAGGGTGTTTCTAATTCGCCCATATCAAAACCATGGCAGAGCCAAACACAACCATTCGCAGTCAATGTCCTTATTGCGGAGTGGGGTGTGGTTTGGACTTGCGACCACCGGCAAAAAAAGGGGAAGCCGTCCGTCGAGATGCTGATGGAACTCCCATGTGGACAGCTAGAGGAGATCGACTGCATCCATCAAGTCTCGGCCAGGTTTGCATCAAGGGGGCCACAGTCGGAGAAACCCTGTCAAGGGGCCGACTGGATCAACCCCTTGGTCGAACCAGTCTTGATGACGACTTCCAACCGATCAGCTGGGATGAAGCTCTTGATCGCATCTCAAATCAAATCAAATCAAGTCTGAAATCCAAGGGGCCAGACTCCATTGCAATGTATGGCTCCGGACAATTCCACACTGAAGACTATTATTTGGCGCAAAAACTACTCAAAGGAGCGCTAGGAACTAACAACTTTGATGCTAATTCAAGACTTTGCATGAGTTCTGCCGTTGCGGGTTACACCCGCAGCTTGGGTTCAGATGGTCCCCCATGTAGCTATGAAGACCTAGACCACTGCACTGTGGCATTCCTGATCGGAACCAACACCGCTGAATGCCATCCAGTGCTCTTTCAACGATTACTAAAACGCAAAAAAAAACATCCCGGCTCGGTCACCATCGTGGTGGTGGATCCGCGCCAAACCGATACAGCAAAGGCAGCTGACATTCACCTAGCAGTAGCTCCTGGGAGTGACCTTGCTCTGCTTCACGGCATCGCCCACCTGGTAATGCGTGAAAACGGACAAGATCCTACCTTTATCGATGACTGCACAGACAACTACGACTCCTTTTTTGATGTCGTAGCCCGTTGGACGCCTAGACGAGTGGCCTTGTTTTGTGGCATTCCAGAAAAACGCCTACGAGAAGTCGCCCAACTTTTTCATCGCCGCGAAAAAGTCTTGAGCCTCTGGTCTATGGGAGTGAATCAACGGCGAGAAGGAACCGCAGTAGTGGGTGGAATCATCAATCTGCACTTATTAACAGGCCAAATTGGCAAAGAAGGAGCCGGACCCTTTTCACTGACCGGACAACCCAACGCCATGGGAGGCAGAGAAGCCGGCGGACTCTCCCATCTTCTTCCTGGATATCGTCAAGTCACAAACCCAGCGCATCGAGCTGAAGTCGAGCAAACCTGGGGATTTCCTCAAGGGAAAATTGCACCCGAGCCTGGCCTAACGGCCTGGCAACAGGTGGAAGCGATGGAGCGAGGAGATCTTGATTTGTGGTGGGTTGCTGCGACCAACCCTCTCGTAAGCATGCCAGATCTCGAGCGCGTTAAAGCAGCGATGAAGCGCTGCCCATTGGTCGTCGTTAGCGAAGCCTATACAGACTCCGAAACATCCCATTACGCCCATCTCCTTCTACCAGCCGCTCAATGGAGCGAAAAAGCCGGAACCATGACCAACTCTGAGCGAAGAGTGACTTACTGCCCTGCATTTAGGAATCCCCATCGAGAAAGCCGTGCTGATTGGGAGGTCTTTGCCGAGATCGGACGGCGACTTGGTTTCAAAGAACAATTCGCATACAACTCTGCAGCCGAGGTCTATACAGAATTCACAGCACTAACGAAAAAGCGGTTGTGTGATGTTTCAGGGTTAAGTCATGACGTTCTGGCCAAAGAAGGACCACAACAATGGCCATTTCCACAAGACAGTTCACCATCTCAAGATTCAAAACGGCTGTACACCAATCAGAAGTTTTCAACCGCGAATGGACGAGCACGGTTCTGTACCGACCAACCACTTGGTCTTGCAGAACCACCCTGTGACACCTACCCACTGGTGCTCACCATTGGCCGATATCTGGGGCAGTGGCACACCATGACGCGCACCGCGAAGGTGAAGCGCTTAACAAAGATGCACCCCGAACCCCTGCTTGAAATTCACCCAAAGGATGCCGATCAGTTCGCTGTTGAACATGGCGAACTCGCCGCCATCAGCTCACGTCGCGGACAACTCACCGCTCGCGTGCTGGTCACAAACAAGATCCGAAAGGGCACGGTGTTTCTTCCCATGCATTGGGGCTTTACGCAAACTCAAGCCTGTGAGGTCAATGCGCTAATGCATGACCATGCTTGCCCCATTTCGAAACAACCTGAATTGAAGGCCAGTGCCGTCATCGTGGCCCCCGCTGTCTCCGTCATCAAACCCATCGAACAGCAAGGCAATCGCTTAAAAAGATTGCGACGCATGATCATCCCAGCATTTCGCTGAACGCAGCATCCAAATTGTGGTGATCATGGCCAGGACGCGCCAATTTACACAAAGCAAAACGCTCTAATTCAAACAAAGACGCCCATTGGCTAACACTGATCTCAATCGATTTCTTTCGAGCCGATTCCTTCACAATGCTGGGTAGCTCTCCCAACACTTGCCAAGGTTCATCCACCGCAATCGGCAAGTCTTTTGCCATCCCCTCTGCCATCAACCGAGTGAGCAGTCGCAAGTGCTCACGCAATGCATTCAAAGCTGGCAACTCATCAGGCCAATCCACAAGCATTTGGCGCTGTTCCTGAGTGAGCTCAAGCCAATGGCTCAATTTTAGTTTGACACCGATTAGATCTAGTTTCCGGCGCACACAAAGAGGAATGCAACGCCAGTTCCCCACAAAATCCTTCTCAAATCCAAAGCAATGACTGGCTTGATTCATGCATTGAACGACGCAAATTGTTCGCATTGAACCATTTGTAGACATC
>ERZ802826.576-NODE-576-length-11497-cov-25.2051_pt1 | contig 11497 bp, 6 predicted proteins | sample MGYA00345651_ERZ802826 | MGnify/ENA primary metagenome ERZ802826 (study PRJEB30503, sample SAMEA104212371) | marine metagenome | biome: Westerlies Biome; feature: [SRF] surface water layer (ENVO:00010504) within the epipelagic zone...; material: water...
CGCTGTTCTAGCGGCCGCGATAGCGGCTCTGTTTTTCGTTCTAGCCGCGCTTTAATAGCGCCGATGCGCACCGTTACATTGTGGCCCGCAGCGACCATAGTGATTTTTTGTGCATTGACGGTCACTGATGTCAGTACTCGGGACGGGGTCTGATGACTGCCAACGTAAGAGATGTAACATTGGCCAATATGACTGGTTTACCCGGGAGACTAAAATGCTGTCTGTAAAACACACTATCCTGATGAGCTTAGTTGGGATAGTAACCGCCTGTGGCGGCGGTGGCGGTGGCGAGTCTCAGCCACCCGTGGTCGCAGTGCCGCCAGCGCCAGACCCGACGGGCCTGTGGGTACGCAGCAGTGGTGATGGAGCAGGGCTCGCGAGCTATGCATCAAAATTGACGCAAATTGTGACGTCTAGATCCGCCGACGCTGGTGTGGTCTTGGAGTCTGCACCCGCCGCCGATGGCGCAGCAGGCGCAGGCTTTTCCGGTACCTACACGCTGGAATCGGCTGTTGATGAGTACGATATCGTTAAGTACAACGGGGTCACCCTTGCCATTGCGCCCAGCCGCAGTGGCTGTTGCTTTACCGCTGAGCCATTGGCCATTGCCGACGCGTTGCCGCCGCCAAACGATGAGTCTCCAGTGCCTCAAATCGCCCTGTTCCAAACGAGCCCGGAATCGGGCACGGCAACGCCTGTGGCAACGATTGAGCTAGAGTCAGATCAGCAGGCTGAGGGTATGTATCTGTCCGATAACCGGCTTCAGGTCTTACTATCGACGGCGTGGTGGGGCAGCTTTGGCGAGCGCTTTACGTCGCCCAGCGGATGGCTTGGTGAGCAGGTAAGCGTGTTACATTTTGACATCACAGATCCAGGAAATCCTGTGTCGATGGCGACAATGAGCATTGAGGGTGCGCTGGTGACGTCGCGACGCACTGGCGACAACATACACATCATTACGCGCCACGCTCCGAATATCGACGGTTTGGTGGCATACCCCCAGTCAGCTGAGGAGGTGGCCAGCAATGAAAGCATCTTAGCTGCGGCTTCAGAGGACGATATTCTCCCTGAGATCCGGGTAGATGGAGAGCGGGTCTCTCCTCTGACGCTAAATGGCTGCTATCGGCTTGACCCAGAGCACCCGCTAGCGGACCCCAGCCCTGGAGACTCGACGATAACCAGTCTGTTAACCCTGTCTGCTGAGACAGGCGACATACTGCGATCTGCCTGTACTTTAGAGCCTGTAACCGGTGTCTACATGGGCGACAGTGTTATTGCGTTGACCCATGTTCGATGGGATCTCGAGGAAGGTGGCACCATGGTGCACCTGTTAGATCGTGACTCGTTCGATTATGTAGGCTCGGAACGTGTTGAGGGTAGCCTGTACACAGGGGGTAACGCCGACTTTCGCATTAGTGAAGCTGCCGGCGTTGTGCGGTTGGTGACCACAGAGTGGACCGGCGATCCCGAAGACGCGCTTCGTCACCGACTATATACAGTAGGGGCTGAGCAGGACGCGCCAGAACTAGACGTGCTGGGTGTACTGGGTAACGACCCCGCATCGCGCATCGGTAAGCCAAATGAAGATCTTTATGGTGTTCGCTTCATGGGCGATAGGGCGTACCTAGTGACCTTTGAGCGAATTGACCCGCTTTATGTCATCGATTTGTCGGATCCCCGGGAACCGGCAATCCTAGGAGAGCTTGAAGTGCCGGGTTTTTCAGATTTACTCCACGAGGTCTCTGACGCGTTATTGTTAGGATTGGGGTCGAGCGCGCGCCGGCATCCGAAAGTCGAGCTCTATAACGTTAGCGATGTGGCCTCACCTAGTTCTCTAGGTGTGACCGAGCTGGGCAGCGAGTTGGATTGGGCATATAGTCCGGCGCAGTATAATCGCTACGCATTTACGTACCTAGCCGGTGACACGGTTGACCGATTCACCGTGCCTTATTCGGGTGGGGGTGTTGAAGACGGGGTTTGCTGCACGCAGGTTGATCGAATCGCGCTTTTTGAGATTTCAGATAAGCGTTCACCAGCCGAAGCTGCGGTAATAGCCGCGGGTGAAGTGACACTGACCCCAGGCGCTGTTGATGGAGACACACGAGTGGTCTTAGATGAAGATGCGCTATATGTGATTTCGCGGACCGACTTGTTAAGTGGCTTTTGGTCGAACCCGGAGGCAGTACAACCAGTAGAGCTAAATTAGGTTTGCTGGCCTATCAACAATAAAAACCAATACGAGGGCGTTGCCATGCGAGCGCTGTTTGCCTTATTACTCACAAGTGTGATCTTTGTAAGCGCCTCGGCCGGCGCCGAGATAAAAACACCGATTTGTGAGGGTGGAAGCCTCAAGGTCTTTATCGACTTTCAAGGCGGCAATATCGACAGCTGCGACGTATCGTCAGGCGGTAAAATCACGGTTCAGATTGCGCCTGAAGATGAGCCCATCAATAGCAGTCCTTGGTATGCATTTCGCCTCGCGTCTCCAGTGCAAGTGACCGTGCCAATTGTCTTGGACTATGGGACACATAAACATCGTTATACGCCAGATATCAGCATCGATGGTGTAGCTTGGCAAACCTATCCTTCAGACCGAGTCTCACTGAGTCAAGATCGTAATCAAGCTGCCTTTAGCATTATTGTACCGGCCTCAAAGTCGGTAGTGGTAGCTGCGCAACCGCTACTTACCTCCTCACACTACGCACATTGGCTTGAGTCGCTGCAAAGTCGGTATGGTTTAGATGTCGGGTCTGTTGGTGAGTCGATTGATGGACGTCCGTTGTGGCGCGTTGCGAGCCCGGCTAAGCGTCATACCCTCTTGTTGTTAGGACGACAGCATCCGCCTGAAACGACGGGCGCAATCGCGCTGATGAGTTTTGTTGAGCGTTTGTTTGAGGAAGATGAGCTCGCCGAGCGTTTTCGAGAGGAGGTTGGCGTTCTATTATATCCCCTCATTAATCCGGATGGCGTCGACAAGGGTTACTGGCGGCACAATTTTCAAGGTAAGGACCTCAATCGCGAGTGGGGTCCACTAACGCAGCCCGAAAACAGGGCAGTCGACGCTGATGTTACTCAGTGGCTTGACGACAACGAGAGTCAGCTGATCAAAGCTATCGACTTTCATTCAACGCGCTACGAGGTCTTCTACACGCAAGCGGATCAAACCGCAGATCGGTTTCCACACTTACTGGGTGATTGGTTGTTGGGGTTCGAAAAGCAGATGCAATCGCAATTCGACGGTTTTGAGATTCGAAGGCAGATCTCCAAAACGCCGCAGTTAAATGCGGCAAAGCACTACTTCTTTACTCAGTACGGCGTCTCCTCAACCACTCTGGAGATGGGCGATGAGACCGATCGAAAGTTTGTGCGAGAGTATGGTCGAACTGCGGCTGAGGCTTTCATGCGCGCCTATTTTCAGCAGGTGTCGGCTAATCAGCCGCTGGATATTTTATTCAGAGGCGGTGTGGTGGTCGATGGCACAGGCGCTGCCCCTTACAAGGGTGATATTGGAATCCGTGATGGCAGGATCGTGCGTCTGACGGGGACTCAAACCCCGGAAGCAGAGTCGGAAATTGATATATCTGGCAAGGTCATAACCCCTGGATTTATCGATATTCACACACATGCGCGGGCGGATCTCGTCTCGCCCGAAACGGCGCATATGGAGCACTACTTAACCCAAGGTGTTTCGACCGTTGTCATCGGTAATGACGGTGATGGAGCAACACGTATTAGGCATCGTTTTAATCAGATCTTCGCGCACGGTGCCGGCACAAACGTAGCTCAGCTGGTCGGGCATGCCTCCTTGAGACGCAGGGTGATGGACGAGACCGGTAGGCCTGCTACTGAAGCCGAAATAGCCGAGATGAAAACGATTTTGAGCGAGTCGCTCGATGAGGGTGCTCTCGGCTTATCTACAGGACTATTTTATGCCGATGGCTCACACGCAACCACGGAGGAGGTCATCGAGCTCGCGAGAGTTGCATCGAGCCACAACGCGATATACGAATCTCATATTCGTGCAGAAAGCTCACGCGGTGTCGGCGTTGATGCTGCGGTCGATGAGGTCATTCGAATTGCCAGAGAGGCGGACATACCGGCGCACATCGCCCATATTAAGGTCTTAGGCAAAGATGTCTGGGGCCGCTCAGGTGACATCATCGGGAAGATAAGATCGGCGCGTGAAGAGGGCTTGCAGATTTCTGCTGATCAATACCCCTGGGTTGCGTCTTCAACGCAGCTCAAAAGTGCCGTCGTCAGCAGCGAATACCAGGTGGGTGGTATTGACGCGATTCGAAACCGACTATCGGACCCCGAGCTACGTGAACTATTACTGATAGATATGGCCGCTAATATTGAGCGTCGCGGAGGGCCGACTAGCCTCATGTTAGTGGAAACCGAGGATGCCCAATGGCACGGGTTGCGGCTCGATGCAATCGCCTCAACCATGGGCGTAGCGCCCGAGGTTGCGGCTGCGCACCTGATCGGTGAGGGAAGAGCTCGGGTTGTATCTTTTAACATGATTGAGTCCGATATTGAGCAGTTTATGCGCGAGCCTTGGGTAGCCACGTCAAGCGATGGTACCGATGGTCATCCACGAAAATACGGCAGCTTTCCCAGAAAATACGACACCTATGTTCGAAAAAGAGGGACGCTCTCGCTGACTGACTTTGTTCGAGCTAGCAGCGGATTACCTGCGGCTATTTTAGGTTTGAACGATCGTGGCACCTTGCTCCACGGACACATTGCTGATGTGCTTGTATTTGATCCCGATCGCTACCGTGAAGAAGCAGGTTTTTCAAATTGGAACATGCTTTCTCGCGGGGTTGAGTACTTAGTCATAAATGGTGACTTCGCTGTCAGAGACGGTGAGGTAACAAAACAGCGATTGGGCAGGCCCCTGCCCCGCTAGTTCGTTTAGATAAGGATCGCCCTGTGATGTTTGGGAGGCTCTTTAGTGTTTAAGATAAAAAAAATGGCGAATCACAAAGAAAAAGGCTAAAACTGAGCGGAGAGGAGTAATGCGTTCAATACGCTCACAAATTACTAATAATATTCCCAAGGAGTTAGCTATGATCAAATCGCGTAAAGGTCCCTTCTATCTAAGGCACGCACCACTCGTTGCGGCCATTGCATTTGCCTCATCCGTTAGTTTCGCCCAGGACGATGACACTCCCTTAGAGGAAGTGATTGTCGTCGGCTCCCAAATCAAGGGGGCGTCGATATCGGAGGCCCTCGCAGTCAGTGTCATTGATGCTGAAGCCATCGAAGCTATGGGCATTGACTCGGGTGATGAGCTGCTTGCCCTCATTCCTGAAAACGGGCAAAACTTCTTCAACGAAGCTGAAAATATTTCCGGTGGCGTCAACTCAGGGCGCGGGGATTTGGGCGCATTTAACCTACGTAACCTCGGTACGGGTAATACACTCGTGTTGCTGAACGGCCGTCGAATGGTGAACTCGGCCACTTACCAGACGGAAGAGGTGGGTGGTAGCTTTATCCCAGTTAACACCGCCAACTCCAACCACCTCCCTGTGTGGGGTATCGATCGAGTTGAAGTGCTCCGCGATGGCGCATCTGCGATTTATGGCGCTGATGCCGTAGCTGGTGTGGTCAACACCGTACTGAAGAACGATTTCGAGGGGTTCAATATCCGTTTCCGGCACTCGGAATTTGAGAATACGCCCAGCACGCGTCAAAGCGTGACAGCGGAATGGGGTCAGGACTTTAATGATGGTAGAACTAATGTCGGTGTTTTCTTCAATTACTATCACCGCGATCGAGTGAGCTCGAATGACGATCCGCGATGGTCTGACTCCGACTTTCGACGCCGTGTACCCGAGGACTCGCCTTGGGCCGGTAACACAGCATTTAGAAATAATTCTGCGAATGGTCTTTACCCGCAGATGGACGTTCGTACATCACGTGAACCGACCAGCCTGAATGGCGTTATCACTGATACAGCGGGCGAGTTTGAGACTTACCCCACTGGCGACTCTCGATGCCAGTACTCGATTAACGCTACCACCTGTGGTGCTGTCGATGGACAGGGTACGTATCGTTACGACTTAAACGGTAATAATGGCTTTGGTCGCGATCTCGCATCTGAACTCGATCGCATGAGCATCTTTGCCAACATCACCCACGAGCTCGAAAACGGTGCTGAGAGTTTTACGGAAGTATCGTTCTACGAATCGGAGACGAACCTGACGCGGCATGCGTCAGCCACGTTTAGCTCTGTCAAGCTAATCATGGATGCGGCTAATTACTATAACCCACTAGGAAGTGGCCCCGGGCGACTCTCTGGACCGGGCCTTGATGATGCGATGTCCGGTGTTCCGGCCGAAGGTCTCGATCTGATCATTGACAATTACCGTTTCGGTCAGGTGCCGAGGATTGTTAACAATGACGGCGATATGTTCCGGCTCTTGCAGGGTTTTCGCGGCAGTCAGGGAGATTGGGATTGGGAGACAGCGGTCTCTTATGCCAAGGCAACAAAAGACGATATAACGAACAACCGAGTTTCTAATACGCTGGCACAAGAAGCACTAAACGATACAACGGCTAATGCGTTTAACCCACTCGATCCAACATACGAGGGTTCAAACATCGAACGTATCTTGATCGATGTTTACCGAAAGTCAGAGACGGAACTCACAACCTTCGATTTTAAGGTTTCCAATAATGCATTATTCGATCTGGGCTCCCGCTCAGTCGGAGGACTGGTAGGCGTTGAGTGGCGTGAGGAAAGTTATAGTGATGATCGTGACCCCCGTCTCGATGGCACGATCGTATTCACCGACTATCAGGGCGATACCTACCCCTACGTCAGTGACGTCGCAAACTCGAGTCCCACTGGAGACAGTGCGGGCTCTCGAACGGTTACCTCGGTATTTGCCGAATTACAGATTCCCGTCTTAGACAATCTCAATGTCCAACTTGCCATTCGCAATGAGGACTACTCCGATATCGGTGACGGTAACGTGTCAGTTGGCAAGGCGGCTTTTGGTTATCGCCCCATAGAGCCACTGCTCATTCGTGGTTCGTGGTCAGAGACTTTTCGCGCACCTAACTTAGTAACTGTGAATGAGGGGCTGGTCGCACGTAGCAACACGCGAACGGACTGGACCTGTGAGTACGCCAATCAAGTCACCGGCGAGGTTTACGACCTCGATTGCCGCAACTCGATACAGCGATCTGCTCAGGGTAGTGACCTATTGGAGTCAGAGACGGGCGAGAACACCTCGATTGGTTTTGTATTTGAGCCTATTGATGGACTCTCTGTGACAGCTGACTGGTGGAGCATCGAGAAAGACAACACCATTGGACTATTTGGCGAAGAAAATCACATGATTCTCGATCTGTATTATCGTCTGCAAGCTGGGACATCGAACTGCTCAATGACCTTCAATCCAGCGGTCGTCCGTCAGGCACCTGATGATGATCAGATTGCAGCGTTTACCGAGGCCGGAATTTGTCCCGGTGGCGATACGGTGCGGGTTGATGACGCTTACGCTAACCTCGACAAGCGGACGCTTGAGGGGTACGACATCGGCGTCTACTACGACATCGATACCGATATTGGCACCTTCACCTTCCGCTATAACGGATCCTTTATGGATACGTTTGAGCAAGAGGCTTCGGGTGATGCGGCACTTCTTGTTGCCAGCCAGGCGAGCGGCGCTATACCAGCGAATATTCCTATTGATGGGTTTGCTGACCTGATTGGTCGCGACGGCAATCAAGAGGAGCGACACACGGCAAGTTTGCGGTGGCGTCGTGGTGACTTTGGCGCCTCGCTCTCTGGCTTCCAAGTCGGCTCGTTCTACCAGAGCTCCTTAACCTTGAGCGATGGTACGCGATATGTCATACCGTCCATGACTACTTATGACGCCACCTTTGACTACCGATTCGATATGGGCGATGCACGATCACGCATGAGATTGGGTGTAAAGAACTTGACTGATGAGCGAGCTCCTTTGGCCGATCGTTACTTCGGCTACTTTGCTGACGCGCACACAGACTACGGTCGTTACATGTACCTCGATCTGCGGATGAGCTTTTGAGCAGCTGACGCGTGACATGTTAATTTACTAACCAAAAGGCCTCCGTAAGGGGGCCTTTTGGTCTCTTGGGAAGCAGTTTATGAACGCAGCGATTGAGCAGGCTCAGTCTTCGGTAAAACGTATTGGTCTGTGGATTGGCCCGTTGGTTTTTGCCATCATGTTTTTGACCTGCGATTCGCAGCAGACAATGCCCAGAGATGCATGGCTCGTTGCTGGTGTTGGCCTGTGGATGGCTATCTGGTGGTCAACTGAGGCGATACCTGTGGCGGCAACAGCATTTATACCGCTGGTGAGTTTTCCATTATTGCAGGTGATGTCGATTAAGACAGTGGCGCAGAGCTATGCGCACCCCACAATTTTTCTGTTCATGGGAGCCTTCATTTTGGCGCTTGCGGTCGAAAAATGGTCGCTGCATCGCCGGATTGCGCTCGCTGTATTGTCTCGAACGGGAACGGATGGTCGGAAGCTGATCCTAGGTTTCATGGTGTCGGCTGCCGTCTTGTCGATGTGGATGACCAATACGTCGACAGCGATGATGCTACTGCCCATAGCGACATCAGTAGCGGCCATGGTTGTGGAGAAGTCTGAGGGCGTTAGTATCGGCGATAAGCGTGCATTTCAGGTGGCACTTTTACTCGCACTTGCTTACGCGACGACGATTGGCGGTATGTCGACGATCATCGGAACCCCTCCTAACGTGCTACTTGCCGGCTTCATTGAAGAGACTTATGGGATGCAAATAGCCTTCTTTGACTGGATGTTGATCGGCTTGCCCCTTGCATTGGTGTTGCTCCCCTTGGGGTGGGTTATTCTCACGCGGGTCGCCTTTACCGTTACTATTCCGGAGAGTACCCAAGCGGCAGACGTTATACGAAAAATGCGTAGCGATATGGGTCGCTTGTCTCTACCTGAACAGCGGGTAGGACTACTTTTTCTCTCCGTCGTGGGTGTGTGGATGACCCGCAAGTGGCTTAACACTATGCCCGGTCTTGAGGGTGTTAGTGACGCCGGTATAGTGATGGCCGTTGCGCTGATACTCTTCGTCCTGCCCTCCGGCAGGCAACAGGGTGAGCGGCTGATGGTGTGGGACGACGTCTCGCGCTTGCCATGGGGCGTGCTGATCTTGTTTGGCGGAGGACTGGCATTGGCGTCGCAAGTATCAAGCTCGGGATTGGCTGTTTGGCTAGGTGAATCACTGCTGCCTGTGGCAGATCTCGGTTTACTTGTTCTGATCGTTGCGGCAGCGGGATTGGTCGTCTTTCTCACTGAGCTGACGAGCAATCTGGCAACCGCAGCTACGTTTCTACCCGTAATTGCCGCCATCGCAGCCCAGTCGGGTATAGAGCCCTTAGTTTTATGCGTACCAGTAACACTCGCGGCGAGCTGTGCATTCATGTTACCGGTGGCGACTCCGCCGAATGCCATCGTATTTTCGTCCGGGGTGCTGACTATTCCTGAAATGGTACGAGCTGGCTTCTTAATGAATGTGGCAGCGCTCTTGGTATTGACGCTGCTGGCAACCTTAGTTGTACCAATAATTTTCTGACGGCTGATGCGGACTAAACACGGAAATTCCTTGATAGGGCAATCGAACCATTGGGTTGCGCGCGCGATGATCACACTTGCGATTGCATTGGTCGCTCAGCATCTGGCTGCGCAACCGGCGCCCGTGAGTCGGGTGCTGTTCGTCGGAAATAGCTACCTTTACTATAATGACAGCCTACATAATCACGTTAAGCGCATGGCGATGGAGCGTTTTGCCATGGGAAGCGGAGACTTCCAGTACAAGTCTTCGACCATCGGTGGTGCCAGACTAAAACATCACAATATCGACTGGCTTTTAAAGCCGGGCCAGATAGGTGTTGAGCGTCCATTTCAAGTGGTGATTATGCAGGGTGGTAGCGCGGAGCCTCTGTCCGAGCAAGCGAGGCGCGAGTTTGTTGATACCGCGGTCTTGTTCTCCACAAAGATCCGACAAAAGGGTGGCAAGCCCATGCTCTACATGACGCACGCTTACGTGCAACCGCACCGGCGAGCAGATAAGTCTATGATCAAGAAGATCAGTTCTGCTTACAGGGTTGCGGCTAAGGCAGCAGATGCTGAGATGATTCCCGTGGGTCTCGCCTATGAGCGATCTTACAGAGAGCGCCCAGACTTCCTGTTGCATGCAGATTTCGACGGCACACACCCCAATTTACGTGGCACTTATCTCGGAGCTTATCTGGTTTTTCTCTCACTGTACGGCGTCGAACCACGTCAGTTGACGTATGACTATTATGGACGGCTACCCGCCGCCGAGGTCGGCTACCTGCAACGTATCGCCAGAGAGACCGTGGCAGAATTTTCGGATTCGCAAATATGAGCCACGGCAACCCGGCTTACAAAAAGATAAGGGGCCGAAACTTGATCTGTATTTGCTACTATGGACCCCAATATGGACTCGTAGAGCCAGAAACATGCTGAAGTCGCTAAAAAGTTGGTACGAATATAATCGCATAAAGCCCGTTAAGGCGGGTCTCGCTATCTCGCGTCTCTTGAGAGATCCCGATGACACAAGTCAGGTATTCAAGGTGCTTGAAGCACTCCGTGGTGACTCACTAACCCGTGCACTTCGTCGCATGAATAACGATGAGCGAGGTCGGCAACTCCTGAGGGAGCAGCCAAAGATTGTGCAGGCGCTCAATGACCGCGACGCGTTATTGGCTCTTCCAGAAGGCAGCATTGGCAGAACCTACTATGACTTTGTTCATGGTGAAGGTCTCTCGGCCGATGGCTTAATTGCATCCAGCGAGGAGGCGCCTCGGTTTGCGAATATTGGACGTGACCAGCGTTGGTTAGGCGATCGTCTGCGCGATATTCACGACTTGCAACACGTGATGACCGGCTACGGTCGAGATACCCTGGGCGAGCTGTGCTTGTTGTCATTCATGACCACACAGACCCCTGCTCGCGGCATCGACTTCATTATTTTCATGGGTCGACAGAAAGGGCAGCGGGATAACCCTGAGTTGAACTTAAAGGCGCTTATCGGCGAAGGGCGGAAGATAGGTGAGTCAGCTGAGTGGATGCTGCTGACGCGCTGGGAAGACCGTCTTCATGAACCGCTAGAGAGCGTGCGAGAAGAGTTAGGTTTCATTCCTCCGGCGCAATATCAAGCAACTATCAAGCTACTGGGCGGGACTGAAATTATCGGCAACCCAATGGCCGCCTAAAACGGCCACTGGCAGTCGGATTGTGTGCTTATGCGGCTTTTACCGACTCGATCCATTGCATGACCCGTCGTTCTAAGAAATCCAACGGTAGGGCCCCCGCGCCCAGCACGGTGTCGTGGAAGGCGCGAATATCGAAATCATCGCCCAGCTCTTCAATGGCTTTTGAGCGCAGCTCTAACATCTTGAGCATCCCAATTTTATAGGTCGTTGCTTGTCCGG
>ERZ802826.577-NODE-577-length-11493-cov-36.0538_pt1 | contig 11493 bp, 8 predicted proteins | sample MGYA00345651_ERZ802826 | MGnify/ENA primary metagenome ERZ802826 (study PRJEB30503, sample SAMEA104212371) | marine metagenome | biome: Westerlies Biome; feature: [SRF] surface water layer (ENVO:00010504) within the epipelagic zone...; material: water...
AGAATATCAGCAGGATCAATCAAACCTGCTTCTCTTGATACTTCACTACTAATAATTTGAAGAGGTGAAATGGAAGTAAAGGTAGACTTTTTAATCCTTGAACCAGTAACTACTACTTCTTCAACATCACTGTCTGACATTGAACTAGAAGAATCTTCAGTTTCAACTGATTCCTCTATCATAACTTCTTCAGTAGCATTAGCGTCACTAGAACTGTCTTGTGACCATGCTGGAAGTGTTAAAAGTAATAAAAATAATAAATTATAATTAAATGTTCGCATATAAGTTCCCCGTTATATTTGATATTTTTTTAAATAGTGTGCATTAATTAGTGCACGCTATTTTTGCTATAGAGTGATAATATAGGCAAATATAGAAATATGAAAGAATTTTATACAAATACTTTATAAAATAAGTATGTTTAAAAGAAACACATAAAAGGAATCAATATGAATTACAAGAATATGCAATGGCTACTTGATAAAAGACCAACAGGAATGCCAGAAAATGAGTGTTGGAAACTAAATGAAGATGAAATTTCAGAAATTGGCAAAAATGAAATTTTAATAGAGGTTAAATACCTATCAATCGACCCCTATATGCGTGGAAGAATGAATGATTCTAAATCATATGCAGCACCAGCTAAATTGGGCGAACCTATGACAGGAGAGACGGTAGGAGTTGTCGTAGAGAGTAATTCAAATCTTTTTGAAGTTGGAGATAAAGTTTGTGCTCATAAAGGATGGCAAACCTACATTAGGGCTAAAGATACGGATCCGGCTCTTATGAAAGTTCCAGAAGGAGATATAAAACTATCTGCTTATTTAGGAACTTTGGGTATGCCTGGAAGAACTGCCTATTTTGGACTAAATAGAGTTGGCAAACCTAAAAGTGGAGAAACTATTGTTGTTTCTGCAGCTTCAGGGGCTGTAGGTACTGTTGTTGGACAACTTGGAAAAGAATATGGATGTCGTGTAATAGGTATTGCAGGTGGGCCTGAGAAATGTTCCTTTGTAAAAGATGAATTGAAATTTGATCACTGCATTGATTATAAAGCCGAAAATTTAGATGAAGAACTTAAAAAAGCCTGTCCTAATGGTGTTGATATTTATTTTGAAAATGTTGGTGGAGCAGTAACTAGAGCAATAGCACCCCTTCTTAATGATGGAGCTAGAGTTCCTGTATGTGGTTTTATTTCTCAATATAATGCTGAGGATATGATGAAAGTTGAGACACCTTTTCACGTCTTAGGAGCCTTAGATCCTAAACCTGAACACAGATTCTTTGTAGTCACAGAATGGATGGATGAATGGCAAGCTGCAACAAAAGAACTTTCTCAGTTAGTAAAAGATAACAAAATTATTTATAGAGAAACCATAACAAAAGATTTTGTAAATGCTCCACAAGCATTGAGAGATGTTTTGACAGGTAAAAATTTTGGTAAGCAGTTAATAGAAGTCTAAGCTAGCTTATAGTGATTTCGCCTTTCATATATTGAACGGCCTTACCGCCAATAAAAATTCTGTTGCCATGATCTTCACAATATAGAATTCCACCTCTTTTTGATAATTGGTTTGCCACTAAAGTCTTTTTACTAAGACGCTTGGACCAATAAGGAGTAAGCGTAGTGTGAGCTGATCCTGTTACTGGATCTTCATTAACTCCTGTTGATGGGAAAAAACATCGTGAAACAAAATCACAATCATTTCCTGGAGCTGAGGCAATTAAACCTCTAACGGGAATATCTTTAAAGCTATCAAAATCAGGGTCTAAATTTGTAATGTCACCCTCATTATCAAAAATAGCTAATATATCATCCCTTCCCTTATATAATTCAACAGGCTTTTCACCTAAAGCTTTTTCGACAATGTCATAATCATGGTTTTCTTTGAAGTTATCTGTAGGAAAATCTAAGTATAGATAATCATCACGTTTATTGATTTTTAATGTTCCATTTTTAGTCGATTCAACTTCAAATACATTCTCAGTTTCATCTATATGATTAAAAAAAACAAAAGCTGAGGCTAAAGTAGCATGACCGCAAAGATCTATTTCACATGAAGGTGAAAACCATCTTATATAGTACTTTTGTTTATCTTTTCTTATGAAAGCAGTTTCAGATAGATTATTTTCAGCAGCTATGTTTTGCATCAAGGGACCATCATTTAAATCTGAGAATATTACAGCTGCTGGATTTCCTGAAAAAAGATTTTCGGTAAATGCATCTACATAATAAATTGGTAACTTCATGTTATATGAGAATATAAAAAGTGCTTCACTATGGTTCTCTAGAGATTTAGAGCTTTTTTAACTGCAGGGTGAACAACCTTGCCATCATGAATGTTTAATCCGTTTGCTAAGTGCTCATCTTCCTCTAGTGCTTTATTAATTCCTTTATTGGCTAAGTTTTTTATATATGGAAGAGTAGCCTCATTTAGGGCATGTGTTGCTGTCAGAGGCACTGCTCCTGGCATATTAGTTACACAATAATGCAGAACACCATTTTCTATGTATGTTGGAGCATCGTGATTAGTTGGTTTACTTGATTCAAAGCAACCACCTTGATCAATTGATATATCAACCATCACTGCTCCAGGCTTCATATCTTTTAGCATCTCAGATGAAACCACTTTTGGAGCCTCTCTTCCAATTACATAAACTGCACCTATTACTAAATCAGAAACTTTTAATGCTTCGGTAATAGTATTTTCGCTTGAAATAATATATTCGATATTCTTATTACCAAATTTTGTTTCCAGCTCATCAAGCCTCTTTTGTGAAAGATCAATGACTTTAACATGTGATTTATTAGCTAAAGCTTTCTCAATTGCCTCTGTTCCTGCTACACCGGCTCCAATCACAGTAACAATTCTACGTTTTATATCCTTATATGAACCAATAAGCGTCCCCATGCCTTTGTTTGGCTTCAGTAGATGGTAAGATCCCACGACAACACTTAATTGACCAGCTATAGCACTCATCGGAGATAATAATGGCATTGAGCCATCACTTGATGTAACTGTCTCTAAAGCAATTCCAGTTACACCTGTTGACGTTAATTCTAAACCTGTTTTCGGATCTCCTGCTAAATGCAGATAGGCAAAAACAGTATGGTCTTTTGATAAGAATTGAAACTCTTCTTGAATAGGTTCTTTTACCTTTACAATTAACTCTGCAGATTTATAAAGTTCTGCTGCATTATTAACAACAGTAGCCCCACAATTAATGTAATCCTCATTAGTAAAGCCAATTTCAGAGCCTGCGTTACTTTCTATAAATACTTCATGATTTTCATCAGTTAAAGATCTCACTGAGTTTGGAGTTAATCCAACTCTGTACTCATTATTTTTAACTTCTTTAGGGACACCAATTTTCATTTGTTTATTTTAAACGCAATTTATATCAAATTTGTAAATATTTACTTTACATATTATAAATTATTTATATAATATGTCATTCATAAATTTAATATTAAATAATATGCATATTCTTGAAAAGATTAAATCGATTAATGTATCTGATAGATTTGCATTATCTATGACTCGTTTTTTTAGATTTACAGCTGACACTTTCTTTGCAAAAAGGTATGGACATAGAGCTGTTGTTCTTGAAACTGTTGCAGGCGTTCCAGGTATGGTTGCAGGTGTATGGATGCATTTTAAAAGTTTAAGGGCTATGAAAGTTGGTTATGGCGAGCAGATTAGAGAAATGCTTGCAGAGGCTGAAAATGAAAGAATGCATTTAATGTTCTTCATTGAAATAGCAAAACCTAATTTTATAGAAAGGTTTATTGTTTTAAGCGCACAGATCGCTTTTGGTTTATTTTACTTATTTATGTATATTTTCTTCACAAGAACTGCTCACAGAATGATTGGTTATTTTGAAGATGAGGCTGTGAAAAGTTATACAGAATATTTAGAAATTGTTGAATCAGGTAAAGCTGAAAATATCCCTGCCCCACAACTTGCTATTCAATATTATAAATTGGGCTCTGATGCAAAGCTTACAGATTTAATCAAGTGCGTTAGAGCTGACGAGCAGCATCACAGCGAAACTAATCATAACTACGCTGATAATCTGTAGCAAACATACCCAGTATTAAATTATTAATAGAAGCAATTTCTGTTCTTTAGTATATTAAACATTCCGTACCAATTTTTATTGATATTTAAATAACTATGAGTAAGTATTTAACAACAATCGCGTTATCTGGAGCAGCAATTATTCCAATATTTCAAGATACTGGTATAACCCATCTACTTAATCCTCTTTGGGATGCACACGCAAGAACCCATCTCGTTTGGATGATTTCATCTAATTTTCTTATCTTCTTACTTGCGATCTATCTTCTTTGGTTTAAGAACAAAGAATTGCTAACAGCAGCATTAAGCCTATGTATTTTAATTGGGTATGATATTTCTGCTGTTTTAATGCCTTTATATGGTGGAATTCCTTTGGGTGAAGGTGGTGTAGAACCAGAACCGTTTGGAATTCCAATAAATCTTTTATTCTTTAATACGATGTTAGTTATTCAGCTTATATCGTTAAGCCTAATTTTAAAAACAAAAAAAGGGGCTTAGAGCCCCTTTTTAATATCCTTCTTAATTAGTACTGAAGGGAAGCACTTAAGAATACATAAGTACCTAATGCATCGAAGTAACCTGGGAATGTATTACCATTTCCTGGTGCAGTACCAGCACTAGATGTATATATTGGATCTTCATCAAAGATATTACTTGCACCAACAGTAAATCCTAAATTATCGTTATATTGATATTTAACAGTTAAATCTATATAAACTTTACTTTCAAAATCAATTTCAGTTGAATTAAGATCTTCAGTTTCACCAAGATATCTAAGACCAAGAACATAGCCCATATCTCCTCTATCTAAAGTTGCGCTGTAATTACCTGAAAATTCTGGAGTTGGGTTTTTACCACAATCTTTTCCATAGAATCCAGCACATTCAATCTCAGCCTCACCAGGCATAACAATAATAGCGTTTGAATCAGTGATTGTTGATATACCTTTGATATCTACAGGCCCTAACTTAGTATCAAGACTGTAATCAAAAATTAAATCAAAACCATTAAGAGATTCTTCTGCTACGTTTACATTCGTCGTAATAATTTGACCTGGAGATACCCATAAAGTACCTGCTATTGGATCTCTTTCAATTAAACTACAAAAAGTAGGATTGCCACTTTCTAAACAGTTAGCAAGAGAAGTTGAAGCAGGTATTGTTGAAATTTTGTCTTCAATAAGAATGTCAAAATAATCTAAAGTAACTGTTAAACCTGGAACACTGCTTGGAGTCCATACAACACCAATAGTTGTTGATTCAGATTCTTCAGGAACAAGGTTAGGGTTACCACCAGTTAAAATATTGTACTGATCGGCTGGAGATTTAAGATCTGAACCGTATAAAGCAGCAGGAAGTCCTGTGTTTGCACACTGAGCTGCTGTTGAAGATGGTCCAATTCCAGTTTCTGGATCTGTTCCACATGGATCAGGGTCCAAATCAGTAAGACTTGCGCCTTGACCTCTATATAATTCAGTAATATTTCCGTGTCTGGTAGCATTTTGTAATGTACCTCTTACAGAAAGTTCTTCATTAACTTGCCAGTAAGCACCGATTTTAAATGCATCCGTATCATTACCAGTTGAATAGTCTGCAAATCTTGCGCCAGCTTCTAAGTTAATTGAATCAGTAACAGGTATTCCCATTTCTACAAAGAATTCTTTAACATCATATCCGCCGGCAAGAGCTACGATTGGTCCACCAGCTCCTGTTCTATCAGCTGCTTGTGATGAAGCATCTGGGCGGTAGTCTGACTCTAATTCACGTGTTTCATAACCAAGGACCATACTTACTGGAGCTGGTGCATTTGGTACAGAGAAATTAGTCTCACCTTCTACGTAAGCCTGCATAATAGTTTCGCTTGAATCACCATTAATAAAGTTAGGTATTGCTATGTATGTTTGCATTTCTGGATTTGAATCCCATATGGCTTGAATACCACCATCATTAGGAAGACCACCTGAGAATAAGTTATAAGGAATACAGTCAGCATCTGTTCCATCTAATACAGAAACACAAGTTGGTACGCCCGCAACATTAATTACGTTAGTAGCTCTGAGCAGCTTCGTAATAGACATATCGTTTTGAATCTCTTGCTGATATTCAACATCAGATGTTTGATAAGACACGTCATATCTCCAATCATCATTCAAATCTCCTCTTAGTCCAACTGAATAAGTAATATTTCTATAAGACTCAGTGTATTTACGAGGTCCGCCTTCAACGTTTCTTTTTAAGCTTCTTACAGGAGCGCTATATCCAATGATAGACTCATCTGCAACTAAACTATTTAAGCTAGAGATATATGATAAAGCAGCTGCTCCAGTAGCAAAGTTAGGCGCATGAGAGCCTCCCATTCCTGTCCAGTTTCCGCAAATAGCATTATATTGTTGCGCTGAAAAATTTGCGTTATAACAAGGTATTGATCTTAAATCACCAAAAGTACCTGAATAAGCTATTTGACTTGGAGAATCATTTGACATAAATCTTACATCTGCATAGAACTCAGCTTTATCTGTAATAGAGTATTTTGTAGAGAAACCAGTATTAATTTTATCTTGAGGTCTTTGATAGTGGTTTGTAGGGTTATAGTTATATAGTTTTCCAGCTCTATCAACAAACTCATCGCCTTGAACCATATAATCAAATTTATAATCAGATACAGTTGTGTCTATCGGAGTATATCCAGCAGCACTATAACCAAAGTCATAGAGTCTTCCAGCAGGAATAGTTGAAGATCCACCACAGGTTGTATCTCCACCACCTAAAGCACAAGACCCACCGTCATATGCTCCTTGAAGAATAGGATCAGTATTTATGTGTTCAATAAAAGCAGTTATATGCCCTCTTCCATCATCAATAGATCCACCAAAAGCTAAGGATAGTTTTAATGAGTCACCTTCAGTAACACTTGAAGGTGCTTTTTGATATCCGTAACTATCATGAAGTGCTCTTAGTTTACTATTATCATTTTCATGATTGTAAAAAGAATTGGTAACACTTGACTTAAATCCAACGAATTCATCATCAAGTATAAAGTTAACAACACCAGCAACAGCATCAGAACCGTATACAGATGATGCACCACCAGTTAAAACTTCAACTCTTTTTAATAATAAAGCTGGTACCTGACTAATGTCTGCACAGCTTCCACCGTTTGCAGTTCCAGGCGCCATCCTTTTACCATTAATAAGAACTAAAGTTCTTGAGCAACCTAAATTTCTAAGGTTTGCAGTTGCAGTTCCATTTGATCCATTTGCTGTTTGAGCTATTTGACCAGGAGCTAATTGTGGCAAGTCGTTTAAAACTTCCTCAATACGTATAGCGCCTCTGTTATCAATATCATCGGCAGTAACAACTTGAACTTGCGATGTGCTAACGATATTTGGATTAGTTATACGCGTACCGGTAATAACAACTTCTTCAACATCTTCCATAGATTCTTCTTGGGCAAATCCATTGAATGAAAATATTAAAGGTAATATTAATAAATACTTAAATTTCATATATTCTCCTAATAAAATGTAATTAATTTACGTTTAAATTCTGTAACATAAACGTCATATACACTTAACATATACCCTTTCAGAGGACTAAGATACGAAATAAATATATGTCATTTATAAACAAAATATATCTATATACATTATCTATTAATCTTGAATTTTTAATTTATATTTTAAAAAAATAACTATTAATACCCATTATGTTGAGTTAGATTGAGTTAATATAATTAAAATTTTTTATGGGTAATTTATGCACAAAGATACAATTGTCATAGGAGCCGGAATATCTGGGATTGCTGCTGGCTACAATTTAAAAAAATATTGTCCAAACAAATCATTTTCTATACTTGAAGGAAGGGAAAGTCTTGGTGGGACTTGGGATCTTTTTAAGTATCCAGGCATAAGATCAGATTCTGATATGCATACTTTGGGGTTTAGATTTAAACCATGGATACATGATAAATCAATTGCAGATGGCCCTTCTATATTAAATTACTTGAATGAAACTGTAGATGAATTCAAATTAAGGAATAACATTTTATTAAATCATAAAGTAGAGTCTGCAAACTGGAACTCAGATAAATCAATTTGGGAACTAGTAGTCAAAGAGAAAGAGCAATTTAAGAATATGACATGTAGTTTTTTGTTTCTGTGTGGTGGATATTACAGTTATTCAACACCTCATATGCCAGATTTTAAAAACCAAGAGAGTTTTTCAGGTCAAATAATCCATCCACAGTTTTGGAATAATCAAATTGATTATGCAAACAAAAAAATTATAGTCATAGGAAGTGGAGCTACTGCAGTAACTATAGTTCCAGCCATAGCTGAAACAGCTGCGCATGTAACTATGCTTCAAAGATCTCCAAGCTATGTTGTGTCTTGGCCTTCTGAGGATGCAAAAAATAAGTTTCTTAAAAAATTTCTTCCTATTAAACTTACTTATTTTTTAGTTAGATGGAAAAATATTCTTTATCAAAGCTACATGTATTTCATGGCAAAAAATTATCCTGAAAAAATAAAAAATAGTATTCTTGATTTAATTAGAGATGAGTTAGGCTCGGATTATGATGTTGATAAACACTTCACACCTTCTTACAAACCGTGGGATCAAAGAGTTTGTCTTGTGCCTGATAGCGATTTATTTAAAGCTATCAAAGAAAAAAAGGCCTCTGTAGTAACAGATACAATCAAAGAGTTTGAATCTGATGGTATTGTGCTTGATTCAGGCCAAAAAATTACAGCCGATATTATAATTACAGCCACTGGAATCGAGCTTAACTCTTTAAATGATATCAATGTAACCATTGATAAAAATAAAGTTAACCCTCATTCAAGACTGACATATAAGGGAATGATGTTGAGTGGCGTTCCTAATTTTGCCTACTCATTTGGTTATGTAAATGCATCTTGGACATTAAGAGCAGACCTGACATGTGAATATGTTTGTAAGTTAATTAATTTAATGGATAAAAAAGGCGTGGAATGTTGCGTTCCTATTAATGATGAAACTGCCTATGGAGATGATGATTTAATTGACTTTACTTCTGGATACTTTCAAAGAGGTCTTCATCTTATGCCAAAGCAAGGAAATAAAGCTCCATGGAAAAATTATCAGAATTATATAAAAGATATTTTTGCTGTAAGGTTATTCTCAATTAAAAACGCTAACCTTAGCTTTTATACCTCTAAAGATAAATAATGGTGGAGCTAATGGTTCAAAACTGGAACCAGCTTATCCCCTACTTCAAGCAATTAGATTATGTCTTCAAAGAATAGTTCTAACCTAGATAATCTCAAGTATGAATACGTCTATGGCAGTGTGCATAAAGATGGCAGAAGAAGCTTTAAGTCATTAGGTAACTTAATAACTCTAGCTTTTTAGCATACAAACAAATCTTTTTGCTGTAACTTCATTATTTTTATCATATTCGTCAACAAAAGCATCATAATCCTTTTTGTCTGAATCAGTTCTCTCATTACTATTCCATTTGTTCCATCTTTCCAATTCAGAAACATTTTTATGAATAACATGAGTGCTTATTCTGAAGACATCATCACTAGGGCCACCATTTTCTTCATTTGGTAAATATTGTATTGAAGGAACTACATTTACATCAAAGCCCCTATCTTGGTAGTAAGCTTCGTGCATTTTTGTAGCTTTCAACCAGCCATTAATAGTTCCACCTTCTAAAAGCTTAGCAACATAATAACTCGCAGGGCTTCCTTTACATTCAGATGGTTTTGGTAAGTCTATGTGATCGTTTGCATAAACATTCAAAGTTATTATTGCTAGAGTTGTGATTAAGTATTTCATTATTTGTTACCATTTATAAATTAATACTGATTAATGATATCAATTATTTAAATACATTTTTGTTACACTTCGGTAACAAATTTCAAAAATGTACATAAAATTTTAATATTATTATATTAAATTTGTAATAATAAATTTTCTAAAGTTATGTTACTTATTTGATTATGCAAAGACGCTCATTCTTAAAATTTTTTACCCTTTTGTTGACCTCATTAAGTTTAAAGCTAAGATCAAAAAATAATAAAAGTGAAGAGATATTTTTTAATCATGGTGTTGCAAGCGGTGACCCAACACATACTAATGTAATTCTATGGACGAAATTAACAAAAAGCAGTAACAATTCTATTCAAGTCAATTGGGAAATTTCAGATAATATTGATTTTATAAATATAATTAATCAAGGTCAGATAGAAGCATCAGGATATAATGACTATTCAGTAAAGGTTGATGTAGAAATTCCTAAACAATATAACGGAATATCTGTTTTCTATAGATTTAGTTGTAATAATCAATTTTCTGATATTGGCAAAACAATTACCTTACCTATTTATAATCCAGAAGAGTTTAATATAGCCTTTTGTAGCTGCTCAAATTATCCAGCTGGTTTTTTTAATGCATACAAAGATATAGCTAATAACGATGAAATTGATCTTGTTTTACATCTAGGTGATTACTTGTATGAGTATGATGAAAATGGATATGCATCTGAGAATGCTGCAGAGCTAGATAGAGTCAGTATTCCTTCTAATGAATTAATTTCACTTCAAGATTACAGATTAAGGCATGCTCAATATAAAAGTGATAAAGATCTCCAACTTTTGCACAAGACAAAGCCTATGATTGTTGTGTGGGATGATCATGAGTTCACAAATAACACATGGAAAAATGGTGCACAAAATCACTCTTCAGATGAAGGTATATTTTATGAAAGAAAGATAAATGCTTTAAAGGCTTACTATGAATGGATGCCAATCAGAGAAAATCAAAATAAAACAACTATTTGGAGAGATTTTAAAGTTGGCAATTTATTTCAATTGCTAATGCTAGATACAAGATTAATATCAAGAGACAAACAGCTTGATTTGAATTCATATTATTCTGATAAAACATTTGATATTGGTTCTTATAAAAAAGATTTACAAAAACCAAGAAAATTACTAGGACATCAACAATTTAAATGGATAGAAAATGTGCTTGATAAAAGTTGTAAATGGTCAATATTTGGTCAGCAAATTCTAATTGGGCCTCAATATATGCCGGCCGAATTTAAGGAAATTGATAAATCTTCAATTCCAGAATATATGCACATATATCTTGAGCTTGCAGGTAAAAAATTACCTTGGAATACAGATCAATGGGATGGGTATCCTAAAGAAAGAGAAAAATTTTATAACATAATTCGAGATAATCAATCAAATATAATTTTGGCTGGGGATACTCATTCATCTTGGCTATCAAATCTTTATGATAATAAAAATAGTTTTATTGGTATTGAAATAGGAGCGCCATCAATCTCTTCTCCAAACGCTGTAGATATGTTTGGCGATTATGCTAATCAAATTGATGATCAATATTTACAATCAAACAAA
>ERZ802826.585-NODE-585-length-11405-cov-20.1589_pt1 | contig 11405 bp, 15 predicted proteins | sample MGYA00345651_ERZ802826 | MGnify/ENA primary metagenome ERZ802826 (study PRJEB30503, sample SAMEA104212371) | marine metagenome | biome: Westerlies Biome; feature: [SRF] surface water layer (ENVO:00010504) within the epipelagic zone...; material: water...
TTGTCCAAGGATGCTTGCAGCCATAAACGAATAACTTCCGATCGCGACTGAAAAATTGACTTTCCGGATCAAGCCCAACATCAAAAGCACATAGTACCGAGATCAGACATCAGGAATATGCCGCAGCGGACTAACACTGCAATCAAAGACAAAGTGACAGCGCGTCCAATATAGGTTTTTACGTTTGCAATCAAACCACTGGTTACGTCTCTGGGTGACAAGGCATAACCGCGGGCTACGGGTACTTTGCGCAAAAGAAGAGGATAGCGTCGAAGCGTCGTGGTTCCAGCCGGATGGATCAAGTTGGGCACAGATTGCGGCGATAATGAAGAAACAATCCAACAATCGGAAGACATACCGCTAGCGAGCTATAGGCGCGCGGCATCCGTGTAGACTTCTCCAGTGTGGCAAAGATTGTGCGACAATGTGTCGTGATGTATAGCGGATGCGCAATTTGGAGCTAAATATCAACCAAATTAGAGGAAATATCAAATGATCTTATCCACCCTGGCAAAAATAAAAACGCTCAACCTAGCAAAGCAGATCGTGGCTGGTGCGTTCATCAACGGTGCCTTGATCGGCGGATCGGTGATCGCCGGTGCAGTGATAGTTGGCAATGCGCGCTCTGGCCACAATGGCCTCTGCAAAACCACTAAGGCGGCTGATCCACAAGATCAATAGGCGGCGAGCGACATCTATACCGGTGCTCAGAGCGGGGAGGCTTGCCATTCATGTATTGGCTCAAACCACAGAAATAGAAGCTATACTGCGCTGTCAGTCGCCGTGCCGTGGTCATTGTGGCTGTCGCTTTTTTGCCCCGTACTGTGGCGGGACGCGGGAAGGGCATTACGCTTTTGGGCGGGTTCTAGCGCCAAAGCCATCAGCACCATAGTTCTGAATGAACCAACTGGGAATCCAAAAATGTACGTTTCATTCTCCTCACAGTCACAGCCCGTGCGATTATTTTTGTCCGTCTGTCTGTTTCTTGAACTCGTGTCGTTTGCCTTTATGCTTTTTGGTTTGGGCGATAGCATGCGCAACTTTCTGATCGCGATGGGAGGCTTCTGGCCTGACCTCCTCAAGGGGGCTAAGCCTATTTATCCAGGGCAGGCAATTCTCATGTTCGCCACCAGCGCCATCTTGCACGGTGGGCCTTTGCACTTTTTCATAAACATGTTGGGGTTAATGTGGCTTGGGCCGATTATCGTCAACCGACTTGGGTTGCATGCTTTTTGGCTAATTGCGGGTATCTCTACGCTAGGAGCGGGCGGGCTATACGCGGCGCTTGCTGGGCCGGGCAGCATACCGGCGGTTGGAGCGTCGGGCGTGCTATTCGGCTTTCTCGGAACCGTCGCGCTGTGGGAGACGCTTGACCAATATACCCGCGGCGAGAATTTGGTGCCGCTTTTGCAACACGGCATCGTGCTGCTGTTCATCAACGTGGCACTCACGCTCGCAAACACGTCAACAATCGCTTGGGAGGCACATGTGGGTGGCTTTCTCGCCGGCGTGCTATGCGGTCTACTGACCTGGCGCCGCCCATTTTCATCCCGTTGGACATGAAAAAAGGTACCGGCGCAGCTTGGCACCAGCCGGAACCAACAATCCAAAAATGGAGGATGGCGTCATGCGGCTTGTCATAATCCCACTTCTTGCAAGCGTGATCCTGCACGTGATCGGGTTCATAATGACTGGGTTCGCTTCCACAAGCCTATTTCTAATCTTTCCCGCAGTTCTCTACAGCTTGTTTTTCATAGGTCTCTGGCGTGGTGTCAACTGGGTGTTGTGGGTCACTTTGATTTGCATGGCTGGGGGCATTATCGGCACGGTGATCGAATTTGCCGGGCCACTGATGGCGCCAAACTCTGTATTGATTAGCATCCTTCTTGCCGACCTCGCGACGGCCGGGCTCGTGATTCGCGCGCTTATGAAACCGGGAATTAAAAAACCCACCTGCTAAGTTGTTGAGACACATCAGATGATTGATTTTGAAATCCGTCACCCCAAGGCGGTCTACAACATCAAACTTGCAGCGTAAACGAATAGCTGCGGGTTCTGGTTTCTTCCGCTTAAGGGTTTACCGCAGCTTGCGCTATCCATTCAGAGCTCTTTATCTTTTTACCGGTCAGATATTGGAGCGGGTTATGTTTATAAGCTTTTTTTCGGTACTGTTCACTTTGTTTTTTATTTTTGCACTCTCTACACGTCCTTGGCGGTCAATTATGTTTTGCCTTACCCATTGCTTGCGGTAGATTTCTTCAAACGATTTTGTGTGTGGTATCTTCAACACAAATGCCTTTTTAGTTTAAATTATCTGGAGAGTACTGTTCGCCGTTATAAGCTGGAAAACTGTCATTTTCGACACCAAAGTTACAAGCACCAACCACAAGTAAAAATGCGATTGAAACATACAACCCGTATTTGCTGTATTTAATAAAACCGTCAAAACTTGCTTCCGCTTGTTCTTGTGCTGCCTTTCGTGGATCAATCATTGCCACCTCGAAGAAGCCGCTGCCCAAGGCGGGGGCCTTTACTTGAGAGAATAACCACCGGGCTAAGTGACGTGTTCGTAATAAACTCAGGAAAGAGGTTACATGTGGGTTTTCCTAAAAAAGCAGCTTGCGCTTTTTTGATATCAACCTGATCAAGCTCTTTAGACACGGTCTCTACCGCTGTACGAACAATATCCGAACGTGAATGACCAATGTCTTTCAGCATATGCTTGGATAGGCTGTTTGCAGCTTTTGTGGCTGTGGATTTAGTGCGGGATATAACTATCGCTCGATAAATATTTCTAAACATTTCGTATATTCCTTTGCCACTTATAAATTGACGAGCCAACGAATTCATATTTGCGGAGAACCAAATATGATGGGAGGATCGTTGGCTCCTATTTAAGTAAATGTTTTCTTGGTAAAACTTTTCATCAGACAAAACGGAATTGCCGCTATGCAAAAATTGCATGGATCGAAAACGTCAATCCAAAAGCAAAGCATTACAGAGAAGGTGAACGAATTGATTAAAATAAATCGTACAACCAATCATGTTGCCGCCAATTATAGCGGAACCGTAGATTGGGCGAAGTAAGCCCAATTTGAGGGCAGGAATTTAAAACTTCAAGATGAAGGGGTCGAAATCAACTGTCATTGATCTACTTATGAATTGAAAAATTTTGTTGATTTGAAAGGCACAAACTCCGTGAAGGCCCTCTTTTTTGGCTCAATTGGTACTATCGTTGAAACATCGCGGCTGCAGTATGATGCGTTTCATATCGCGTTTGCACAGCATGGCTTGGACTGGCATTGGACCCTGCCAACTTATCGAGATATGTTGAAGATATCGGGTGGGGTCAATCGCATCAGTGCCTTTGCAGATAAACGTAACCAGCAGGTCGATGCGAAGGCCATCCACGCAACGAAAACGTTGTTATTTCTTGAAAAATTACAGTCCGATAATGTAAAACCTCTGCCTTATGTAAGCGTTGGCCTTAAGGCCGCGCAAGAACACGGGATGAAAACTGGATTCGTCTCCACGACCGAAAAAGCGACGGTCCGAATGATCGCTAAAAAGCTGGTCTCTGAAGGTAATCCAGATTTTGATATTGTGACACATCGTGGACTTGGCTTGCCCGAAAAACCAAAGCCAGATGCTTATATCCATGCGTTTGAAGCCCTTGGGATTAGAGCACAAAGCGCTATTGTTATAGAAGATAATGTCGAAGGCATTGCTGCTGCCAAAACAGCAGGCGCGCATGTGGTTGGTGTGCCGGGGACTATGACACAGCAGGAGGATTTGAGAGCAGCGGATACAACCGTTGGGTCGGGATCAGATGTTCAATGGATAAGATTGTTTGCTTAACATTCTAGGTTAGGTGACAGGATTGGGTGAAAAAGGTTGGGATCAAACTGATGCGAATCTTTCTAGGCAGCCCTTGGGAAAATGGGTACAACGAACGCTTTAACGGCACCTTGCGAAAAGAAGTGCTTAACGCTTAATGGGTCCACACCACACCACACGACAAGCTTAGATCGCAATCAACGTCTGACTCAGGCGATACAACCAGACCAGACCTCATCACGCATTGGGCATGAGACCACCTTTTCCAGAGATTTTAATAGAGAATACAAGAATGAATGGGCGAATATAGGGGGCTAGACAAGCTTCGTGTTATTATGGGCGTAAAGTAGGCAGAACGACAGATCTTCTTATCTTGTTGTAACGCTTCAAATATTGGGGAATTGGCATGAGTCTTTTTGTCACGTAATTAATTTGTGTAGAGATAATCGCAAAATAACAACAGTCATTCAGCTACATTTTTAAATTCAATAAAACCGCCAGATTGTCGTTTCCAGAAATTCGAATAAACGCCGTTTTGTATTTGTAATTCGGAGTGCGATCCTTGTTCTACAATTTTTCCAGATTCTAGTACAATTATTCTATCCATATTTGAAATAGTCGATAGCCGATGAGCGACCGCAAGCACGGTTTTACCTTGCATGACTTGCTCAAGTGCTTTTTGTATTGTTGCTTCTACTTCGCTATCAAGCGCACTAGTGGCCTCGTCTAGAATTAAAATTGGAGCATTTTTTAAAATCGCGCGCGCAAGAGCAATTCGTTGTCGTTGACCACCAGAGAGTTTTACACCTCGTTCCCCTAAAAATGCGTCGTATCCTTTACGCCCATTGCTATCTATCAAGTCTTTTATGAACTCATGGGCTCCGGCTTTGATAGCCGCTGAAATGACATCCTGCGTCGATGCGCAAGGTTTGCCATAAAGTATATTTTCTTTTGCAGATCTATTAAACATTGAGGTTTCTTGAGATACCATACTTATCTGGCGACGAAGGCTATCTTGTTTTACGTTACTTATATCTTGACCATCAATAATGACACTACCCACCTCCGGATCATGCAATCGCAATAGCAAGCTTATAAGTGTCGATTTACCTGCTCCCGAAGCACCTACTAATCCAAGTTTTTCTCCAGGCTGCACTGTAAGGGAAATTTGATTTAATCCACTTACCTTTGAGCCATAAGAAAATGAGATGTTCTTAAATTCTATTTTCCCATTTGGTATCAACAAATTGCCTGCGTCAATTTTGTCATTCATAGTTTGGGGGACGGTCAAAGTCTTCATTGCGTCCTCTACTTCGCCAAGCTTAGTGTAAATAGTCATTAATGAGAAACCGACCCACCCTGCCATCATTGTGAGGCGCATTGATACTGAACCAGCGGCTACGGCCTCACCTGTGGAAGCTAAGCCTTGAACCCAAAGGGCAATAGAGCAAGCTAGAACGGCGACAAAAACAAAGCTAGCATAAACCATCATAAATGTTCTGAACCAAACCAGCTCACCGCCATACACTATCAGTTTATTGCGAAGGGTTTTAAATGCATGGAGGGCAGCTTTATCCTCATGGCTTGAATTTGCGAACAATTTTACAATGTCAATGTTGCTTAAAGTGTCAACAATTTGTCCTGTGGCATTTGCTTGAGCATTTGCGGAACTTGCTGCTTTAACTTTGATACGCGGCATGAAAAACCTCATTACTAGTATAAAGCCGCAGAACCAAACTGCTACAATTGTTCCGATACGCCAATCTATTAAGCTTATTATGGCAACAGCTGCTAAAACTGATGTCAGTGCAAATAAAACCGTGTGTATGCTTTCAATAACTACATCGGTCAATGCGCCTGATGCTTGCACTTCTTTTTGCGCTATGCGCCCAGCGAAATCATTTTCAAAAAAAGTTTTTGAATGCCCTAGTGTCCACCGATGTAGGCGGGAAGCCACCAATGTCCTTAGTCCAGGTCCAAGTACAACGGACTGAAGGTAAGCGGAGAACGCAAAAAAGAATGGTCTAACTCCTAATAAAAATACGAATACAAAGCCCAATATAAAAAAATTTTCTGATAGAAGAGTGGTGGGTTCAGCCTTAATTATTAAATCTAAAATAAAGCCCATTAAAGCTGCCGTTAGTGTTTCTGCAATCCCAGACAATATACTTGCAACTGCAGCTAGTCCTATTGCGATATGACTCCCCCTCAAGCACCAGTAACAAAATTTCAAAAGCTCTCTTGGTGGCGGCTCAGACGTACTGTTTAAATGATCAATCGAGAAGTAAGCTAACTTCAAATTCATACCTCCGGTCGGCTAATTTACTTTAAAGTAATAAAACGTAAATTTGATACGGGTAATAGTTACCGTTTGGATTGAAAGAAGCTAGCATCTTAATAAATGATCAAGGCTTTTTTCAGGATCACCTTTTCTAATTGCAAGTCAGCAACGATTTTCTTCAAACGCTCATTTTCTTTCGTTAGCGATTTCATATCAGAAACCTGTGAACGAAAAGAGCCTACAAAGCTCTTTCGCCCATAATAATTATCAGCTTTGGTTTTCTATTCTTCCACTGTCGGGCGACTGTCAGAATAAGTTCCTGCGGATTGAAGAGGAAAATCCTCGTCTAGTTGTCCGTCGCAACTTTCAATATGTGTTTTTAGGAAATATTGTCACAGCGTGGCGCAATGTCTCGTTTCCAAAACACTTTTCAATTCTAAAAAATTACTTGTAACATTAAGCGAGGAAACAATGCTGAAAAAAATATTAACTAGCGCCGCGTTTGCACTATCTATAGCGAGTAGCTCTTTCGCAGGCGGACACTCAAAAGACATCGTAGATACGGCTGTGGGGGCAGGTTCTTTCCAAACACTTGTAGCGGCTGTGACTGCAGCCGATTTGGTTGAGGTACTTAAAGGTGATGGCCCATTTACAGTTTTCGCACCTGTTGACGATGCTTTTAAAGCTTTACCAGAGGGAACATTAGAAACCCTTTTGAAGCCTGAAAACAAAGACCAATTAAGTGGTATTCTTACGTATCACGTTCTTGCCGGCAAAGTAATGGCTGCTGATATAGCTGGAAAAAAGCTTGAAATTACAATGGTAAATGGAACAACAGCCGTCATTGATGCAACGAATGGTGTTACGATAGACGGGGCGAATGTTATTCAAGCCGACATTGAAACATCTAACGGCGTTATTCACGTTATCGATGCGGTAATGTTGCCTTAAGGGCACAACGCTATGCAGAGCGTCTGAAGGCTCACTTCGCTCTGCCTAGCATTATCTAAATCAATAACAATAAATATATCTGTGCTAAAATTTAGGAAAAAACATGAACAATGTAATTGACAGAAGAAACCTTATCGTCGGCGCTGGAGCCTTGGTAGTTTCTGGACTACAGACCGGTTTATTATTTGCTGAAGGTCATACTGTGCATGAGGTAATGATGTACAATAAAGACCCTGCCGACCCTAAAAGAAAGATGGTATTTACTCCAGATATTTTAGAGGTGAACGCAGGCGATGTTGTAAGATTTGTCTCAGCGCAGAAAGGCCACAATAGTGCGTCGATAAAAGGAATGTTGCCCGACGGTGCTGAAAAGTGGAAGGGCAAGATCAACAAAGAAATTGAAGTTAAATTTTCAGTACCTGGTTTTTATGGATACCAGTGTACACCTCACGCAAGTAGTGGAATGGTTGGACTAATCATCGTGCAAGGCGAAGGAAAATTAAATAATCTTGAGGTCGCAAGAAGCGTAAAACACAGAGGTAAAGCCAAAAAAGTATTCAAGGGGCTCTGGGAAGAGGCAGACAATATGGGTCTCACTTCGTGAGCCCACATTCCGTAGAGTGCCAATGATTTAAATTTTGGAGGTGAAAAATGCAATACGCTTTTTACTACATTTCAATTTTTGTTATGCTGTTAACGCTATTAATTCATCTTCAGTTTTTAGCAGCGCCAGCGATATTGGTTCCAATCGGTTTTCTTTTAGCAATCATTTTCATAGTCATTGGGGTAATTACAGCAATGAAAACCGAGGTTGATTTAGACTTCATGTTTCATAAAGATCCTGACGATAAAGATTAGGAGATTAACTTTGCCTCCAAAGAATAGATTAGGCTTATGATCATAACCATTAAGACCTTAATTGTATATGCTTGGAATTTTCTCTTTAACCACAAAGTAAGTCCTTTGCGTCATATTCCAAGCGTCAAGGTGCGCCACCTTGTTTTGCAAGTTTTAGGATTAATGTGGGCAGTCAGTTTCTCGATTGCGGTTGGAAGCTATACAGTCCTTGCTGTAAGCATTTTGGGACATACTGTCCTCATCGCAGCAGCAGCAGTAACTGTAGCAACTTTTACGGTTGCTACAAAGCGGCCTAATATGTTTTTGCGCGGCGCGGGGCGTCGCGCAGATGGTGAACATGATTGAGCTTTGTAATTTTTTTTTAATTTATATTTAAGGTACCTGTCTGGCGTCAATGTTGACCCCACTATACGGCATGCTATCAATCAAAAAGGTAATTACTAGAAAGCTATGTCATCCAAAAAAGGCATAAGGAAGCGGCGCTAAAGTTAATAAAAAAGTGATGCGCGTGCATGGATCGCCTTGACTTGGAAGAAAAAAGTAGAAGTAGTGGCTTAAGGGAAACATCTTTTAAAGTAACAAACAAAACCCATAAAACAGAATATTACAAATCTGGAAATGTGTAAAAACACTACTCGCATACGTTGGTGTAATACCTGATAAGTGGTTCGGCAATTAATTGGGCTGCAATTGCAAAAATACTATCAAATTTTGAACTTTATGAAATCAGGGGGTTGCGTACTCCTTGATGGTGCTACTGGAACAGAGTTAGAAAGGCGCGGTGTTCCTCAAATCGCCAATGCTTGGAATGGTGGGGGAGCTTTATCTCATCCAGATATTCTCAAAAATATTCACAAGAGTTACATAAAAAGTGGTGCTCAGATTATAATTTCAAATACGTTTGCTACTTGCAAGCACACCCTCAAAGACGCAGATCAACTCCATAACTTTGAAAAATTAAATTCTGCGGGTGTACGGTTGGCCAAAGAATCTCGAGAAGAAATAAGTGGAAAAAACATCTTAGTTGCAGGTGGAATTTCTTACTGGAGTTTCACTGGCAACCATCCACCTTTAGAGCATCTGCGATCTAATATTGCACAACAGTCTCATATTTTAGCTAGCTCAGGCGCTGATCTTTTAATGCTAGAAATGATGGTGGATATTGATCGCATGCTTGTAACTCTTGAAGCTGCGCAACAAACAAAACTACCTGTGTGGGTTGGAGTTAGTTGCATACCTGATCCGACGGGCCGTATGTGCTTAGAGAACGGCGATCCCTTGGATGAGGCGGTGTATCAATTGTTGGATAAAAACGTCGATGTTATAAACATAATGCATACTGATGTAGAATTTGTCGATGAAGCTTTAGAAATACTTAAAACGAATTGGCCCGGATTAATTGGCGTGTATGCGCATTCCGGAAAAATGATCAACAATAATTGGACCTTTAAAAATATAATAAGCCACGAAAGCTATGCTTCGCACGTTGAACGATGGATGGATAAGGGGATAAGTCTAGTTGGCGGTTGCTGTGGGATTACCACTGAGCATATCCAACATATTGCAGATCATTTATTTGGACAATCCGACTAAAAACCCAAACTAGATTAGGGTAGTTGCCACGATAAAACATAACTAGCTAGTATTTTAATTTCTAGACTCATGATCAAGATTTCAAAATGAAAGGCAATGCTAATTATTTACACCGGATTATCCGTTTGTTAAAATTTAATTAGGAATGAAATGTATGCTAACACAGATGCCACGATACCCAATGATAAAATTCTGATGCCTGCGTCTGGAGAGGGGATGTACAGAAATAATGCCATGGGGGCGGCTAGAAACCATATTAAAGTTAAAGCTCTGACCCCATATATTTCGAGGCGATAGCTTCATCATTAAAAAATCGCTAGGATTTAGAGCGTTTTATTCCTAAACCATAAAGTCTTTTTTGCTGATTCATATTTTTCTCAACTTTGCTTTATACAATGATAAAATCACGCTCTTACTTGCGGGTTAGTTTACGACGAGTACATTATAAGGCCGTCACCAATATATTTATGATAAATTTCACGTGTGACGGATAACCACACTGCGACATTTTATTACACGTCCACTCTTAGTCGTGGCGCGTACTGACTATGTAAATAAATGACCATGGAATGGAAAATCACAATGACAAAATTAAAAACCGTAACAACTTCTATAATGTCGAACTTAACTGTAATTCTTGTTTTAGCGGGCTTTCACATAGTTGCAGCAGTTCAATCAACGATTTCATGATAGCGAATGCGTCAGAACTGAATAGAAAAAGTTGTTTTAGACGGTCTCTAAACGTCAGCTTAAGATTTTTAGACAAGACCAATTTACTAAAATTGAGGCAATCCTCATGAACGGCTTCGATCGTATTCAGCAAGCTAAGAGAGAGTTGTTGATGACCTTTGCGATTTGGTCATCCGTTGCTCTTTTCATCTTCATGCTAGCAGCGTTCGTATGGCTCTATATCAAGATGTTCTAGTTTACCTTCACCTAAAAGATGCAATGAGCATAAGATTTTATTACATCCTGCCTGGCAATATTCTCAGGTAAACTGAGAAAATAAATGCCGTCGTATGCTCTCCCAGCGTGGTATTCGAGCGGGAACGTTACAATCTAAAATTAAACGAACAATGGAAAAACTTAATGCGTATATGGATTTTTTTAACAATGATGATAACGACTACCATGGCGAATGCCTTAGACTTTACCTTCGACAGTATTGACGGCGGTACTCTGTCGTTAAAGGACTTTAAAGGAAGCCCCATTTTAGTAATAAACACAGCTAGCAGGTGCGGTTTCACATCACAGTTGCGTGGCATGCAAAAACTTCATGAGACTTATCAAGATCAAGGCTTGGTAGTCCTTGCTGTGCCGTCAAACGATTTTAACCAAGAGTTATCAAGTGAGCTTGAGGTTAAAGAATTTTGTGACTTGAACTACTCCACCACAATGCCAATGACTTCAATTACGAGAATAAAAGGCGCACAAGCCCACCCTTTCTTTAAATGGGCAAGGGAAAAAACTGGCTACGTACCTCGTTGGAATTTTAATAAAATCCTAATCAATGGTAACGGAGACATAGTTGCGAGCTTTGGATCGAGTGCAAGACCTAGCGGTCGTAAGATTACTTCTGCAATTGAGGCATTATTAAATGAAAAACTATAAATTTAATTTGCTCTCAAAGATACATTTAACAATGCGTAATAGTATTTAATCTTTCTGACAATACACTCAGTCAATCTGAGTAACTCGACCCCGCCGGACTTCCCCCTCCCAAATTAATATACAAGGGGGCTCGTTTATTTGATCACTAGTTGGAGAAATATGTTAATTGTCAGACATGAATAATATTGCCTTTATAATGAAGATGGTGAGCGTCACAATGTTGTTCTTTTGTGTTCTTCTTGGAATTGAAATGGTGATATTTAAATTACTGGGG
>ERZ802826.592-NODE-592-length-11355-cov-26.319_pt1 | contig 11355 bp, 10 predicted proteins | sample MGYA00345651_ERZ802826 | MGnify/ENA primary metagenome ERZ802826 (study PRJEB30503, sample SAMEA104212371) | marine metagenome | biome: Westerlies Biome; feature: [SRF] surface water layer (ENVO:00010504) within the epipelagic zone...; material: water...
GATTGCTTAGTTGGTGTTTATTAACGACTCACAAGTCGAATAAGCGCCTGACCTAATGGCAAGCAATTTAGGAAAAAACATACGCAAGACCGTGACCCGCGTTATCAACACATCTGCCGCGCTGAATAGACAGTTGAAAAACCCCCTGCGTAAACACCTTTTCTTAACTGGCATTCACGAGCCCATGCGTGATGAGCTTTCGATCGACACGCTCACGGTGTCCGGTGAGATACCCGCTGCGCTACACGGTGTCTATGCCCGTATCGGGCCCAACCCATTCAAGCCAGATCCACGAGGTCACCACTGGTTTGTCGGTGATGGCATGGTCCATGGGATTCGGCTATCAAATGGTAAGGCCGAGTGGTACCACAATCGATTCATCAGAGCTGGAACACTTGAGCGAAAGGGTGGCCCCGAAGCGGCCGCCGGTCCTAGAAGAGGCGCAAGAGATACGGTCAACACCAACGTTGTAAAGCTGGCGGGCAAGACCTTGGCACTGGTCGAATCGGGGCCTTTTCCGTTTGAGCTGGACGCCAACCTCGACACGGTCCAATCGACCGATTTAAAGGGAACCCTCACCAAGCCTTTTAGCGCACACCCCCACGAGGATCCCAAGACCGGGGAGTGGCATGCCATCACCTATGAGCCCGAAACCCAAGATAAAGTCTGGCACGTGTGTATCGACAAACAAGGTGAGGTTGTCTCTGAACGCGCTATTGCCGTACGTGACGGCCCCTCTATTCACGAATGCAGTATTACCGACGACTACGTCATTGTGTTTGACTTACCCGTCACTCTATCGCTTGCCGCATTGACGCAGGGCTACCACTTCCCCTTTCGTTGGAATAAAAACCGCCCTGCTCGGGTGGGGCTGTTACCACGCACAGGCAGTTCAGACGACATTGTGTGGTGTGATATCGACCCGTGTTACGTCTTCCACGTAGCCAACAGTGTTCAGCATGCGGATGGCAGCGTGACCATCGACTGCTGTGCATACGAAAGCATGTTTGCTCATGGGCCGGACGGACCCAATGGCGTGCCCTGTGGTCTTGAGCGTTGGCATGTTAATCCTGCAACACAGAAAGTGACTCGAGCGGCCATTGATGCCTCACCTCAAGAATTCCCCAGAATCGATGAACGCTTTTTTGGACAGCCCTATCGCCACACATGGACGGTTAGTCAACCGAGTGAGGCTGTTTCAAACTTTGTGGCTGACAATGCACTCTATCACCACGATTTAGAAAGCGGCGTAAAACGCAGCTACACTTTTGGGGCAGGGAAGGTCGGTGGCGAGTTCGTATTCGTCCCTAAGTCCGACGACGCGAAAGAAGCTGATGGCTGGCTCATGGGTCTGGTAATTGATACGCATAAAGAGACCACAGAGTTGCAGTTCTTCGACGCGCTTGATATCGAAAAGGGGCCGACTGGTGCTATTTTCATACCACACCGAATCCCGCCTGGATTTCACGGCAACTGGATAGCTGACTCCTATCAATAGCTGACTCCTAACAGATGTAAACAATAACGACACAGGATGACTCACATGCAATTAGATCTCGCGACGACGTCACTGCTTGCCAGTATGGCGCTCAATGAGACACCCGCCCTAAATACGCTCAGTCCAGAAGATGCGCGGCTGGTTTTCTCTGAAATTAACCGCTCCATGCCGCCGGGACCAGCGCAGGTGCTGAGCCGTGATGTCGAGATACCCGTAGCAGGCGCGTCCATTAGAGCGCGCATCCTAACGCCGTCAGAACCCGCAAAAAGTCTGATGGTGTACTACCACGGTGGCGGCTGGGTCATCGGAAACATCGATGACTATGACGCCGTGGGCCGGCATCTCGCCGAGACCTGTCAATCGATTGTAGTCATGGTGGATTATCGAAAAGCACCTGAGCACCCGTTCCCAATCCCGGTGGACGATTGCTATGCTGCGCTTGCGTGGGTCGACGACAATCGGTCAAGCCTCGAGGCTGACACGCTGCCATTGGTGGTTGCCGGTGACAGTGCCGGCGGTAATTTATCCGCTGTGATGGCCATTCAATCGCGCGATAGCAACGGGCCTAAGATTGATCTGCAGGCTCTCATATACCCAGTTACAGACGGCCGAATGGCAGCAAAAAGCTGGGGTGATGAAGACAAACAACTCTTTCTTACCAGCGACATCATGTCCTATTTTTGGACACATTACGCCGACGCAGAGGCACGACTGGACCAACGAGCCTCGCCCTTGCTCGCCGAAAACCATGGAGACCTCCCTCCGGCCGTTATTTTAACCGCAGAGTTCGATATTTTAGTAGACGAAGGGCGTGCCTATGCCGAGGCGCTAACCGCCGCTGACGTCACTGTGAGCTATAAAGACTTTACACAGCAGATGCATGGGTTTTTCGCCATGCCTGCGGCGCTTCCAGCAGCCGCGAAAGCCATGCAGTGGTTAGCACAAGAGATGGATCGTCACTTGATTGCGACCGAGCGCCGCGACGTCGTGGTAGTGGGCGCTGGATTTTCAGGCATGTACCAACTTTACAAACTGCGCGAGCAAGGTCTTGACGTGCAGGTGTTTGAGGCAGGGAGTGACGTGGGCGGCACCTGGTATTGGAACCGCTACCCCGGCGCTCGTGTTGATATCGAGAGCATGGCCTATTCGTTTTCGTTCTCAGAGGAACTGCAGCAAGAGTGGCAGTGGTCCGAGAAGTATTCGCCACAACCTGAGCTGCTTAAGTACGCTCAACACATTGCAGATCGGTTTGAGCTAAAACGTCACATAGCCTTTGACACTCGAGTGGCGAGCGCACACTTTGATGAGGACGCAGACGAATGGCTGGTTACCACTGAATGTGGCAAGCGTGTTCGTGCGCAACACGTGGTCATGGCCACCGGCGTGCTATCGGCATCAAAAGAGCCCGACATAGCAGGTCGCGACAACTTTAAGGGCGATACCTACCGCACCGGGCTTTGGCCCAAAGAGGGCGTCGATTTCAAGGGCAAGCGAGTCGCTGTTATCGGGACTGGATCATCGGCCGTGCAAGCCATTCCAATGATTGCGCAGGAGGCATCAGAACTGGTGGTTTACCAGCGCACCGCAACGTTCACCACGCCCGCGCTCAATCACCCGGTAAAACAGGATGAGGCCGAGGCGATAAAGGCCAACTACAGTGACTATCGCGCCAAGCAGCGGCTTAATGTCCTGGGTGTCGTTAATGAGCGGGCGGTTGACCGAGCGCTCGATGCGACAGCGGAGGAACGCGAGCGACGCTTTGCCGCGGGCTGGGAAAGCGGACTCCTGCCCGGCATGCTCTTTCAGTTTGCAGACTTACAGATCGAGCAAGAAGCGAATGACCACATATCAGAGTATATTCGCGATCGCATTCGTGACACGGTGAAGGATCCGCAGACAGCGCAAGATTTACTGCCCAACGACTACCCCTACGGCACCAAGCGCCCCTGTATCGACACCAACTACTACGAAACCTTCAATCAGGACAACGTATCCCTCGTTAACCTGCGACGGACGCCCATAGAGACCATCACTGAATCCGGAATAAAAACGACGGTGGGTGAGCACGAGTTCGATGCCATTGTTTACGCCACGGGCTTTGATGCGATGACAGGCCCCCTGCTCCGGGTCGATATCCGCGGCAGAGACGGAATTAAGTTAACCGACGCGTGGTGTGATGGACCCCGTTCCTACCTCGGCATCGCTATCCATGGCTTCCCAAACTTGTTCACCATAACAGGGCCATCAAGCCCCTCTGTACTTAGCAACATGCTGGTATCGATCGAGCAGCACGTAGACTGGGTAAGTGACTGCATTCAATGGCTGCGCGAAGGTAATAAGAAGACCATCGAGCCCGCAGAGAGCGCCGAACAAGAGTGGGCGGCGCATACGGAGCAACTGGCCAACATGACGCTCTACCCCAAAGCGAACAGCTGGTATATGGGCGCCAACGTGCCAGGAAAACCGCGTATGTTTTTAGCGTACGTTGGTGGGGTCGGGACTTATCGCCTTATTTGCGATCAGATAGCCGCTAGCGGATACAGTGGTTTCGAAGCAGCGTAGCCAACTGAGCAGCGTAGCCAACTGAGTAGTACAGTTCGAGCCCGGTGTAAGCCGGGCCTTTCAAATAGTATGGAGTGAGAGCCTGCATGCAAATCTGGGTCGATGCCGACGCCTGTCCGGGTGCCATCAGAGAGATCATCGCAAAAGCCGCACACAAGCGTGCGATCACAACCACGTTCGTCGCAAACCATAGCTTTGCGCTGCCAAAGTCAGCTCACGTTAGGTTGTATCAAGTGCCAAGCGGTTTCGATGAAGCCGATAAAGAAATTGAGCGCCGTGTTTCAGCAGGCGATCTCGTCATTACGTCAGATATTCCGCTCGCTGCCGATGTGCTAAAGAAGTCGGTTTTCGTCCTAACATCTCGGGGTGAGCGATACACCGAGAACAACATAAAACAGCGGCTACAGATGCGTGACTTCATGGAGACCATGAGGTCGTCAGGCGAACATACTGGCGGTCCGCCGGCTCTAAACCTGACCGATAGAAAGCACTTTTCGGATCAACTTGACCGGCTGTTAACAAAAGCGCTCCAGTCGCGATCACCTTAGGCGTCAACGCAGATTGTTGCGCAATGCACAAGAAGCTTACGTGACGACTCGGCCATTAGAGTATGTGATTCTTGATCTGTCGACTGTCCGCAAAATGACTGAACATGACACAGCCCGCCACCAGCGGACACACCGCCACACGATGACTCAGAAAACCAAACAATCGCTACTAAGTGAAGTCTCTAAACACTGGCATCAGGCACGCTTCATTGGCGGCAACGCGCAGATACCGGGCGCTAACGGTCAAAGTAGGCCTTGGATTTGAGCTTAATCTGTGAAAAACACAAGCCGGTTGCACCCTAATTGGGCGAGAAACCAGCGGTCTTGTCGATTGCGACGCGGGAGCACGCATATGCACCTCCTCATGTAATCGACCCAGCCCCATCCTCTCTCTGGTTTCGATAATTTCAGAAGCGCATCCATGCGAACTGAGACCTTACGCACAGATCCTTCATATTTCCATCGTTTTATCCACAGGGAATAACCCAAATGGGGCAGTAGTGTGACGAAGTTCACGCTTTTATCCACATTACGCCTGCGTTTCGAGTGTCAACTCCATGCGCAAGATGAACACGAGCACTTCGGCAACCGCTCGGTATAACTCTGGCGGTATCTCATCACCCAGAGGAATTTTCGACAACAAGTAGCTCAGTTTAGGGTCTTCGACTAAGGGTACACCGGCAGCGTCTGCTCGCTCCTTGATCAGTCGAGCAATCTCTCCCTCGCCACTTGCCAAAACCGTTGGTGCGCCCTCACGATCGTAGTGAAGCGCCACAGCTCTCTCGAAATCGGTGCGATTCATGCGGTCACATCCAGACGGTCGGAAGACTGCTCCGCTTGTTCACTTGGCACGTTGAATAGTCCTGTAGATAAGTCTTTGACTCGGAAGTCGCTGACGATCATGCGCTGTTTGAGATCGCCCAGCGAGGCCTCAAAAGTGCGTCGAACCTCGGCTGAGTCGCTACGAAAAAGCACACTAAGCTCCGAGCCTAGTAGTGTGAGCTGTGCATTAAGTCTGCCCGTCTCAGGCAGTTCAATATCGAGCGTCACTTGCCATGACGGCCGGCTGTCCGCGCCATCTTGTTGCGGTGCGTCGCGCTCAATAGTCATCGATAAATCGCTGAACGACCCCGCCCAAGCTAATGGCAAATGAAATGCCCATCGCTGTCCTGCGTTTTCTTGCGGTAGGGATATGAGTTGCTGCTGATTGAGATTAGCCAGTGCTGCATTTGTCAGATCCGACAAATTGGACAGCCCCAGTCTAGCCTCAGACTGCAGATTAGCGCTGCCAAGCGCTAACAAAGTGCGCTCTATTGTCGATAGCTGGGTCTTGGCACTCTCTTGGTAGGCCCGGATACGACCACCGAGCAAATTGGCCTCATTAAACAAACCGGATTGCGCCACAGCCTGAGCAAGTGCACCTCCCGATAAAGCGCCTGGCTGAAGCACCTGGCTGGAAAGGGATGTTAATGCGGATGCCAAAACGGGATTCTGGCTAATTACCGCCTTAAGGCCAGGCTGGGATGCCAGCGACGACAAGAGCGTAGCGACCGGTGACGCCACCCCAGTCAATGGGGTCGAGGGACCGTTGTTTGCCGAAGGGCTCGACCTGAGGGCCAATTCCGACGTTTGTGACACACCGGATTTTTCAGTCTGTGCCAGCAGCTTGAGTATCAGTTGCGGCGTTACCTGCTGCACTTCTAGCTGTAAGCGATTACCCGGCTGCACGGGTAAGTCTAGGGGGGTGACAAACTCTCTACCGCCCGCATTGAGCAACACATTACCACTGGGCATTCGGTCGACGACCAGGGCATTTATTACCTGACCAACACGCCAATTGCTGAGCATCACGCCGAAATTGCGCTGATCAACGCGCGCTGGCGTAAGTGTTAACTGCAGCTCTTCCATAATTTTGTCACCGACATGCGGCCATACTGTTCTATATTAGCGACAGAAAGTGTCGCTAAGTAAAGCTGACTGCAGTTTTTAGGAGGTAATTTTGGATATCGCAACGCTTCTGGGGATGGTAGGCGCCATTGCCATCGTCTTACTCTCGGTCCAGAGAACGGGGCAGTTAGAGATGTTCACGGGTGATTGGTTCTCTCCCGTATTCGTTATTTGCGGCACCTTGCTCGGCGTCATGATTCGTTACTCCATGGGACACTTCCTCAGCTCGCTTAAAGTCGTCGCCCAGACATTTTCAAATCAAAAAAATGATCCGCAACTTTTGATAGATGAAATCGTCAACCTTGCGACAGTGAGTCGAAAAGATGGTTTATTAGCACTCGAGAAAATCACGATCTCAGAGCCTTTTTTGGAAGAAGGCGTACAAATGCTTATCGATGGCAGCGGTGGCGATGTCGTCAAGCAAAGCATGAGCAAGAATATGCGCGGCATACTTGAGCGCAATTCTGCCAGTCAAAAGGTTTGGCGCTCCATGGGTGAGGCGGCACCCGCATTCGGCATGATAGGAACTGTTATCGGATTGGTAGCCATGATGGCAAACATGGAGGATCCCAAAGCCATTGGCAGCGCCATGGCCTTGGCACTGCTAACCACTCTGTGGGGATCGGCTCTTGCTAACGTCCTGTTTCTTCCTGTCGCGGACAAACTTAAGTATCGATCATCAAATGAGCAGATGAAGTTGACTATCTGCATTGATGGCGTAATGGCCATACAGTCTGGCCAAAACCCACGTGTCATTGCATCAGTGCTAGGCGCTTATTTGGACCCCACTAAACGCGCGCAAGTCCCGGTAAAAGGCAAGAAGTAATGGACGATGACGAGTTCATTGAAGACGAAGACGAGGGCAATGCAGACGGCTGGATAGTGACCTTTTCGGATCTCATGTCATTGCTACTGTGTTTCTTCGTCCTCATTCTATCGATGGCGGAGGTCGACATCATCAAATACAAACAACTCGCCGACACCATGAAAGTAGCATTTGGTGTGCAGCGTGACATGGAGCTCGAATCAATTCCAAAGGGGACGAGTGTTGTTTCAACAAAATTTCGACCCGGTATTCCAGACGAAACAACCGAAGATGCCGTACAACAAATCACAACCGACCAAACCCGCAATTCGCTCCGAATCGGTAACCCAGACTCACCGGTGTCAGAAGAAAAGGACATTAGGGATGAAGTGCTGACCTATGACGAGGTCATGGCGCTAATAAAGGAAACCGAACTCGACGCTGAAATGCTCAAACGCCTGCTGGATATAGAGATTAAAGAGGGGCAAATAGATGTGGAGTCGACCGCCCGAACGATCCTAATCCGCATTCGCGAAAAAGGGGCGTTTTCTTCGGGGTCCGCCTTACTCAACACCTCTTTCGTCAGTGTTATTGACAAAATTGCCGGTGCGTTGGCTCAAATTGAAGGTAGAATTGCGGTCGAGGGCCATACAGATAACGTACCTATTAATACGTTTGCTTACCCGTCAAATTGGGATCTGTCATCGGCTCGCTCCGTTGCCGTAGTTAGACGAATGTTAGATGTCGCGCCATTACCGCCGTCAAGACTTACCGCTTCAGGATTTGCAGACACAAGGCCGCAAGCGATTAATACCACTGTCGACGGGCGTGCGCGAAATCGACGTGTCGAAATTGTGGTCAAGCAGCCGCTGGACGAGCAGAGTGGTGCAATGTTGCGGGAAATTAGGTAGCGGTTATCGGAGTGAGTGCTGTCTAGGGACACAGATGAGTAACAATCAACGAGATTTTTATCGAGTTCAGGACCGGTTACTGATGGCTTGGCGCTTTATCAAGGACGAGGCTATAACTGAGTCTGAGGCGGTCCTGCGCACGGTCAATCGTGAGCTGGAGGAAGAACTACTCCAACTCCATGACGAGTCTCCGGAAACAGCCAGAGTATTTACTCTGCTCAACCGCAAAATTGAACTCCTCATGTCCTATGGACAAGGGGCCGACAAGCCCACAAATTTAGGCGGCTTTTGCGACAAAGCACTTGTTGATGTCAGTCTGAGCGGTTCGGGAATGGGTTATTTCTCGGCGACCAACGCTGAGGAAGGGTCTTATGTAGAGGTGATATTGAGCCTCGAAAGTATCGATGTCGAAATCACTGTTCGTATGATTATTATTGAAACCAGAATCTCAGCAGATGCGGAAAATCCTGGCTTCTGGTTGCGTGGGCGTTTCCTAGAAGATCAGGACAAGCAAGTAGACGCCGTGGTTGCGCATGTTAACCAACGTCAATTCGAACAACTTCAAAGACGCGCTAAAGCAAACGGCACTCCCATAGAAGATACAAATGAGGATTAGCGCCAGTCGCTGAGTTTCGATTTTAAACGAGCGACCGCTTGCCCATGAATTTGTGATACCCGCGATTCGCTCACACCGAGCACCAGACCTATCTCTTTAAGATTGAGCCCCTCGCTGTAATAAAGCGACAGCATCAGTCCCTCTTTTTCTGGCAGTGCCTCGATCGCGGCGACAAGCGCTTCTCGTTTTGTAACCTCAACAAATTGCTCATCGGGCTCGTCAATGCCGGGGGGCAGTTCAGCTTCGTCTAACTGCGTTACTCGCGCACAGGCAAGCTCACCCGCGAGCGACCGATACTGCTCCACTGGCATACCCATTTCAGCCGCTATTTCAGTTTCTTGAGCAGGACGACCTACCCGCTGCTCTACTCGATCAATGGCCGCAGCGACGCGGCCAAGGTCTCGTTGCACACTGCGCGGCAACCAATCACGACCTCGCAGTTCATCAAGCATGGCACCGCGAATGCGAATAGTGGCGTACGTGGAAAATACCGCACCTGAATCACTTTGATAGTCATCAACGGCCTTTAAGAGACCAATCAAACCCACTTGAATGAGGTCTTCGATCTCAATATGCGATGGCAGCTTGACGGCCAATTGACTGGCGAGGCGCTTGACCAGCGGTAAATGCTGCTGCACGAGGTGGTCGGTCGGTTGACGCGAGTGAACCTCGTATTCGGACAACATGGCTTCAGTGCCGAACCGCATGGTTCTGCTGGCTCAAAAGTTGCTCAACGAAAAAGCCGACACCGGAGCTTTCACTGCGCGGCGCCTGACGGTTGAGACGACGACCCGCATCGCGAATAGCGATTGCTGCCGGTGATCGTGGGTAGGCGCTAACTAGCGCGCGACGTTCTTGTACAGCACGACGTAGGTACATGTCAGTTGGAACCCCGCCAAGATAGCCCAACTCCACATCGAGGTATCGGTCGCAGACATTGGCGATTCGCTCAAATAATTGCTTACCTTGTAGCGGGTTATCGACTTGATTAGCCAATATCTCAAACCTGCGAATGTCTTTCTTGGCTCTGAGTACCTTCATCAACGCGTAGGCATCAGTCAGTGAGGCTGGCTCATCACACACCACCAAAACGGCGCTCTGACAGGCTGCCACGAAGGTCTGTACCGTTTGGTCAATACCAGCACCCGTATCAACAATGAGTACATCGGGCGGAATCAGCTGGTCCGATAACTGACGAATAAGCGTTTCTTGTTCCCCACTTTGCATCTCAACCATCTGAGCGACACCGGACGCGGCCGGAATGACGCGCACCCCCTCGGGACCATCAACCACCACATCAGCTAGCGTCTTATCGCCAGAGACGACATCAGCAAGTGTGTACTTTGGCTTCATGCCCAGCACCACATCGACATTGGCGAGGCCCAGATCCGCGTCAAAGAGCATAACGTCTAGCCCTTCCATTGACATAGAAACCGCCAAATTTACGGCAATGTTGGTCTTACCAACACCACCTTTTCCGCCTGTGATTGCAATAACCTGCATCCCGTTTCCTCTGCCAAGTAGCGATCTATCTGCACCCAAGGCAATCACCCCAGGTGCCGATATCGTCCTATCGTAGCTCATGTGCTGCAACATGGTTAGACCGCGACCTTGAGTTGCTGATTTTTGCGCTCTAAACTGCGACGCGCTAAGCGTTTTGACTCGTTTATGAGACCTTCTGAGGTAATTCTTAGCAACTCTGAGTTTGCGCTGTCAGCCACGCCCGCGACTGGAATATCCCGGCCCGCCAAAATACCCAGCACAGGACCAATTGAGGTTGCATCGCCAAGGTGGGTAAGCACACTTCCAGCGAGCGGCAGCTGTTCAGCATGGGTCATCAGTAACTGAAGGTAAGCCTCTTGAACGGTGCAGGGTAAAACGAGCAATGCCGTAAGTCCGGCACGCTGCTTAAGTAGCGCATTTACGGCTGGATCTTGACCACCGAGTGACGGCGTGAGATCCGGCGTTTCTATAAACACTTGCCGACAGGACTTGACCGTCGACAACGCCGTTTTCAAGGACGCAGCATCGGGTGCCATATAACTTGCAATGTCATGCTCGTGGCAGAACCGACCCAAGGCTGAAGATGGGTCTTTCAGCATACTAATCACCGCGATGTCACTGGGCGTAAACTGCTGGCTCGCTGCAACGACAAGTTGCTGTATTGCCAGTGATCGATCAGCACCGACACCGCCCACTATCGCCTTCACCCTCAAACCGGCCTGCTCTGCTTCTGTTAATACCTCGATCCGCGTCGCCAAGTTGGTGATGGCCTGTCGCCATCCCTCGTTCAGAGAGGCGTCGGCATTGACGCTCTCCATAAGCTCACCGATGAGGACGCGTCCCAAACCCAAGGTGGCCAGTCGCTGCTCTATTGTCGCAACTACAGGACGTTTGCCTGCCGTTTCTTGCCATTGGCGCTGACCCAAAGCTGCATGCAAGGTTTCTCGCAAACCTGCCAGTTCTCG
>ERZ802826.601-NODE-601-length-11317-cov-37.8372_pt1 | contig 11317 bp, 9 predicted proteins | sample MGYA00345651_ERZ802826 | MGnify/ENA primary metagenome ERZ802826 (study PRJEB30503, sample SAMEA104212371) | marine metagenome | biome: Westerlies Biome; feature: [SRF] surface water layer (ENVO:00010504) within the epipelagic zone...; material: water...
GTGTTGTTATTGGAGGTGCTATTGAAGATTGTAAAAAACTCGCAGAAAAATTAGACGCTCCAGTTTGTTCTGGTTATCAACATAATGATAGTTTCCCAGGAAGTCATCCTTTAGCAGCGGGACCTTTAGGTTATAATGGTTCAAAAGCTGGGATGGAATTAATTAAACAAGCTGATGTTGTTTTGGCATTGGGAACAAGATTAAATCCTTTTTCAACTTTACCAGGTTACGGCATGGATTATTGGCCAAAAGACGCAAGTATTATCCAAGTTGACATGAATTCAGATCGTATTGGTTTAACAAAAAAAGTTTCAGTAGGTATTTGTGGAGACGCAAAACTAGTTGCACAACAATTATTAGCCCAACTTTCACCCACTGCAGGTGATACAGATAGACAAAAAAGAAAAGATATAATTCATCAAACTAAATCTGCATGGTTACAAAAATTATCAAGTTTAGATCATGAAGAAGACGATGAAGGAACAGTTTGGAACAAAGAGGCAAGAGAAAGAGACGCAGATAGAATGTCTCCTAGACAAGCTTGGAGAGCAATACAAGCTGGTATGCCTGATGATGTAATTATTTCAAGTGACATCGGAAACAATTGTGCAATTGGAAACGCTTATCCAACATTTGAAAAAGGAAGAAAGTATTTAGCTCCAGGATTGTTTGGTCCTTGTGGATATGGCTTTCCATCAATTTTGGGTGCAAAAATTGGCTGTCCAGATACACCTGTAATTGGTTTTGCAGGTGATGGAGCATTTGGTATCAGCATGAATGAAATGAGCTCATGTGCTAGAGAAGAATGGCCTTCAATTACAATGGTTATTTTTAGAAACTATCAATGGGGAGCAGAAAAACGAAATTCTATTTTGTGGTTTGATGATAATTTCGTCGGTACTGAACTTGATCCAGAACTAAGTTATGCAAAAGTAGCTGATGCTTGTGGTTTAAAAGGAGTGACAGTCAAAACAATGGAAGAAACTACTAATGCTATTAAGCAATCTTGTGAGGACCAAAAAAAGGGAATTACAACATTTATCGAAGTAATTTTAAACCAAGAACTTGGTGAACCATTTAGAAGAGATGCAATGAAAAAACCTGTAAAGGTTGCTGGAATTAATAAAGAAGACATGAGAAAACAACCTTCTTTGAATAACTAATATTTAATTAGTCAAAGTTTATTCTAGTACAGACATTGGATCTAAACGTGTTTGGAACCAATTAATTCGAAAGTCTAAATGAGGTCCTGTTGATCTACCTGTTGAGCCTACAGTTCCAATAATATCACCTTGATTTATTTGATCACCTACTGAGACAAGAACATTCTCTAGATGAGAATATATTGAGGAAATACCATGTCCATGATCCATAATAACAGTTCCTCCTGTATAATATAAATCATCTTCCGCCATGGTAACTGTTCCAGATGCTGTGGATTTAATCATTGTTCCTTGTTTAGCAGCAATATCAATTCCATAATGGGGCCATCGAGGTTTACCATTTAAAATTCTTTGACTACCATATACACCACTTATAATTCCTTCGACAGGCATAATAAATTTTTCTTTAAAGAATTGTAAATTGGAATTAATTGCCCTTGCTTCCCCAATAGCATTATTTTCTTTTTTAATTCTTTTATACACAGATTCAGGCGGGGTAACTTTACTTTCAGCTAGTCCATCAATTCTTTGAATATTATATTTTCGCTTAAGGACTTTTTTAGTAATTGTTATTTTTCTTCCTTCTACGATTTCTGTGAAAGTAAGATCATATTTTTGATCTCTATCAATTCCAAAAACGAAATCCCCATCTTTTGAAACTTTTACTTCTTTTTTTCCAACAAAAATTGTTGCTTTAGGGTTAGTTTTTCCAAGTATATAATGACCTTGTAAAAATTTTCCCTGAAATTCAATTGTATGAGCTGGTGAAATTAAGAATAAAAAGATTAATAAAATTCTATAAATTATTGAGCTGTCCATCCACCATCTATTATTATTGATGTACCTGTAATCATTGACGCTGCTGAGGAAGCTAAAAAGCATACCGAAGTAGCTATATCACTTTCTGTAGCAACTTTTCCTATTGGAATTTTTCCTAAAACTAGTTTTTTAAACTTACTATTTTTAAAAAATTTTTTTACCATTGGGGTTTCAACAAATGTAGGAGCAACCGAGTTTACTCTTATATTATTTTTTGCTAACTCAACACCCATGCCTTTTGTTAAACCTTCAATTCCAAACTTAGTCATGTTGTAAACATTTCTTCCAATCATACCTACGTGACCAAGTTGAGATGACATATTAATAATTGAACCAGGTCTTTTTTTATTTTTAAGCATTATTTTTACAACTAATTGAGCAACATTGAAGGCTGCTTTAAGATTTAAATCTACTAAATAGTTCATACTAGTTTGTTTAATTTTTTCAAAAGGTTCTGGAATATTTGTTCCAGCGTTGTTGACTAAAATATCAATAATTTTAATTTTATTTAATTTTTCTTTTAAATCTTGGTAGTTCATTACATCACATTCAATTTTTATGATCTTACCTTTAACTTTTTTAATATCTTTTTCTAATTTATTTAAATCAGATTGAGTTCTGCTTAGCGCAATTACAGTTGCTCCTGCTTCAGCTAAAGCAATAGAGCATGCTCTTCCAAGACCTTTTCCAGCACCAGTTACTAATGCATACTTATTTTTAAGATTTATTTTTTGAAGATACATTACAAGAACAATATTTTAATATCTGTATAAATCAACTCAACTGCAACTACTAATATAGCTAATAATCCTATCCAAGCTATCCATCTGTATTTTTTAATCCATCCAGAAATTAAAGTTGCTGCAGTTGCCATCAATATAATTGACAAAACTAAACCAAATACAAGAAGGCCATAATGGTCTCCTGCTGCACCAGCCACACCCAAAACATTATCTAAACTCATTGTAAAATCAGCTAACAGCACTGTCCAAATTGCTTTTAAAAAACTGGAATTATCTACTTTAATGTCTTCCTCGTTTTCAGATCCTTTGATTACATCTACGTATAGTTTGTAAACGATATAAAGCAGTAATAGTCCACCAATAAGCCTTAAACCCGTGATCTGTAATAGATAAGCTGTAAGAAGTGTTAATATTATTCTTAAGATTACAGCACCACCAATTCCCCAGAAAATAACTTTCTTTCTTTGTTCTGGTGGAAATTTAGATGCAACCATACCAATGATAATTGCGTTATCTCCAGCTAAAACTAAATCAATAAAAATTATTTGTGTTAAGATTGCTATTTGTTCAGGAGCAAATAATTCAGCAAACATTATTGCTGTAGTATCATGTCTGCACCTTTTTCTGCAATCATTATTGTTGGAGCATTAGTATTACCAGAAGTTATATTTGGCATTATGGAGGCATCGATTACTCTAAGATTATCCACACCTCTAACTCTTAGTTTTTCGTCAACTACTGACATTTCATCTTGGCCCATTTTACAAGTTCCAACAGGGTGAAAAATTGTCTGAGTAAAATTTGATCCTTCTTTTACTAATTCCTCATCATCAGTTATATGAACTCCAGGTCTATATTCTTCAGGTTCATATTTTTTGAAAGTTTCTGTCTCTAGCATTATTTTACGAATTATTTTTAAACCTTCTGCAGCAACTTTTCTATCTTCGTTAGTTGATAGGTAGTTCATTTTAATTTTTGGATAAATTCTGCTATCAGCACTAACAATATTAATTTCACCCCTGCTTGTAGGTCTAACATTTGCAACAGTAGGAGTTATACCCTCAAAATCATGCATAGGTGTTACCCCTAAAATATCCGTACTTACTGGAGAAACATGAAACTGTAAATTTGGAGTTGCTCTAGAAGGATCACTTTTAACAAAACCACAAACCTGACTTGCACCCATTGTAACAGGTCCACTTTGGTTTAAAACATATTCAAGTCCCATCATAAACCTTCCAAAAATACTCTCAACTTTTCTATTTAAAGATTTCAAATTTTTTACTTTGTAAACAGGTCTAAACATTAAATGATCCTGTAAGTTTAAACCTACCCCATTAGACTCATGAACTATGTCAATACCAAGTTTTTTTAGTTTCTCTTTATTTCCTATGCCTGATACTTGAAGTATATGAGGGGAACCAATTGATCCTGAAGATAAAATTACTTCTTTATTGGCTTTAACTTCAATAAGTTTATCACCATTATAATAGCTTGCACCAATAGCCTTTTTTCCCTCAAAATTTATTTTTTGAACGTGAGCTTTTACCACAATCTTTAAATTATTCCTTTTTTTTGCTGGCTTTAAGTATCCTTTTGCTGCACTACATCTTAACTTTAAACCAGGTTTATTAAAACTAGTTGTAAATTGAAAAAAACCTATGCCAGTATTATCTCCAGTATTAAAATCATTTGTCTTGGGTATTCCATATTCTTCAGCAGCATTTTGAAATTCATCAAGTAGCTTTAAATTGATCTTTTTATTTGCAACTGTAATTGGTCCACTATTATTATGAAACTCACTTTTGCCTAGTTCATTATTTTCTGATTTTAAAAAATAAGGTAGAACATCATTCCAACCCCAACCTGTGTTTCCTAACTGCCGCCAAATATTATAATCCTCACTTTGCCCTCTTACCCATAAAAGACCATTAATAGAAGAACTTCCCCCTAGGGTTTTGCCTCTAGGATATCTTATGGATCTATTATTCATTGTTTCATCGGGTTCAGTTCTAAAACACCAATCGACTTTTGGATTATGCATCGTTTTAAAATAACCAACTGGAATATGGATCCATGGATAATTATCCTTACCACCAGCTTCAAGAAGTAAAACTTTATTTTTAGGGTCCGCAGAAAGTCTATTAGCCAAAACACAACCAGCTGATCCAGCACCAAGTATTATATAATCAAAAGACTCCATTTAAATGTTTTATAGATTAAAAAATTTAAATAATCTAGGCAACTAGTGTATTATTTGACATTAAAATAAATATTTTATACGTTTAATTATGCTATCTGTTAGTCAAATAAAAACTTTCAACACTGATGGATTAGTAAAAAGTTCTACTCAATTGTCTTCAGATAAAGTAAATAATTTAAATTCGGCTTTAGATAATTATCTTGAAGATCACAAAGATGAAAACAATGAATTTGTAAGCGGATTATATGAAAGGGATAGTAAATTTTTAGAATTTGCGCTTTATCCAGAAATTATAGAGGAAGTTAAACAATTACTAGGAAAGGATATAATTCTCTGGGGTTCCTCATTATTTTGTAAAAAAGAAAACAATGGAAAAGAAACTCCTTGGCATCAAGATGGTGAATACTGGCCCATTAAACCACTGGAGTCTGTAACTGTATGGCTTTCAATTGACGAGGTTACAGAAGAAAATGGACCATTACAATACATACCAGGGTCTCATTTAGATAGAAAGTTGGCCGAGCACAATACGTTAGAGTCTACAAACGTAACTTTAAATCAAACTTTGAAAAACGTTGATGAAATCAAAGATCAAGCAAAATCAGTTCATTTAAATCCAGGAATGTTTTCATTACATGATGTTTATTTATTTCATGGATCAAGAGCTAATAATTCTGGAAAGAGAAGGGCTGGACTTACTTACAGGTACATGCCTGCCACATCTTTTTTTGACCATGTAGGAGCTAAAAGTATTGAAGATAAAGTTGGATATTCACTTCAAAGAGAGCTTCATTTAATTAGTGGTGAAAACAAAGGTGGAAGTAAAATTTTCAAAAATCATACTACCTAATTAGAAAATTGTATTTTGACGCAATAATTATAGGAGCTGGATTTTCTGGATTGTACCAATTGCATCAATGTAGAGACCAGATAGGCCTTAAAACTCTTGTAATTGAGGAAGGTAAAGAAGTTGGAGGTACTTGGTATTGGAATAAATACCCAGGTTCAAGGTGTGATACTGAAAGCCACATTTATTGTTACACTTTTTCAAAGGAAATTTATAAAAATTGGAAATGGAAAGAAAGATATCCCAAGCAAAAAGAAATTTTAAGCTATCTAAAATATGTAGAAAAAAAACTTAGCCTAAAAAGGGATATAATTTTTAACAACAGAGTTAATTCAGCTTTTTACTTAGATGAAAAAAATTTATGGAGAGTTAAAACAAATAAGAACAAAACATTTTATTGTAAATATTTAATAAGTGCTGTTGGATCACTATCTACAACAAATGTACCTAATATTAGAGGTCTTAAAAACTTTAAAGGGGGATGGTATCATACTGGAAGATGGCCAAACAAAAAAATAAGTTTTAAGAATCAAAAAGTTGCACAAATTGGAACAGGTTCAAGTGGAATACAAATTGCTCCAGTATTAGCAAAGTCGGTAAAATCATTGACAGTTTTTCAAAGAACACCTAACTACAGTGTTCCTGCAAGAAACAAAAAGCTTACAAAAACTTTTATAAAAAATACTATAGACAAATATAATCATATTAAAAATTTACTTAAAAAAACACCTGGAGGACATGGGTTTCACTTTTCAAAAAAGTCTATTTTTGAATTTACTGAAAGTAAAAGATTAAAAATTTTAGAGAAGGCATGGTTAAATGGTGGTTTATCATTTAGGGCATGTTTTAGTGATACTACTAAAAAAATAAGTGCTAATAAAATAGTATCAAATTATATAAGAGATAAAATTAAAAGAATAGTTAAGGATAAAAATATTGCTAAAATACTTACTGATTTTGGACATCCATTTACTACAAAAAGACCAACTTTAAATACAAATTATTTTGAAACATTTAATAGAAAAAATGTTCAATTGGTTGATTTAAAAACAAATCCAATAATAAAGATTACAAAAAAAGGAATAAAGACAAAAAATGAAGAATTGAAGTTTGATAAAATAATTTTTGCAACAGGTTATGATGCGTTGACAGGCCCCATATTGTCTTTAAATTTGACTGGAAGAAAAAACATTAAATTAAAAAAATATTGGAAAAATGGTCCAAAAACTTTTTTAGGAATTATGATACCCAATTTCCCAAATTTTTTTATTATCTCTGGACCAGGTAGCCCTTCTGTACTAACTAACGTGCCTGCCCAGATTGAGCAACATGTAGAATGGATATCAAAGTTTATTAAATATTTAGAAAAAGTAGAATGCAGAACAGTAGAACCTGGCAGAAAGGAAACTGAAAACTGGGTAAATGAAATAAATAGACTTGCAAACAAATCTTTGTTTATGAAAGCAAAAAATTCTTGGTATAAAGGCGATAATATTCCAGGTAAGCCAAAAAAATTTATACCATATCCAGCAGGATTGCCTCAGTATCGAGAAATCTGTAATAAAGTTCAAAAAAAAATGTATAAGGGATTTAACATCTCTCTAAAATGAAAAAATTATTTCTTCTAACTTTTTTATTTTTATTTAACAGTATTAATTTATTTGCAGAGAATATTGAAATCATTAGTGATGATAAAGGGGATGGTTTAAAGGTTATAAATCATTCTTGGGTAAAAATTGAGTACACTGGATTTTTTGAAGATGGAAAAATTTTCGATACAAATGTTGGTAAAGATAAACCTTTAGTATTTCAAATAGGAATGAAGGAAGTTATTCCAGGATTTGAACAAGGAATATTAGGTGAAAATAAAGGATCTAAAAGAAAAATTAAAATACCTTCAAAACTAGCTTACGGAGAAAAGGGAGCAGGAGAATTGATACCACCAAATTCAAATTTGATTTTTGAATTTGTTATTTTAGATGTTTTAAATCCAAATTATGAAAAAATTAATAGTGAAAAATTAGAAAAATTAGTTAAAGAGAACGCAGTAGCGCTAGATATTAGACTGGATAATCAGTGGAAAAAAACTGGAGTAATCAAAGGTTCATTTCAGGAAACAGCATTTGATATTAATGGAAAATTTAATGTTTATTTAATGGATAAAATAAGAGCGTTAGCGGGAGCAGAGTCTCAAGAGATTGAGTTAATTTTCATAAGTCATGACGGAAAAACAGCTGAAATTTTAGGAAATGCTTTTGCAGAAGATTTAGGCTTTACAAATGTATATGTCCTTGATGGTGGAATACAATCTTGGATAGACAGTAATAAACCTCTTGAAAAATATAATTAGCATTTATTAATAATTTTTTTTTGTATTTGTTCTAGAAATAATATTTATTATTACTTATGAAATTAAAAAATAAAGTTGCAATTGTTACTGGTGGAGGAAAGGGAATAGGAGAAGAAATTTGTTTAGGACTTGTAAAAGAGGGAGCTAAAATTGTTATTGCAGATTTAGATAAAGAAAATTCCTCAAATGTTATTAAAACTATAATTCAAAATGGTGGTGATGCAATTTATGTAGAAACAAATGTTTCAAATGAACAGAGTGTTAAAAATTTGATATCAGAAACAATTAAACAATTTAAGCAAATAGATATATTAATTAATAATGCTGGCATAAGACATGTTAAGAAACTTGAGGATCATAGTTTAAACGATTGGAATGATATGATTTCTGTAAATTTAACTGGACCATATATTTGTTGCCAAGCAGTAATTCCTCAAATGAAAAAAATTGGCAAAGGTAAAATTATAAACTTTGGTTCGATAGCTAGTTTTATGGGAAGACCTGATCGTGTGGGTTATGTTGCGGCGAAAAGTGGAATATTGGGATTAACAAGAGCTTTAGCAATCGATTTGAAGGGAACCAATATAAATGTTAATACAATTTGCCCTGGCCTAATATCTACCCCGTTTAATAAAAAATATGCTGAAGATCCAACTCATGGTGAAAAATGGGGAAAAGAAACAATAGTTGGAAGATGGGGACGGCCATCTGACATAGTTGGTGCAGCAGTTTTTTTGTCTTCCAGTGAGTCTGATTTTATTAATGGATCAGAGATTAAAATTGATGGCGGTTGGTTAGCGGCCAAAACAAGGGAAGGTGAAATATAATTGTGAGTAATTTTTTGAGTAATTTTGAAAAAGCGAACAAAAATGCAAAAAGATTATCAAATAAAATTTTAATAGATGGTAAATTAATTTCTCCATCAACGGATAGCAAAATTAAAGTAGTAAACCCTAGCACAGGAGAAAGTATTGGTGATGCTCCTCAATGTAATAAAGTTGATGTTGATCATGCAGTAAAATCTTCTCTTAATGCTTTTAAAGAATGGAAAAAAATTCCTGCACGAGAAAGAGGAAGATTGGTAGAGCAAGGTGCTAGAAAACTTGAGGAAAGAAGAGGTGAAATTGAAACTTTACTTGCCTTGGACACTGGGAATGCTCTAAGAACACAAGCCAAACCTGAAACGGCAGCATCAATTGAATTAACAAGAATGTTTGCAGGTTTATCAGGAGAGATAAAAGGTGAAAATTATCCTCCTAACATTATAAATACTTTGCATTTTACAACAAGAGACCCAATAGGTGTAGTATGTGCTATTGTCCCGTGGAATGCTCCTTTATTTTTAACTGTTGCAAAGATAGCTCCAGCAATTGTAGCAGGTAACACTGTAGTTTTGAAAACTGCTGAACAAGCACCTTTCTGTGCTTTGTTATTAGCTGAAATTTTTCAGCAGGAGCTCCCTCCAGGAGTTTTAAATGTCATTTCTGGATATGGAGAGGAGTGTGGAGAACCATTATTATCTCATCCTGATGTAAGAAAAATTACTTTCACTGGTTCATTTAGTGTTGGAAAAATTATAGCTCAAAAAGCTGCTCCTAAACTTTGTCCTGTAACTTTAGAACTTGGAGGAAAAAATCCTAATATAATTATGAGTGATGCAGATCTAGATATTGCTATACCTGGTGTTATTGATGGTATGAGATACACAAGACAAGGACAAGCATGCACTGCCGGATCAAGGGTTTATATACAGGAAAAAATTTATGATAAAGTTTTGGAAGGTGTTGTTAATAAGTTAAAAAACCTTAAAATGGGAAATGCCTTAGATGAAAAATCAGATATAGGAGCAATTATTTCAGAGGAACAATTAAACCGAACTTTACATTATATGAAAATTGCTAAGGAGAACTCATCAACCAAAGTTTTACATGGTGGTAATCAAAAAAAGAGTGGTGACTATAAACAAGGTTTTTTTTATGAACCAACCTTGTTGTCTGGTGTTCCTGTAGAGTCTCCAGTGTGCCAAGAAGAAATATTTGGTCCGGTTGCTTGTGCCATTCCATTTAAGTCATTTGATGAAGTATTAGAAAGTGCAAACAATACTCCCTTTGGATTATCGGCAGTTTTATGGACACAAAATTTATCAAGAGCTCTTCAATTTGTTGAAGAAATTGAAGCAGGTTTTGTTCAAGTAAATCAATGTGTAGCTCCAAGAGCGAATGTATCTTATGGTGGATTAAAGATGAGTGGTTTAGGTAAAGAATATGCATTTGATAGTATGATAAATCATTTTACTCAAAGCAAAACAGTTCTAATTAATAGAGGAAATTCAAATATAGATGAGTAAGCATATAGCATTCATTGGAGTTGGAAACATGGGCAATCCTATGGCGCAGCAATTAGTAAATGCAGGAAAGCAAGTTAAAGTTTTTGATGTTTCAGAACAAGCAATTAAAATTGCAAAAGAAACTGGTTTGAATGTTGTAAACTCTTTGCATGAACTATTATCAAATTCATCAACAGTAATATCTATGTTACCTGAAGGAAAACATGTTCAAGAACTGTATCTTGGTGAAAATGGAATTTTAACAAAAATTTCTAATGATAGTTTAATTATTGAATGTTCAACAATTGATATTGAAACTTCATTAAAGATAGGAGATCACGCAAAATCTTTAGGTATTAAAATGATTGATGCTCCCGTTACTGGTGGAGTGATGGGAGCAAGAGTAGGTAAGTTAAATTTTTTAGTCGGTGGTAGCCAGGAAGCTGTAAAATTAGCTACGCCACTATTAGAGATAATGGGACAAAAAATACTCCATGCAGGAGAACAAGGAAGTGGAGTAGGAGTAAAAATATGTAATAACATGTCACTTGGAATATCAATGATAGCAGCATCAGAAACTTTAATGTTAGCAAAGAGATTAAAAATGGATTTAAAAAAAGTTCATCAAATTGTAAAAGAGGCATCAGGTAACAACTGGGCACTAACCAATTATACTCCCATACCCGATTTAACCGATGGAGTTCCATCAAATAATAAATATAGACCAGGTTTTACAGCCGCGATGATGAAAAAAGACTTAAAATTAGCAATTGATGCTGCCACTTCTGTTAATGCAAATACACCTTTAGGCAAAGCTGCTTTAAAAATATTTTCAGACTTTTGTGAGGAAGGTGATGCAGATACTG
>ERZ802826.604-NODE-604-length-11293-cov-10.4791_pt1 | contig 11293 bp, 13 predicted proteins | sample MGYA00345651_ERZ802826 | MGnify/ENA primary metagenome ERZ802826 (study PRJEB30503, sample SAMEA104212371) | marine metagenome | biome: Westerlies Biome; feature: [SRF] surface water layer (ENVO:00010504) within the epipelagic zone...; material: water...
CTGGCCCACGCTGGGATGCCAGTGCATGCCTGGAGGGGGATAATTACTTTGTGAGGAAAAAATCCTTCACAGGGTGGAAACAAGGACACACTCCTGAGATTGATTTCGAAACCCCTGCCTTTGGCGGGGGTTTCTTTTTGGAGACCTGATTGTCCTTTTGTTGATCTCTCGGACGAGAAGCACGGTGATGGTGAGCACTCAACAATCTTGCTCAATCGTGCTGATCCGTTGATGAAGGCATCAATCAGCTCCTCCCTACAAATCGCACTATCAGCCGTTCTTGCTTTGGCGACGGCCCAGGCTCTTCAGCTACCAGATGCGTACTGGGCACCAATATCCGCCATTGTTTGTTCCCTGGAGGCCTTTGATCGTGCCTTTGAAACCGCTCGACGTCGCTTAATTGGGACCCTTCTCGGCGTTGGGCTAGCGGCTGTTCAAGTGAGTTTTGTTCAACAATCACTCTTAACCTACGGACTATGTATTGGACTGTTGGGATGGCTTTGTTATGCAGCACGGTTGCATCCGAGCTCATTACGGTTCGGAGCGATCGCCTTCACCGTGGTGGTCACCGAGGCTGATCAAGCAGCGATTTGGCTTACGGCATCGACCCGCTTTATTGACGTAGCCCTAGGCATCCTTGTGGCACTTTTGGTCATCCGATGCTGGCCAGGACGATCACAATCATAATTTTGCGTCATTCAAAAGGGCTAAGGAATCTGGTAGAAGCTTGCACCACTGCAGAACTTCCGGAGTCATCCAATGGTGATCTTTCAAATAATCCTATGTTCGTAGGGTTGACTTTCGTTAACGCTGATTGTTATTGAAGTCTTGGTTAATAGCTCGTATGGCATTCACAGAAACAACGAATCCAAGCAAGGCAAAAAAATCATCATTATGGCAGGGAATAACTTCAAAAATCACATCGATAGTTTCATTCACTAGACGATGTATCTACCAAATGAGTGATTTCATTGTTGTTCAGATTTTTATCGGACATGGGCTCTGATGATGACGTCTGTGATCTGACGATCGCAGCGAACGTTGCTGGCGACATCACCCATCTGGGGGATCTTGAAAAATTTTTCATCCATCAAGGGTCCCAGCTCTACGCAATGGAATTCCTGCCATCACCACTAAGAGGCCAGTGACGGACACGACAATCACCGCAGAGATGCCCGGTTCGGCTTCCCTGGCAAAGGATCGCTCGATCACATGCAACACGACTGCTGGAACTGGGACCAGCGGTGCATTCACTCAATCACAATCAGCACATGATCAGCGACCAATCGATTTTTCTTTAGTCAAAGCATTTAGTTGTATTGAGTAGCTCACCCAAACCCACAGGTTGTTGCGCATATTTCATGAACTTGCGTAAATCGGCGCGTCACTCACGGTGAAACCGCAATCAACGGGCATGTTGCGACCTCGGGTTTCCTTTAGATTTTTTTGGAGTGTTACTCACGGGCTCTGCCCTCATTCAAATGGTACAAACACCAAAAGAATTAGCCTTGCTTGGTGGCTCCTTCCTCATTGGATTAGGTGCTTTGGAAGTTTGTCTTCGCTTTGGCGGCTTTTGACACAACACCAAGGTTCGATTGGTAACGGACAACGACGCGAGAGTCTGTCATTGTCTGAGGGTCAATTCAACTCGCATGACCTTTTTAATGCACTGGTCTTTTAAGACTGGTTACCACGAAATTGCCGCCAAGAAGTTCTTAGCCACTGGGGCTCCGTTTCCTGAATGCAAGTCGTGGAAGAGATTCCATGCTCCGGGTTCCGTCGAGGGTTGGATTTTGGTTGAAGCCGATACTGCGGACGCTTGCTATGAACATGCTGCCGAATGGGCTGAATGCCTCGATTGGGAGGTGACACCAGTGCTGACCGACGACCAAGCAGGACCTCTGATGGCCAAGGCCTACAGCTGATCTAGCCTCCATCAAAATGAAGCAAGCCTCAACAGAGCCAGCCATTTTGGTTGGCTCTGTTGAACAAGTGCTCCCTAATCAATACCCCATCAATTGCATCATTATCAATAAGTATTCGAGACTTCACCTTTCAGTTCTTCCCCTATGTCAACAGACAAGATCAAAATAAATAACCTATATTCCAAAAATTTTCTGATACCACTTTTCAATAATCTATAAATTCAGTACGCTAAAATTTGAATACCTCATTGATGTTCGCCGTCCAACATCATCCATCAGACTGGATCCAAATCTGCGTTTAAGTCATAGGCAGTAACAACTTCGGACTTGATCCCGAACCTTTTTCAATGCAGGATGATTCGGTAGCCGACGTGTTGTTGTGAAACGCTTGATCTCTGCACTATTGGCTTTGCCACTTTCGTGCTCAATTGGAGAGCCACTCTTCGCTGAAACGACCTATCAACCGGGATATTCCACAAGTACACAATGCTTCCGCGATGAATACCGAGAGGAATACGTCCCTGGCACGAAAGAGAAGCCAGGGCATGTTCGCAACTGGACCGAAAAGGTTGAGATCCCCTGCCGGTCAAATTCATCTGCTCGCAAGCACCCAGCGTCTAAACATTCATCAAAGGCTCAAAACGTTGATGACAACAGCTGCATCGAAGGGAGCATTCTTGGTGGACTTCTCGGGAGTGCTGCAGGTGCTGCTTTGTCGCGGGGGGATGGACGCTGGATTGGCGTACCCGTTGGTGGAGCAGCGGGAGCAATGCTTGGTTGCCAAGTGGATGGCGGTTGAAACCAGGCTGATTGAAAGTTTGAGGCCATCCCATTGGTTCACCTCTAGCCCCTCTGATTGCCGATGATCCGCATCTTTCTGACAACGATAGCCATCGCTGTCGCCGCTATTGCTACACCAGCAAAGGCCGATACAGCTGATGTTTGGTGCTTCACTCAGCAAACCGGTCAGCAACCAACAGAAACCAAGAGATGCGGGTTTAGCCAGTCGGGCGGCAACGTGAGCGTGTACCGCGGAAGTATCGAATATCGATTTACCTCTGAGCAGCAGGGCAAGTTGTATACGCGCATCAACGGCTACGGCGGCATCGTTTTTCAATCACCCAATGGCTTGCTGCGTGTGTTTTGGGAACAGCCGTGCAACGAATGGAACGGTTGTGCTGGCGACGGCTGAACTTGATCAAAACCTGATCTCTTTGAGTGCTCAGAAGAGATGAAAGATGGCTTTAGAGGAGAAACAGAGGAGTTTATTGAGCATGATTGACAGCACGTCCAACACCAAAAATATCGATACAACCCCATAAGTACAATTACTCTCAAGAAGTTTTTTGTAGTTTATGATGCAAACTACTCAGACTTGAGCTATAAAGTAAAACGAATTCGGGAAAACTGTATGAATTTCACGCTTCCTGCCGTCGCATTGGGCGCCTTTATTTCTATCTGCCTTCATTTCTTACTGGCTCCTATCATCGGCTAAAAGACAAAAATCGTCTTAGTTTTATCTAGGTCTATTTGCAATCGAAGAGCTTTTTTAACGCGTCATGTCAATCACGCATATGGTTGACATACCCGAGACGCGTAGATCAGACCCGGCTGTAGCCCAGCTTGGTTTCGAAAATTTTGAGAGGCAGCCCAAAGGATTCCATCAGCCTTCGGCATTCATCGGAGACAGTGCCGTACACCTCAATGCTGAAGCCATCGCCGAGTTCAGCATGCTTTTGGAGGTATTCCTGAACAGGGGGGTTGGAGACATGTGCGCTGAAAGCCTCGTCGTTGGCATAGACCTCTGACCAAACAAAGGTCTGAGGATCCTCCGGATCCTGGTCAAAGGTGTGGTGGATCATGCCCGGTTCAGACGCTTGAACTGCTGCGTCGGTAGCTCGTGCAAGCTCTAAATAAGCATCGATGCATCCAGGCTTCACATGGATACGAGCCAGCAGCATGAAGGGTGTGGTTTGATCAAAAACTGCCATGGGATTGGGACGCGATGGGAGCAATCTTTCATGAATCGCACTCCGAGTCTGTTCGTTTGCCCGGTTGTGGGCGACCATGTTTTCTGGGATTGGGTTATTCCCAAAATCAAGTGGGAGGAATTGATTTGTTGTCGTTACTCAGTAACGCCGTCGTTCCAGCGCAGATATTGCTGTTGCCTTTTGAGCTCTTCAAGACCGAGAGCGAGTCATCCTTTGATGCCCTCAGCCACCTTGGTTCTTGAAAAGAAGCAATTACATCATCTCACCATGTGAAAATACCATCTCCATTGACTCAACCTTTGTGCTTACTATCTTTATTGACTCAATGTCGTCGCTCTCATCAGCGGATTCAATTTGATGAATTTCTTTCAAAGTATTTAAATATGTAAGGCAATGCTGACGTATCTCCATTAGCTCCGCATAACAATTTTTGTTGGCCGCATTTACTCGCAATTCAGTATCTGGCTTGATGACTGACTCAGTAAATAGGTCAAGAGCCCGCTGATAAGAAGTGGAGGAAGAAGACATGAATCCTGGCTTTATTTTTATTTGAATCGAAGATCAAGCTACTTGCAGTATCATCGCAAACAAATATGGATCAGAATAAATACTCATAATTGAATTTGTGGCGTTTGTTCTAGAGGTCATTTATTTGTTGAACACACCATCATGCGTATTACTTCTCACCACATCACCCATGAAAGGGGCATGCAGAGCCCTTCTCTCACCCATGTTGGTTAGAGGTTCACACCTCATTGCCACCCCATAATCCTGCCTTGCTCTCTTTCAGTCAGCAGCAGCATTGGCAACAGCAGCAGTGCTCAGTTGACGTCTGGGTGTTGTACACAACAACGAAGGAGGAGCTTTTATACTAAGAATGCAGTCAAAGCCGACTGCTCTATGTCATCTAAGTTCTTCCACGTTCATCACGAGTTCCGTGCTGGCAAATCGCAGCAGTGGTGGGAGACGGCACAAGCAGCCATGGCATCAGGTGGTGACTGGGATGAGGCAATAGCCAAAAACCTAGAAGCGGGTTTCTACAACCACGCGTTCTGTCCTGTCGGCCCTGAAGGTCCTGCCTTTTGCATCTGGGAAGTCCGCGAGGGCATCACAGCAGAGGAATTTCAAGAGTTCATCGACGGTCCCAACGGCGTGAACTTTGGATTGGGAGCGTGGATGAACATCTGCAAGGAGATCAACGTGGAGATGGCAGGAAAACCCCCTTACCCAAGAAAGTTCTGAAAATCCTGAGCATCACCGCACAGGTTGGGGGAATCGTCTCGACTTTGTGATTCTTGTGATTAACATTTATGAGTCACAACTGATCCTGAAACAGGATCGGTGACACCAAGCTCGGGTGATATTTCTTCAAAGAAATCACGGACTTTGTTCAGGTGCTCGATCATCTGCGGTCGGGCAGTGACCAGGCTTTCTTCGCTGTCCCATAAACCTACAAAGCAGTAGCTGCGCTCTCCTGTCTTTGCCCAGTAGGCATCCAACATGCCCTCAGGATTGACCCATTGCCCTGTCTCTGCGATGAACTTTTCCTCGTAACCCTCCTTGCAGAGCACGCGGACATTGTTGAGGTAGGTGGCAGCCATTCGACAGATTCATTTGTAGTCACTCTTGCAGCAACAATTGCATCGAGGGGTGACCCATCGCACATACCCCCTTAGTGACTAGAGGCTTACGCCTAAATGCCACCCCACCAGCCTGTCTTGCTCTCCTTCAGTCAGCAGTGGGTTCATCCAGTCCTGCATCAGCTCAAGTACGACTTGCCGACCTAGTTCTTCAAGTCCGATTGCACGCCATTCTTTGAAGCCCTCAGCAGGGCAAGGGTCATCTGAGTGTCGAGTGTCATTGCAGATGGGTGACTGATTGAAGTATTCCCCGCTGCAATAAAAAACTCCGCCTTGCGACGGAGTGATGGAAATACGTGAGGATTTGTCTAGACATACATGGCGACCATTAATATCTATTGCTTTTTAATATCAGGTTATGTATTTATATAAATCAAGTCGTGTCGTGGTTATGCGATCGCGTCCTGATTGATCAATCGTTTAACCAGCGATCTTGACACCTGCCTGGGTAACAATTTCGACGACCTTATTCATGTCGCCAAGCTCTTTTTCATTGGCCTTAAGGCTCTTGAATACAGACTCCACTCCGCCAGGTTGTCCAATCATGACGTAACGACAGAAATCACCATTCGGAGTTGGGGCATGAACCGTACCGGCTTTCACTAAGTAGGAGTCCCCAGTAGCAACGATGGTTGGATGCCCGCCAATATTCAGGTTGAGTTCTCCCTCTAAAACCACATAGTTTTCATTCCAGTCATGGGTATGAGGGGGCTGTCCAACACCACCAGGCGTAGCGAACTCAGCAACGCTGTACTTACCATCGGTTTGTTCTGCGGTTAGGCGAAGGGTGATCGAATCGCCGAGAACGTTGCAAACCTCAGGCTTTTTGCTGAAGAGGCCAAACATCTGACTGGAAACAAATACCTATGAATCTTCGGTCAAATTATCTACAAGTTTGTGTATCGAAAAGCACAATCTCGATGGACTGGAAGCTCTTTGAGGGATGACTAAAGTCTTTGAGGAATGTCTTTTCTCCTGACTAGTATTTTTAGTGTTGTAATGGACGACGAGGATGATGCGAATGAGCTGAATCATTCTCTACTCATCAAGAAGCATTGAATTATTTAAAACAACAGGTTCATGATTGGAACCATTCAGATAAATGGGATAAGACTAAAAAATGACTTGCAATGGTTGTCGTCGAGAATGGTTTGGAGTTTGAACTCATTGAAGAGACTCCATTATATGATTACGAATATCATGAAAGTTGGAATTCTATTCATGGCTGGAGTGGTGACAGTCAGTCGATAAATTCCAATTGAAACTTAAATCCAAGCTATGACTGGGTTTTCGTCGAAAGCCGATGACCTGACTTGAACAGGCGACCCACGCTTTACGAAAGCGTTGCTCTACCAGCTGAGCTACATCGGCGACGAAATTAATTTATCATTTCAGCAGTACTTTTCCTTGCTCACTTGTCTGATCAGCAGGGCCGAAAGTCTGGTCTTGACCCCGCCATGAGAGAGCGACTGTTGAAGGAGTCACTCACCCCCTGGCGTGGCCTTCGGCGACTCGTCTGGGGCGCCTTGTTCGCCTCCGCTGGACTTGGTCTCTTCACCATGCTCTTCCGCGTTTCCGCCGGTAATGCTGTTGAGCTCAGTGACTTCGGGATCCAAGCTGGCGCTCTCACGCTCTTCTCCGTTCTCCTTTATTTCGATCGCACCCGAAACGCCGACTGAATCCTCGTCCTGTTGGGGTTGTACTGGAGGATCCGTTTCGAGGGTTGATGTGGCGTCCACTGATGAGTCGTCCTTCGTGATCACGCGATCGTCTGCTCTGGACTTCTCTTCGATGATGATCGGGTCATCACTAATAGCTTCATCGTTGACAGCTTGATCGTCCTTGAGCTGTTCGAAGTTGGCTTCGTTGATGTTGACCTCGCTGGTGTCTTCCTCGGCTGTGTTGATATCGATGTTGACGTCGCTTGTTTCGGTGTCGTTCTCTTCAAGACCCTCGACTTCAAGGTTTTTGCTCTCGTCGACGTTCGGTTGGCTGTACTCCTCAGAATCGTTGGAGCTGTTTGTTGGGTTCGTAAGGCCTTGATCTGCCGCATCGGCAACTAACGCTTCGTTCTCTGTTTGAACAGATTCTTCTGGAACAGGCTCTGCTGAAACAGGTTCTGAGGGTTGGGGCGGCTGTGGGGTTGGTTTCACGGCAGGTTCAGGCCATGCCAACCGATTGAGCCGAAGAATTTGCAGCCCAAAACTCGTGTGCTGTTGATCTTTTGCAGCCGAGTTCTGTCCCGCCGAGCTTTCTGCCGTTGACTCCTGATCGGGTTCAGCCCGAATGGGTAAGAGCCACCCCAAGGCTTGGCTGAGTTGTTGGACTTGCCACACCATTAAGGCCAGCACTGGGATGCTGATCAACAGGGTGACGAGTCGTGATTGTCCGAGAACAGGTGAAAACTCACTGGCCAGAACAGCGGAATCATCGAGCCACCACAGCAAAGGCAAAGATCCGAGCGCTGCCACAACAACACTGGTGCGGCTGATGAGGCCACCTTGCTTCGCACTGAGAGCCTGCTGGGCTTGATCACGCTCCTTCAGTGGCACGCGTACGAGCAGGAGTGATCCCCAATCAGCTGGTCGTTTCCATAACGCGGCCGCAGGGGCCAGAACGCCGATGGCCCAGATGAGTAGACGCTCGACTGGAGGGACCGGTCCAGGATCGGCACCCGCAAGAATCAACCGAATCAGCAGTAGCTCTAATGGAATGGCTCCAAGGGCAAGGCATTGGAGCCAGAGCAAAGGCTCGAGACGGGACTTCACGACAGAAGTGGAGATCAGGTGGTGAGTTTGCGGCGTTGGGTAACCATCTTGAAGGCTTCGATGCGATCACCCTCTTCCCAGTTGGCGAAACGGTCTGCACCAACACCACATTCGAAGCCTGTGGCCACTTCTTTGACGTCGTCTTTGTTGCGACGCAGAGAATCCAAATCGCCGGTGTACACCACTTGTTTGCCTCTGTGCACTCGGACTCTGCAGTTGCGGTGCAGCTTTCCGGTGTTGACGTAGCAACCTGCAACAGCGCTTTTGCCGATGGTGAACACGGCGCGCACCTCGGCTTCGCCAAGGGCTTCTTCGATGAGTTCTGGCTCGAGTAGACCTTCCATCGCTAGCTGGATGTCTTCCAGCAGCTTGTAGATCACGTCGTAATCCCGTACGTCAACACCAGTGGCATCGGAGGCCTTTTTGGCACCAGAGGCCATGGATGTGTTGAAGCCGATGATCACGGCACCAGAGGCCGCTGCCAGGTCGACATCGGTCTCGGTGATTTCACCTGGAGCCGACAGCAAGACGCGCACTTGAACTTCATCTTTGGGCAGTTGCTCCAGCGAACCGAGGATGGCTTCCACGGATCCCTGAACATCAGCTTTAAGGATGAGGTTGAGCTCTTTGAGTTCGCCTTCGTTGGCTTGACCAGACATCGCTGTGAGCGAGACCCGTCGGGAGGCCATTTGTTGAGCGAGACGCGTTGCGCGGGCATTTGAGGCACGGTCACCCACTACAGCCCGAGCGGCTTTCTCGTCGGGGTAGACCTCGAACTCATCGCCAGCGGTGGGCACCTCGCTGAAACCAAGGGCTTCCACTGCAAATGACGGCCCTGCTTCCTTGAGGCGTTGACGATTGTCATCCACCATCGCCCGAACTTTGCCCAACACAGGTCCTGCAGCGAGCACGTCACCGGTTTTAAGGGTGCCGTTCTGAATCAACAGGGTGGCGACGGGGCCTTTTGCCTTGTCGAGGTGGGCTTCGATCACGGTTCCGCGGGCGAGGCGGTCTGGGTTGGCCTGAAGGTCTTCCACTTCAGTCACCAGGAGAAGCATTTCGAGAAGCTTGTCGATGTTTTCGCCCTTGAGGGCGCTAACAGGCACCATCACCACATCTCCACCCCATTCCTCTGCGAGGAGGTTCTGCTCAGACAGCTCTTGTTTCACCCGGTCTGCAGAAGCACCTTCTTTGTCGATCTTGTTGATGGCCACAACAATCGGCACCTCTGCGGCCCGGGCGTGGCTGATCGCCTCAAGTGTTTGAGGACGCACACCATCGTCGGCGGCGACGACCAAGACCGCAACGTCGGTCACTTTCGTGCCCCTGGCACGCATTGCTGTAAACGCTGCGTGGCCGGGTGTGTCAAGGAAGGTGAGTTTCCGTGCTTCGTCCTTGTGTTGGATTTCAACTTGGTAAGCACCAATGTGCTGGGTGATTCCACCCGCTTCTCCAGCAGCAACCCTTGCTTGTCGAATCGCGTCGAGAAGGCTCGTCTTGCCATGGTCGACGTGGCCCATAACGGTGACCACGGGAGGACGACGAATGAGGTGTTTGAGATCCGTCTCCTCGATCATTTCGACGGTCTTCTTCGCCGCCTCCTCAACATCGTCCTGAAGCACAGGAACATCGAATTCCTTGGCCACCGCTTCGATGGTGGGCATATCCAGGGTTTGGGTAACCGTGGCGATAACCCCTTTGAAGAAGAGGGATTTGATGATTTCTGAACTCTCGATGCTGAGCATGTCCGCGAGTTCTTGCACCGTGAGGTTGTCCTCCGGTACCACGATCATCTCGGGGCGGACTTGCTTGGCCTCGCGCGCTGCCCGCAGTTCCATGGCGCGACGACGTTGCCGTTGGCGTGCGGTTTCCTTGCGGCGTTTGCGCACCGCGGCCACCGGCTTGGGAGCCTTTCGTTGTTGAGCCTTCGGTTTGGCTGGGCGCGCCAGGCTGGCCGACAGCACCATGGCCTGCTGTTCGCCAGCAAATCCGCCGGTTTGCGCAGCGAGAGCATCGTCGTTCTCGCCAATGATGTGGACTTTTTGTCTTTGTTTTTGAGGCGAGCGGCTGCGCAGTGCCTCGAGCTTGGCACTGTCGTCCCAATCGGGGCGCCCTGGGCGTCGTTGGCCACCGGGAGCACCGGGACGAAATCCTGGTCGCCGGGGTGCTGAGGGTGCTGTTGGCCGCGCCACTGGAGGAGTGGCTGTTCCGGCGGCTTCCGTAGGCCGATTGGGAGCGTCGGGACGACGGGGTGATGGAGCTGCCGGACGACTAATGGGCTTTTGGAGCTGCATGAGCTCGCCGGGCGCCACCGGTTTGCGCATGCCACCGGGCATGCCAGGTCGTGTGGGGGCCCCGGGTCGTGTTGGCGGTCCTGGGCGTCCAGTTCCGGCCGTGCTGTCGCGTCGGATTGGCTTGCCAACCAATTCGAGTGTGTTTCCAGCAGGGCGGCTGGGTGCGCCGGGTTTCCCGGTTCGTGTAGGGGCACCAGGACGTGCAGGCCCCCCTTGGCGTTGGGGCACGCCTGTGCCGGGACGCACGGGAGCTCCAACACCTCCTGTACGGCGAGGGACTGGTTTGCCGACGAGCTCAGGTCGTGGAGTCGGGCGTGCAGGGGTGCCGGTTTTGGTCGGTGCGCCCACGCGTGGTGGTGTCCCAGGACGTGGTGGTGTCCCAGGACGTGGTGGAGCCCCAGCACGTGAAACAATTTGTGGCTTTTGGCCCTGGGCCGCACCTGGTCGGCTTGGGGCTGCAGCAGGACGCGGTGTCGGTCGGGATGGTGCCTGCTTCGGCGCTGATGTTGAGGGGGCGCTCGGGGTGGCTGCTGCGTTGTTGGGCCGTGGGGTTGGCGCCGTGGGCTTAACGATCGTGGGCTTAACGATCGTGGGTTTTGCTGCCGCAGGCTTCGCAACCACCGCAGGCTTCGCAACCACTGCGGGTTTTGCTGGAGTGATTGGTTTCGCGACGAT
>ERZ802826.612-NODE-612-length-11213-cov-12.7819_pt1 | contig 11213 bp, 4 predicted proteins | sample MGYA00345651_ERZ802826 | MGnify/ENA primary metagenome ERZ802826 (study PRJEB30503, sample SAMEA104212371) | marine metagenome | biome: Westerlies Biome; feature: [SRF] surface water layer (ENVO:00010504) within the epipelagic zone...; material: water...
ATTGGAGGTTTAGACAAAGTGGTCTTGAAATCCTCGACTCTTTCTTCATCTTTAGAGTGTCCATTATTCGGGTCCATGATGTTTCAGGCGAGCGCTATTGTTAAGGTTGCCGTGGAACCAGAAAATGTGCAAGACATGCCGTTGCTTTTAGAAGGTTTGCGTTTGTTAAACCGAGCAGATGCGTTCGTCGAGATGGAAGTTATGGATTCTGGAGAGCACGTTTTGAGCGCAGCCGGTGAAGTGCACTTGGAACGGTGCATCAATGATTTGAGAGAAAGGTTTGCCAGAGTCCCTATTCGAGTGTCTAAACCTTTGGTAAACTTCAAAGAAGGCATTACGACCGCTGGTTTTGCGGACTATAAAATAGGTAGTAAAAAAGTGTTGCGAGCGTCGGTGGAGAGACTTCTTGTTGTTGGCGACAAAGAAAAAGAGGAAGAGAAAGTAGACGAAAGAGAAGCGACGACAGCCAAGGACGAGAAGAAAAAGAAAAAGAACAACAACGCTTTGAATATAGAACTTAGTAGTATTAGTAGTAGTATTAGTAGTAATAGTGGTGACACTTTCTTGGGCGACTTTGAAGAATCCATTCGGCTGGGATTCCAACTCGCATGCGAAAGAGGACCGATATGCGACGAGCCTCTCGATAACCTTAAAGTGACTGTTGAGTTCTTAGATGCGCCTATTGAGGATAACGACGAAGTAAATAATAACGACGATGATGAGCAGCTGAATTCTGGACAAGTGATTACGTTTTTGGCACCGTCGCTAATCCAGGCCCTAACTGGGCGCCGCCGCCGCCGGATGCCGATATGAGAGCGAAGGAGCTGGAGGTGCTTAACAGGCTCGAGGAGCGCAAGGGTCGCGGTAAGAACAGGGAGCCGCCAGCGCCGCCCCTAGTTCCGCCACCTAATCGACCTACGCCACCTACAGATGTCCCTACTAGTCAATCGGGTGCGCACGCCGACCCGGTGGCCAGTAATACCGGAAAAGGAGCTGGCATTAATGCCGACTATGACTCCACCAAGCGCGCCACAGGACTGCCTCTGGAGCACGTCAACCGTCGTAAGTATGCCGGGAATGACGCCGAAGAGGAGAACGACACTAACGTCGTTGCAGGAGCAAAGGGACACAAGAACTTCGACCCGCCGAACGTGATCGTCCATGTGGACGACCAAGAACGGTTGACCATGTTCTACCCCGGCGCTAACCCCGTCAGAGACAACACTAACAACAGCTCTGGAGCCAGGGGATCCGCCGACTACGAGCCGCCGCCGGAGCGCTACTACGTCAGGCCCGAGACGGACGCGCTACTCCTGCAGTACCACGAAGGCGATAACTCCTTCCGGGACGGATATGTCACGCCCGAGGAGCTCCCGGACGGTGACAACGCTAAGACCGCAAACGGGAACGACTACCCCGATAAGGCTAGCAACTACGACTCCGACCACGACTCGGAGGAGTTCGGACCCCATAACATTCCGAGGATCACCAACGAGAACTATCAGCGAGTAAGCGGGCTGGCCCACATGCTGGTCAGGATCCTGCGCCACCTCGCCGACAGCCTTAAGCTGTTCATGGACAAGTTCGGGTACGCATCAATCAAGGACGTGCTGAAGCTGCGCTGCGTCGTTAACGCAGGAGGCACTAAGCGCGATATCTGCTGCCTGAGCAACAAGATGTTCGCCGATAAGGACGGACCGATCTTCGAGATCTGCGCGAGCTGGACTAAGATTCGCGCCATCCAGGGGCACACCGTCGCTATCAGTCCCTACTACGCCTACATGCACATCAAGGACTGGATGTCCGTAGACATCGAGGAGTACGGTAAGCGCTGGGCCCATGTGTTCATGGGAGCGATCGAGGTCTACGAGATGTTCCGGGAGGACGACGGAATGCTTCCTAAAGCCGGGATGCTCCCTAACGACAACAACATGTACATTAAGTGCTACCCCATTGTCGGAATCGAGGAGCCCCCGCGCCTGAGGAGTAAGCCCGAGACAGCGCTGGTCTATGCGCTGATCGACCTTAAGCACTTCATCAACCGCCCTGAGGACTACACCGTCTTCAAGACTTACAACGATGTGATGCTAATCTCTGGCGTTAACGACCAGATGCGTCTGTTCCGGGGACAGGTCATCCGATTCCAGGATTGCTCCACTAACGCCATTATCCCTTTCAACGACCTGACAAAGCACGTCGATAATCTAATCGGTGATGGCACAAATCCTCCCCGATTCGCAGCCGAGGCACTCGACGAGGCGCTGGACGATCTCATCAAGAGGGATAAAGTGGAGGCAAGGGAGGCGTGCATTAACGCGCCGAAGCCCCAGACCGAGGAGCAGAAGCAGTGGCACCGCGACTACGTTAAGGCGATTCTCGAGAGCCGCTTCAAGCGTGAGCCGTGCCAGTTCATCGCCACTAAGAGGGGCTGCCTGAAGGGGCACCTCTGCACCTACCAGCACCCCGGCGATAACGACATCACCATCCAGGAAGAGATCACGACGATCACGGATCGCTACAACCGCAAGGAGATTGACAAGCGTCTCGCTAACCAGCGTTACAGGCCGGAGCCGACCAAGCGCGAGATCACTAAAGCCGACCGTGATGAAGAGGCCCGCCGCCGCTCTCGTTCCATCGAAGAGCGCGAACGTGTCCGCTACGACGAGCGCGAGCGTGTCCGCAACAACGAGCGTCAGCGTGTCCACTACGCCGACGACACTCGTGGCAGCAGTCGCCGCTATGACACTACTCGCCCCGCCAGCGGGAGCGGAGACCTTCGTAAGAAGAACGACCCACGTAACTACAACACCGGGCGCAGCAAGAAGGAGAATGCTAAGCGCAGCACGGAGAGCTACGAGACCTACACGGACTCAGAAGAGGATAAGCACGGCCGCTACCATCGCCGCCGCTGAGGAGTCCGCTAATGACGTGGGCGGGAGCCATACAGGGCCACAAGGCCACCGCGGATAAGAGGAGCTGGATGCAGCTGGTTATGACGACTAGCCTAACCTCGCCGACATAATGGGGGGTGTGAATGGAATGCTGCAATAAGCGCTGGTAATATACACTGGGCGATGCCCAGCACAGTGAAGCCAGCCAGCTCTGCCGCGGCATGGACTCTCAAGCACTCAGACACTCAACCGTGGAGTGCAAGTGCAACGGAAAATGGAGCAAGCCTAGTTAGCTTGCTGGCATACAAATCTGTCTGATTTATAGGTTATCAGCCGTACTGGTGGCTGATAGCTGTCCGCCATTGGCGCCATGGCGGGGCAGCTGCCACTACAAGACCAAAGTAAGCCCAATGGAGCTTACCCACCGCCGGCGCTAACTCCGCTAAGTATGGATGGCTCGACGGTGGCAACGTCGGACAATATGCAAGTCCTACGTAATCAATGTGAACTAGATGAGCTACGTGTTCAAGCAGCTCACAGCAGACTGGTACTAAGCCAGGCACAAGTCAATGCGTCGAACGACTCGGAACCATCGGTCGATAGGTCCCGTTCTATCCGTGGAGATCACCCTCCGGTAACTAACGGTGTAGACCTGTCCCGTGAACTGTCAGCAATAATGGCAGCCGAACTGGGAGACAATGACATCTCGGACCTCAATGCAGAAGTGCTAATGAACTACGATCAAGTTCTACAGCCTGATCATGATCTACAAGGGACGGAGTTCTACGCGATAGGCTCTAACCCACCAAGCGTGGAGGAGGCACTAACCCCTCCCGTACCCGTCGAGACAATCATGCTCCCGACCGTGTACTATGGCAATCAATCGCCTACCAATGATCAACAGGCTGGGCACGATCCTAACAGTAATGGGAATGTCCCTACGTCACCCGCTTCATCCACCACTGGAGATCAAGTGGATAAGAAAGGTATCGACAGTAAGATGCTACATGCACATGCGGACCTTCTACGAATGAAAGAGGCGGAACTGGCTAAGGCGACTAACCTGCTCAACAAAGAGGCCGTAAATCAGCAACGCTCCTACGCCGAACTCAAAGCTGCTGCTATGGAAATGGACCAGAAGAACGTCACCATGGACCAGCAATACGAGTACATGAAGAATCAGATGCGGAAGGAGTTGAATAACGAACGAGAGCAAATGATGATTGCCCTTCAGCGGGAACGTGAAGCTATTAACCAAGAGAAAGAGCTGGCTAACCAACAGATCCTCAATCAGCGCAAGTACGAAGCTGATAAGCTCGCCTCGGAGCGCGCCAAGATCACCCAGCGTCTTGAAGGGGAGGCTACCACGTTTGTACGTCATCATGAACATCGTCTTGAAGGCGAGGCCGCCTCGTTCATAAACCAACAAGCGCAGCACCTTAAGGGAGAAGCTAACGCCTTTGCTCAGCAACGCTCGCAAGAGCACCATTATGAGCGAACGGTAAGCGAAGCTCACCTGATGGAGCAAGAAGCGCGCACAGAATCTCGTGTTGCACAACTTGTGGCGCAGTACGAGAACCGCAACTCTGACTACCTCAACGTGATCAATCGCTATGAGCACTCTGAACAGGTGCTAAGGTCAGAGCTTAATGCAGAAGCCAACAGTGCGAATGTGAACTCGCAGAGTAACATGACCAAGGACCTCGAGCTAATGCAGCTAAGGAATGAGGTCTACGCTCTGAAGATGGCTATGAACGGCGCGATTCCTCAACGAAAAGTCGCAGCTACCGCCACCCTCACTATGACACAGGGCGTCAAGTCGAAAGTCAAGGACGAAGACGACAAGGACCCTAAGGGCTCTGGAGGAGGTGGAGGCGGCGGCGATAATGATCCCCCTAATGATGACGGCGGAGATCACAGCGCAAAAGGGGACCGTAAACCGCCGAATAAGAGCCACAAGGACGGAGGAGACGACGGAGGCTATGATCCCGACGACGATGGCGGAGATGATGATAACTACTCCCAAAGATCTGGTAATTCCATGAGGGACATCATCAACCAGCTACTAACTTCACAAGAAGTCATCGCTCGTACCAAGGAAGCTACATCCATCACGCTCCTGCCGCTCCCACAAGTTCCTAACTTTCGGACGTGGAAGATCTCGGTGCGCTCGGCCGTCGTTCAGGCGTCCGCCAGCGTTAACGAGGCATGGCACTGGATCCGCGAGGTCGAAGACCCTAACGCGACCTTCGCTTACCTTCACTATCCTGGGAACCAATTCATCAGCCTGGACACTAAGCTCGACTGTGCGGTTCAACGTATCATCAAGGGCGACCTGTTGCGGGAGATTACCCAGCGATCAGAAGAGCTAACCATGAACAACGTCAGAATGACGGGGCGTCAAGCACTATGGATGGTCTATCAATCCTACAAGACCGATGAAGAGAACGGTGCCGCCTACGACATGGAGGACCTTATCGCTGTCACTCTACGTGGCAATAACCTGTCGCAGTTCTTATACGAATGGGACACGGTGTTAATGGGACTCAATGTTCCTTGCGACGAGTCCACCAAGAAAGCGCTCTTCAAGATGAAGGTGAACAACGTGCCTAAGATCCGAACGGAACTGGAGCACTACAGTCGACAGAAACCGGACAGTCCAGACAAGACCTACCTCTTCCTGTACAATGCCATCAAGGCCGTAATCGAAAGGGAACGGCGCGCGGCCAATAGAACCGCTCAGCTGAGTGCCCACTACAACGGCAACCCCACCAAGAACGGCGAGACGACAATGCCAGCCGTCGATCCTAAAGGTAAGGGCAAAGGCAAGACCAAAGGGAAAGTGAAAGGCAAAAAGGGCGACGGTAAAGGCAAAGGTAACGCTGGCCCCATCGACAAGGCAAAGACCCAATGCACCTACTTCGCCAGTAAGGGAACGTGCAGGTTTGGAGATAATTGCATATACGCTCATGGGAACCGACCAGGTAAACCGCCGAAGACGACAGCTCCTGTCGTTCCTAAGGATACCGCGAAGACTGACCCGAAGCAAGAGGCTAAGGCAACCGACACGACCAATGCGGGAAAGCACTTCACCAAAGAGTGCCCCTACTTCGCTAAGGGAAACTGCACCTTCGGCGATAAGTGTACCTTCCTGCACACTAAGAAGGCTGTCATCGCCCATGTCGACTTCCGGCAGTTCACCGGAGCATACCGTCCGAACAATACCGACATGCCGGGTGCTAACATGGAAGCACTCCGAGACGATCAAGGCTTCATAACAGTGACAAGCACTAGGAGACGTGGGGTCACCCGTGTTCGCACATCAACTACAGCGCCCGACTACAACGTGGGAGTGTGCTGCCCTACAGTCGCTATGCCCGTGGCCACTCGGTGGTACATAGACACGGCGTCAGCTAACGACATCATTGGGCACCATAACCTCACCGCGTACGACAAGGTGCTAGCGGCGGATAAGATCCTACCACTCTCCACTGCTAATGGCCCAACAAAAGCCGATAAGCAAGTCAACATAACGTCAGAGGTACTCGACAAAGACATCATCCCGTACGTCCTCAACAACAGCCCATCGGTGCTAAGTGTGCCCAAGCGTGTAATGGAGGACAACTACGACTTCATCTGGTTAAGGGGACAGTCACCGTTCCTGGTGAAACCGGACGGACATAGTAACGTCAACGTCAGCGGTGATGTCATATCGCTCAGTACGGAGAATGGGATCCCGTACGTGGACGAGCCAGCTGTTCCTACCCTGGTCACTAAAGGAACCTGTACAATGCCCTTGTCAATGGGTGGAAGTAGCGGATCCGGGGGCGCTAACCCGGCCACTCCTCCTCAAGAAGTACAGACCCCTCCTGACCCGGAAGGTACACCAGTCACAGAAACCGACGCTAATGGAGAGGTTCAGCATGAGGGGACCACGGCTAACGCTGCGGAGCACCTCCTCACTCACCATCCTAAGCTCGACTCCTGCGAAACGTGCCGACGCACCAAGGTTAACAAGAAGCAGAGGCGCAAGAAGGAGAACCGTAAGGCTCGCGAGGAGAATGGTAAGCTTCCACCACCCGCTAAGTTCGGCGAGGCAGTGACTATGGATCATCTGGTCTCACGAAGCGACATGAGCAAGGGTGTGGGGGGCGAGACTAACGGACTCCTCGTTCGAGATCTCTACAGTGACTATGTGGACGTCATTCCGACGACAACAAGGACCGAAGGCTCCGTCACTAAGAGTGTCATGGAGTTCCAAGGCCCAGACCCTAATCAGTGCATTGTTAAGTGTCAAACGGATGGCGCGCCTGAGCTCACTAACGCTCTGGCCAACCTTCGCATCTACAACGACATTAGCACGCCCTACGAATCACAGACGAACTCGTACGCCGAACGTCCTATTGGAACCGTCCTGGGGGGCACCCGCTCCATTCTGGAACATGCTGGACTGGAGGAGCAATGGTGGCCACACGCAGTACGCCATTGGTGTCTCATGCGTAATACCGCCTACTCTAACGGGGACACTCCATGGAACAAACGCCACGGTAAAGGCCACTTCAGTGGGCAAAGGATCCCATTCGGATCGCTCATCGACTTCCTGCCGCCTAAGCCTATGCGAGAAGCATTGCCTAAGTTCGCTAAGCGGACTATGCCGGGGATCCTACTCGGGTACCACCTGCTATCTGGCGCTCGCTGGCGCGGGGACTACATCGTCGCCCCACTCGAAGACTTCAAGGACTCCAGTACATCTACGTCAATCAGAACTTTCCGCATCTCCACCATCATCGTCCCTAAGGGTGCTCCTACCTTCCCTCTCAAGAAGGCCAAGGATGCGCGGGAACGCACCATAACTGCACCTCCTACCGGGAATGATGCTGCTACTACGGAAATGGGGGGGGAACCAGACGCTGATGTCACTGATAATCCTGCCAACACCGACGACCAGACTCAAATAAACATCGCAGATGATGACCCTGATTGGGAACTCGTGGCCGGAAGACTACTACGTCGATACAAGAACACCGGACGACCTCGAGGAGTATGGCCTGAAGTATGGCAACAACTATCCTACAAAAAGCGCAAGGAGATCGCTAATGCGGCACGGCAACAAGCCACACAACAAACGTCTAATGATCCTGACGCTAATGCGCCAGCCAGTGTGAACATGGCTACCCTTCCTATACCGGAATCGAACATAATCAAGTGCGACCTCCCTAAGTGCCACACCAAGAGAAGCATCGTGGAGTTCTGCACAAATGAGGATTCAAGGATGGGAGAGGAACAGTACGGATCGGACGGCTGCAAGATCACGCGACTAACCATCAAGGACGACGTCACTACGCCGGAAGGGAGAGACAAGGCTATGAAGGCCGTGGGGGGCAAGAATACCCTCTTGTGGGTCTCCATCCCATGCACAGGCGGCTCGCCCTGGCAGAACCTTAACAGGAAAAAGCCCGGAGGAGAAGAACGTGTTCAAAAGCACTATGACGAGTTCTACAAGATATGGGAAACTCTAAGGTGCACGGCAGCGGAATGCGACAGGCACGGAGGCAAAATCTGCATCGAATGGCCCACTAATTGCGCCTATTGGAAGCTCCCACGAGTCAAGGAGTTCATCGAGATGTACCACCTCCAAACCGTCAACATCCATGGCTGCGCACTGGGTCTCGCTAATGAGCAAGGAGTGCCCATCAAGAAGCCCTGGACAATCGCCACTAATGATGGCTACATCCACGACGTCTTCACGAATAAGAAATGCCCGGGACCGATTTCGCACCCAGTGCACCAGAAGACCGAGGGCAAGTACACTAAGCCTACCGAGGGTTACACCGATGAAATGGTAAGCTTGGTCCATAAGGCGTGGAAGAACAGCGTGTTCGCGCAGAAGTACGGAATACAGAGACGTAGTGAGAAAGGTACCGCCATTCCCAAGCTACTCCGGGCGGCGCGCGTCCAGGCGATCGCTCTCAATAACGCCTGTGTTCCGGCCATGCCTGTAACCTATGGAACTACATCACCCCACAGACCTAAGCTCGACAACCACGACTCGACCAACATTGCAATGGTGGCAAGATTGCTCACCCGTAAGGAGATCAATGATGATCCCGATGCGCAGCAAGCAATTAAGGACGAGGGTAAGCGGCTCGAGAAGCAAGGGACCTGGGATATAAACACCGTCCGCGAGTATGACAATCTGGTAAAGGACACAAAAGCCAAAGGCGAGAAGGTTCACGTCGCCAGGATCTTCCCAATATGCTCAGAAAAGGGCAGTGAGCTCAAGAAAGGGCACCCGGAGAGGAAGCTAAAAGGGCGATGCGTTCTGGAAGGATCGGATGTCAGGGACGAGAACAAGGACAGCGCGATATTCAACGAGCTATCCTCCTCACCAGCAGGGCTTGAGGTCTCTAAGGCGGTCGACTGCTACGGTTCCATTAAGGGACATAGTATTGAACAATGCGACGCCGAGCAGGCCTACGTGCAGGCTAAGCTGGGGGGTACCCCTACATGGGTAAGACTTCCTAAGGAACTACGACCAGAGTCATGGGCAAAATATAAAGACCCTGTCTGCCTGCTAAAACTGGCATTATATGGGCACCCTGACGCTGGAGGCTACTGGGAAGCTCATTGTAACAAGCACCTGGAATCAGTAGGCTTCCAACCCATTAAGGAGTGGAGGAGTTCCTACTGGCATCCGCAGCTAAAGCTGCTACTGATGGTCTACGTCGACGACTTCAAGATGTCAGGACCTACCGGTAATCTGGCCAAGGGCTGGGAGCTAATCCGTAAGGGTATAAAAACGGATACTCCTAAGGCCGTCGATAAGTGCCTGGGATGCAATCACGACGTCATCTCCACGGAGGTTAATGGCGCAACAGTCCAAGGTGTGCAGTACAACATGAAGGACTTTATGGTTCAATGCGTCGACTCCTACCTCGCGCTCACCAACAAGAGCAGGAAGGACCTCAAACCCGTCAGTACTCCGTTTTTGGATGAGGCCAACGTCACCGACTCCCCCGATAATGAGCAAGCCGGGACGCTGCAGCCGATCGCCAGTAAGGTGTTGATGAAAATCCTATACGGGGCCCGGGCCGCGAGATTCGACCTATTAAGAGCGGTGTCAGCGCTAGCCACAAAGGTCACTAAGTGGACCCGTCTCTGTGATCGACAGCTACACAGGTTAGTGTGCTACATTAATAGCTCACTTGACCATATGCTTGTCGGATATGTTGGTGACTCTCCTGATAAACTTGAGATCAATCTGTATGCAGATGCTGACTTCGCGGGGTGCCAAGACACTTCCAAGTCCACTACAGGAGTGTTCATCGCGATTACTGGACCAAACACCTTCTTCCCACTAAATGGTGTGAGCAAGAAGCAATCGTGTGTGTCCCATAGTACTCCAGAGGCTGAAATCGTGGCAGCAGATGTGGCAGTAAGGACGGAAGGCCTACCAGCTTTAGACCTGTGGGAAACCATCCTTGGGAGAACTGTTAACATCAACTTCATGGAGGACAATCAAGCGACCATCCAGATAATCAAGACCGGTAAGAGCCCTACACTGAGGCATCTGGGTCGGACTCACAGAGTCAACATAAGCTGGCTGTCGGAGACGTTCTCTAACGTCAAGAACCTGGTGATGCAATACTGCACTTCAGATAAGCAGTGTGCCGACGTCTTCACCAAAGCCTTCACGAATCAATTAAAATGGAAACATGCCACTTCCATGATCAGTGTCGTTAAGGACACGAAAGAATTGTCGGGGCGCTTTCTTTGAATTCTAAGCCCAAAGGGCTGTCCGCGTGGATGTTGTTCATTCCATTAATCGCGAGACAGTCCCCGGCTCGAGTAAGCCGCCAATTCGCCGGCCACCGCATCATTACGACCCCGGTCGTGATGGCCTCCAGCGAGGATGCTGCCGGTACGTCCGGTACGCTACAGCTAAAGACGCTGGTGGAGATGATGGTCATGCGCTGTAAGCCGTCGCTAAAGGTCGAGGTCGACATGCTGTTCGAGAACAAGTACGTAACGCACGGCCAGACTCGCAGGATCTATGACCACTTTGCGAACGTGTGCCAGAGCGATAACATCTTCAACCAGTTCTCCAACCCCGATGGTCTCTCTAACAGGGCCACCGACGGTACCCTCAACCGGCCCGGGACGACCAAGCTCTGGATGGAGCATGGCACCGTCGCTAATCCAGGCCCTAACTGGGCGCCGCCGCCGCCGGATAACGATATGAGAGCCAAGGAGCTGGAGGTGCTCGACAGGATTGAGGCGCGCAAGGGTCGCGGTAAGAACATGGGGCCGCCGGCGCCGCCC
>ERZ802826.613-NODE-613-length-11204-cov-13.0869_pt1 | contig 11204 bp, 10 predicted proteins | sample MGYA00345651_ERZ802826 | MGnify/ENA primary metagenome ERZ802826 (study PRJEB30503, sample SAMEA104212371) | marine metagenome | biome: Westerlies Biome; feature: [SRF] surface water layer (ENVO:00010504) within the epipelagic zone...; material: water...
CCTCTGCATTTGAAACAATCGTTAAGAAAAGAATTAATTCAGCATGAACTTCTTTAAGAGTGTTACAAGGTTAACAGAATACGTAACTATACAATTTTTTTATATAATGTTTATAACAGTGATTATAAATATTCTTCTTAGGTATTTATTCAATATAAATTATATATTTCTTCAAGAATTAGTTATGTATATGCATGCATTTATATTTCTGTTTGGAATATCTATATGCCTCAAGGAGGATACTCATGTTCGTATAGATATATTTTCAAGCAAGCTTGGTGTAGGTTATCGTAAATTAATTGATCAGATAGGTTTAATCATTTTAATAATACCTTTTTGTGTATTTGTTATATATGAGAGCACGTCAATGATAACAAGATCATGGACTATGCTGGAGGGTTCGAGCGAACCAGGTGGCTTACCTATTGTTTTCATTTTAAAATCATCAATCTATCTATTTTCTTTTTTGTTATTTATACAAGCAATCAATAAAGTCTTTGATAAGAGATAAAAATGGATGTAGTAATAATTTTTTTAATTGTTACATTCTTATTCCTTTTAAGCGGTTTTCCAGTAGCATTTATTTTATCTGGTATATCCTTATTATTTGGATTCATAGGTATATTATTTGGTTTCTTTGATTATTCATATCTAATGGCATTTCCTGCGAGATTATTTGGCGTGATGGGAAACCAAAACCTGCTCGCTGTCCCACTATTTATTTTCATGGGCTTGATTTTAGAAAAAACAAAAATTGCTGAAAGCTTAATTCAAGACATGAATATCTTATTTAATAATTCAAATAGTGGATTAGCGATTTCAGTAGTTGTTGTAGGAGCTCTTATGGCAGCTAGTACAGGAATTGTAGGTGCAAGTGTAGTTACACTTGGTTTACTTACTTATCCGGTGCTCACAAAAAATGGTTACTCGCCAAGTGTTGCTTCAGGAACAATTTGTGCATCAGGTACTTTAGGGCAGATTATTCCGCCATCTCTAGTATTGATTCTACTTGCAGATGTATTGTCATCCTCATATCAACAAGCTCAATTAAATATGGGTATATTTAATCCAGAGAGCATAACTATTGCAGATTTATTTTTAGGAGCAATTTTACCAGGTTTAATGCTACCTATTTTTTATATCATTTATTTAAAATCATTAAAAATTAAAACTGTAAATAAAGAATTATCGAATAAAAAATCAAACATATTGTCAGTCATATATCCATTAAGTTTAATGTTTATAGTGCTTGGATCAATAATATTTGGAATTGCTACTCCATCAGAAGCTGCTGGTATTGGAGCACTTGGCGCAATAATCTTAGCTTATTCTCAAAATAATTTATCAAAATTAATTTTAGATAAGTGTGTGTTCGAATCAATTAAATTAACAAGTATGGTGTTTATGATTTTAATAGGAGCTATATTGTTTTCTCTAGTATTTAGAGGCCTAGAAGGCGAAGAATTCATTCACAAGTTTTTAGTAGAAATGCCTGATAATAAATTCATGACACTATTTATTGTTCTATTAATAATGTTTTTTTTAGGATTCATTCTAGATTTTATAGAAATAACTTTTATTGTAATTCCCTTAATAGGACCTGCTCTTTTCACTCTTGGTTTTGATCCTTTATGGATTGGTATATTGATAGCCCTTGTCCTTCAAACATCATTTATTACACCTCCTTTTGGTTTTTCACTATTTTACCTAAGAGGTGTTCTACCAAGGAATGTAAAAACTACAGAAATATATAAAGGTATTATTCCATTTTTATTAATACAGATATTTCTAGTAATAGTGGTATTTATTTTTCCTGGTCTGGCTACAGCTTTACCAGAAATACTACTCAAATGAACTTAGATAACCATCTTCAGATATAAGGGTCCATGGTCTTACTCGTTTCAGGAAGTTTGTATATGAATCATAAACTTCCTTAGAAAGTTGATTTTTTTGACTCAACTCTAATAAAACCTCATTACTAATTTTATTTAATTTAGTGAGGACTTCTTTAGGAAATTTTTTTATTTTTATTTGCTCTTGTTTGAAGTATTCAAGAGCTTGATAATTTTTAGACATATAATCTGAAATCATGTCGATATTAGCAGCTTTACATGCAATATCTATGATTGATTTGTGTTCATCTGAAAGTTTATTATAAGCTTGTCGATTGATAATGCACTCAAGGGTAGGGCCAGGTTCATGCCAACCAGGATAATAGTAATACTCTGCCGCTTTATGTAAACCAAATGCTCTATCATTATAGGGACCAACCCATTCTGTAGCATCAATTACGCCTGTTTGAAGGGATGTGAATATTTCAGAACCCGCAAGTGTAAATGGAGTCCCACCCGCTCTTGCAAGTACTTCACCTCCTAGACCAGGAATACGCATTTTTAAACCATTGAGGTCTTTTGTAGAATTAATTTCTTTATTAAACCAACCTCCCATTTGGACACCTGTATTTCCTGCAGGCCTTGGTATTAAGTCAAAATCTTCGTAAACTTTTTCCCATAATTTTAGTCCATCCCCATAATACAACCATGAATTCATCTCTTGTGCGGTCATTCCAAATGGTACAGATGAAAAAAACTGTGCTGCTTCAGTTTTTCCTTTCCAATAATAGGCTCCTGAATGTCCCATTTCCGCTCCACCTGATGAGACAAAGTCAAATACACCTAAAGGTGGGACTAGCTCTCCGGCTCCAAATACTTTTACCGTCAAGCTACCGCCGGATAATTTGTTAATATATTTTGCAAGTGTTTCTGCTCCTGCACCAAGTCCAGGGAAATTTTTAGGCCATGAAGTAACCATCTTCCATTTTATTTTTTCACTTGCATTAGATTTTATTGAATGTAATCCGGTTACAACTGCACCTGCTGTGGTCAAACCCAAAGATTTAATGAATTTCCTTCTATTATTTTTCATATCATAAAAATTCTAAATGAGCATATGTCAGTACTAACCATTTAGAACCATAATCCTCAAAATTAATATACAATTTTAAATTATCATCTTCACCCTCATAGCTTAGCACAACACCATTACCAAACTTTTGGTGTTTTACTCTTTGTCCAACTTTTAAACCAGAGCTATTATTTGTTTGACTTTTAAATGATGATATTTTTTTATTCTTTTTATGCTGATAACTATCTGATTTAACGCTATCTAGTAGTTCAGAAGGAATTTCACTAATAAATCTTGATGGCATTAGATAGTTGTATGAACCATGAAGGTATCTTGCATTTGCATACGTAATGTACAACAATTTCATAGCTCTTGTAATAGCTACATAACAAAGTCTTCTCTCTTCTTCTAGGAAGTCATTGCCGCTCTTTCTATTTTCATTTGGGAAAATTCCTTCTTCAAGACCTGTCAAGAATACTACAGGGAACTCTAAACCTTTTGCAGAATGTATAGTCATTAATTGAACAGGATCCTCATCGAGTTTTGACTGATAGTCACCAGCTTCTAGTGCTGCGTTATCAAGGAACTCATCTACAATATTTTCACTATCAATATTATTTCTAATAAAGTTTTCTGCTGTAACAAAAAGTTCTTCAATATTTTCTTGTTTAGATATTGATTCTTCACCTTTTTGCTCAGAAAAATATGTTTTCAATTTTGAATCTTTATAAATCCTTATTAGAATCTCATCTAACGATAAGTCGTTAATATCTGAGGCAATATCTTCAATTATTCTAATATAATTTAAAAGTGATGTTTTCACCCTTGTTGTTATATCTTTAGTCTCTTTGTCTTGAAAAAGTTTTATTGTTTTCCAAAGTGATAAATTACTTTCTTTTGCAAGACCTCTTATAATATCAATAGTTTTTTGACCAATACCTCTTGGTGGATTATTTATAGTTCTTTCAAAAGCTGCATCATCATCTGGATTAACTACAATTCTAAGATAAGCAATCATATCTTTTATTTCTGCTCTTTCGAAAAAGCGAAAGCCTCCATAAATAATATATGGTATTCCACGTCCATTAAGTTCTTCTTCAAGTCTTCTTGATAAGAAGTTATTTCTGTAGAGAATTGCGATTTCTGATTTTTTATATCCATCACGTACAAGCATTTTAATTTTATCAACAATAAACGATGATTCTTCATCATTATTATAAGCTTCAAATATTTTAACTTGTTCTCCTCTGCTTGTATTTGTCCATAGTTCTTTACCAAGTCGATTTTTATTATGTGTAATTAAGCTATTGGCTACCTTAAGTATCTTATCTGTCGAGCGATAGTTTTGTTCCAATTTAAATATTTCTACATCAATAAACTGATCAGTAAAGTTTTTTATATTTTTACTTAATGCTCCCCTCCATCCATAAATTGATTGATCATCATCGCCCACGGCATACATAGAACCTGTATTATTATTTAATAGTTTTAAAAGCTTAAACTGTAATAGATTTGTATCTTGGAACTCATCAACCATTATGTGTTTAAATCTTTTGACATAATAGGAGAGAATATTTTCATGATTCAATAAAAGTTCATATGTTTTAAGGATAAGATCTGCAAAATCAACAGAAAATGTTTGCTTTAAGATCGACTCATATTCTTTGTATACGAGTATATAAACTTCATCGTCCTTCTCACTAGTTTGATTACTTCTAATCCCATTATCTTTTTTCCTATTGATAAATGACTGTATGCTTTTTGCATCATATAGTTTTTCATCTAGATTATTTGTTTTGATTATTCTTTTTACAAGCCTAAGTTGATCCTGGGAATCTAATATCGTGAATCTTTCTGATAGCTCTGCTTCTTTCCAATGTATTTTTAGAATTCTTCTACAAATTCCGTGAAATGTTCCAAACCACAATCCTTGAGATGAAATTCTAAGAAGGGACTCTATTCTCTCTTTCATTTCTCTAGAGGCTTTATTGGTAAACGTTAATGCCAATATATCTGATGGTCTTACATTAAAATCTTTAATAAGTTTTGCAACTCTATAAGTGAGAACCCTTGTTTTACCGCTACCGGCTCCTGCGAGGACAAGTTTATTCCCCTCATCGCAATTAACTGCGGTAAGTTGCTGCTTATTTAAGGAATCGTTAAAATCTATACCATTCATTTAGGTTTGGTAAAATACATTAGAGATACTAACAATATAAGAACTTCATTTTTATAGATATCAAGTGCACCAAGAGGAGCAACGAAGATCCCAACAAGAAGAATAATAGAGAAATAATAATGGTTCCTAATTTTATTTGCTTGAAGTTTTTGTTCAATAATTTTCAATTGATCAAAATTCTTGGTTAGATCTGAAGAATTTCCGCTATAGTGATTTGAAATTCTTCTAAAAAAAGAGGGGATCTCAGGAAGAATTTCCATATAGCTATCTAGATTATTAAATACTTTTTTTGCGATGACCTTCGGTCCTTTTTGCTCTTTCATCCATTTCTCAAGTATCGGTCTTGATGTTTTCCATAAATCTAATTCAGGATTAAATTCTCTTCCTAATCCTTCTGTATAGAGAAGGGTCTTTTGCATAAGAATTAATTGTGGTTGCACCTCTAGCTTAAATCTTCTTGCTGTGTCAAAAAGATTGATAATAATATCACTAAGCGACACATCCTTAATCGGCTTATCAAGCATGCATTCACAGTTTTCTCTAATTGCACTTTCTAATGAAGGCATGTTTGTATCTTTCGGAACCCATTCGCACTCTACATGAAGTTTTGCAACCCTTGCATAATCTCGATTAAAGAATGCTATAAAGTTCTCTGCTAGATATTTTTTATCAAATTCACTTAAAGAGCCCATAATACCAAAATCTACAAGAACAAATCTAAACGTATCATTATGCTTTTGTATAAAAATATTTCCTGGATGCATATCAGCATGGAAGAAGTTATGCTCAAAAACTTGAACGAAAAATAATTCAACTGATTTCTCTGCTATTTCTTTAAATGATACTCCCTCTTTGGCTAATCTATCTTTGTTATTAATAGGTATACCATAAATACGCTCCATAACCATTACTCTACTGGTTAAATATGTACAATGAACAGTCGGTATGTAGATGAAGCTAGCCCCTGAAAAATTTTTTTTAATTTGTTTTGCGCTGGCTGCCTCTTTAATAAGATTTAACTCATCATAAATTACCATCTCATAGTCATTTACAATATCGATTAGGTGCATTCTTTTAAAGTCACTAGATAGTCCATCTAAATAAGATGCTATCTTTTTCATGAGAGAAATATCTTGAATTATCTTCTCTTTGATATCAGGTCTTACAACTTTAACAATTACTTCTTCACCAGTTTTTAGTTTTGCTGGATGTACTTGGGCGATGGATGCTGATGCCATTGGCTTAGTCTCAAAAAAAGAAAAAATATCTTCCGTGCTCTTGCCTAATTCTTTTTCAATTATTTTTTTTGCAGTATTACCATCAAATGGAGTAACATTATCCTGAAGCTTTACAAGCTCATTTGCTATCTCGTCGCTAAGTAAGTCTTTTCGAGTTGATATCGTTTGTCCAAGCTTTACAAATATAGGCCCTAAATCTTCACAAATTAACCGAATGTTTTGAGCTAAATTTACCGATTTATTAAAAGTTAAAAGATTCCAAGGCAATAATAAAAATAGATATTTTTTAAACCCTATAATATTTGATCGCATTAATGATTTATCGATATCATATTTAAAAAATAAATAGATGATTTTAAGCGCTCTTATTATGTTGGTCATTTTATTTTACTTATTAGCTTTTCAGTTCTACTTTTAATTTCATCCACGTCATCAATATATTTATTTATATCGTCTTTTGTTGGTACTAAGCTGATATCATATTTTAGAAAATCAGATAAAGCACTTTTATTTTTCTCTGATGATTTATCCATTTTTTCTTTTATTGGATCTAGAACAGAAAAAAGTGAAGACGATGCTTTTTGTCCTATAACTTCCATAATAATTCCTCTAAGTAAATCTGTCTCTTTGAAAAGGCTGTTTAATGAATTTGCTGTCTCTACATCACCACTAATATTAATTTTTGAAGAATAGAGTTCATTACCACCAACTGCACTATAAAAGATAAAGGAGGATAACGTTCCTGATATTTCTACATCTTGTTGATTCTCATCAATAGAAAGAGTCATGTTTTCATCTTTAAATTTTATATATAGTTCAAGAGTGATATCAACTATGGATATTTTTACAACTTTATCATGCAGTTTATCTTTGAAATAATTACTGTATATATTTTTTAATGAATCAGTCTGAAGAATAGTATTAATTTTCTCTATAATTTTATCATTCATATTTTTTTTCCTATATGTATAGAGGCGACATCTTCTGGTAAATTAACCATTTCAACCTTAGAGAAGCCAGTCTCAATGAGCATATCTTTAATTTCATCCGGTGAATAATAAGTTTGAATTGACTCACCAAGATACCTATAGCTTGATTCATCCTTTGCAATGAGTTTACCTATGTTAGGAATAATGTTTAATGTATAAAATTTAAATAGTTTTGAATAAAGCTGATTTCTAGGTTTCTTAAAATCCATAATAAGAAATAAACCGCCTGGCTCTAAAAGTTGAATTATATTTTGAAGGGCAATTTTGTGATTAGTAAAATTTCTGAATCCGAAAGTTACTGTTATCAAATCAAATTTTTTATCTTCAGGTTTGTACTCTTCTATACCTTTGATTTGGTAATCAACATTTGTAATACCTTTATTTATGAACTTCTCTTTGCAAATTTCAATCATTTCTCTATTAGGGTCAAGACAGGTAAGCTCTATTGAAGGATTTTTTTTAATTAACTCTAATGCAATATCTCCTGTCCCGCATGCTATATCTAAAACTTTTTTTTGAGATTTAATATTGCAAAGTCTTATAAACTGCTTTTTCCACAGTCGGTGTAATCCAAAAGACATAATGTCATTCATTACATCATAATTATTTGAGACTGAAGTAAACACATTATTAACTTCCTTAGGTTTATCTAACTCATCAATATCTTTGTAACCAAACTTTATTTTAGTCATAACTAGCTTTTCTTTCTCTCTGCCTTAAATACATTTTTAATTTTTTTTAGTTTATCTAGTAGTTTTTTTAACTGGTTCGTATTCTTTACAGATATAACAAATACCATGGTATTGTGACCAGTAATACGACTATCAACATAATTGACACTTTCAATGTTATGGTTACTTTGAGCAACCACAGCTGATATTTCGGCTAGAACACCTCTTTGATTTTCTACCTCTATCATAATAGAAGTACTGAAATTATTATCAACACTTTCGCTCCATTGTAAGTCAATAGTTTCATCATTTGGCTTAGTATGTCTGATACTTTTACAATTACTCCTGTGAACAACAATTCCTTTACCTTGGCTTGGATAGCCTACAATCATATCACCTGGGATTGGATAGCAACATTTTGCATATGACATTACAAGACCTTCTGATCCCTCTATATCATATGAAATATTACTCTCTGTTTTCTTAAATGAGGGCGCCATCCTCAAGGCAATAAGTTTCGGTATTTTGTTGCCAAGACCTATCTCTTTGTATAATTCATTAATTGTTTTATATTTATGCTCAGACAAAATAAACTCCAATGTCTTTTTTGGAACATCATCTATAGAAACTTGTAGTTCATCTAAACATGCTTTAAGAAGCTTCTCTCCCAGACTTATAGCATCAGTTTCATGTATACTTCTTAGATAATTCCTTATGGATGTTCTCGCTTTAACAGATATGACAAAATTCAGCCATGCTGGATCAGGATTAGAAAAATCAGCTTTCTTTATAATAATTCTTTGTCCATTTTTTAATACTGTATTAGGCGGCTTATGTTCACCATCGACTAAACCAGAGGAGTATTTATTACCTAAGTCTGTATGAATAGAATATGCATAATCTATTAAGGTAGATTTCTTTGGAAGCTCAATAATTTGGCCTTTTGAAGAGAAAACATAAACTTTTCCTGGATTAAGATCCTCTTTAATGCTTCCTAAAAGTTCCGTAGGGTTGCCTGACTTTTTCTGAATATCAAGAAGGTTGTTGAGCCATTGCTGCTCCCTTGATAGCTTACTTATGGAAGATTTTGTTTTATAAAACCAGTGAGCTGCTATTCCGGATTGTGCAAGCTTATCCATATCATAAGTTCTAATCTGGAATTCCATAGGTAAATTATGTGGCCCGAGAACAGCAGTATGAAGAGACTGATAGCCATTAGATTTTGGAATTGCTATATAATCTTTAAATCTTCCAGGAATAGGCTTATATAAATTATGTATACAACCTAATGCGCGATAGCAAAGGTCGACAGAATCAGTTACTATTCTCACGCCGAAAATATCATGTATCTGTGAGAATTTTAATTCTTTCGATCTCATTTTTTTATATATCCCATATGCATGTTTTTCTCTAGCTTTTGATTGCCCTTTAATAGATTCTGAATTAAGTTTTTTTGTAACTTCAGTTTGAATTTTATTCATTAAGAGTTTTCTATTTCCTCTAGCCTTATCAATATTAGAGCTTAGTATGGAGTGGCGTAATGGGTAGTATGTTTGAAACGATAAGTTTTCTAACTCAGTTGATAAATTATGTATTCCAAGTCTTAATGCAAGAGGGGCATAAATTTCCAATGTTTCTCGGGCTATTCTTTTTGCTTTAGCTTTTTTCAAAACATTTATTGTTTTTAAATTATGTCTTCTATCTGCAAGCTTTATTAATAAAACCCTAATGTCGTTACTCATTGCTAATATCATTTTTCTTAAATTAGCAGCATCAGCTTCTTCTTTAGAATTGAAATTAATTTTATCTAATTTACTTACGCCATCAACAAGCTCAGTTACTTTTTTTCCAAAGTTTTTTTCCAAATCTTCAAGACTAATATCTGTATCCTCTACAACATCATGTAATATTGCTGCCATTATAGTCTCATGGTCAAGTTCATATTCTGCAAGATAAGATGCTGCATCTAGAGGATGAGTGATATAATTTTCACCAGATTGCCTTTTTTGACCATGATGAGCATCTTTTGCTAAATCGAATGCCTTTTCTATTTTTTTTATTTGATATGAGTTGAGATATTTTTGAAGTTTCTTCTTGAAACTAATGAATGAAATATCTTCAATATTCTTTTTTTTACCAGGAACAGCCATATACCTAGAATAAGATTTTTAAAGAGGTTTGTCTTCTGTATTTTCGGGTGATTGTGAAGATGTTTCTTCTGGGACTGCCTCGGAATTGTCATGTGAATCAGCACCAGTATCACTATCATCTTGAGTTATTTGTTGAGACTCTGCAGTTATATCGGCGATAGCTTCCTCTTCAGCAATAGCATCAGAGAGTTGATCCTCAATTTGTTGCTTCCTTCTAGTGTCAAAATAAGACATGTCTATGAGACCCTCAGCAATTTCTTTTAATGCTATAACGCTAGGTTTACCATCATAGTCAAGTTTAGGTTCTGAACCGTCTAGAATATCTTTTGCTCTTTGACTTGCTAGAGACACAATATCATATGCATTATCAATTCTTTTTAAACAATCTTCTATAGTCACTCTTGCCATGAGGTCTGAGTATATCAGAATATTAGTACCTATCAACATTCAAAATTGCATATTTAGCTTATGAATTTCATGATGTTTTATGATTTTATTCAGTAAAATAAGCGACTTTAGAGAAGATAGTGCCTTCTTGAATTCATCATTAATAATCGTGAAATCTGAAAATCTACTAAACTTAAGCTCATGAGATGCTTCTGATATTCTCCGACGAATAACTTCCTTTTCATCCTGACCTCTGTTAAGTAACCTTTTTTCAAGCTCATTTATATTTGGAGGTAATATGTATATAGATATAGCATTTGGCAATACACTTTTTATGGATAACATTCCTTTATAATCTATTTCAAGTATGGCATCTTTCCCCATGTCATTTATTTCCTTAATAGATTCATAGGTTGTCCCATAATAATTGTTATATACTGCTTGGTATTCTATAAAATGTCCTAGTTTGATTTTATTCAAAAAATCATCCTTGCTCACAAAATGATAATCTTTAGTATTTTTTTCCCCCTGTCTCATTTTACGTGTTGTAAAGGAGATAGTTTGTTCAACCGATGTGTTTGCATAGCATAATTCTTTTACTAAACTTGTTTTGCCGCAGCCAGATGGAGCGCTTATAATGAAAATATTCGACATATATCCTGTTAAATTAGAAATTCATAGTTTAT
>ERZ802826.614-NODE-614-length-11203-cov-29.5224_pt1 | contig 11203 bp, 10 predicted proteins | sample MGYA00345651_ERZ802826 | MGnify/ENA primary metagenome ERZ802826 (study PRJEB30503, sample SAMEA104212371) | marine metagenome | biome: Westerlies Biome; feature: [SRF] surface water layer (ENVO:00010504) within the epipelagic zone...; material: water...
TTCATCCAACGTCAGCGGACGGAGCTCGTGAATTCGAACCTGATCAGGACTGTCAGGGAGAGCAAGGCTGGGGGGAGTCCCAAGATCCCCGAGCTCAGCCGGCATCTCGGTAGCAGCAGCAGGGATGACCGATGAATCCGCTTGAGGACGCTCTCCCTTCAAATCGAGCGCGTTTGGAAGGGTGGTTTGATCCACCAACGCTGAGGTGGAGGATGTCGGTTCGTCCTGACTAAATCCAGGAGTTGGAGCTGCCGCCAGAACACCAGCAGTCAGGACAACAGTTGCGGTGAACCGACGCACAGCATTTCGCTATCTGGGCGGAGCATAGGGACTTTTTCCTAGTCAACCGAGAACGGAGGCCACGATGTCAGCCGCCCCATAAACAATCCGGACCGGAACCGGCAGCTGCTGTCGCAGCTCTTCCAGGCTCATGTCGTCGAGGAATACAGGCTGTCCCTGCCGCAGCATCACCGACGGCAAGAGCAGCTCATCCCCGAGATCCAGCCCGGCCAAACCACTCAACAGGTCTTCTCCCGTGAGCAGACCGGTCACCACCTGATCCTGCCCCCAATAGGGACTGGGCAAGCCCAGCAACTGGAGATCAACCCCTTCAACACGATTGAGGCGGTCGCAAACCGGACGCAACGCCGATGCCACGATGCGACCCACCACCCAGCTGCAACGGCGCGGTTGTTGGATCCGTTGCGGCAGATCCTGGGTGGCCTGATCCAACGCCTCGAGAAAGGCCCGGATGGTGCCCACGCCGTTTTCCTGCTGGGGAAGGTCTTCGTAGTCAGGTCGTGGCGGCAGGGCTTGCCCAGCCATCAGGTACCACTCATCCGACAACCAGGCAAAACGGCTGCCGAGGCGCGCCTGAAACTGTTTCTGCCAGGCCTCCACCTGGGCGATCACGGTGCGAGCGCAGACGGGATCCACCGGACGCAAGCCATCATCCGGCGGGCGAAAACGGGTCAACCCCACGGGCACAACAGCAGCTGACAGCACCGCTGGCCACTCGCCTTCGGCAAAGCGGGCCAGGTCCTGCAGGCTGCGATCCAACGCGGCACCGTCGTTGATGCCGGGACACACCACCACCTGGGCATGGATCTGAAGATCCCGTTCGGCAAACCAGGCCAATTGCTGCATCAGCAGTCCGGCCCGAGGATTCACCAGCAACCGTTCCCGCAACTCAGGCTCCGTGGCATGCACAGAGACATACAGAGGTGACAGTCGCTGCTCGTCGATGCGCTGCCAGTCGGCATCCGTGAGGTTGGTCAGGGTCAGATAGGACCCGTAAAGAAAGCTGAGCCTGAAGTCGTCGTCCTTGAGGTAGAGGCTGTCGCGGTGGCCGGGGGGCTGCTGATCGATGAAGCAGAACGGGCAGTGGTTGTTGCACTGCCGCAGCCCATCAAAGAGCGCTTCGGTGAAGGCCAGACCCAGGCCGTCGTCGGCGTCCTTCTCCAGATCCACCTGATGGAGAACACCGGCGGCATCGCGCACCTCAAGGTGCAGGTCTTCCTCGACGCAGAGGTAGCGGTAATCAATCAGGTCCCGCGGCCGGATGCCATTGATGCTGAGCAGCTGATCGCCAGGTTCAAACCCCAGGTCCTCGCCGATGGAGCCCGGCTCCACGCTGTCGACCACGGCCGGCAGGGGCTGGCGGGCCACCGCATCGGGATTGAGGGCCGAGACCGCCACCCCGGCCGAGGGCTCATTCCACAAGGGTTGAACAGACGATGGGCTCCTTTCAGTGTGCGCCGTGGATGGACCACCAGGCCAGGAGACCCACACCAAAAAGAAGTCGGTAGGCCACAAACAGCCAGGTGCTGTGGCGCTGCAGAAATTTGAGCAGCCAGTCAATGGCCAACCAGGACACCACCGTCGCCGCCAGGATCCCGACCACAAGGGGCAGCGGTCCGGCATCGGCCGTCGCTGCCAGCGCATCCTTCAGTTCGACGATGCCGGCGATGGTGATCGCCGGAATGCCGAGGAGAAACGAAAAGCGGGCGGCATCGGCCCGCTGCCAGCCATCCAGCAATGACGCGGTCAGGGTGCTGCCGGAGCGGGAGACCCCTGGGATCAAAGCCAGCACCTGGGCCAGACCCACCACCAGGCCATCGCGTCCAGAAACGTCCGGCAACTGCTTGCGCCGCGGTCCCATCCGTTCAGCGACCGCCAACAACAGCGCCATCACGATCGATACAACGGCAATCGAGGGAACACTGCGCAGTGGCGATGTCTCGTAGCCCTCATCCCAGAACAGCTTGATCGCCAGCCCAACAGCAAGGATCGGAAGTGTGCCAACCGCCATGGCGATGCCAAGGCGCGCTTCCGGTTCCCGCCACTGGCCATGGCGAAATGCCTTTGAGATGCCTTGCAACACCTGGGCAAGGTCCTGGCGGAAATAGGCGATCACCGCAACGATGCTGCCCAGTTGAATGGCGGCCGTCACGGACACGCCAGGGTCCCCCCAGCCCAGCAGCACTGGCACCACCTTCAGGTGTGCCGTGCTGCTGATGGGCAGGAATTCCGTCAGCCCCTGCACGATGCCAAGCACCAGATCACGCCAACAGGCCTCCCAGAGGCCAAGGGAAGCGGAGGGGTCTGCCATACAAACGGACCAGGGGTGAGGACGTTATGTCAGGCACGGGGCCAGGAGATGTCTTCTAAGGTTTCGAGACTTTCTTGTTGACGGGCGGATTTGATCGGAGGCACCTGGCAACTCACCGCCCCCGATCGGTCCTGGACCCTGGCGGTGCCTCGTTTGGCGGCAGCCATGGTGGTGTTGCCGGTGTTTCTGCAGGCCCCCTGGGTGAGGCTGCACCCCTTTTCCGCCACGCTGTTCACTGCAGTGCTGATGGCGGTCGGCATCGTTTTGGAGCAGACCGCAGATCGACAGAAGGCTGAAATCGGCCAGCTCTTGGTGGGATTCAGCGGCAGCTGGTTGGCCGGTTGCCTGTTCTGGGGTTGGCTGCGGGCCCATCCGCTTCTGCATCTGCCGGTGGAGGCCTTCGCACTGCCCCTGGCGCTGACGGGACTGAACAGCCGCTGGCGGCTGGCAGCCGCGTTTTATCTCTCCTCGTTGCTAGGGACAGCCTGCACCGACCTGATGATGGCGGTGACCGGAGTGATGAAGGCCTGGCCCACGGTGGTGATGGCTCCGATCGATGTAGCGCCAGGGCTCCTGCATCAAGCAGGCCTTCAGCTGCTCCATCCCCTGCCGATGCTGCTGCTGGCCCTGGCCGCAGCGTTGATCCTGGGCCTCGGCCGCAGGTGGAGCCAGATGGGTTCCACCTGGAGCATGGCCGGGGCAGTGTTGGTCACAACGGTGTGGGTGGACGGCCTCTTTCTGATCACCGCTCTGCTCCAACCAGGCCTCAGCGGCCTGATTGAGTGAAACGAACTGCAAAAGCTCCAGCTCGGGCTTGATCGAGACGGCGGTGACACTTGTAAGGTTCCCTGGCCGGCTCCTGCCGGATAACCCAATCCGATCCCGACGGAGAGCTGAGATGAAGCGGCTGCTGAGCTGGCTGACCGGTGCGTTACTGATGGCAGGCCTGCTGGCCGGTCTGATCCTTCCCGGAAGCGTTCATGCTGACGAGGACCTGGTTGGCAAGTATTCCGGTAATGAGATCCGCAACATCGCGGACGACAAGATCGCCGCACGGGAGGGCAAGGTGGACCTCAACAACTCCTCCGTCCGCCGCTTCCAGCAGTTTCCCGGGATGTACCCAACCATGGCCGGCAAGATCGTGCTGGGCGGCCCTTACAACGACGTTGATGAGGTGTTGAGCCTGGATCTGAGCGAGCGTCAGATCGAATTGTTCAACAAGTACAAGGAGAATTTCACGGTGACCCCACCGGAAATTGCCCTGAACGAGGGTGACGATCGGATCAACGACGGTCAATACCGCTGATCGCGCCACAATCAACCCATCAACCGAAAGCCGTCGGACTAACCGGCGGCTTTTTTTGACTGCCTGGATGGACCCTTCCCGCCCACTTGATGCCATCGATCCCGGCCCCTGGGATGTGGTGGTGGTGGGTGCCGGGGCAGCGGGTTTGATGACCTGCTTGGAGTTACCAGAGGGGTTGTCGGTATTGCTTCTGAACCGCAATACCGGACGCCGCTCCTCCAGCCGCTGGGCCCAGGGGGGCATCGCTGCCGTGACCCGCCCTGAAGACTCGGCGGGCAGCCATGCCGACGACACCCTGAACGCCGGCGCTGGCCTATGTGACGGCGATGCCGTGCGGTTTTTGGTGGACGCCGCACCGCGTTGTGTGGATCGCCTCCAGCAGCTGGGGATGGCCTTTGACCGCGACGGCCATGGCCTGGCCACGACCCTGGAAGCAGCCCACAGCCATCGACGCGTGCTGCATGTGCAGGACCGCACCGGACGCGCCCTGGTGGATGTCCTGCGTGAGCGGGTCGAACAACGGCCCGGCTTGCTGCACCGGCGGGGCGTGCGGGTCACCCGGCTTGATGTGCAGAACGGCCGCTGTTGTGGGGTGCAAGTGCTGGACGGCCGCCACCTGCAACACATCCAGGCCCGCGCCGTGGTGCTGGCCAGCGGCGGCGGTGGGCATCTGTTTGCCAACACCACCAATCCGGCCCAGGCCTGCGGAGAGGGCATTGCCCTGGCCTGGCAAGCCGGTGCAGCGGTGGAAGATCTGGAATTCGTGCAGTTCCATCCCACGGCCCTGCGGCTGGACGATGCCCCCTGCTTCCTGATTTCAGAGGCGGTGCGCGGAGAAGGCGGGGTGTTGGTGGATGCCCAGGGGGGAAGTCCGGTGGACCACCTGCTGCAACGTGACCTGGCCCCCAGGGATCAGGTGAGTCGGGCCCTGGTGCAGCGCATGCGGGAGCAGGGCGTGGCCCAGATGTGGCTTGATTTTTCCGCCATTCCCCGTGCCCAGGCGGAAGCGCGTTTCCCCACGATTCTCGACCGCTGCAGCGAATTCGGACTCAACCCCCTCGAACGGCCGATCCCGGTTGCGCCTGCGGCGCATTACTGGATGGGCGGTGTCGCAACGGATCTGCAAGCCGCGACAGACCTTCCCGGCCTTTACGCCGTTGGCGAGGTGGCCTGCACCGGGGTTCATGGCGCCAACCGGCTGGCCAGCAACTCCCTGATGGAATGCCTCGTGTTCGCCCATCGCCTGGCGGAGATCGACCTGGGGCCTGCCATCAAGCCTTCGAACCCTGCCCCGCCGCAGGCTTACGGGCAAGCACTGGAGGGAGCGATCACCAGCGCGGGGTTGATGGAGCAGATCGAGCAGCTGCGCCTGTTCTGCTGGCAGCGGGCTGGCGTGGACCGCAGTGGACGCCGGCTCAACGCCGGCCTGGATCACTTGCGCTGCGAGCTGGAACGCCTGGATCAACAACCCTTGCTGAACTGCCTGCAGCGGGACGCTTTGTTGCTGGATGACAGCAGTCGCCGCGATCTGAATCTGCTGCTGGATCTCCGCCACCGCATGGTGACCAGCCGGCTGATGCTGGAGGCCTGCCTGTTCCGCCAGGAGAGCAGGGGAGGTCATTTCCGCACCGATGCCCCCTCATCTCAGCCCCAATGGCAATGCCACTCCCGCCAGAGCAGAGCCCGGGGTCTCCACACCCGGGCTGTTCGCCCTTGAGCAGGGCCTGATCAGGGCTCAGAACTCGCGGTCGCCCTGATAACCGCTCAGATCTGCCAACACCTCGAGGGGCTTCACACCGGAATCAAGTTCACCGTTGATCTCCCAGCTGGGGAAGCCCTCAAGACCTTTGCTGCGGCAGAGGTCGGCCTGGTTGTTGCGGCCATCGGGCGCGCACTCCACCACCTTCAGCTGTTCGGTGGCCTTCTTGCCGAACAACTCCTTCTGCTCGTGGCAATGGGGGCACCAATAGGCCGAATACATCACCGCTCCCGAGGCGGTGAGATGGTCCGCCAAAGCCAGCGTTGCCGGGGAACTGGTGGTCGTCACCACTGGAGCAACGCCAGGCCCAGTGGCCGTGGCTTCCGGTCGGTCTGGATCGACAACGGAGGCCCAGATCAAGCCCCCCAGCAGCACCGCCAGGGCCAGAAGAATGCCGCGAAAAATCAACTGCCCGGGATCGTCCCAGCCACCGCCAATCACCGACAGCAGAAACAGGCTGAGCGAGAGAACGGCGGACAGAACGCAGAAGAAGCAAAAGGCCTGGATCTTGATCACCATCAGGCCCAGCAACACGCCGCTGAACACCGCCATCCCCAGGGAGACGCTGAACATTCCCCACCAGGTGCGGCGGGAAAGATCGCTCTTGTTTTCCTGCAGACCCGGCAGCAGCGGCAGGAGCGCCATCACCAGAACAGCGCTGTAGGCCAGCAGTCCGACAAACGACAGCGGAATGCCGGCCGCCACAGTGCCCCAGGGGCTATTGAGCACCTTGTCGCACCCATCGGCACCCATCGGGCAGCTGAGGTTGCCAAGCAATCCCCAACGCTTGAGGGTGATTGAGCCGGTGTCGATCACACCGACGGTGGCGAGCACCGCCATGGCGATGCGGGCCCACTTGGCACCGGCATCCTGACGGCGGCGACTGACCAGACGGGTGGTGCCCATCCATTCCCTATCGAATGCCTGAATTCTGTCAGTTCTGACGAAAACAGTCCTCTCCGTAGGGTGATGAATGGCAGGCGGCGCAGTGATGACAAGCACCCCGACGAAACCAACGGTCGCGTTCGCCCACCTGGGCTGCGAAAAGAACCGTGTGGACACCGAACACATGGTGGGTTTGCTGGCGCAGGCCGGCTACGGCGTCAGCACCAACGAAGACGATGCGGCTGTGGTGGTGGTGAACACCTGCAGCTTCATTCAGGACGCCCGCGAGGAATCGGTGCGCACCCTGGTGGGCCTGGCGGAACAGGGCAAGGAACTGATCATTGCCGGCTGTTTGGCCCAGCATTTTCAGGATGAACTGCTCGAATCGATTCCTGAAGCAAAGGCGATCGTTGGCACCGGCGACTACCAACACATCGTGGAGGTGCTGCAGCGGGTGGAGGCCGGCGAGCGGGTGAACCGCGTCAGCGCCGTGCCCACCTTTGTGGGGGATGAACACCTGCCGCGTCAGCGCACCACGGATCAGGCGGTGGCGTTCCTCAAGGTGGCGGAGGGCTGCGACTACCGCTGCGCCTTCTGCATCATTCCCAAGCTGCGGGGCGACCAACGCAGCCGGCCGATCGAATCGATCGTGGCCGAAGCGCACCAACTGGCGGAGCAGGGGGTGCAGGAGCTGATCCTGATCAGCCAGATCACCACCAACTACGGCCTGGATCTCTACGGCAAGCCAAAGCTGGCGGAACTGCTGCGGGCCCTGGGGGAGGTGGAGATCCCCTGGATCCGCGTGCACTACGCCTACCCGACGGGGCTGACCCCAGAGGTGCTGGCGGCCTACCGGGAGGTGCCCAATGTGGTGCCCTATCTGGATCTGCCGCTGCAGCACAGCCACCCGGAGGTGCTGCGGGCGATGAACCGCCCCTGGCAGGCGGATGTGAACGACCGGCTGCTGGATCAGATCCGCGACCAGCTCCCCGATGCGGTGTTGCGCACCACCTTGATCGTGGGCTTTCCGGGCGAAACGGACGAGCACTTCCAGCACCTGATGGAGTTCCTGAGGCGCCAACGCTTCGACCACGTGGGGGTGTTTACCTTCTCGCCGGAGGACGGCACCGCCGCTGCTGAGCTGCCCAACCCGGTGGATCCCGACGTCGCCCAGGCCCGCAAGGATGCCCTGATGGCGCTGCAGCAACCCATTTCCGCCGAACGCAACCACAGCTGGGTGGGCCGCACCGTGGACGTGCTGATCGAGCAGCACAACCCCCAGACCGGGCAGATGATTGGCCGGTGCGCCCGCTTTGCGCCGGAGGTGGATGGGGAGGTGCATGTGCAGCCTGGAGAGGACGGCCAGCAGGCCGCCCCCGGCACGATGGTGCCGGTGCAGATCACGGGTGCCGACATCTACGACCTAAGCGGCCGGATCGTGGGGGCCCGCGCCATGGTGGCGGCAATCAGAGCCGACGCTTGAGCGCTTCCCCCCTCCGCCTGGACCAGCAACGCAGCCTGTTCCTGGTGGTGTCTGGCATCAGCACCGCAGGCTCCTTCGCCGGCATCACCGCCAAGGGCTGGATCCTGCTGCATGGCAGCGCCGACCCCTTCGTGCTGGCCTTGAACTTTGCAGCCTTATCACTCCCCAGCCTGTTGATCAGCGGTCCTGCCGGGGTGCGCACCGACCGTTTGGGCTGCGAAACGGTGCTCGTGCAAGCGCAATGGGGGCTGCTGGCCGCCGCTGCCCTGGGGGCCCTCTCGATCCCGTTGCTGGAGGGAACAGCCCAGGTGCTGCTGCTGTTGGGCAGCACCTTGATGGTGGGCATCGCCGGCGCCTTCGAGCTCACCGCGCGCAACAAGTACTGCTCCCTGCTGGTGGAGGAGCCCAAGCAGCTGGCGGGATACCTCACCAGCTTTTCGGTGGTGTTCAACGTGGGCAAATTGGTGGGCCCCCCGATCGGCGGATGGCTGGTGGCCATGGCTGGACCGGCATGGGCCCTGGGCATTGACGCCGCCAGTTATCTGCTGCCGATCGCCAGCGTGGTGTTCCTGCTGCAGCCACGCCGGGACATGGAACAACGCAGCCTTGGTGATGGCGATGCCACGTTGCTAACGGCTTGGAAGGATTGCGGATCCACCCTGCGGGGGGTGCTGACCCTCACCGCTGTGCTTTGCGTGGTGAACTTCTTTCACCCTGGCCTGGCTCCACTGATCGCAGATCAGGTGCTGGGGCCGGATCCACGGGATCTGGGGCTGTTCACCAGTGTGCTGGCGGCCGGCAGCATCGCCGGCGGCATCGTGCTGCAACGCTGCAGCGCCCGCTTCAGCCGGCGACCATTCCTGACGCTGGGCGGCTTCGGATTGATCACGGCGATCGCCCAGCTGGGCATGGCGGGGAGCTCAAGCGTTGGCGTGAGCTTGAGCATGGCCTTTGCGATCGGTGCTGGAACAGCTGGACTGCTGAGCAGTTGCAACCTGATCACGCAGATCGGAGCGCCTCAGGTGATGCGCGGGCGGATGGCCGGTTTGAGCCAGATCGCGTTCCTTGGCGGCGGTGGCATCAGCGGACTGTTGGCTGCCTTGTTGGTGATGGCCACCAGCCTGTCCACCACCTTTGCCCTGACCGGCGGAATCGGCGCTGTGCTGGCGCTGCTCTGGATCCGCCGACGGGGGGGAACGGTGCTGGAGCCGCTCAGATCAGCTTGATTCCCTTGAGCAGTTTGGTGAGCACAAAAGCCACCACCAGACCGGATCCAACCAGGCCGAGATAGATGCCAACGCCCATGTGCGAGTAAGGAGGTGACCACCATTAGATCAGACATGGATCAGCTTCCGGGCCATAGCGCTTAGGGTTTGTGAACGACTGACACCTGCGTGCGGGTGACCGTCAACCGGGCCGACCGGATGTTTGACCCTCCACGCCCGAGCTGATGCGCACCCTCTTCATTTATCCCGAGTTCCCGAAGACCTTCTGGAGTTACGAGAAGATCCTCGAGCTGGTGAACCGCAAGGTGCTGCTGCCCCCGCTGGGGATGGTGACGGTGGCGGCCCTGCTTCCCCAGGACTGGGAGATGAAGCTGGTGGACCGCAACGTGAGGGAGGTAACAGAGGAGGAATGGAACTGGGCGGAGATGGTGATCATCTCGGGGATGATCGTGCAGAAGGACGACATGGCCGTGCAGATCGGCAAGGCCAAGCAGCGGGGTTTGCCTGTGGCCATCGGCGGCCCCTTCGCCAGTTCCACTCCGGATGCACCGGAACTCGATCAGGCGGATTTCAAGATCCTCGATGAGGGTGAAATCACCCTGCCGATGTTCCTGGAGGCCCTGGAACGGGGTGAAACCAGCGGCCGCTTCACCGCCGAAGGCGACAAGCCGGATGTGACCGCCACGCCGATCCCCCGGTTTGATCTGCTCGAGCTGGACGCCTACGACTCAATGAGCGTGCAGTTCTCGCGGGGCTGCCCGTTCAACTGCGAGTTCTGCGACATCATCGTGCTCTACGGCCGCAAGCCGCGCACCAAGACCCCCGAGCAGTTGGTGGCGGAGCTTCAGTCCCTCTATGACCTGGGCTGGCGCCGTTCCATCTTCCTGGTGGACGACAACTTCATCGGCAACAAGCGCAATGCCAAGTTGCTGCTGCCGCAGATCCGCATCTGGCAGGAGGAGCGTGGATATCCGTTCAGCTTCGCGACAGAGGCCTCAGTGGATCTGGCGGATGACGAGGAGATGATGCGGATGATGCACGACGCCCGCTTTGAAAGCGTGTTCCTCGGCATCGAAACTCCAGATGAATCAAGCCTGGAAACGGCCCGCAAGGTTCAGAACACCCGAAATCCCCTCGACGCTGCGGTGGATCGGATCACCGCCAACGGCATCCGGGTGATGGCGGGCTTCATCATCGGTTTCGATGGTGAGAAGGATGGGGCCGGCAACCGCATCGTTGATTTCGTGACCCGCACCGGCATCCCCGCCGCGATGATGGGCATGTTGCAGGCGCTGCCCAAAACCGCCCTTTGGGCGCGTCTGGAGAAGGAAGGTCGCCTGATTCAGGGAGAAGATGCCGCCAAAGGCGTGAATCAAACCAACCTGCTGAATTTCAAACCAACCCGACCGATCCGCGACATCGCCAACGAATACGTGGACGCGTTCTGTGCGCTGTACGAACCCAATGCCTACATGGATCGGGTGTACAGCTATTACTTGAAAATGGGCGCACCCCGTTGGAAGGCGGCCGCCAAATTGCCGACCTGGACGGACATCAGAGCTCTGAGCATCGTGATCTGGCGCCAGGGCATCAAGCGCGACACCCGCAGTCGCTTCTGGAAGTACATGTTGGGCATGGCACGCCAGAACCCGGCCCTGCTGGAGCAGTTCCTGGTGGTGCTGGCCCACAACGAGCACTTCCTCGAGTACCGCTCGATCGTGCAGCAGGAAATCCGCGAACAGCTGGAATCACTGCCGCCCGAGGAACCCTCGGCGCAGAAGGAGCTTCAGCCTGTTTAAACCTCAGTCCTGCATATAGGCGCGCCCTTCCCGCAGGCACTGCTCAGCTTTCTGCAACTCCCGGCCCAGATACAGAGCGTGATCCAAACGGCTCAGCGGATGCGGCCCATCTCCCTCGGTGAGTTGGATGCCGA
>ERZ802826.616-NODE-616-length-11196-cov-9.80361_pt1 | contig 11196 bp, 9 predicted proteins | sample MGYA00345651_ERZ802826 | MGnify/ENA primary metagenome ERZ802826 (study PRJEB30503, sample SAMEA104212371) | marine metagenome | biome: Westerlies Biome; feature: [SRF] surface water layer (ENVO:00010504) within the epipelagic zone...; material: water...
AGGCGTGCCTGACGTTTAAAGTTTAGAATCATATTTCAATGACACAAATCAGTTGATAACTGTTTAAGTGATACTAATGTGAATAGCCCGATCTGGGAGAAATAAACCACGTCGCCAAGTTGTCATAAACGTCGGAGGAAACTATGAAAAAAATCTTAGCATCGCTGGTAACCGCTGCGTCGCTTACAGTGTCGTCGGCATATGCCGGCGAATTGATCATCATCTACAACGACTTGAACCCAACACCAAAAGCGGCGTTCGAAAAGGTGGTTTCTGATTTTGAAGCTGCCAATCCTGATATCAACGTCAAATTGAGCATCAATGACCGTGAGGCCCACAAGCCTGCCATCAGGAACTTTTTGTCAGCTGGACCACCCGACATAACCGCTTGGTACCCCGGCAACCGCATGGGCCCGTTTGTTGATGCTGGTTTGATCGAAGATATTTCCGATCTGTGGGCGTCTGACCCGAACCTGAGCAGCTCGTTCGAAGCCATCAAGCCAACAATGACCCGTGATGGAAAGCAGTGGGGTGTTCCATATTCTTATTATCAATGGGGTATCTATTATCGGAAAGACATCTTTGACAAGATGGGCATTGCCGAGCCGAAGACATGGTCCGAGTTTCTGGCTGCCTGTGAAAAGCTTAAGTCTGGCGGCGTAACCCCGATTACCATCGGCTCCAAGTATCTTTGGACTGCCGCTGGGGTATTTGACTATCTGAATTTACGCACAAACGGATATGACGTGCACAACGATCTGACAGCTGGCAAGATTGCCTATACGGACGACCGCATTCGCGCCACTTTTGCCAAGTGGGAAGAGCTGGTCCGTCCGGGTTATTTCGTCGAAAATCATACGTCAATGTCTTGGCAGGAAGCTGTCGCGCCGTTTGCTAGTGGCGACGCCGCCATGTATGTCATGGGTAACTTTGCAGTTTCGGTTATGAAGGAGGCTGGCCTTAGCCCAGATCAGATCGACTACTTCCCATTCCCGGAAATCACGCCTGGCATGCCGCGCGCTGAAGAGGCACCTGCTGACGCTCTGTTCATCCCGTCCGGGGCAAAGAACAAGGACGACGCGCGCAAGTTCCTTGCCTTTGTTGCACGCCCTGACGTTCTTTCTGAGTGGAACGGAACTATCGGTCAGTTGCCACCACACTCTGAAGCAGAGGTTAGTGACGACAAATTTATTCAACAAGGCATGGCAACTGTTTCAACAGCGGCGGGTCTGGCGCAGTTCTATGATCGTGATGCACCGGCTGAAATGGCCAAGGCAGGCATGGAAGGTTTCCAAGAATTCATGGTCAAGCCTGATCGTCTGGACGCCATTCTGAAGCGCCTCGATAAGGTGCAGAAGAAAGTCTACAAGTAAGATCTGAGTGGCTGGCCCGCATGCCGGGCCAGTCGCATTTTTTATAAATCGAGATTTTCGGAACACAGCCATGCGATCCGGTCACGGAAACAGCCTGAGCCTGATGCCGGTGCTTTTCATCGCACCGGCGCTGCTGTTCTTTGTCGTCTATGTGATCTTGCCGATCTTCCAGTCTTTCTACATTTCGTTCCATGAGTGGGACGGGCTTGGCGAAATGACCTGGATCGGCTTCGACCATTACGTCAACTTACTGGATGATGACAGGTTCTACACCTCGCTGAAGAACAACCTTCTGTGGCTGGTCTTTTATACGCTGTCGGTGCCGGCAGGCCTTTTCATCGCGCTTTACCTGAACCAGACAGTTACCGGAATCCGTCTCTACAAATCCCTGTTTTTCTTTCCCTTCGTGATCTCTCAGATTGTCGTTGGATTGATCTTTTCATGGTTTTACAACCCCACCTTCGGGGTGGTCGGGCATGTTTTTGAATTCTTTGGTGCTGCACCGCCGTCGATTCTGGGTGATGAGCGATACGTAACATATGGCATCATCGTTGCCGGTCTCTGGCCGCAGATTGCCTATTGCATGATCCTGTATCTGACCGGTCTGAACAATGTGGCTACAGAGCAGATTGAGGCAGGCCGGCTTGACGGGGCCAAGGGGTGGCGGCTGTTGTGGCATGTGGTGTTGCCGCAATTGTGGCCTGCCACATTCCTTGCCATTGTGGTCACCGTGATCGGCGCGCTGCGGTCGTTTGATATGATCGCGATCATGACGCAGGGCGGGCCGTACGGGTCTTCCAATGTGCTGTCCTATTACATGTATGAGACAGCCTTGTCCGAATATGGTTATGAAATGGGGTACGGATCAGCCATTGCTGTGGTGCTGTTCATAATCATGATGGTCTTCATCATTGCCTTTCTTTGGAAGATGTATCAGGACGAAAAGGACTGGCGATAGATGTTTCCGCGGCCAATTGAACACGCGCCGGTATCGCGCCGTATCATCTATCAGGTGATGCTGCCCATCTCGCTTTTTGTCTGGCTATTGCCGCTTCTTGCGATCTTCATGACATCCATCCGGTCTGCCAAGGACATCAACTCCGGCAACGTCTTTGGTTGGCCAAGCAGCTTTGACCTGTTCGCAAATTATTCCGGTGTCTTTATACGATCCAATGCCGGGCAGTATTTCCTGAATTCGATCTGGATCACTGTGCCGACAGTGGCCTTGTCGATCTCGCTGGCATGTCTGGCTGGCTATGCACTGGCGATCTACAAGTTTCGCGCATCCGTGCCGCTGTTCTTTCTGTTCATCGCCGGCAATTTTGTGCCGTTCCAGATTCTGATGGTGCCGGTGCGTGAATTGTCCGTGCAGACAGGTCTATACAACACGGTTACCGGTCTTGTGCTGTTTCATGCGGCCTTCCAGACAGGCTTTTGCACATTGTTCATGCGCAACTTTATCCGCGCCCTGCCGTTCGAACTGATCGAGAGCGCGCGCATTGACGGTGTCAAGGAATGGCACATCTTCTGGTACCTTGTTCTGCCGCTGGTCCGGCCAGCCGTTGCGGCGCTGTCTGTGCTGATTTTCACTTTTGTCTGGAATGACTTCTTCTGGGCCACTGTCCTCACACAGGGCGAATCTTCGAAACCGGTGACAGCAGGTCTCAATGCCTTGAACGGCCAGTTTGTCAGCAACTGGCATTTGGTTTCGGCCGCGGCCATTCTGGCGGCCATGCCGCCGGTGCTGATGTTCTTCCTGATGCAGAAACATTTCATTGCCGGACTGACCCTTGGAGCGACCAAGGGCTGATGACCAATAGGATCAGATGATATGCCGAAAATTACCTTTATCGGGGCGGGGTCCACTATTTTTTTGCGTCATATCCTTGGGGATGCGCTGTTGATGCCATCACTGCAGGATGCTGAAATCGCGCTGATGGATATCGATGAAGGGCGGCTTGCCGAATCCGAACTTGTCGCAAGACAGCTTGCAGACACGCTGAAGGTCGGGGCCAGCATCGAGGCCACCACAACACGCCGTGCCGCACTTGACGGGGCAGATTTTGTTATCGTCTCTGTCCAGATTGGTGGTTACAAGCCATGCACGGTGACCGATTTCGATATCCCGAAACAATATGGGCTGCGCCAGACCATTGCCGATACACTGGGGATTGGCGGCATCATGCGCGGGCTGAGAACCGTGCCGTTCCTGTGGGATCTGTGCGCAGACATGGCCGAGCTGTGCCCGCATGCACTCATGCTGCAATATGTGAATCCGATGGCGATCAACTGCTGGGCGATCAGTGAACGCTTCCCCGATATCCGTACAGTCGGGCTGTGCCATTCGGTTCCAAACACTGTGTTTGAACTGACGCATGACCTGGACATTCCGATGGAGGATGTGCGCTACCGGGTTGCCGGTATCAACCATGTTGCCTTCTTCCTGAATTTTGAACAGCGCATGGGCAATGGTGGCTGGCGTGATCTGTATCCCGAGTTACGCCAGAAATATGCTGACAAGGTGATCCCCAAGGAAAACCCGGTGCGGCCACGCTGCCCGAATTTGGTGCGCTACGAGATGATGGACCAGCTGGGGTATTTCCTGACGGAAAGTTCTGAACATTTCGCCGAATACTGCCCCTGGTTTATCAAGGATGGTCGGGATGATCTGATTGAACGCTATGGCATTCCGCTGGACGAATACCCGACCCGCTGTGAAGAGCAGATTGCAGAATGGAATGATCATTTTGCCCGCCTGCGCGCTGGCGAGCAGATGGATATCGTTGCCTCGAATGAATATGCCGCGGTCATAATGAATGCCGAGATGACCGATATCCCGGCCACGATCTACGGCAATGTCAGAAATGACGGGGTCATTAGCAACCTGCCTTCTGACTGCATTGTCGAGGTGCCTTGCATGGTTGATTCCAATGGCATTCAGCCAACCAGTATCGGGGCACTGCCGCCGCAGCTTGCCGCGATGATGCGCACCAACATCAATGTTCAGGAGCTGGTGGTGGCCGCACTGGTCGAGGAAAATCGCGAACATATTTTTCATGCTGCCATGTTTGACCCGCATACCGCTGCCGAACTGGATGTCACCCAGATCAGAAGCATGACCAATGATCTGCTGACCGCGCATCGCGACTGGTTGCCCGCATGGACACAGTGACGCGCGGACAGCTGGGTGTTTGCTATTTTCCTGAACATTGGGATGCCGCTGACTGGCCAACAGATGCCGAAGAGATGCGCGCTCTTGGCATTGATTTTGTCCGCATCGGTGAATTCTCCTGGGGTGTAACCGAACCTGATCCGGGCACCATCAACCTGGACTGGCTGCAGGACATTCTTGATCTGCTGCACAGCCACGACATAAAGGTGGTTCTCTGCACCCCGACCGCCACGCCGCCAAAATGGCTGGTCGACACCATGCCCGACATGCTGGCCACTGGCCGGGATGGCAGGCAGCGCGGCTTTGGATCGCGGCGGCATTACAGCTTTGCGCATATGGGGTATCGGCGCGAATGTGCACGTATCACACGCATTATTGCGGCGCAGTTTGGCCAGCATCCTGCGGTCATCGGTTGGCAAACCGATAATGAGTATGGATGCCATGATACAACCCTGTCCTATAGCCCGGTCGATCTGGCCGGATTTCGCGACTGGCTTGCCCAGCGTTATCAGTCGGTTGAACGGCTGAACAGGGCTTGGGGCAATGTCTTCTGGTCAATGCAATATCGTCACTTCGACGAGGTAGAGCTTCCAAATCAGACTGTAACCGAAGCCAACCCCGCCCATTGGCTTGATTTTTACCGTTTCACCTCGCAGATGGTGGCTGAATTCAACAAGCTTCAGGTTGATATCCTGCGTGAGCTGTCACCGGGGCGGGACATCATTCACAACTTCATGGGTCGGATTCTGGATTTCGATCATTTCACGCTTGGCGCGCAGCTGGACATTTCATCATGGGATTCCTACCCGCTCGGCTTTCTGGACCAGCAGCGTGATCTGTTTGATACACCGCACCGGTTGCATTTTGCGCGAAGCGGGGATCCCGATTTTCAGGCCTTCCATCATGATCTGTATCGCGCCACATCCGGGGGCCGCTGGTGGATCATGGAGCAGCAACCCGGGCCGGTGAACTGGGCACCCAACAACATCGCCCCCCGCGATGGGATGATAAGCCTGTGGGCGCTTGAAGCCTTTGCCCATGGTGCCGAGGCGGTAAGCTATTTCCGCTGGCGCCAACTGCCATTTGCGCAGGAACAGATGCATGCCGGCTTGCTGCGCCCCGACCGCAGTCACGCCGAGGGCTTTGCCGAGGCACGTGCCGTCGCCGCGCTGATCCGCGACGTCGAATGGCCCGCCACCACAAAGGGCGATGTCGCCATTGTCTTCGACTATGAGTCAGCCTGGGCCTGGAACATTCAGCCACAAGGCGAGACCTTTGACTATTTTAGTCTGGTGTTCGATATCTATCGGGGGTTGCGCCAGCTTGGGCTGTCTGTCGATTTTCTGTCACCCTCGATGGCAGCCAGCCGGATGGATGATTACGCCATGTGCCTTGTTCCGGGCACCTTCACTTGTGATGAGGCAATGGCCAACGCGCTGGCGACAACGTCAAGCCGTGTCATACTTGGCCCGCGCACCGCATCAAAGACAGGCGATTTTGCGATACCGGACACACTGGCACCGCTGCTGCCTGATGCCATCAGCCCGGCGCGCATCTCCCATGTGGAAAGTCTTGCAGCGGGGTTGCGTGTCGAGATGCGGGACCGGCAGGGGTATCTGCATCGCTGGCGCGAATTTGCCACGCCCGTGGGTGATGCTGCAGTTCTGGCATCAACGATAGATGGCCGCCCGGCCCTGTTACGCCGCGGCCAGCTGGATTATCTGTGTGGTTGGCCGGACTCGCAATATCTTGACCAGATGTTGCGTGATGCCTGTCATGCGGCCGGCATTGCAACAATCAATATGCCTGATGGAGTCAGGTTGCGGCGCGCTGGCAATAAAGGCTTTGTGGTGAATTACAGCGACAAGATCGTTGATCTCATGGCGCTTGCGGGCAATATCAGCGTGTTTCACGGAAGCGAAAAGCTTCACCCTTCGGGCTTTGCCATCATCGCATTTGACGCTCCTGCCTGAACGACCGGCGGTCAGCAGGCGATACTGTCCAGCAACCAGGATCCGGGAACGGCCTCTTGGGCGGCGGCAACAATATCGTCGGCAAGATCGGCAGCCGCAAGACAGACAATGCAGCCCCCAAAGCCGGCACCGGTCAGCCGTGATCCCAATGCCCCAGCGGACAGGGTTGTTTTCACCAGCATGTCCAGCGGGGCTGATGATACCTCGTAATCCGTTGCCAGCGATTGGTGGCTTGCCGTAATCAGCGCCCCGAGCGTAACCACATCTGCGCTGGCAAGAGCCTGTGCCGCCGCATTCACGCGATCATTTTCGCTCAAGACATGTTGGGCCCGCTGGCGCACCAGCTTGTCATCTATATCGGCAATCTGCGCAGCCTCTGCGTCGCGCAATGACGCGACACCCATCGCTTCAGCCGCTGCCCGGCATTCAGCAACGCGTTCATTATAGATGCCCTCGGACAGCTTTCTGCCACTGCCCGAATGAATGACCAGAAACACATGCCCGGCAGGCAGCGAATGCAGATTGTAGGACAGGTCGCGGCAATCAAGATGCATGGCCGACCTGGCTTTGCCTGTGGCGCTGACCATATGGTCCATGATCCCGCATTGCAGACCGATAAAGTCATTTTCGATTCTTTGCGCCAGTCGGGCTACTGTCTGCGCTGGCGGCGCGGGGATCGAAAATGCAGCACATAGCCCCCGCACCAGCGCCACGCCAAGTGCTGCTGATGAGGATACGCCGGCACCCTCTGGCACGGTAGAGTCCACCAACAAATCAATACCGACCTGCGGCACGCCTATCTCGGCCGTCACGGCAAGCGCGCCGGCGGCATAGGCCAGCCAGTGCCCTTTCGTGGCGGCATCCATTTGTGCCTCTGCCTGTCCGAAGGCGCCTGAAAGGCCGTTCAGCAATCTGTCAGGGCGCGCCCTGATCGCAACCTCCGTCTGGTGGCTCAGGATGCAGGGCATGACAAAGCCGTCATTATAGTCAGTATGGTCGCCAATGATGTTCACGCGGCCAAATCCGGTGCCGGTACCATCGGGAACGCCGCCAAAATGCGCGGCAAAGCGCGTCCTCAGCCCGTCATCCACGCTGGCCATCCTGCCCGTTCAATATATCGGCCGCCGCCTCGGGCAGCAGATCAACAAGAAAAAACCCGGTGAATTGTTCCACACTTGCCAGATATTTCATCTTGTCTGCTGCGCGTTTCAGGGGCTGGAAGACAGCATGGAGGTGAAACTCATCAGCATAGCCGCGCGGTGCCATCTGCCAGGCAAATGTATAGGGCATCGGCGCATCAAAAGCGGCATCCAGTTTGCCAGCGGCGATGCTGACAAGGGCTGCCATATCAGCCCGCGCTTCGGCGCCTAGCGCGGCGAGATCAGCCACCTGTTGGTGTGGCACGATCCAGATTTCAAACGGGTAACGGGCCCAGGGCGGCACAAAGGCAATGCCGCTTTTGTTTTTGGCCAGCACCAGCTGTTCTGGAAGGCGCTGCGACAGACCGGCAAGCGGGTCATCCGTGCGGAAAGCGTCGGCAGCCTTTTTGATCCGGTCCGGTATGTGCGGCAACGCATAGATCTGGCCATGCGGATGGTCCAGAGTAACCCCGATTTCGCGGCCTCGATTTTCAAAGGGCATGACATAGGCGATGTCGGCATTTGCCATCAGTTCGGTGCAGCGGATGGCCAGCGCATCCAGCAAAAGGGCAACCCGGTCCGGCTCGATGGTCGACAGGCTGGCCTGATGGTCCGCGCTATAGGACACGACTTCACAGATACCTGTACCCGGACGCGTTCCCAGCATCATGTCAGGGGGTAGGCTGGCCTCCTCTGTCAATGCCGCAAAACGGTTGGTGAAAATGGCCACCTCATAATCATCAACCGGAATATCGGTTTTCAATTCGCCGGATGTCATGGCACATAGCGGGCATTCGGCGGTTTGCGGCAAAAAGGTTCGGCCTTGCCGGACACCTGAATAGGATATCCATTCCCCGGTCAATGGATGCTGGCGAAAATGCGCTGATCCGCCGGTGACCGATGGCAAGCCATCAAACAGGCGATAGCTGCGTGCCAACCGGCTGAACAGATATAACCGGCGGCCTTCACCGCGCGGCACGGTGGCACGATACAGCCCGTCAGCGGCAACAGACGTAATTGCTGTTGCGCCGTCTTCGTGCAATGGATCGGTCATCACAGTCTCAGTTCGCTTGCCCGGTCAAACAGGAAGGCATTGCCTGGCTCAAACGCAATGTGAGCCTCACCACTGGCTGGTATGTTGGTATTGTCTCTGACCTCAACAGTGATAGCTGTCCCGTCAGCAGCACTGACATAGGCAAAGGACGTGCCGCCAAGATCCTCGATCAGATCGACATTGACAGCCAGCTTGATCTTGCCAGTTGGCAAGAAATGTTCGGGGCGCACACCCACCATGACTTTTTCGCTCTCGGGCTTTCTGTCACGCGCCCGCGCCAATGTAAGGCTGGTCCCGTCAAACCCGTCCAGCGTCACCTTGAAGCCGGTTTTTGTTTCGCCGGTGATCTGTCCTCGCAAGAAATTCATCCGCGGTGAGCCGATGAAACCGCCAACAAACATATTGTCGGGATCTTCATAGAGTGTCGTTGGTGGGCCCACTTGCGCGATCAGCCCGTTACGCAGGATCACGATCCGGGTGGCCAGCGTCATGGCCTCTACCTGATCATGGGTGACATAGATCATCGTTGCTCCAAGATCGCGATGCAGCTTGGCAATTTCCAGACGCATCTGAACGCGCAGTTCTGCATCCAGATTCGACAAGGGCTCATCAAACAGGAAAATCTTTGGCTTGCGAACGATCGATCTTCCGATCGCCACGCGCTGGCGTTGGCCGCCGGACAGGGCCTTTGGCTTGCGGGTCAGTAATTCATTGAGGCCCAGAATATCTGCGGCCTGTCGCACGCGCCTGTCGACTTCTGCTGTATCGATCCGGTTCATCTTCAACGCGAAGGCCATGTTGTCGTAAACGCTCATATGCGGGTACAGCGCATAGGACTGAAACACCATTGCAACGCCGCGATCTGACGGGTCCGCGTTCGTCACATCGACATGATCAATACTCAAGCTGCCCGATGTGACGGCTTCGAGGCCGGCGATCATCCGCAGCAGGGTTGATTTTCCGCATCCCGATGGGCCGACAAAAACGGTGAATTCTCCGTCCTCAACGTCAAGATCGACCCCATGAATGACTTTCGTGTCGCCAAAGGACTTATGTACATTATCCAGCTTTAGATGAGCCAAGGCACTTTTCTCCAACAGATTTCGGGCGGCCAGGTTTCTGCGGCAAATAGCTTGATGCGTGTTGCATCACGATCCTTGGCACCACCGCTGAATGTCCCTGTGACCTTCATCATATCCGCCGCACAAGCGCTCCCTTATCGGCTGCGTTCAGCCTGATATTTAATCATGTAATTGATAGCAATGCGGCGGCGTCAGCGCCACCAGCTTTTCTGCTTGCCGCCTGATAATGGGCCGCCTGATAATGGGCCGCCTGATAATGGGCCGCCTGATAATGGGCCGCCCGATAACGGGCGAGTGGATAACAGGGATACTGCGCCTCGAAGCACGCACTTTAACTGTGGCTCCAGTCATCAGGATCGTCATTTTTATTCGGAGAGAGGCCTACGATATCGCCATCAATGGAACATCCAAGACCCAAAACAGTCCGGTTGGCGTAGTTGAAATAAGCAGTCACCTGATTGATCTCCAGAACTTCACCATCTGAATAACCCGCATCACGAAGTTGGTGGACGATGTGTTCCTGCATCCCACCGGGGTCACGAGTGACTTGGCGGGCATATTCCATTGCCACTTTCTGGGCATCATTCAAAGGGGCTAAGTCGATATTGCGCGCCTCAATCGCCTTACGGATGCTTGCAGATTTTGCATCATCCGACAGGAGACGCGTCAGTCCAGAAAAATGATGCTCCACACAATAATCACAGTCATTCAAACGGCTTACCCACACGCCAAGTGTTTCAAGAAACCATTTGGGGATGCTGTTACCGGTGTGATGAAGCACATATTTGTACATCGTCATGTGTGCCTCCATCGAGTGCGGGCGCAACGAATGCATCATCATGATGTTGTCAACGTTGTTGTCAGGCCCCTTTACCCGGTCATAGAGCGTTTTGACTTTGCCTTCTGCTTCGTCATACGAAATCACATTTATCCAAGCCATTGCGGATCCTTTAATTGCCTCAGTTTCAGGGCATCGTTAAATATTATATAAGACATATTATAGACATGATGCCGTGTGATTTGCTTGTCCTAATGCTTCCAAATACCCACCACCACCCTCGTTGACCACTTCCACCTTTGGCTTGCCCCATCCTCGATCCAAAAGCGCTTGAGCAATTGTTCCGCGAACACGCTCATTCCGGGCGGTGCGCTGTGGTGTCCGCATTTTAGCGAAATCACCGCGCATGATCTGGCACGCGCGCGCGAACTTGGACTGTGTGTGGCTGTCAGGAGACCTTGCTAGCTTTGCAGACGCCCAGACAAAAGAACGCGTCGAAGGAGACGCATGGGTTGCATTGGTGCAAGAAAAGCTCTCAAGCAAAGCCGAGACGTCACTAAGAGAAGCCTTTTCTGTTTGTTTTCCAGGCATGAACGAACACCAAATCACGCAACAGATGACAAGG
>ERZ802826.618-NODE-618-length-11187-cov-11.7511_pt1 | contig 11187 bp, 10 predicted proteins | sample MGYA00345651_ERZ802826 | MGnify/ENA primary metagenome ERZ802826 (study PRJEB30503, sample SAMEA104212371) | marine metagenome | biome: Westerlies Biome; feature: [SRF] surface water layer (ENVO:00010504) within the epipelagic zone...; material: water...
ATGCATGCTGCTGGTCATTTACACAAAAGGCAAAGGGGATAGCGCTGTAGAAAATAAAATCCAGCGTGATATCCAGAAATCCGCCAGCGTCACTTGGCTGGCTGGCACGCGCCACCGCGCCATCAAGACCATCACAAATCCTGTTTACAAGGATCATCACAATGCCGGCGGCAAACCAGCCAGCGGCAATTGCCGCAGCTGCACCCATACCAATCGCAAAGCCGACCCAGGTCACCATATTGGCTGTCACACCCAGACGGACGAGAAGCCGCGCCGGTGGCCCGAGCGCGCGATCTACAAAGGGTCTGAGGGTGGAATCAAGCATCAGCGCCCGGCAGGGCCACGCCGCTGTCCTGCACGTCCTTTAGATCCTGCAAAGGTTGCAAGGATCGTTTCACCTGCCAGAACGCTCTGGCCTTCCTGTACAGCCAACCCGCAATCGGCTGGAACAAAGATATCCGTCAAACCGGCCAACCGTGCCATCCCAAGCGGCGCACCAGCTGCCAGTGTCCTGCCAGGACTATGACGGCATATCAGCTGGCGGGCGGTGCGGGTGCCGATTTGTACCAGCATGATTGCATCACCCTCATCAGTCTCAATGGTGACCTCGCGGCGTTCATTGTCCCGCCGCGCCGATACCTCGTCAGCCGCGCTCAGAAACAGGCCCGGGATCAGGAAATTGTCACGCACCCGGCCGCTCACCGGGGCGCATTGAAGCTGAGCATCGCTGAGACGCGTCTTGATGGTGACCCGCACAAGCCGGGCCATTGGATCACCGGCCATTGGATCACCAGTTGATGTGTTGCCAAGCGGACGATCACCGAGGGCTTGATCATCTGCCTGACTGCGCGGCATGCCGATTGAGGTGATCACCCCGTCGGCGGGTGCCAGAACATAATGTTCAGCATTTGCAGGAAGTTTGCGCGCAGGGACACGCAGGATATGACGCAGCCAGACCATCAGACCAACAGCAACCCCGGCCAGCGGCAGCGCGATAAACGCCAGCAAGATGGTGATCACGCCCGCCGCTGCCAGCACGGGCCATCCTTCAGGTGCCACCTCGGCGAGTTCGGGCTTAGATGTCATGATCCTTCCTCAAAACCTGCCTCATGCCCACTGTCTATAGCGGTTCATATGTCTGTAGCGGTTCATATGTCTATAGCGGTTCATAGCTGTGCGCGGATGTTCTGGCCAGCGCGACAAAAATATTGTCCGCAGAAACACTTGAAAGCTAGTCCGGAATAGCAAAAATCTGGTTCGGGAAGATCAGATCCGGATCACCAATGGCACCCGCATTGCGGCGTACGATATCCACAAATCTGATACCCTCACCATATGAACTGAACGCGATACGCCACAAGGCATCGCCGCGCTGCACGACAACCATCTGGCTGCCATCAAGACCGCGCGACAGATCACGGGTGGCCACCGGCAATTTGTAGCTGGCAACCACTGTCCCGTCCGCATCGCGCAGAACGAACGTCATCATCCGGCTTCGCAGATCAAGGTTAACCTTGCCAGCCAGCTGCCAGCTGCCATCCGGGCCAGTTTTATCGCTGCCAAACGGGCGACCGTTTGCCATCGCCTCAACAGCTGTGCCGCCACGCGATACACCGGATATGACCAGCTGACCGCCCTCTTTCCAGGCAAGTGAGCGCGGTGCGATGGCGGGCCGGACAGGAGCCTCTGCACTGCTTGATGCAGCATCGCCCGCAACCTCAACCACGTTGTCATCAGGTGATTGCAGTAATTCAGGAAGCGCATTTTCGGTTTCAGGCAAGAGCGCAACCAGCGGGCGTTCATCCTTGCCCTCGGACACCTGAATACCAAGCGCCACATCAGCTAACGCGGTCTTGCCATCCTCGCTGCTGCTGCCAATCGATACCAGATGATCACCAGGACCCAGATTCTTGTCCAGAACCACAACCCATTCACCATTTTCATCGGCCATCGTCTCACCCAGAACGACATCACCCTCAAAGACAGTGATTTTCGCGCCGGCGGCTGATTTGCCAGCAAAGACAGCGGCGCCATCCGGTTTGACCTGAGCAAGATCAATTTCGAGTTCAAGTGTGCTGCCGGCAATGTCGGTTGCAGCCGCCTGACCGGTGGTCGTTCCCGAATCGGTTGCCGCGGTGGCGTCAGTGCCTGTCTTGGTGCCTGTCTTGGTGCCCGTCTTAGTGTCAGCCTCAGCGTCAGTCTCGGCAGCGCTGTCTTTGTCGCCATCATCGGCTGTGTCATTAGTGGCTGTGTCATTAGTCGCTGTGTCATTAGTGGCTGTGTCAGTTGTCACAGTTGCGGTGGTGGTTTGCGGGGCAACCGTCTCAACCGCGGTCCTGTCAAACAGCACAAATGCCAGTGCCATGACCGCCAAAGCCGAACCGGCTCCAATCAGAATGTAGGTAAGTAATCGCACCCGATAACCTTTTCTCTGGCCCTCAATGGTTATAACCGTAAAGATATAAGCACATTGTTTCAATTGCCCGTTGTTGGAAATAGATGAAAAATATCTGCGTGTTCGCTGGTGCCGCCCATGGAAACAACCCTGAATTTGGCGACATTGCTTACGGGCTTGGCAAACTGATAGCCGATTATGGAATGGGTCTTGTCTATGGTGGCGGGCGAAGTGGGTTAATGGGCCGGGTGGCTGATGGAGCTGTAGAATCGGGCGGCTATGTAACTGGAATAATTCCCAAATTTCTGGACAAAATCGAGATTGGTCATGCCGGAGTTACCAAGCTTCACGTGATCGACACGATGCATCAGCGAAAAGAAATGATGTATGCCGAGAGCGATGCCTTCATCGTCCTGCCGGGCGGGCTTGGCACTCTCGATGAAACGATGGAAATTACCACCTGGAGACAGCTTGATCTGCACAAAAAGCCGGTCATCATCCTGAACGCACAAGGATATTGGGATCACCTTCTGGCCATGTTGCAAAATGTCATCGCCGAGGGATTCATGCATGATGATCACCTCAACCATTTCGATACCGCCACATCGCTCGATGACATGTCGAACTACCTGAAGAAGATTGCCAACGCCTGACCGGGTGACACCTGACTGGTCATCTGGCAAAAAAAGCACTCTGCATCAGTCAAAAATCCAGCATCACCCTTGCGAAATGCGGGCAGCAAACGTACAAAGACGACGACCTGGTCCGGGCCGCGACGGTGCCACCTTGCGATGCTGCGGCCCTGCCCACCACAAGGTCATGACGTCTGCGCCAGCCTGACTTGCAGGATGGCACGGCGTGTGGACGGCTGGCTTGCCGGCCCGGTGCGTTAACGCAAGACATGAAGGATTTCCAATGTCCCGTATCAAAGTGAAAACACCCGTTGTTGAAATAGACGGCGACGAGATGACCCGTATCATCTGGCAGAAGATCAAGGACAAGCTGATTTTCCCCTATCTGGATATCGATCTGAAATATTACGATCTCGGCATCGAGAAACGCGATGAAACTGACGACCAGATCACCATCGATACAGCCAATGCCATCAAGGAATATGGTGTTGGCGTAAAATGTGCGACGATCACCCCTGACGAAGAGCGGGTGGAAGAATTCGGGCTGAAGCGGATGTATCGCTCTCCGAACGGAACGATCCGCAACATTCTGGGCGGTACAGTGTTTCGCCAGCCGATCATCTGCCGCAACGTCCCGCGCCTTGTGCCTGGCTGGACCAAGCCAATTGTTATCGGCCGCCACGCATTCGGTGACCAGTATCGCGCCACCGACATGGTTGTTCCGGGTGCCGGCACGCTGACAATGACTTTCAAGCCTGCCGACGGGTCCGCGCCGGTGACGCATGAAGTGTTCGATTTCCCGGCCGGCGGCGTTGCCATGTCGATGTACAATCTTGACGAATCGATCCGCGGTTTCGCACGCGCCTGCATGAATTACGGTCTTGATCTTGGCTGGCCGGTCTATCTGTCTACCAAAAACACCATCATGAAAGCCTATGACGGGCGCTTCAAGGACCTGTTTGAAGAGGTGTTCGAAACCGAATATGAGGACAAGTTTCGCGAGGCTGGCATCACCTATGAACATCGCCTGATTGATGACATGGTGGCCTGCGCCCTGAAATGGGAAGGCGGATTCGTCTGGGCCTGTAAAAACTATGATGGCGACGTCCAGTCAGACACGGTTGCGCAGGGCTTTGGATCGCTGGGACTGATGACATCGGTGCTGATGACCCCGGATGGCAAGACCGTTGAGGCTGAGGCCGCCCACGGCACGGTGACCCGTCATTTCCGCCAGCACCAGCAGGGCAAGGAGACATCCACCAACCCGATTGCATCGATCTTTGCCTGGACACGCGGCCTGACCTATCGGGCCAAGTTCGATGACACACCCGATGTGGCCGAATTTGCCGATATCGTGGAACGCGTCTGCATCGAAACTGTCGAATCAGGTCAAATGACAAAGGATCTGGCCTTGTTGATATCCAAGGACCAGCCATTCCTGACGACTGACGGTTTCCTTGACGCGCTTGATACCAATCTGCAAGCCGCCATGAAAGTCTGACAGCAACCAGACCTGTCGCCCATCAGACAAGGATGATGACCAGAACAAATTATTGAAAAGAATAAAAAAAGGAGAGATTAAACCCTCCTTTTTTATATGCGTTTCTGGTCATTTACGCAGCATTCCTGCCAGCGGACCGTCCCCTGTTCAGCCAAGTGCCGCGGACACGGCTTCAATCGCGGCAGCTGCAGCATCGGCATTTGGCCCGCCGGCCTGGGCCATATCCGGCCTGCCGCCACCGCCGCCGCCGCCAAGGGCGGCCGATCCCGCCTTGACCAGATCGACAGCATTCTGCTGATCCGCCAGATCAGCTGTCACCGCAACCACGATCGACGCCTTGCCACCGTCCGTTGCAACCAGACAGATGACACCATTTGTCAACGACATCTTGATTTCATCTGCCATTGATTTCAGTTCGCGGGCGGGCGTGTCCTCCAGCAACCGCCCCACGAAATTGATGCCATTGACCACAGCTGGCCCATCACCGGACCCGCCGCCGCCTGCCGCCAGCTTGCGACGAAGCGCCGTGATATCGCGCTCTGCCTTGCGGTTATCCTCAATCAGCCGGGCCACACGCTCACCAAGCTGTTCAGGTGCAACCTTCAGCAGTTCAGCCGCCTGCATCAAGATCGCATCGCGCCCGTCCAGCCAGTTCAGTGCACCCGCCTCGGTAACCGCCTCAATCCGGCGCACACCGCCGGCCACCGCAGATTCGGACACGATCTTCAAAAGGCTGATATCACCGGTCCGGCTGACATGCGTTCCGCCGCACAGTTCAACCGACCACGCACCGCGCCCGGCAACCTCGCCAGCACCGCCCATCTGGACAACTCGAACCTCGTCACCATATTTCTCGCCAAACAGCGCCAGCGCGCCAAGTTCGATCGCCGCATCCGGAGTCATGATTCGGGTCGAGACATCGCTGTTCATGCGGATACGTTCATTGACAATGGCCTGCACCTGCGCCAGTTCCAAGGCGCTGACCGCACGGGCGTGCGAGAAGTCAAAACGCAGCCTGTCAGGTGCAACCAGCGAGCCCTTCTGCGCCACATGATCACCCAACACGTGACGTAGTGCCTCATGAAGAAGATGCGTTGCCGAATGGTTGGCACGCAACCGGCGCCGACGATCATGGTCAATATCCATGCGCAGGCTGGTTTCCGTTGTCAGTGTGCCTTCGGTTATGTCAGCGCGATGCACGAACATGCCGGCAGGCGTCTTGAATGTGTCAGTCACATCAGCACTGCCGCCATCCCATGTCAGGCTGCCAGTATCACCTTGTTGGCCGCCCGATTCAGCATAGAACGGGGTCTGGTTTGTAATCACCGACACGGTGCCACTGGCCACCGAATCCACCTCCGCGCCGTCAACAACCAGCGCGGTGACCTTGCCTTCGGTGTTCTGCGATGTGTAGCCCAGGAACTCGGTACTACCCAGCCGGTCACCCAGGTCCAGCCAGATCGCCTCGGTCGCGCTGTCGCCTGAACCGCTCCACGCCTTGCGCGCCGCCGCCTTCTGCGCCGCCATGGCGGAGTCAAACGCGTCTGTATCGACACCCCAGCCATAACCACGCATGAAATCCTGCGTCAGATCCAGCGGAAAGCCATAAGTGTCATAAAGCTTGAAGGCCGTCGCCCCGTCCAGTACGCCGCCTGGCTCCTTGCCCTCAATCTCTTCATTCAGCAGCCGCAGACCGCGCCCCAATGTTTCCTTGAAACGCGTTTCCTCCAGCTTCAATGTTTCGGTGATCAGCGGTTGCGCCCGCCCCAGTTCGGGGTAATGCCCGCCCATCTCGGCAACCAGTGACGGCACCAGCCGGTACATCACCGGATCTGCGCAGCCAAGCTGATGCAGGTGGCGCATCGCCCGCCGCATGATCCGGCGCAACACATAGCCGCGCCCCTCATTCGACGGCAACACACCGTCGGCTATCAGGAAGGAGGTGGCGCGCAGGTGATCAGCCACCACCCGGTGTGATACACTTTTTTCGCCATCAGGATCAGTATTCGAGACATCGGCCGATGCTTCGACCAGTGCCCGCATCATGTCGATGTCGTAATTGTCATGCTTGCCCTGCAGCACTGCGGCAATTCTCTCAAGACCCATGCCGGTATCTATTGACGGGCTGGGCAAGGACAGACGCTCTTCTGGTGTTTGTTCAAACTGCATGAAGACCAGGTTCCAGATTTCAATGAACCTGTCACCATCCTCATCCGGCGAGCCTGGCGGGCCGCCCGGAATGTGATCCCCATGATCAAAGAAAATCTCGGAACAGGGGCCGCACGGACCGGTATCGCCCATCGCCCAGAAATTATCCGAAGTGGCAATGCGGATGATGCGGTCATCACCGATGCCGGCGATCTTCTTCCACAGATTGGCTGCCTCGTCATCCTCGTGATAGACGGTGACAAGCAACCTGTCCTTCGGCAGTCCGTATTCTTTGGTGATCAGGTTCCAGGCCAGCTCGATGGCCATGTCCTTGAAATAATCACCAAACGAGAAATTGCCCAGCATCTCGAAGAAAGTGTGATGGCGCGCCGTATAGCCGACATTCTCAAGGTCATTATGCTTGCCGCCGGCCCGTACACATTTCTGCGATGTGACGGCGCGGTTGAAGCCGGCTGTTTCCAGCCCGGTAAACAGGTTCTTGAATTGCACCATGCCGGCATTGGTGAACATCAATGTCGGGTCGTTCTGCGGCACAAGCGGGCTTGATGAAACGATCTCATGACCGTGGCTGGCAAAATATTCCAGAAATGTCGTCCGGATGTCCTTGGCGCTGCTCATCACTCTTGTTCCTGTTCCCGGTATATGCCCGGCTGGCTTGCGTTTGACCACCTTGTCCCTGCGGCCCTTTTTTACGCGCGGCCCGCAACCAAAGTCCAGTACCGTTTAAAGCCCAGCCTCGCCCTGCTCCCGCCAGACAGCGAGACCGGTGAGCGACAGTCATCAATACAGCTGGCTGACAGGCACCAGCTTCATGCCCATGAAATGCCCGCGACATTGGAGAGGCATATGAGAGATAGAGACAAAAATACTGGGAAGAGACATGTGTGCGGCATAAAGAACCCGCCAGACCTATATCTGCTGGCGGGTATGCTGGCCTGTGTGTTGGCCTGTGTGCTGGCGGGCAAATTCATGCCATTGGGGCTATTGAAAGTGACTGCCCGTTTTACGGGGCAGCCATCCTTTTATCAGCCATTGTCGGGAAGCGACAATTCTTCCGGGCTTTCCGGCGAGTCAGGCGTTGCTGCTTCCGGCGTTTCGGCAATCGACTGGTCGAGCATCTGGTCACCCACAAGGCCGGCATTCTGTCTGATCGCTGATTCAATTTCGTTAGCGATTTCAGGATGTTCACGCAGGAACGTCTTGGCGTTTTCACGGCCCTGACCAATGCGCTGTCCATTATAGGAAATCCACGCACCAGACTTGTCGACGATGCCGGCAGCCACTCCCAGATCCAGAAGTTCACCCGTCTTGGAAATGCCTTCGCCATACATAATGTCGAATTCGACCGTGCGGAACGGGGCGGCCACCTTGTTCTTCACCACCTTCACACGGGTCTGGTTGCCAATCACCTCATCGCGATCCTTTATGGCACCGATACGGCGAATATCAAGGCGAACAGATGCATAGAATTTCAGCGCGTTGCCGCCAGTCGTGGTTTCCGGATTGCCGAACATCACACCGATCTTCAGGCGAATCTGGTTGATGAAGATCACCAGACAGTTGCTGCGGGCAATCGAGGATGTCAGCTTGCGCAATGCCTGGCTCATCAGACGGGCATGCAGACCGACATGATGGTCACCCATCTCACCCTCAAGTTCAGCGCGCGGCACCAGTGCCGCCACCGAATCGACAACCAGCACATCAATCGCGCCTGAACGCACCAGCGTATCGGCAATTTCAAGCGCCTGTTCGCCCGCATCGGGCTGCGAGATCAGCAAATCGTCGATATTCACACCCAGCTTGCGCGCATAGGCGGGATCGAGCGCATGTTCAGCGTCGACAAAGGCGCAATTGCCGCCTTCTTTCTGCGCCTCGGCAACCGCATGCAGCGCCAAGGTGGTCTTGCCCGAAGATTCGGGACCATATATCTCGATGATCCGGCCTTTCGGGAACCCGCCAATGCCAAGGCCAATATCAAGGCCCAGCGAGCCGGTTGATATTGACTGCACATCAACTGCAGATTCGCGCTGGCCAAGTTTCATGACCGAGCCCTTGCCAAATGCCTTTTCGATCTGCCCGATGGCAGCCTCAAGGGCCTTTTCCTTGTCTTCGTTTTTCATCTTCAGATCCACTACGACTCCGGCCATATCAGTTCTCCTTCTTGCATAGCCACCGGACACTGTCCATACCCGGCCCTGTTATTTGCCACCGCTGCCATACGCGGCAAGGTGTTGCCCAGCTTTCCGATAATCGCATCCAGATGTTCATATCTCTGTCCGGGTCGATTCCCGCATCGGCACATCATGTCGGCAACTTGAAATACCCGCGCATCATGTACCTGATTTGTTCTCATTACAAGCATATTTTCCTGTTTTGTTCGCATTTTTTCACGAGGTGAACGTGAACAAACAAAAAACGGCCAGCCCATCGAGGGGGCTGACCGTCATCATATGCGCGGGTCTGTGATATCTGTTTTGATCAGTCGTCGCGGTGAATACGCTCCATCCGCTCATGCTTTTCCTGCGCATGCAGGCTGAGCGATGCGATCGGCCGCGCTTCCAGGCGCCGCAGATTGATCGGCTCGTCTGTTTCGACGCAGTAGCCATAGGTGCCATCTTCAATACGCCGCAGCGCCGATTCGATTTTCTGCAGCAATTTGCGTTCACGATCTCGCGTGCGCAGATCGATAGCAGCGTTACTTTCAATCTGGGCGCGGTCCATCTGATCGGGTTGATGCAGATTTTCCTGCGACAAATCCGTGATCGTATCACTTGCCTCGGCCAGCAGTTCGAGACGCCACTCCTCAAGCTTGTGGCGGAAATAGGCAAGCTGCATCGGGTTCATGAATTCTTCATCTTCGCTGGGGCGGTAGCCCTCGGGAAGCATGATTGGCGGGGCTGCCTCCTTGCCGCTGGAGACGCTTGTCAGGCTGGCACCTGACTCCCGGCTTTCACTGGTCTGTTCATTATTCAAGATGTGTTTGGTCATGTGAATGTCCATTTCCAAAAACGTTATTCAGTAGCACTCGACATGGCAGGATCGCTTAAAAAACGATCTGTCAGAACCCGCTGATTTATGGATTACAGCTGTGATTCACCGTCAGAAACATGGAGTTACACAAAAAAACGCACGGCATCAAGAGCCGATTTTTTTACATTTAAATATAAAAAAATGCTTTTAATTATTCATTTTTCTTACTAAAAAGTAAATCACGCATACGTGATTTGAGCGTTTGAATTGCTCACATTACGGTTTTCTTAAAGATCACCTCAGGTCTTGTTTTGGCGCATGGCCACTCGGTTGGTTGCGTTCATATCGCAGGGATGAGGTAAAAGTAAAACCGCTAGTTGGGAAAGCTGCCATGCATATTCTTATTGTTGAAGATGATCCGGTTGTCGCAGATGTTTTGGGTATGACCCTTGAAGAAGCTGGGCATTTTCAGTCTACCGCGCACAACATTGAAACCGCTCTTGCCGAGCTGAAGCACAATGCCATTGACGCCGTGCTGCTGGATATAAACCTGCCTGATGGCGATGGCACGCGCCTGGCGCGACTGATCCGCAAGAACCACATGCCGCTTCCTATTCTGGTTGTATCAGGCAATGCCAGCACGGACGACAAGATTGCGGCGCTGGGTGCCGGGGCAGACGGGTATCTGACCAAGCCATTCGACAGATTTGAGCTTCTGGCCAACCTTGATGCGATCATTCGCCGCACACATGGCCACAGCTCGGCCACGGTCTCGGTCGGCAACCTCGAAGTTGACCTCAACCGCCATATGGCGCTGATCGAAGGCCAGCAGCTGCAGCTGACCGGCAAGGAATTCCGGATCGTTGAATTTCTGGCGCTGCGCAAGGGGTCTGTTCTCAGCAAGACTGCATTCCTCAGCCATCTTTATGGCGGCATGGACGAGCCTGAGCCAAACATCATCGATGTCTTCATCTGCAAACTGCGGCGCAAGCTGGAAATTGCCGGTGCCCGCGGGATGAGCATCGATACGGTATGGGGCCAAGGATATATCCTGCGCGAAACCGAGGCCGTCAACCAGACGCCCGAGGCTCTGCCAACCTCGATTGATGATCTGTCGATGGATCAACTCGAGGCAAGTCATCCGGTCGGTGAGCTGCGCGCAAGCTGATTTGTGAATGCGGGTGGAACCCGTCCAATCCAAACGAATGGAAAGGGGGCCTCGGCCCCCTTTTTCATGGATCGATTTTGACACCCTCAGGTTTGACGCCCCTAATGGAAAGGCCAACCGCAGGCATATCAGCGATACAGGCATATCGGCGATGCAGGCATATCGGCGATGCAGGCCCATAGTCTCTCGTCGCCGATTTTCATCGCTATTTGATTTCCATCGCTATTATTGTGGAGTGGCGGCATGCAGCGGATGACCTGGTGGATGGGGCACCTGCGCGCACCCCTGCCCGCAGATTTGTCCGCACGCCTGCCCGCGGATTTGTCCGTGCAGTCATCCAACGTTTCAGGAG
>ERZ802826.622-NODE-622-length-11146-cov-9.20251_pt1 | contig 11146 bp, 5 predicted proteins | sample MGYA00345651_ERZ802826 | MGnify/ENA primary metagenome ERZ802826 (study PRJEB30503, sample SAMEA104212371) | marine metagenome | biome: Westerlies Biome; feature: [SRF] surface water layer (ENVO:00010504) within the epipelagic zone...; material: water...
CAAGACCCCAACCAGTCTCCTACACCAACTGTAAGAATTAGATCTGGTACTAGAGAATTTAAACTTACATCCAGCCAGAGCAACGCTACTCCAATTATCGGTGAGACTTCAATCTCTACTGCTATTGGTAGATATCTTGCAACTGGTACGACAAGAGTTATTCAAACAGATATTAGAGTTACAACTCTTGAAACGACTACGGTCACTAATCTATCTACGATTAATCTTAGCGTTTCTGTACCGCCACCGCCTCCCCCAGCGCCCCCAGCACCACCACCACCACGGAGACCAGCTCGTAGAGGAGCCATTAGGAGACTTAGACGGAGAATCCGTGGTCTTACTAGACGGGTTAGAACTAATAGAAGAAGAACTCGCAACTTACGCAGGAATATTCGGCGTAGGAGAAGGCGGAGAAGGCAGAGAAGAAGAAATAGAGACCCGTTAGCACAATCATTCCTGGTAGGACCTGAGGGTGCATGGATTACCTCTATTGATGTATTCTTTAAAACTAAATCGACGGGTACAACTCCAGTTACATGTGAAATTAGAACAGTAGAACTTGGTCTGCCTACTTTGGATATGGTAGATAAGCACGCGACTGTAACTCTTCGTCCGAATGATGTTAAAACATCTGACGATGGAACTGTTGCTACGAATATCAAGTTCAAGTCTCCAGTTTATCTCGAACCCACAACTCAATATGCAATCGTTCTCTTGTCTGAGAGTGATGAATATGAATGCTTCTGTGGCGAGATGGGTCAGAAGGCTCTTAATACTCAAACATTACCTGAGGCACAGGGCAGAATCTACTCACAGCAGTGGGCATTGGGTTCTCTATTTAAGTCTCAAAATGGTTCTACTTGGACTCCTACACAGTTTGAAGATCTTACCTTCAAACTGTATAGAGCGAAGTTTACAAGTTCCACTGGTACTGTAACCTTCCACAACCCTCCGATTAGACCTAATAATGGTTATCTAGATACTCTGAATTTCCACCCAATCACATCAATTCCTAAGTTAGCTACACTGGGTATTCAAACTACTACAGACGCTGGCATTATTGGAACGGTATTTGCTGAAGGTAGAAAGATTACAGAAACCATTGAGAACTTCCGTTATGGTTATATTGATGCCAAGGGCGGTCCTGTAACAGGCACTGTTGGTATTCTTACTGGCGGTAAGGCATATGGAACGCCTACAAACCCTGTGAGCACATATAACATCACTGGTGAAGGATCTGGACTGACTCTTAATGTCACTGTATCTGCTGGTCAATCTGCAATTACTGCTGCTACAGTTGTTGCGTCTGGCACAGGATATAAGGTTGGTGATGTTGTGGGTATCGTAACTGCTGGCACAGCTGGTGGTGGTTCAGGAGTTCGTATCGGTATTAACACTATCAATGGTATTGATACTCTGTATCTGACTGATGTTCAAGCTGAAGAGTTTGATACAACATCTGGAACTAACAAGATACAGTATCATCATGATTCTGGATCTATTATCAATACTACTCTTGATATTCTTTCATATCAAGATGAAGGATCGTTCTTCACTGGAGAATACTTCCTTGTAGAGCAACTTGATCATGGCATGTATGGTTTAAATAACAAGGTTCTTATTGAAGGCGCTATTCCTTCCACAGTTCCTACTGAACTTAGTGTTGAGACTCTTGCTAGTGAGACAACCATCTCTGTTGCTTCTACCGAAGTCTTCCAAAACTTTGAGGGTGTTGCAGTTAGTGCTGCAAATACTGGATATGCACTTCTTGGTGGAAGTGAAATCATTTCCTACACTCAGGTCGGAATGACACGCATTGGTGGTGTTACTAGAGGTACAGATTCCACTACAGCTCTGAACCACAAGAAGGATACTGCTATTGCTAAGTATGAACTGTTTGGTGTTTCTCTGAGAAGAATTAATGCTGAGCATGATGTTATTACTGATAGTGTTCAACCTGATAGTTACTATGTCAAGATTGATCGTGGAACTAGTAGAAATTCTGATGATACTGTAAATGACTTCCCGCAGTTGTCCTTTACTGAGGCATCTTCAGGTGGTGGTGAGAAAGTACACTCTACCAAGAACTATCTGTATGACAGCATAAGACCTCTTATCAGAGCGTCTACCTTCGGTGGTACAGATTTCATCACAGCACAGATACGAAGCGTCAGCGGGTCTTCTGCGTCTGGTGGTGAGGTATCCTTCATCGATCAGGGTCTTGAGGAAATCGATCTCAATAGAGATAACGAGCTCACTAGTGTTAGATTGATTGCATCCGCTGTCAACGAAAAAGCAAACACTGCAGATCTTGAAAGAGGTAAGTCATTTACCATCGAACTGGAACTTGAGAATGAAGAAGATGATTACAACTCACCTTGTATTGATCTTGAGACTGTTGAAGCTCAGTTGTTAGAGAATAGACTCAATAAACCGATTGATAACTATGTTACCGATCCTAGAGCAAATGCTAGATTCAATGATCCACACAGTTCTTATTACATGTCAAACCCAATCTACATTAAGAATCCTGCAACTTCTCTGAAGGTTCTATTTGATGCTCGGAGACCTGCTTCTGCTGAGTTTAGAGTTTCTTACTCTCTCCTTACATCTGACAGCAGTTCTGTTCCTGCATTTGAATTGTTCCCTGGATATCCAAATCTTGTGGACACTGATGGATCTGGATTCGGTGATAAGGTAATTGATCCTAATGCTAATACTGGTCTACCTGATAGTGAGACTACTGCTGATCCAATGCAGTATAAAGAGTATGAATACTCTATTGATGATCTTCCTAGTTTCACTGGATTCCAAATTAAAATTGCAATCAACGGAACTAATCAAGCAGAGTATCCAATTTTGAAAAACCTGAGAGCACTTGCCATCGCATGACACAATACATTAAAGTCGAAGGTCATGATAACCTCGTCCGTGACAAACAAACAGGAGCTATCCTTAACAAAGATAGCTCCTCCTATCAATCTTATATGAGACAGAAACAAGTAAAACTGTCCGAAAGAAACGAAATCGAAAAACTCAAAAGTGAGGTCGGTGAAATTAAAGACATGCTTAAAGTAATTATTGAGAAGTTATGAGTAGACATCCACATTCAGAATTTTTAAAATATCACGGGTTTGAATTACAAGAAGATATACCCAAAACCGAGATTGAAATGATGCGAGCAGAGATGCTTGAAATTAAGATGACTATGCAACAAGTCTTACAGGAATTAAGGAAACTAAATACCTAATAGGATAATCCGTGATGTCAAAGGATGGCAGTCTACATCGCCAATCTCCAAATTGATACTGGTGTTAATTTTCAACATGGTTTCAGTTTAGGCGACAACGATACAGGAACATACCTGAATCTCAATAACTACACAGTCAATTCTCAAATGAGAAAGTGGGCTGGTAGTACTAGTAGCGTTTCCTTTGCATCTACAGTTACCGACGCTGAACAAGGTCAACTCCAGATCTCTCTGGGATCGACTGAAACAACAGATATCAAACCTGGGCGATACATGTATGATGTTCTCCTTGAAGACGCTGGGGGATTTAAATACAAGGTCGTTGAAGGAATGGTCTTAGTTAGAGCAGGAGTAACCCGATAATGCCATCTCTCAGAGTAGGTACATCAAACCAAGTCAAAGTTATTGCCAGTGGTGCCCTCGGTGGGGGCTCTGGCGGTAGACTAACATTGTTAGCTGATGTTGACGCCAGCAATCTTGCAGACGGTAGTATTTTGGTATATGAAGCAGCAACAAACAACTTCAAGACCACCAAAAACTTTCCAGCTGCCATTATTGACGGAGGTGTCTTCTAATGTCCGCAACGATTCTATTAAAAAGGACACAAGGAACTTCACCACCGAACATTGCTCCCGTTGGTACTGGCGTATCGTTCGGTGAATTAGTCTATACTTACGATACCAGCGATGTTGGTGCTGGTAAGTCTTATAAGAAATTATATATTGGTAACCCTGCTGGTCCTGCAGCAGCTCCGATTCCTATCGGTGGTGAATATTACACTAGTTTGTTTACAGATAGTCCCGCAGACTATGGTAAACCCCAGGCATCTAAAGTCCTTATTCTTGATGATCAAGGACGAGTTGCTTCCTGGACAGTTGTAGATGATTTCTACACTGCAGGTGTTGGTACAGTTGCTGGCAACTTTAATGTTGGCGGTAATCTTAATGTAACTGGTGACCTCGTTTATGATGAGGCAAACGCTAGAAACTGGAATGTTACTGGCGTAGCAACTGCTGCAACTTTAGTTGTAACAGATGCATCTTTCTCAGGTAGTGGTGATATTCCTAACCTGTTTGCAGCAACAGGTATTGTAACCACACTGAGTGGTACAAGTGCAAATTACTACGAAGTAAATGTAGGTCATGCACTTACTGCAAATAATGTAGAAGTTACTGGGGTATCATCCTTCAGTAATATTACATTTTCCAATGATATTATTAGAGTTGGTCGTGATGCTGCTGTAGGTCTTAGCAGTGCAGACGGATCCATCTTCATTGGTGATTTTGCTGCAGCTGGTATAGGTCAAACGACCCTCAACCGTCGCAATATTGCGATTGGTGCCAGTGCAATGCAATATGCTGGTATTCTTTCCAGCAGTGACGAGTTAGAATCTAACATCGTCATGGGTAACTTTGCAGGTTATAGACTGCAAGGTACTAAGAACTTGATGATTGGTGATAAGGTAGGTTTTGCCTTATCTTCTAGCGGCAACGATGAGAACATCGCTCTGGGTAACCAGTCGATGTATGGTGAGACTTTCCCTGTTGTTGATGGGGTAACTCTCAGCGTCAATGTTGGTGATCAAACAGCTCTTGCTAATTATGATCAGACAGAAGATGTAACAGAGACCAGTGGATCTGGTCAAGGTCTGTTAGTTAGGATTCAGACTGGTGGTACTGGTCTGATCACTAACATCGAAATCATGGCTCCTGGCGATGGTTACGAGGTTGGTGATACATTCACCATGCCGTTTGGTTTCCAGACTCTTACAGGTAGCGTAACCAGCAGGAATGGTCGCTTCCTGAGTGGTGGTACAGGAACTAGACAGCAGCAAAGAAACATTGCTATTGGTCCTTACACTCTCTTCAGTGTAGACGGTAGCAAGAACATTGCCATTGGTTACTCTGCGGGTAACGAGACTCTTGGTAGTGGCAATGTCATCATCGGTTATGAGCGAAATGTTGCTATCGGAGATAGTGATAATCAGCTCGCGATTGGTAATCAAAATATTAACTGGATCGACGGTAACCAACTTGGTTATGTCGGTATCGGCACCACACGACCCTTCGGGTTGCTCGATGTAGGTGGCGTATTCATCATTGATAAGGGCACTGGTAATACAGTAATCTCTGGCGTAGTAACTGCGCCGCAACTCGATATTGACAACCTTGGCATTGAGGATATCAAGGTCACTGCTGGTTTAGCAACTGACTTTGCAATTACCAACGCTAAGATTCAGTCAGGTATTATTACTGACACTGTTGGTACTGCTGCAACTATTACGAATGTAGACTTCGTAAATGCAGACATTGAGGCAGCTAAGATCACTGCTGGTATTATCACCAGTCAGGTTGGCACATATGCCACAATTACAACCTTTGATACCGAGATTGCTGATCTTAAAGATGTAAAGATTACAACTGGTATTATCACCAACATTGTTGGTACTGCTGCCACAATTATCACCTTTGATGCTAATGAAGGTGATATCAATACCATCAAAACAGTCACTGGTGTTGTTACATCACTGACTGGTTTTGGTGTAACTTACAATACAGCAGACTTTGAGATCCTTGACGCTAAAGATGTCAAGGTTACTACAGGTCTTATTACATCTCTGGTCGGTACATATGTAACCTTCCAAGATGCTGATTTCCAAGACGATGTTCGTGTTGGCGGTGCTCTTACTGTTGTAGGTGACCTGACCGTAAATGGAACCACAAGTTTCGTTCAGAGTACGGTCGTTCAAATCACCGATAAGAACATTGAACTTGGTTTCAGTTCTACTGGTGGTCATGCTGATGCTACAGCCGACAACGGCGGTATCATTCTCAAGGGAACGACTGACAAAGAATTCTTATATGATCAGCCTAGAGAGGCATGGGAATCTAACCTCAAGTTTATTCCTAATGCTGATGGCACTTTAGACATCGGTACTACCGATCGTGAGTGGAAAGACATTTACATCGATGGCACTGCACACCTCGATGCTGCTGATATCCTGGATGCCAAGATTACTGCTGGTATTATCACCAGTCAGGTTGGTACATATGCAACCATTGGCACTGTCGATATCGAGACTCTCGATGCCAGAGATGTAAACATCACTGGTCTTGCTGTAACTGATATTGTTGGTACTGCAGCAACTATCACAACGATTGATGCCACAGAAGGCGATATTGTCAACGCTAAGATTACTGCTGGTGTTGTAACCTCCCTGGTTGGCACCTACGCTACAATCACCACGGTCGATATTGAGACCCTGGATGCAAAGACTACAAATATTACTGGATTAGCAGTCACTGATATTGTTGGTACTGCTGCTACTATCGGTGATGTTCATGTCACTGGAGACTTTAGAGTCGGTGGTGCAACCACCTTTACTGGTAATGTAACCTTCAATGGCGGTACAATTGGTCTTGGTGATTCCACCACTGATAACATCGTCTTTACTGGTGAAGTTGACTCTGATATCGTTCCTGACGATGACGATACCTTTGATCTTGGCAGTGCCACTAAAGAGTGGAAAGATATTTACATCGATGGCGTTGCTCGCGTCGATGACCTGATTGTTGACTCTACAGTTGGCACATACGCAACAATCACAACTGCTGACATCGATGTACTCGATGCCAGACAAACAAATATTACTGGATTAGCAGTTACCGATATTGTCGGTACAGCTGCTACCATCACGACGATTGATGCCACTGAAGGCGATATCGTTAACGCTAAGATCACCGCTGGTATCATTACTGATATCGTTGGTACTGCAGCAACTATCACTACGGTTGACTTTGAAGTTGCAGATATTCTAAATGCCACCGTATCGGTTGGTATTGCAACTTCTGCATTCGTACAAGCTGGTTTCATCACCTCTCTGTATGACTCCACTGGTGTTGTTGGTCTGAACACTCAACACATCCTGAGTACTGATCCTGCAGGCACAATCACCTGGCGTGAACCTGCTCAGATTGGTATTGCAACCATCAATGCCAAACTCGATACATGGTTTGTATCTACCAACGGTGTTGATGATGGCGAACCTTCTCGTGGTAGAACACCAGAGAGACCATTCAGAACGATTGCATACGCTCTGTCTCAGATCTCCAACATTGGTGTTAATGATGTTCTGAACATCGCTGCTGGTGTATACCAAGAAACATTCCCACTGAATGTTCCAGCTGGTCTGACAGTCAAGGGTGCTGGTCTCCGTGCTACCAAGATCATTCCTACCACTGCTACTAAGCAGAAGGACTGCTTCTTGATGAACGACAGATCTGTTGTTGAGGATATCACGATTGCTGAAATGTTCTTCGACACTGCTCACAATCAAGGTTATGCATTCAAATATGCTCCTGGCATTGCGATCACATCTAGATCTCCTTATGTCCAGCGTGTAACCGTATTCAACAAAGGTAGCAATACTTCCACTGCTGATCCTTATGGTTATGGATCAGCCGATGCTGCGCCTTCCTCCTACATTGCTGGTGGTGGTGCATACATCGATGGTTCTGAGGTAGCAGCAGGATCTCTTGAGGCAGCGTTCCTTTTCAATGAAGTTACTTTCATTGTACCGAACAGCAAAGGTCTGATTATGACCAACGGTGCTCGTACTGAGTACCTAAACTGCTTCTCCTACTTCGCTGCTGAAGCAATCAAGGGTACATCTGGTTCTCTTGGTATCAGCTCTGCTGGTGAAACCAGACTGAGATTGACTGGCATCACGACAGTCGGCGTTGGTAACACCATTACAGTCTTTGATACTGACGGAACTACTGGTGTTGCAACTGCTATTGTTGCTGGTTACGACGGAACATACCTGGATGTAACTGGTAAGCAAACTGGTTTTGAAGTTCTTCGCGCAAGAACTGCTAAGGCAATCACCTTCAATGATAATGCTCAGTTAGATACCACAGTTAAGAAGTTTGGTTCTGCTGCGCTGAAGCTTGATGGATCTAATGATTCTATTAGCATTCCTTCTAGTGGTGATCTTGGTTTCGGAACCAATACAGACTTCACAATTGAATTCTGGGCATACGCAAATACAACTGGTCTGACCAGTGCAACGCTCTTCGACTTAAGAGATGCTGGAACTGACGCTGAGGGTATCAGTGTTGCCTTCCGTGCAGCTGGTGAAGTTGACATGCGGGTTGGTACTACCACCGCTATCACTGGATCTGGCGCAGGCATCGCTACAGGCGTCTGGAAGCACTATGCACTTGCTAGAGATGGCACAAACACTAGACTGTTCGTTGACGGTACTCAGAGAGGCATTAAGACCTCTGATACAACTGACTACGGTGCATCTAAGGGTCTGGTCATTGGTGCTGACTTCGATGGCGCAAGTCAAAATGTCACTGGTTGGATTGACGACTTCAGAATTGAGAGAGGAGTTGCTAAGTACACCTCAAACTTCACTGCTCCGACTGCTGCACACACAGGTGATAAGGACACAGTTCTCTTACTTTCCTTTGATGGTGCAAGTGGCGTAACAACAACCACTGACGATGTAGTTCGTAATCAAGATATCCGCATCACTCAAGCTGGTGGCGGTATCGGAACTGCAACCAAGGTTATCCTTGCTGACTATAGTCAGTTCGGTGCGGACATGCGCTCCGTTGGTTGTGCTGTTGAATATGGTCAGAAGGGTGTCATCGCTGATGGCGATGGCGTATCTCTGAGACTCTTTGCTCTCAACTTCAACCATGTTGGTGCTGGCGGAGATTTCTCCAACGATCCTAACCTGGCAATTCAGGCGAACGAAGTTACTGAACTGAATAACGGTGATGTATCCTTCGTCAGTATTGACCAGAGAGGAGACTTCAGAGTTGGTGATGCATTCTTTGTCGATCAAGAATCTGGAACTGTATCGTTCTCGCAACAGGTAACCAGCCTACAGGCACTGTCTTCCCTCCAGATCACTGATGGTACAGACAGCAGCGTTGTAACACCTACCAGCGGTACATTCGGTAACATCCAGATCTCTGGTAACAATATCGAATCCACCTCTGGTGATATCAATATCGATCCAGCTGGTGCAGGTGATATCAACATCACTGGCGATGTCAATGTCCTGGGTATCCTGACTGCGACAACCATTCAACTCGATGCTTTCCAGAAGGGCGATACATCTATCGCTCTGGATGACTCGGGTGCTAACGGCACTATCAGATTCAACACCGATAATGTTGAGGCTATGCGCCTCGATGCCAACCAAAAGTTGGGTATCGGCACTGCTGCGCCTAGACAGAGATTAGATGTTCTCGATACTGCTAAGTTCGAGAGACTTGATGTAACTGGTGTATCTACATTTGCAGAAAGAGTTGATTTCAACCTTAGCATCGATGCAGTTGACGCCAAGATTACCGCTGGTGTTGTAACATCTCTGGTTGGTACATATGCTACCGTTACCACGGTCGATATTGAGACCCTGGATGCCAAAGATGTCAACATCACTGGTCTGGCAGTAACAGATACCGTTGGTACTGCTGCTACTATCACGACGATTGACACAGAAGCACTAGATGCCTTTGATGCCAAGATCACTGGCGTTGCGGTAACCAACGCAGTATTCACTGGTATTACAACCTTTAAAGATAATGCTCAGCTGAACTTCGGTGATAATGACGATCTCCGCATCTATCACAACGGCACCAACTCTTACATTGATGATGCTGGTCAGGGCAACCTGATTATTCGTTCCAATACGATTGACTTCCAGAAGTATACTGGTGAGACCCTCGCTAACTTCTATTCTGATGGTATAGTTCAGCTGAACTTTGACGATGATAAGAGACTTGAGACTATCGGTGCTGGTGTTAGCATCACTGGTCAACTGCAAGCTGGTTCACTAGATATCGGAACCAATGCTGAGATCCATGCTGCCCTGACAGTTGATCATGGAACAGTTCTTACTGGAATTGTTACCAGCTCCGCTGGCATCAGAGCAATCAATATCAATGTCTCTGGTATTCTTACCACCAACAACTTCAGAGTCACTGGCGTCTCTACAGTTGCTGACATTACGATTGGTGCTGGATCTTCTAGCACGAAAATAAATACCAATAGCGGTGAACTCGTTCTCGACTCTGCTGCTGGTCAGGTAACTGTCCAAGACGATCTGAGCGTAATCGGTTACGGTACATTCCGTGATGGTATCTACTACAGATCTGATCAAAGCGGAATCAATGGCATTGGTTATAGCGGTCCTAACGGTGTTGCTTACTTTGAGGCAGATGGCAGATTAGTCAGCGGTCTCAGCACTGTTGGATTCTTGACTACATCAAACTATGTTCTAACAACTGACGCTAATAACATTCCAATCTGGTCTGACTCGATAGATGGGGGCACATTCTAGCCATGGCGAAACCAACAACGCGACAAGAGCTCAAGGATTATGCCCTCAGGCAACTTGGGTATCCTGTCTTAGAAATCAATGTAGCTGATGAGCAAGTAGATGATGCTTTAGATGATTCCTTACAACTGTTTCAAGAGAGGCATTTTGACGGTGTAGAAAGAGTTCTTCTAAAGTACAAAATCACCGAAGATGACATCAAAAGAGGCAGAGCAAGAGGTGCATCGAATACTCTTGGCATTTCTACTTCTACTACAACATCTGGAGACTTTGAAGAAAACTCAAACTACCTCGTAGTTCCTGACGCAATCATCGGTGTTGAAAAGCTTTACCTTTTTGACTCTAGTTTTATTGCAAACAACATGTTCAGTTTCAAGTACCAACTGTTCTTGAATGATGTTGCTTTTAACCTTGGGTATAGTGGTCTTCTCAGCTATGCAATGACGAAGACATACATTGAAGATATTGACTTCTTACTTTCTACAAATAAGCAGATTAGATATAACAAGGGAAATAAGCGCCTCTACTTAGATGTTGAT
>ERZ802826.623-NODE-623-length-11145-cov-32.3275_pt1 | contig 11145 bp, 10 predicted proteins | sample MGYA00345651_ERZ802826 | MGnify/ENA primary metagenome ERZ802826 (study PRJEB30503, sample SAMEA104212371) | marine metagenome | biome: Westerlies Biome; feature: [SRF] surface water layer (ENVO:00010504) within the epipelagic zone...; material: water...
CCAACGCCCAATGGAACGGCGATCAGCAACGACAGCAGGGAGGTGACCAACGTTCCATAGATGGCGGCTCCTGCGCCGTATTCATCGTCAACCGGATTCCAATCGGAGGTGATGAGGAACTGCCAGCCGTAACGCCCCATCGACTCAAGGCTTCCCTTGAAGACAACGATGAGGATCAAGAACAACACCACGGCGACCATGGAGGCCAGGATCACAGCGAGGTTCTTGAATCCAACGTCCACCAGCTTTTCTGACGGAGGTCGGTTCCGCAGAAGGTACTGATTGTCCTTTTCGTTGGACATTCCCACACATAAACGCCCCGCCAACGTATCGACGGGATTGGTTTAAGTCACTAAGAACGGCTTAACGACATTCCTCTGCTGGACGTTGATCTGAGCATGTGGGCTGGTCGATGCCGTTAGCGTGGAGTGACAGGTTTTGGACGTATGGGGCGGATCGTCGGGATCGATCTGGGGACCACGAACTCGGTTGTTGCCGTTCTGGAGGCAGGCCGCCCTCACGTGATTGCCAACGCTGAGGGTGGCAGGACCACCCCATCGGTGGTTGGTTACAGCAAAGACCAGGAACTGCTGGTGGGACAGCTGGCGAGACGTCAGCTGGTGCTGAGCCCTCGCAACACCTTCTCCAACCTCAAGCGTTTCGTGGGACGCGACTGGGAGGAACTGGAGGACAGCAGCCTTGCCGTGCCTTACACGGTCCGTGCCAATGACCGAGGTCAGGTGCGCGTGCCTTGTCCCGTGACGGAACGGGAGTATGCGCCAGAGGAGCTGGTGGCCAGCATCATTCGCAAGCTTGTGGACGATGCCAGCACTTACCTGGGTGAATCCGTTGAAGCGGCAGTCGTCACGGTTCCGGCTTATTTCAACGACGCCCAGCGCCAAGCCACCCGCGACGCCGGTCGATTGGCCGGCATCTCCGTTGAGCGCATCCTCAATGAACCCACTGCTGCCGCCCTGGCCTATGGCTTTGATCGCAGTGCCGTTCGTCGCGTTCTGGTGTTTGACCTGGGTGGTGGCACGTTCGATGTGTCGTTGCTCCGGATCGCGAACGGAGTGTTTGACGTCAAGGCCACCAATGGGGATACACAGTTGGGCGGCAATGATTTTGATCAGCGGATCGTGGACTGGATCGCTGATGCCTTTCAGGCTGAGCATGGGGTGGATCTGCGGCGAGACCGCCAGGCCCTTCAACGCCTGACCGAAGCGGCTGAAAAGGCCAAGCAGGAACTGTCCGGCGTTCTCACAACACCGATCTCTCTTCCGTTCATCGCAACGGGTGAGAACGGCCCGCTGCACGTGGAGACCAATCTTGATCGCAGCACGTTTGAAGGTCTTTGCCCAGACCTGCTCGATCGTCTGTTGATGCCCGTCCAGACCGCGTTGCGCGACTCCGGCTGGGCTGCGGATGACATCGATGATGTGGTGCTTGTGGGAGGCGCCACCCGCATGCCCATGGTTCAGCAACTGGTGCGCACCCTGGTGCCGCTTGATCCCTGCCAATCGGTGAACCCCGATGAAGTGGTGGCCATCGGCGCCGCCGTTCAGGCCGGCATCCTCACCGGGGAACTGCGGGATCTGTTGCTGAACGACGTCACACCTCTCTCCCTGGGGCTGGAGACCGTCGGTGGTCTGATGAAGGTGTTGATCCCGCGCAACACCCCGATTCCTGTGCGCCAGTCCGATGTGTTCAGCACGTCGGAGCCGAATCAGTCCTCGGTGGAGATCCATGTCTGGCAAGGCGAGCGGCAGATGGCTTCAGACAACAAGTCGCTCGGACGTTTCCGACTGTCCGGAATTCCGCCAGCGCCCCGTGGTGTCCCGCAGGTTCAGGTGGCGTTTGACATCGATGCCAACGGGCTGCTGCAGGTGAGTGCCACGGACCGCACCACCGGCAGAAAGCAGTCGGTGTCGATTCAAGGAGGATCCAACCTCAACGAGGATGAAGTCACCGCACTGCTTGCCGAAGCGGAAGCCCGGGCGGATGAGGACCGCCGCAAGCGCAACCAGATTGAACGCCGCAACCGTGCCCAGACGCTCGTCGCCCAGGCGGAACGTCGCCTGCGCGATGCCGCCCTGGAACTGGGGCCCTACGGGGCGGAACGTCAGCAGCGCGCTGTTGAGATGGCGATGCGTGATGTGCAGGATTGTCTTGCTCAGGATGATCTGCAGGAGCTGGATCTGTGCCTCAGTGGCCTGGAGGAAGCTTTGTTCGGCCTGAATCGGCGCCTGTCGGCAGAGCGTCAGTCCGATGGACGGCCGCTTCAGGGGTTGCGCAACACGCTTGGCTCACTCAAGGACGAGTTGTTCGCTGATGACTGGGACGATGATCCCTGGGCAGCCCCGAGTGGTCCACCACGGGGACGCAGCATGAACCGCCGGGATCGTGATCCCTGGGACGATGACTTCTACCGCTGATCCTGATTACTGGTCGCTGCTTGGTTTAGGTCCGGAGGCGGATGCCGACCAGTTGAAACGGGCCTTCCGTCGGGAAGCGCGCCGTTGGCATCCGGACCTCAACGGCAACGATCCCGTTGCCGAGGAGCGGTTCAAGCTGGTCAATGAGGCCTATGCCGTGCTCAGTGATCCCCGCCGCCGGCGGGCCTGGGAGCAGGGCGATCGAGAAGGACGGCTTGATCGAGACCCATTTGAACAAGGGTTCCCAGATTTCGAGGACTATCTCGAGGTGGTGCTTGGCGAGCCGTCGCGTCGGTCTGAGACGCCCCCTCCCGATGCGAACGATCCCGGTTCATGGAAGGAACCCCCTGTCGCGGCACCACCACCGCCGCCTCCCGTTCGGGCCGAGGAGGATCTCGAGTCGATCGTGGAGCTGACGCCGGAACAGGCGCTGCATGGCACCACTGTTGAGCTCAACCTTGAGGATGGAACGGTCGTGGAACTCGACACCCCTCCCCAAGCTGGAGATGGCTGGAGGTTGCGGCTGGAGGGTGTTGCCAGCGGAGGGCGCGATCACTTCCTGCAGCTGCGGGTGCTCACGGACGACGGTCTGCGCATTGATGGCCTTCGGGTGCACTACAAGTTGTTGTTGTTCCCCCCGGATGCGGCCCTCGGCTGCGCTGTGGATGTGCCAACCCTTGATGGCCCGGTGACCCTCCAGGTTCCGCCGGGTTCGTCCAGTGGACGATTGCTGCGGCTGCGTGGGCGGGGCCTGGAGCTGGATGACCGTCGCGGTGATCAGCTGGTGGAGATTGTGGTGGTCATCCCCGCTGACCTCGGCGATGCGGAACGGGCTCTCTATCGCCGACTGCAGGAACTCGCCCTGGAGGCGGAGGACGGCTGAAGCGATCGATGAGAGACTCCGGCTCTGTTGAGGATCGAGTGTTCCCCGCGATGCGCGTCAACGTGCTTCTGTTCGATGCCGGCAGTGACAGTGAGGGGATCCACTCGCTTGAGATCGCCGGTCGGACGGTGGTGCTCCTGTTCGAGAACCCCGATGACGCCCAGCGCTACGCAGGATTGCTCGAAGCCCAGGACTTTCCCGTTCCCACCGTTGAATCCCTAGACCGTGAGGACGTGGAGCTGTTCTGTCGTGACGCGGGATATGAAGCTCGCTTTGTCGCCTCTGGCTTTGTCCCTGAATCCGACGAAGAGCGGTTGTTCATGGCACCTCCGGAAGCCAACCGTGATGTGAGTCAGTGGAAAGACGAGGAGTCGCTCCCCGAGCCTGAGCCGTCCTCATCCAGCGAACTCGACGCTCTACGCAAACGTCTCGAGGGGTTGCTTTAAACGATGACTCGTTTCCAATCCGACGCTGCCGTCTCCGCCGATCGCGGCCACCTGCTCACTGAGCAGCCCAATCCCAGAAGCACCGCCCTGGATCTGCTCGACACAGCCGAGCTGGTGACGTTGTTTGTGGAGGAGGATCGTCGACCTCAACAAGCCGTAGCGGATGCTTCGGCATCGATCAGTGCGGCTGTTGATTGCATCGCATCCCGACTCAAGGCTGGTGGCCGATTGTTTTATCTGGGGGCGGGAACGTCAGGGCGGCTCGGTGTGCTGGATGCCGCTGAATGCCCTCCAACCTTCTGCAGTGATCCGGAGATGGTTCAAGGCGTGCTGGCTGGTGGTGCCCCCGCACTTCTGCGCAGTTCCGAGGGACTAGAGGATCTGGAGGCCGCCGGACGTGAGGATCTCGATCAGCGCGGTTTCAATACCGGGGACTGTCTTGTCGGCATCGCCGCTGGCGGCACGACGCCTTACGTGCGGGGTGGCCTCAGCCATGCCCGCAGCATCGGTGCTCTGGCCATCGCCATGGCCTGTGTACCGAGCGATCAGGCTCCACTCCCCTGCGACATCGACATCCGTCTGCTGACGGGGCCTGAACTCCTCACCGGTTCCACACGGCTCAAGGCTGGAACCGCCACCAAAATGGCCTTGAACATCATCTCCACCGCCGTCATGGTTCGGCTTGGCAAGGTGTTCGGCAACCGGATGGTGGACGTTTCCGCCAGCAACAGCAAGCTGGTGGACCGCTCCCTGCGAATCCTGCGGGACCTTGGTGGTGTTGAGCGGGATGACGGCCTCGTCTTACTGGATCAGGCGGGTGGTTCGGTCAAGCTGGCCTTGCTCATGGCCAGCAGTGGCCTTACGTCGAGTGAAGCGATGGAGTTGCTCCAGACCCACGACGGTCAGCTTCGCCAGGCCCTCGCCAGTCAGGGATTCAAACTGGCTCAATCCTGCGGGAATGAGCCCCAGTAGGGACGGGTGAACAGATTCAGACGCTCGCGCGTCTTGGGCGGCACGTGTTCGGGGGCCGTGATCAAGGCGTCGGCCAGGGCCGTGTGCGCGGAAGAGCTGGGTCGTTGCTCTTTGAGGCTCAACATCAGCCGATTGAGGATCGGTTCCGTGGCCACGGCGTTGGCCTTGAGGTTGCCGACCACCATCTCAACGCTGACGGCGTCATGGTCGTTGTGCCAGCAATCGAAGTCGGTGACCATCGAGAGAGAGGCGTAGGCGAGCTCAGCTTCCCGGGCCAGTCGCGCTTCGGTGTGATTGGTCATGCCGATCACGGAGCATCCCCAGCTTCGGTACAGCAGGCTTTCGGCTCGCGTTGAGAACGCAGGCCCCTCCATGCAGAGGTATGTGCCACCACGATGCAGGTGGTGGCCGGCCGGCATCGCCGACGCTGCAGCTTCCGCCAGGAGTTCGCTCAATCGGGGGCAGAACGGATCCGCCAGGCTCACGTGGGCGACGCAGCCATCACCAAAGAACGACTGAGGTCGTTGTTGGGTCCGATCAATGAACTGATCCGGCACCACCATGTCCCGCGGACGCAGGTGCTCCTGCAGCGACCCCACTGCCGACACTGAGATCAGCCAGCGAACGTTGAGCTGACGCATGGCCCAGATGTTCGCCTGGTAAGGAACCTCGCGAGGCAACAACTGGTGATGGCGACCGTGACGGGCCAGAAACACCGTTTCCATGCCCTGCAATGTCCCCAGCCTGAGTACATCGGAGGGACGCCCGAACGGCGTGTCGAGGCTCAGTTCCTCCACCTGGTCGAGCCCAGGAATGGCGTAAAGACCGCTGCCGCCGATGACACCAACACGGGCGTTGCTGAGGTCGGGCATGGAAGGCCTCTCACTACACTCCAATTTTGCTCGCGCCACCATGACCAAGGCTCTGATGGACACCGACGCAGGGCAGATCGAGCTCGAGCTGTTTGAGTCCGACGCTCCCAACACGGTGGCCAATTTCGTGAAACTGGCCAAGGACGGCTTCTATGACGGCCTCGCCTTCCACCGGGTCATCCCCGGTTTCATGGCTCAGGGTGGATGCCCCAACAGCCGCGAGGGTGCGCGTGGCATGGCCGGCACCGGTGGCCCCGGCTATCAGATCGATTGCGAAATCAATGGCCAGAAGCACCAGGCCGGCACCCTGGCCATGGCCCATGCCGGTCGCAACACCGGTGGCTCACAGTTCTACATCTGCCACGAAGCACAGCCCCATCTGGATGGCGTGCACACCGTGTTCGGTCACACCGGAAACATGGATGTGGTTCTGAAGCTCAGCAACGGATCCAAGATCAACAAGGTGACCATTCAGGACTGATCAGTCCCGGGCTGACCAATGCAGGAGGGACGGACGTTGCGTCAGACGTTCGTCCCCATTGGTCTGGATGAGCTCAACCAAGGAACGCTCTTCCCGTTCCAGTGTTTGTGATGGGTGGAGCGCACTGCGCTCGGTGCTGACGCGAAGCAGACCAATGCGTTGTGTGGATTCCAGCTGGGCAATCGACTGCAGCAGTGCCAGCGGAGCATCCACCTCCGGCGTCAGCTTCCAGACGAACTGGGGACGGTCCCAGAGCGCCAGCAAGCGCGGCTCATGCAGCGCTTCCAGCGTTTGGCCATGGGTCTCAGCGAGATCTTCCACACGGGAGCGGATCGAGGGCAGGCTCTCGCTTCGATCGTTCACCGCAAGGGCGAGAACGGTGCAGGGACCATCGCTGTCCATGAGATGGCCGAGTTTGTCGCGCTTGGCAGCCAGATAGTCGGCGTTGTGATCACCGGCATCCATCACCAGGGGAACCCGTTCTTCCACCTGAAGTCCATAGCCCCCGAGCCCAGCGATCTTGCGGGGGTTGTTGGTCAGCAGTCGCAAGCGATGGATGCCGAGATCCGAGAGGATCTGCGCTCCCACCCCGTAGTTGCGCAGATCAGCAGGGAACCCCAGCCGTTCGTTGGCTTCAACGGTGTCCAGGCCACCATCCTGAAGGCTGTAGGCGCGAAGTTTGTTGATCAGACCGATGCCGCGACCCTCCTGGCGGAGGTAAACCACCACACCTTCCCCCTCACGTTCGATTTGGCGGAGTGCTGCCTCCAGCTGAGGGCGGCAGTCGCAGCGCAGGGATCCGAAGGCATCACCGGTGAGGCATTCCGAATGCATCCGCACCAGCACCGGTTCACGCAGGGAGGCCGGGTCGCCTTTGACGAGGGCCACATGTTCCGAGCCATCCAGTTCATTGCAGTAGCCGATGGCCTGGAACGAACCGAACTGACTCGGCAGTTCCGCATGGGCCTGCCGTCGCACAAACCGTTCGTTGTCGAGCCGGTAACGGATCAGTTCAGCGATGCTGATCAGCTTCAAGCCCCAGGTATCGGCGTAAGCCCTCAGTTCCGGCAGACGGGCCATGGAGCCATCGCTGTTCTGGATCTCGCAGATCACGCCGGAGGGGGTAAGACCCGCCAGCTGGGCCAGGTCAACAGCTGCTTCTGTGTGTCCGGCGCGTTTGAGCACACCGCCGGGCTTGGCCCGCAGCGGAAAGATGTGTCCCGGTCGTCGCAGCTCAGCAGGTCGCGTCTTGGGATTGAGGGCAACCTGAATCGTCCGGGCACGATCCTCCGCAGAGATTCCAGTGCTGACGCCGTGCTCAGCCCCCGCATCGATGCTCACCGTGAAGGCCGTTTCGTTGGCATCGGTGTTGCGATCCACCATCAGGGGGAGATCAAGCTCGTCCAGCCGCTTCCCCTCCATGGCCAGACAGATCAGCCCGCGGGCCTCGGTCGCCATGAAATTGATCGCTTCCGGTGTGGCGAACTGGGCGGCGCAGATCAGATCGCCTTCGTTTTCACGCTGCTCGTCATCGACCACCACCACACAGGCACCATTGCGAATGGCGGCCAACGCCTCGGCGATGTCATCGAAGCGGATCGGATCGTCCTGCTGATGCTGGGAACTGGAGTTCAGAAGCCTGCCGTTCTGCAATCCCATCATTATCAATCTCTGTACGATCAACTGCTGGTTGGACGTCGCCATGGCAAGCAGCACTGCGTCACGAATCGCCGAGATGGCCGGTGGTGGGCAGGGTCGTGTCGCGGTGATCGGTGCATCGGGCTATGGGGGGCTGCAGACCATCCGGCTTCTGCAGGACCATCCGTCCTTGACCGTGACGTTCCTCGGCGGAGAACGGAGTGCAGGACGGCGCTGGAGCTCGATCTGTTCATTTCTGCCGCTGCCGGATGATCCCGTTGTTCAGTCCGCTGATGCTGAGCGCATCGCTGAGGCCGCGGATTATGCCGTCCTCAGCCTCCCCAATGGATTGGCCTGTCAACTCGCACCGGAGCTTCTGCAGCGAGGTGTGCGGGTGGTGGATCTCTCGGCCGACTTTCGCTACCGATCGCTGGAGCAGTGGAGTCAGGTGTATGCCCAGGAGGCCAACCGTCTCTCACGGGACGATTCGGACCTCTGCCAACAGGCGGTGTATGGATTGCCGGAGTGGCATGGTCCTGCCATCGCCGAGGCCAGGTTGGTGGCCGCGCCCGGTTGTTTCCCGACCGCAAGCCTGCTTCCGTTGCTCCCCTTCCTGAAGCAGGGCCTGATCGACACCGACGGCATCGTCATCGACGCCAAAACAGGCACATCCGGTGGCGGTCGTGTTCCCAAAGAGGCGATGTTGCTGGCAGAAGCCTCAGAGTCGATTGCTCCTTACGGCGTGATCGGACATCGGCACACCTCGGAAATCGAACAGATGGCCCGGGAGGTCGCTGGACAGGATGTTCGGTTGCAGTTCACTCCCCATCTCGTGCCGATGGTGCGTGGCCTGTTATCCACGGTGTACGCGCGCCTGCGGGATCCTGGTCTGACGGCTGAGGACTGCACAACGGTTCTCGAGGCGGTGTATCGGCACCACCCCTGCGTCTCCGTGCTGCCGGTGGGCACCTATCCCGCCACCAAGTGGGCACGGCACACCAATCGCGCTTTGGTCTCCGTTCAGGTGGACACAAGAACCGGGCAGATGATCCTGATGAGCGCCATCGACAACCTGATCAAAGGTCAGGCTGGACAGGGGGTGCAATGCCTGAACCTGATGCATGGCCTGCCGCCGGAGACAGGGCTTCCCTTGCAGAGTTTTTACCCCTGACGCCAGCGATCAGCTGCCAGCATCAGGCCAGTGGGCAGGATGCGATGTTCCTGTTGCTGAATCCGCTGGGACAGGCTGTCGTGACTGTCACCGTCGAGTACCGGCACTGCTGCCTGAACCAGGATCGGACCGGCATCCAGGTCCTCTGTAACCAGGTGAACCGTGCAACCAGCGAGACGGACCCCGGCCTTGAGGGCCTGGCCGACGCCATCAAGCCCCCGGAAGCTGGGCAGCAGCGATGGATGGATGTTGATCAGCCGGTCTGGGAAGGCCTGAATCAACTCGTTGGTGACGATGCGCATCCAGCCCGCCATCACAATCCCTTCCACGCCCAGCGATTGGAATCGCTGCACCAGGTCACGGTCGAGTGCTGAGCGGCTGTCGTAGTTCCGATGATTGAACAGTTGCCAGGGAATGCCGAGCCGTTCAGCCCGTTGTTGGGCACCGCAGCCAGGGTTGTTCACCACCAACAGAGCGATCTCGGCATTGATGTGTCCATCCCGGATCGCTGTTGCCAAGGCCTCGAAATTGCTTCCATTACCCGATGCCATCACGCCCACTCTGACCGGGGGGTCGAGATCGGATGGTCCTCCTGACGATGGATGAATCAGGGCCTGGTCAGATGGCATCTGCTGGCTAGGGTCTGCAAAAGCGGGCATTCAGTTCATGTCCCATCTCTCCATCCTGCCGACCGCCTACACACGGGCGGATCTGCTGGAAGCAGCTCTGCATCACGAAGGATTTGATGTCGTGAAGAGTGCTGTGTTGGCCCCCTTCAATGGCATGTCCCATCCGGTGGATCTACTTGCCACCCTGCCTGATGGCTCCCCATCCCTTGGTTGGGCTTTGGGATCCGATGGCGTGATCACCATGGTGGGTGATCTGCAACGGCTGGCCCGACATCAGAGTCTTGAGGCAAGGCTCCAGCGGGTGGCACGGCGATATGCGCTTCTTGCTGCTCTTGAGTCGATGGATTGCTTCGGATCCTCCGCGACGATGACCATCGAGTCGTTCTGAGGTGAACGGCGACGTTCACGTTCATCTGGATTTAGTTCAACCAGAAGAACAGCGCATTCGCGTCACGATGCGGTGGACAGGCTCCACCCCACGCCAGATCCTGCAGTTCCCCCTTTGGACACCTGGCTCCTACACCATCCGTGATCCCGTCCAGCATCTGCACAGCCTGCAGCTGACGGCTGCCACAGATGTCGTCCCCCTGCGCCGTCTTGCGCCCCATCAATGGCTGGCGGACGATCTCGATCCAGGGCCGCTGTGCCTCAGCTATGTGGTGGAAGCCAGGGACCTGACGGTGCGGACGGCCTTTGTCGATCCGGAGTTCGCCTCCTTCAGCCTCGCTGCAGTGGTGATGGAACTGGATGGATGTCGGTGGACTCCCCATCGACTCACTGTGAATTGCGCTGACGCCTGGCAGGTCCACTGCCCCCTCCCAAGTGATGGGGGTGGATGGCGCGCCGCCGATTTCGATAATTTGTTGGATAGTCCAGTCCAGGCAGGTCCGTTCGATAGCCAGCTTTTTCGCGTCCAAGAGCATCAGCACGAGTTGCTGCTCATGGGGGACCCGCCGGGGGGATGGCCGACCACGCTGAAGGCCGATGTTGAACGGGTCTGTGAAGCCACCTGTCGCTTGATGGGCACCCCCCCTCCGGCGGGTGATCGCTACCAGCTGGTCATTCAGATGCTTGACAGCGGCTATGGCGGCCTCGAGCACGATCACAGTGCTGTATTGCAGTTCAACTGGTCAGCCCTGGCGAAACCGGATGGTTACCGGCAATTGCTGCAGCTGGTGGGCCACGAGTATCTGCACCAGTGGAATGTGCGCCGACTGCGCCCACGGGAGTTCCGCCCCTACGACTACGGCCACCCCGTTGTCAGCGAAGGGCTTTGGTTCGCCGAGGGAATCACCAGCTACTTCGACCTCGTGTTGCCGCTACTGGCTGGCTGCAGTGATCGCTCCACATTGCTGAAGGATCTCAGTGATGAGCTGTCCAGGGTGCTGATGGCTCCTGGGCGGCGGGTGCAATCCCTTGCTGCCAGCGCCCAGGAAGCCTGGGTGAAGTTGTACAAGGCCACTGCGGTCTCAGCTGACAGCCAAATCAGCTACTACCGCCTCGGGGCTGCCACAGCGTTCTGTCTGGATGTGCGCCTTCGGCAGCGGGACAGTTCCCTGGCGGAACAGCTTCGGGCTCTCTGGATGACGCACGGAACGGTGGGTCGAGGCTTTGTTCG
>ERZ802826.636-NODE-636-length-11013-cov-13.7907_pt1 | contig 11013 bp, 8 predicted proteins | sample MGYA00345651_ERZ802826 | MGnify/ENA primary metagenome ERZ802826 (study PRJEB30503, sample SAMEA104212371) | marine metagenome | biome: Westerlies Biome; feature: [SRF] surface water layer (ENVO:00010504) within the epipelagic zone...; material: water...
TGTGCTTCTCCGATCTCACTGACTGGATACCGATCTAAGACAAGGCCTCGCTCGGCGGCTATTACATGGCATGCGGCACCAGCGGCAATCAGTACAAGAACGCGCCGATTGCCGGCAAGATGATGGCAGCGCTGATTGATTATTGTGAAGGCGGCGCTGATCATGACAGCGCCCCGCTGCTGTATCGGCTGCCCTATATCGGGCGCGATATCAATGTCGGCTTCTATTCACGCAAGCGCCAGATCAATGACGAAAGCAGCTTTTCGGTTCTTGGCTAGCTGTTACCGCACCGCGCATGTTGGATCGGAACTATCGCGGTATGCATGTCGGTGGGCAGATACTGCTGCCCGTGGGTCAGCCTGTAACCGCTGTCAGGCCGACGGCCTCTATGCCGCTGACGGCAGCAGCCTCATCATTGTCTGATGTATCACCGGAAATACCAACCGCACCCAGCAGCGTGCCATCTTTGTCGGTGATCAGAACACCACCTGGCACGGGCACAAAATCGCCATCGGCAAGCCCGTTGATGGCCTGCACAAAATAGGCCTGCTGTTCGGCGCGGTTCATCAATGCGCGCGTGCCCATTCCCATGGCAATGGCAGCATTCGCCTTGCCGTGCGCGATGCGGGCGCGCATCTGGCTGACCCCGTCTTGTGACATCACGGCAACCATGCTGGCACGCGGGTCCAGCACCACGACGCTTAACGGCTTGAGGTCAAGCTCATGACCTTTTGCAAAGGCAGCATCAATCAGGGTTTGTGCCGTGGAAAGTGAAATGGCCATTAGGTGCCTCCATTAAGATCGCGCCTAAGATCGCGCCGGTGAAAATGTCGTCCTGCCCGCCGCTCAGATCGAGCGCCACACCAATCCTGAACGCAGGATGTTGCGTGACGTTGGAAGGTATATCACTATGCTTTTTGAAGCGAAACTATCCTGTTGCATCACGTGCCAGATGCGGTGGGAGTAAAGCGCGGATGCGAGTTCGGGGAGGGACAAAGCAATCATGCGGAACTTTGAGCTCGAGGTCTTTTTTTCCAAATGGGAATTCACCGCTGAACACCATATGACTGCATCGGACCTGGAAAGCCTGTCGATCGCAGATCTTCTTGCACTTGCTGATGATGAGGACCGCGAAGGTTTTGAAAGCCTCTGGCTCGGCTACACTGAAACGCGCGGCGCGGCCGATCTGCGCGCAGCAATTGCCGAAACCTATGACCGAATGAGCGCGGATAACATTCTGTGTCTTGCTGGGGCCGGCGAGGGCATCTACGCCGTCATGCGGGTGCTTCTGGACAAGGATGATCACATCATTGTGCCGGTGCCGAACTATCAGAGCGCCGAGACGGTCCCACTGGATATCTGTGCGGTGACCGGTGTCGCTATGCGCTGTGATGATGGCAGTGCCTCAGCCACGGGCTGGCGGCTGGATATCGACGATATCAAGGCTGCTGTCCGCCCGGAAACGCGGATGATCTCGTTGAATTTCCCGCATAACCCGACAGGGGTGTTGCTGGGCCAAAAGGATTTGATGGATCTTGTCGGGTTTTGCCGTGAGCGGGGCATTTATCTGTTCAGTGACGAGGTCTATCGCGGTGTCGAGACGGATGCAGCCGTGCGCATGCCGCAGATTGCCGATGTCTATGAAAAGGGCATTTCACTGAATGTGATGTCGAAGGCCTATGGGCTGCCCGGTTTGCGCGTTGGCTGGATCGCCAGTGAAGACCATGACGTGCTGACCCGCACCGAGCGATACAAGCATTATCTGTCGATCTGCAATTCTGCGCCAAGTGAACGACTGGCGCTGATCGCCCTGAAGGCGCGCGCATCAATCATCGCCCGGAATGTGGGTCTTGTTCGCGAAAATGCGGTGCTGCTTGAAAAGCTGTTTGCCGATTTCCCCGGGCTGGTTGACTGGCATCGCCCGATGGGTGGCTGTGTGGCGTTTCCGAAATATATCGGCCCGGGCGGCGGCGAGGTGTTCTGCCGTGACCTGCTGGAGAAGAGCGGCGTGATCCTGCTGCCAAGTTCGATATATGCATCCGAGATTTCACATGTGCCGGCCGATCATTTCCGTATCGGCATCGGACGCGACAAGGTGGTCAAGGACGGTATTGCCGCCATGCGCCGCCATTTCGAACAGCATCTCGCCGAATTTGCCGCCTGAACAGGACCACCGGCAGTATCGTGGCTGCCGGTTATCCTGGTGATCTTGCGCCGATCGTAAACAGTTTCAGATCAGGCGGCTGCGCGGCCGCGGCTGCCCAGATAGTGCCAGGCGATCAACACCACTGCAGCGACGATTGCCGCGCCGTAGATGACAGGCAGCTTGAACATTACAAGAGCAGCAAGCCCCACTCGTGCGGCGGTTTCGATCGGGTTCAATGGCCGTGCATCATATTGCGCGAGTGCGCTTGAAATCAGATACAGCGCCAATACCAGACGGGCAATCACCCAGGCAAGGGCTGGCACATCAAGATTGCCATCATAGCCCGGCAGATATTGTGCGCCTGCCGCTGCACCGGCTGTGGCGTCCAGCACGGCGTCGCTGATCAGCAGGATTTCGGGATACATCGCAAAGATGAAGGGCACGATGAAAATCACGATGCCTGATTTGACAGCCGAAAACCCGGTCGCCATTGGTTCGGCCTTGGTGATGCTCGACGCGGCAAAGGCGGCAAGCGCCACTGGCGGTGTAATCGCGCTGGCAACAGCGAAGTAGAAGATGAACATATGTGCTGTGAAGGTTGAAATGCCCAGACCTGCCAGCACCGGCCCCAACAGCAGTGCCACATTGATATAGGCGGGCACCGCCGGCATCCCCATGCCCAGAATGATCGCCATCACCATTGTCAGCAGTAACGCCAACAACTGGAACAGCACAGATCCGCCCTGACCAAGGCCGAGAGATTGCAGCCAGCCAAGAACGTCAAGCGACAGGAAGGTTGGCAAGCCGGTGAATTGCAGACAGAAATCGATGATCGAGACAGCGAGGAACATCAGATAGAGGGTAGAGATCAGGACGCCGGCATTGGACAGCGCATCGATGATCTTGCGCGGACGTGCCCGCACCTCCGGGTCAACAAACAGCAGCCCCAGCAACAGCATGACGGCATACCATCCGGCACTGCCGGCATCACCAGCCGCATTGCGAATCAATTCCTGCAGCCATGACCCGCTGACAATTTTGCAACCCTTTTCGGTAACAATGCTTTCGACCCCGATCAGCGCCCCGAAGATGCCGCACCCGACTTCTTCTTTCTTTGTCAGCAACAGAATGAGGATCAGCAGAATCGGTCCAAAGATCATGATCAGGTTCAGCATGTCCTGACGGTTCAGATGCATGTCTTCGGTGATCTGGCCAATCGCCTGAATGTTCTGTTTGCGCGCCTGGAACGAGACCGACAGGAACAGGCAGAAGAAATAGGCAAGGGCCGGAATAACTGCCGCAACAATCACGCTGGAATAGGGAACTGTCGTCAGGGCGGCCACGACAAAGGCGGCCACACCCATCACCGGCGGCATGATCGACCCGCCAGATGATGCGGCAGCTTCTACACCGCCAGAAAACACTTTCGAGAAGCCGCGCTTCAACATCATCGGAATGGTCAGCACCCCGGTCGACAGCACATTGACGATCGGCCCACCTGAAATGGTGCCGAACATGGCAGAGGACACGATGGCCGCATGCGCGGGACCGCCCCGCAAACCACGCGTCCAGCGGAACGCCACCTTGATCAGTGACCGGCCGCCAGCCGATGACCCGAACAGTGATCCCAGTACCAGATAGGGGAAGATCGTGTTCAGGATGATGTCCATGAACCGGCCAAGCAGTCCGGATGAATTGTTCACCAGAATGTCGTGAATACGCGGCCGGCCATCAGCCAGCATGCGCGGTTCACCGGCAAGTTTGGTCATCAGATATTTGTTTATGTCTTCCGGACCATGGAAATACCAGACAAGCACAGTGCCGATGGTATAGGTGGCAATCAGGATGGCGACCAGCACCAGCGGCAAGCCCCAGACCTTAATGTTGTAGGACAGGAACACCATGATGGCGAGGCCGACCAGCAGCACGATCCAGCCGCCGGTGTTGTTGACACATTTCGGATCATCAACCGTGGTTGGCGGCTCCATGCCCAGCAGATCTGCCAGTTCGCGTTCAGCCTGCAGGCTTTCCTGAATCAGTCTTGCACGGTCACCGGAAAACTGGTCGATCAGGCAAATGGCCTCAATCTCGACAAGATATGTCATGGAAATAGCGCAGGCCATGAACACCAGCGCCACGTCCATAAACAATCCGAACCGGCGCATCCACGGTGATCTGTCAGCCCAGCTTCGCCAGATGGAATGTTTCAGCGCGACAATCAGCATCATCAGCGCAAAGAACAGGGGATAAAACCACTCAAAGGGGAATTTGCGGAAGGTGGCACCTTGCATGCCGAGAATTGATTGCGCCAGATCATCATAGCCCGGAATGCCGGGGGTCATGTTGATCAGTCCGACAATGACCATCAACACAGTCAGCCAGTAAACCAGCTTCATACCGAAATCAGTATGCGTGGTGCCTTCTCCCGTGCGCTCTGACATGTCCCCGCCCTGCCTATCTATAAAACAAAAAAATAGCGCCGGTCATCTGACCGGCGCTTGCTTTGGGTTGCGTTCCTACTTTGCGCAATCCGGGATGGAGTAACCGGCCTCCTCCCAGGCGGCGACAGCACCTGGATGGTACTTCAGCGGGTTCAGGCCACACATGTCTGTCAGCGCGATATCTGTCTCACCATGCCATGAGTTGGCCATGAAAGGCGCCTTGGCCTTGATATCGTCAAGACTGTCGAGGAATGCCTTGGTCAGCCCTTTGGCGGTATCAAAGCTCATCGATGTGTTTACAATCTCGCCGCCAACAGTGCCCGGGCAACGGAAATTGTCGTCCTCGGATACAATGCTGACACCGGACTTCCAGCCCATCTCATTGATCGGCAGTGTCACCGCCACAGTTCCCGGGCGCTTGGTGAACTTGCCGAACTGCTCGCCGTTGAATGCGGTGATTGGCATCGACCAGATGGTCATGTCGCCAGAAGACAGGGCGGCGGTCATGCGTCCGTCAGGAAAGCTCATCGGCAGAACAAAGGCATCGGCAGACCCATCCTGAATGGTCTTTACTGCCTGACCCCAGTTCACCTGAACGCCGGTATAGTCCTTCTTTTCCTCAAGGCCTGTAACCAGCCGGACAAGATCGCGGGCATTGGTCAGCGCTGCACCACGTGGTGGTCCGTTGAAAATGGTGGCGTCCTTGATGCCATCATAGCCGGGGAAGCTCGAACTGTCGTAGGCATAAAGACCCTGACAGGCGATACGGTAGGTATACAGAACTGCAAGATTGGATGTAAGCTCAGCGCCTTTTTCCTTGCCAAGCTTGGCATAAGGGCCAACAGCACGCGACATAAGGAATGGCAGAACGAACGGTGCTGCGGCGATATCTGATTTGCCTTCAGCCACATTCTGCACTGAATTTGTGAGTGTCTGTCCGGTTGTTACCTGCATATCGGCAACATTGTGCTTTGCAGCCGCTTCTGCGAATGCAACCACCGACACGCCTGGCGCGCTGGTGGGGGATGCTGTTTCAGCTGTCAGATTGACAACTGCATGCGCGCCGGTCACAAAACCGGTCATGGCCACCACACTGACGGCCGCGAGTATCTTTCTCATAGGTTCCTCCACTGGTGCTGCCGTGTGTTTGAAAGCAATCTTGAAAGACCGCCGGACAGCGTCATTATTGCCAGCATGTTGGCTGGGAAAGCCCTGACAGGCAAGCATGGAACGTCGGAACATTTCGTTTTTCAGCGGAAACTTTCCAAATACAGCCCTTGTTGTGCGCCGAATTGCCTGTTGCAGTTTTGTCTCCAGACGCTGTAACAAGGGTTTCGGACTGCCTGCAAATGCAGCAGCACACTCGTTGAAAGGCCATTTATGTCATCCCCTGATTTCATGGCGTCTGTCTTTGAAGACGCCCGCACCCATCGTTTCTTTACCGACCAGCCAGTGCCGGACGATCTGCTGAAAACGCTTTATGAGACGATGAAGTTTGCGCCCAGCGCGTCAAACACATGCCCGATGCGTGTGTTGTTCGTGACATCTGACGATGCCAGGGCAAAGCTGCTTGAAGCGGTGGGAGACGGCAACAAGCCGAAGGTGGCCAGCGCGCCGGCCGTGGCCGTCATTGCGCATGACATGGAATTCTATAAGCATCTTGGTACGCTGGCACCGCATCTTGATCCCGAAAGCTTTGCCGCTCAGGATGAAGCCAAATTGAAGATGCAGGCAAGCAACAACACCTGGTTGCAGGGTGGATATTTCATTCTGGCCGCGCGCGCTCTGGGCCTCGATTGCGGGCCCATGTCCGGCTTTAATCCGGCAAAGGTGAATGAGCTGTTTTTCGAAGGGTCGAGCTGGCGTGCCAGTTTTCTGCTCAGCCTCGGTTATGGCAGCGGCGAGAATATCCGCGATCGTGCGCCGCGCTTGTCGTTTGATGAGGCCTGCCGCATCGTCTGACCCTGGGGGGTAAATGTCCACCGAAAGGACACGTATGCAGCCGCTTCGCGCCATAATGACGCCTGTATTGATTGCATCAGCTTTCGTGCTGTTTCTGAGCTTTGCGATCCGCTCCAGTTTTGGGGTGTTCCAGATTCCGATCGCGGCTGAAATGAACTGGTTTCGCACCGAGTTTTCGCTGGCCATAGCGCTGCAGAACCTTGCCTGGGGCCTGGGAACGCCGATCTTCGGGGCCATTGCCGAGCGCCTGGGGGACCGGCGAGCGATCTTTATCGGCACACTTTTATATTCTGGCGGGCTGGTCTTCAGTGCCTTTGCCACAACACCGCTTGGCCACCAGATGCTGGAAATTATGGTCGGGTTCGGCATTGCCGGTACGGGTTTCGGGGTTGTGCTGGGTGTGGTCGGGCGCGCCGCGTCAGACAGCAACCGGTCTTTGGCGCTGGGGCTGACAACGGCGGCAGGCAGCCTTGGTCAGGTGGTCGGACCGCCACTGGCGCAGGCGCTGCTGAATGTCATGCACTGGTCATCGGTGTTCATGGTTTTTGCGGCGTTGATCCTGGCCTGTCTGTTCTGTCTGCCCTTCATGAAGACGCAATATCGGGCCAGCAAGACCGAGATCGAGGAAACTTTTGCATCCATCCTCGCACGGGCGGTGCGCGACCCGAACTATCTGATGATCTTCATCGGGTTTTTCAGCTGTGGTTTCCAGCTTGCCTTTGTAACAGCGCATTTTCCGGCACTTGTCACCGAGGTATGCGCGAGCATCCGGCCAGACAGCCTGCTGGCCAAAATGGGTGTTGATACGACGGCGGAGCTGGGTGCGCTGTCGATCGGCGTGATCGGGGTTTTCAACATCATGGGCACGATCATTGCCGGTGCGCTTGGTGACAGGTTCCGAAAAAAGACGCTGCTGGTGATCGTCTATGCTGGCCGTACGCTGATCGCCGCCTGGTTCATCATGATGCCGGTGACGCCGACCACTGTTTTGGTGTTCTCGGTTGTGATGGGGTCGTTGTGGTTGGCAACCGTGCCATTGACATCAGGGCTGGTCGCGTATCTTTACGGGCTTCGCTATATGGGCACCTTGTATGGGCTGGTGTTTTTCTCGCACCAGCTGGGATCGTTCATCGGGGTCTGGCTTGGCGGCACCTTTTATGACCAGTTCGGGTCCTACACCATTGTCTGGTGGGTTGGCGTTGCCACTGGCGTGCTGTCGACAGTTGTTCATCTGCCGATCAAAGAGGCACCGCGACAGGCGGCTGTGGCGACGGGATAACCTGCACAAGCTGTAAGGGCGGGGTTGAGATGCTGCGGGTCAGAAATTTTTCCATTGATACCGCATGTTCCGGCATCTCGGATGATGCTTGCCGGTCAAATATGTGATAAATCACCAGCAGATGAACAGGCGTGCGCCCAGCTGACCTGGCATGTCGAGGTGAATGAATTCACTGATGAATTCACAGCTGAATTCACGGCGGCCCGACAAGGTCCAGCCGCGCCACTCTGGAGGCTTGATTGACCCGCACAACCGGCACCGCTCATAACACTGATACCGATCTTGGAACTGTCTGGCTCGAACAGCTGATAGAGCTGCGCAAGCAGGGCATGCAGATTGCCGATATCAACCCGGTGTCAGCGCTTGCCGATATCATTGGTGAGCAAATTGACCGAGGTGTTGTGACGGTTGACCAGCTGCGCCAGCTGCTGGATGCGCATGCCGGTCAATTGTGGGGCCAGAGGGTGGCCAACCTTCGGATGCAGACAGGTCTTGACGGTGGTGATCAGACCCTGCCCGATCTGAACAAGCAGGATATAAGCCGGACTGCCTACCGTGCTGTATTCACCGCGCATCCGGTTTTTGCGCTGCGCCCGGACGTGTCGGCGCAGATGACTGAACACGCAGATGCCGGCACGGGCACCCCGCCGCCTGATGCCTTTGCGCCCCGCGATGCGGTGACCCTTGATGATGAACATGCCGAGGCGATGCAGGCGTTGCAGAATGCACGGACTGCGGTGAACGATATAAATGCCGACATCCTGCGCCAGCGCCGTGCGGCACATCCACAAGGGTGGCGCGATGTTCTGCCGGAAACGGTCGGGGTTTCGACCTGGGTCGGATATGACCTTGATGGCCGCTCGGACATCAGCTGGCAGGACAGCTTTCGCCTGCGTCTTCGTGAAAAACGCGATGCGCTGACGGTCTACCATCAGACGATCATGGATAGCGGGCTTGTCGCCAGCAGTGATGCGATGGCTGATATTGCGGCGCGTCTGACAGAAGAACTGACCCGCACAATGGCCCATATCCAATCGTTTGATATAGGCGATGCCAAAGCTGATTCTGGTGATGTTATTGCGGCGATGAACGCATTGACCGGCGCACCCGGCAGGCTGATTTCCAGCCGCGCCCTTGCCACAGAAATTCACGATATTGCGCGCAGCTTGCCAGATGATGACATGGCGCTGGCGGCGCTGGTAATCGCTGCCGATATTGCCACGCACGGGTTCGGTATGGGTGAGGTTCATCTGCGTATCAATGCGGCGCAGATCAGAAATGCCATGCGGCCGGTTGATGGTCGTGCCATTTCCGTAAGTGCCAATTCTGCCAGTGAGGGGGTGCGGTCACCGCGCCTGTTGATTGACAGGCTGGCCAATCGCATCCGTACCGAAGAGGCATGGGCGATCAATTTCGCCAATCTGGACAGCGAGACGGCAACGGCACGCCGGCAGTTGATGCTGGCCACGCAAATCCTGAAACATATCGACAGTGACCAGCCAATCCGGCTGTTGATTGCTGAATGCGAACGCCCGCTGACAATCATGTCTGCGCTGTATCTGGCGCATAAATTCGGCATCGCGGACATGATCGACATCTCGCCGCTGTTCGAAACCAGCTACGGGCTGGAGCATGGCGAGAAGGTGATCGACCAGCTGCTGCAACAGCAAGTGTTTGTTGATTATGTCACCACCCGCGGGCGGCTGGCGATCCAGACCGGTTTTTCCGATGCGGGCCGGTTTGTCGGGCAGGTGGCGGCGAACATGGCAATCGAACGCCTGCAGCTGAAAATCTTGCGCAGTCTGAAAGCGCGGATTGGCACGCATGTCGATGTGCTGATTTTCAACACGCATGGAGAATCGCTGGGGCGTGGCGGGGCGCAGGCCCCGATGGCACAGCGGCAGGCCTGGCTGATGACCCCCTATGTGCGGCATGTGGCGGCCGAGATGGGAATCGGTCTTTATCACCAGTCGAGTTTTCAGGGCGGCGACGGGTACCGTCTGTTTGGGACGCCGTCATTGGCACGGGCGACGATGCGCGGATTGCTGGCTGCCGAACTGGCACCGCCTCCTGCCGACTGCGCTGATGATCCGTTCTATCAGCAGACCGATTTTTCGCTCGATCTGTTTCTTGAACTGAAAGGCTGGCATGAGACATTGCTTGCTGACCCGAACTACAGCGACCTGATTGATCTGTTTGGCAGCAATTTGCTGCCGCCAACCGGCTCGCGCCCGACCAAGCGCGTGCTGCAGGCTGGCAATCAGCGACGTGGTCCCTCAAAAATTCGTGCCATCGCCCATAACGCAATCCTCCAGCAGCTGGGCTTTCTGGCGAATGTCATTTCCGGGATGGGGCGCGCAGCAACGGTAGATTTTGAAGAGTTTGTCGATATCCACCAGCGATCACCGCGGTTGCGCCAGTGCCTTGATCGGGTGCTGACAGCCAAGCGTCTTGGCTCGTTGAATACGGTGCTGGCCTATTGCCGCCTGGCTGATCCTGGTTTCTGGGTGAACCGCGCTTATCATGGCAAACAGCCGCGCAACCAGCGGGCATTGCGGCGTCTGGCGACACATTTGCGGGCCCGTCCGCGTTTTCGCGATATTCAGCAAACCGTGTGGTCACTGCGCGATGATCTGGTCGATCTGTACCGGCTGTCTGATGTGATTGGCGGGCAGAGTGTGCGGGCCACAGGTGATTCGCGCAGTCAGCTTGATCTTCTTCACGCCATCCGGATTGCGGTGATTGGTGACAGCCTGATGACGATCTGCCGGACCCCGAACATCGCCGAAAGCAACCAGTACAGCAACGAGGATATTCTGTCCCTCGGGCTGTCGCTTGATTTTGATTCGGCAGCCGACATCATCCGGTCCGCCTTCGGGCCGTCAGCAGGCATTGATGGTGCTGCCGAGCTGACCGAGGTCGAAACCTATAGCAGCGATACGGAAGGCAACTTCGCGGCGATTGAAGCCGAAGTGCTGGCACCGCTGGCCGCCAACAAGGTGCTGATCGACAGGATTACCCAGATGATCTCGGCACATTATGGCGCGCATGGCTGACCGGTTGGCATAAGTGATCCGTGGGCATTTGTGACCATCACCCGTGAAGTAACGGGGCTTGCCGCCGCGTAGCGAAACACTCATACATGTGGCGCGGTGAGACCGGCCCTATTGCGTGCGGGTCAGGCG
>ERZ802826.637-NODE-637-length-10996-cov-13.7923_pt1 | contig 10996 bp, 7 predicted proteins | sample MGYA00345651_ERZ802826 | MGnify/ENA primary metagenome ERZ802826 (study PRJEB30503, sample SAMEA104212371) | marine metagenome | biome: Westerlies Biome; feature: [SRF] surface water layer (ENVO:00010504) within the epipelagic zone...; material: water...
AGGCTGCGGAGGGTGCGCCAGGTGACCACAAAGACGATTAACGATCCACTTCCGGCGTATGACAAGCAGGCCATAGCGCGTTCTGTTGCGCGCATGCTGATTGAGATCAAGGCGGTGCTGTTTCGCGCTGATGATCCTTTTACCCTGACATCGGGCGCGAAAAGCCCGGTATATATCGATTGCCGCAAGATCATCTCGTTTCCGCGGGCGCGGGCAGCGATGATGGATCATGGCAAGACGGTGATCATGAATGATGTGGGGTTTGAGAGCCTTGATGCGCTGGCTGGTGGAGAGACGGCAGGCATTCCCTTTGCCGCCTGGCTTGCCGAACGCACCGCGCTGCCGATGCAATATGTTCGTAAAAAGCCCAAGGGGTTTGGCCGTGATGCGCGCATCGAGGGCGACATCCATGAAGGCCAGCGCGTATTGCTGGTCGAGGATCTGATGACCGATGGCGGCAGCAAGCTGAGCTTTATCGAAGCCATCCGCACCGCCGGCGCTGAATGCGCGCATACCTTTGTCATCTTCTATTACGACATCTTCAAGGACACCCCGCAAAAGCTGGCGAACGAAGGTGTCAGCCTGCATTATCTGACAACATGGTGGGATGTGCTGGCTGCCAGCCGCGAGTCGGGCGCGTTTGATGCAGCCATGCTGGAACAGGTTGAGGCGTTTCTGCATGACCCGCGCGGATGGTCAACCGCCAATGGTGGTGCCTAGCCGGCTGCGCGGTCACTTGTTTGTTATGTGCGCCTGATAGCGTCTGCCCGGGGCAGTTTCAGGGCCGCCACGCGGATTTAAATTGAAATTATGAAACAGAAAGAGACTGTCTGATGACGATCGATTTTGCGTCATTTACACCTGCTGCGTCATTGGCCGGCGGTGTGATGATCGGTATTGCGGCGCTGTTGCTGATGCTGCTTCATGGCCGCGTCATGGGAATCAGCGGCATTCTGGGCGGGCTTGTCAGGCCAACATCTGGCGGTGATGTGGGCTGGCGGGTGTTGTTTGTCTTTGGCGCGTTGCTGGGTCCGTTGATTGTGATTTATCTGCTGGGGCGCCCGGTGGCGGTACAGCCTGTTGCAGACGGTATGTTGTTGCCAGTGGCCGGGCTTCTTGTCGGCCTCGGGACGGCCATCGGGTCAGGATGCACGTCAGGTCATGGTATCTGCGGGCTGGCACGGCTGTCTTTGCGGTCGGCCGCAGCGGTCGGCATTTTCATGTGTGCCGCGGTGATCACCGTCTATGTCATTCGGCATACGGGCTGACGGGAGCTGAGTATGTTGCGATCATTGACCATTATTTTCATCGGTGCGCTGTTTGGGGCAGGGCTTGCCATCGGCGGCATGCTGAACCCGGCGAAAGTGGCCGGTTTTCTTGATATTTTCGGTGTTTGGGATCCATCGCTGGCCTTTGTCATGGGCGGCGGCGTGGTGGCAAATTTTATCGGTATGCGCCTTGTACAGCGTCGCCGTGCCCCATTGTTTGCCGGCAGCTTTCGTCTGCCGGACGCTGCCGGTATTGATCGACATCTTGTTGGTGGTGCTGTGCTGTTTGGTGTCGGGTGGGGCCTTGGCGGCCTATGCCCGGGACCGGCTGTCTCGTCACTGGTGTTGGTGCCGGGTGATGTGGGGCTGTTCGTCGTGATGATGCTGGCCGGCCTGTTTGGCGGACGCGTGCTGATGGCGCGTCGCACCCGCTAAAAGCCTGATCAGGTGAAAGTTGCCCCGGGTGGCCGCCTGGCCGTACTGGAATACCGGTCTTTTTCAGGCTTCGTATCTTTACAGTTGCCGGTGTGCGCTTGCATGATGCGCGCATGACCAAACCGCCCGTTATCGATATCGACATGGATGCCTTCTGGCGCGATCCGTATCCCGCGCTGGATCATCTGCGCAGCGTCGCACCAGTTGCCTTTGTGCCGCAGCTGGACGGGATCGTGATCACGCGCCGCGATGATATCGATGTCTGGGAAAAGCGCGTTGATGTGTTCAGTTCGGAACAACCCGGCGGTTTGATGACCCGGCTGATGGGCGAGAATATGATGCGCCGGGATGGCATGCCACATCAGACGCAACGCCGCCAGATTCAAACAGCTGTATCGCCGCGCACGGTGGCGCGCCACTGGCGTGAGGCTTTTCGCGATTCAGCCCGCACAATCCTGCAGGGGTTGTCGGCCCGCCGATCTGCGGATTTATGCACTGATTATGCGATGCTGCTGTCGGGAGAGGCACTGCGCCTGATCACCGGGCTTGAGGCCATTTCCGCGCGCGATATGGATGCCCATTCACAAGCGATGATTGACGGCATAGCCAATTATGGTGGCGATCCTGATATCGAGGCGCGCTGCCTGTCGGCGGTGGCGGCACTGGATGCGGCGATCAATGCCCGCATTGCCGATTTTGAAACCACGCCAACAGATGTGGATACGCTGGCTGGCAGTTCGATGATCGCTGTTCTGGTGCGGGCGGGTGCGCCGCATGAACAGATTCGCGCCAATGTGAAGCTGGCAATCAGCGGTGGGCAGAATGAACCGCGCGATGCCATTGCCGGGGCGATCTGGGCGTTGCTGTCCCATCCGGATCAGCTGGCGATGGTGCTTGATGGTGTGGCCGGCTGGGACCGCGTCTTTGAGGAATATGTTCGCTGGATGTCGCCGATTGGCATGTCACCACGCCGCATTGCCACCGATGCACTGGTTGGCGGGGTGGACATCAAGGCTGGCGGGCGCGCCTTTTTCATGTTCAGCGCGGCAAACCGTGACCCGGCGCATTTTGACAATCCTGACCGGTTCGACGTGCAGCGGGATACCCGCAAGCATATCGCCTTCGGGGCTGGTCCGCACTTTTGTGCCGGCGCGTTTGCGGCGCGGGCGCTTGTTGCCGATGTGGCGTTGCCGATGATTTTTGACCGTCTGCCGTCTCTTCGTCTTGACCCGGATCATCCGGCAGTGTTTCGTGGCTGGGCCTTCAGGGGGCCGGTGACCATGCACGCCAGATGGCATTGACGTGCTGCCTGCGTGCTGCAAGACATACAATCGCCCTTACCTAACCCTGCCTTTTATATGGAAGACCGTGTGATGACGCCCCCCAAGGATGACAACAAGCCCCCTCTTGATACGATCGTTCGCCGTGTGGAGATTCCGGAATCAGCAAGCCGCCCGGTGGCAACCCCGCTCTTTCCGTCGGTGGTGTATTCCTCGCCATCTGCAGACACGCTTGATGCGCAGTATGAAGGTGCGGTTGACGGCTATACCTATGCCCGCGAAGGGCATCCGAACGCCGATATTCTTGCGGCAAAAATAGACGGTATGGAAGGGGCAGAAGGCGGCATTGTGACCAGCTCGGGCATGGCGGCAATTTCGGCAATGTTTCTGGGTCTCTTGAAGGCCGGCGATCACGTGCTGGCTGGCGACCAGCTATATGGGCGCTCGCTGCGCATGCTGTCCCAGGATTTGCCGCGGATGGGGTTCGAGACCGGTTTCTTTGATGCCGGAAGTGCTGACAATCTTGCTGCTGCCATCCGGCCAAATACCCGCATGGTGATGATCGAGGCGGTATCAAACCCGACATTGCGGGTGGCCGATGTGGCCGGAATAGCCGCCATGGCCGCGCGCCATGGGCTGATTCTGGTGGTTGATAACACCTTCACAACGCCGGCTGTGTTTCGCCCGTTTGATCATGGCGCGGACATCATCATTCATTCAGTGACAAAGTTTCTGGCTGGTCATTCTGACGTGACGCTGGGATATGTGGCGGCGCGCGATCCGGCACACCGCACGGCAATTTATGACGCAGCGGTAACCTGGGGGATGACGCCAAGCCCGGTTGACTGCTGGCTGGCTGAACGCGGGCTGAACAGTTGCGAAGTGCGATTTGCAGCGGCGCAGGACACGGCGCGGATGATTGCTGACGGCCTGGCTGGCCAGCCGGGATTGACCAAGGTGCTGTATCCGGGCCGCAACGACCACCCTGATCATGATCTTGCGGCAACGCTGTTTGGCGGTTCCTTTGGCAATATGGTCAGTTTCGAGATTGCGGGCGGGCGCGACGAGGTGAACAGGTTCATCGCCGCTGCCGGCAAGATTCCCTTTGCGCCGACCCTTGGCGATGTGGCCACCACCCTGTCGCATCCGGCGTCATCATCGCACCGCGCATTAAGCGCAGAGGCACGTGCCGCATTGGGGATGAGCGAGGGATTCTTCCGGCTGTCGGTTGGGATTGAGCCTGCGGCACTTCTTCTGGGTGAACTGAACGCCGCCCTTGCAGCCGTAAATGGCGAATAGAGGATAATTGCCACCCCTTTGTCCGGCGAAGAATATGATCGGGTAACAGGGGACCTGGCATGGCGGAATTCGACTATATAATTATCGGCGGCGGATCGGCCGGCAGTGTACTTGCTGACAAGCTGTCAGCTGATGGCCGCCACAATGTGCTGTTGATCGAGGCAGGGCCGTCTGACCGGCGCTTCTGGGTACGGGCGCCGATCGGCTACGGCATGCTGTTTCATGACCAGCGTGTGAACTGGATGTATGACGGCGTGCCCGAGGACGAGCTTGGCGGACGGTCAGTTTATCATCCACGCGGGCGTGTGCTTGGTGGGTCCAGCTCGATCAACGCGCTTGTGTATCACCGCGGTCAGGCGGGTGATTATGATGACTGGCAGGCGGCTGGCAATCCCGGCTGGGGCTATGAGGATGTCAGTACTGTTTTTGACAGTTTTGAACATCCGCATCCAGACCAGAACCCAGTTTGTCAGACGGGCCAGAAGACGGGCCAGAAGACCCGTGATCCGGTGAATAAGGCGGCAGGCAATGCCGCCAGCAGATCGCATCTTTCGGTCACTGACAACAGCGCCGAATGTCACCCGTTCGGGGCAACCTTCACTTCGATCTGCAATGAGGCGCAGGTTCCCAGCAGCACCACGCCGTATCGTGAGGGTGAGGGTGTAAGTTCCTATCTGATGACAACGCGCAACGGCATGCGATGTTCCAGCGCGGTTGCCTTTCTGTGGCCAGCGATGAAGCGTGCAAACCTTGCGGTGCGCACAAATGCATCGGTGCGCCGGATCGCTTTTGAAGCGGGGCGGGCTGTCAGCGTAACCTTTCGGTACAAGGGCGCCGAGACAGTGCTGCGGGCCCGGCGCGAGATCATTCTGTCTGCCGGTGCCATCGGCACGCCGCAAATCCTGCAGCTTTCGGGTGTTGGCGACGGTGCATCATTGCAGAAGCTTGGCCTTGATGTGGTGCAGAACCAGCCGGCTGTCGGTCAGAATCTGCAGGATCATTTCGGCATCAACTATCTGTTCAAGGCGAACCGGCCAACATTGAATGATGTGTTTGGCAACTGGCCCGGCCGTCTGGCAGCCGGACTTCGGTACGTGCTGACACGGCGTGGTCCGTTGTCGCTCAGCATCAACCAATATGGCGGGCTGGTCAGAACGCGCCCCGATCAGACGCGTGCAGATTGTCAGCTTTATATGAATCCGCTCAGCTATCACAGCTTTCATGACGGGCGACGACGCCTGATGCGCCCTGACCCGTTTTCCGGTTTCATCATCGGCTTTAACAGCTGTCGTCCGGCAAGCCTTGGCAGTGTCACCATAACCAGCCCCGATGCCGAGGTTCAGCCACGCATCCATGGCAATTACCTGGACCATCAGCAGGACCTTGATGATGCGGTCCGCATGGCGCGCTTTGTCCAGCGCCTGCAGGAAGCACCTGCGCTGAAGGCGGTGCTTGCCGAAGACCCGATGACGCCGCTTGCCGATATGGATGATGCGGCTGTGATCGATGATTTTCGTGAACGCGGCAGCACTGTCTTTCATCTGTGTGGTACCTGCCGGATGGGACCGGGTCGCCGGGATGCGGTTGTTGATCCGCAGCTGCGCGTTCATGGCATTGGTGGCCTGCGGATTGTTGATGCGTCGGTATTCCCGAATATCACTTCGGCCAACACCAATGCGCCAACCATCATGTTGGCCCACAAGGCGGCACAGATGATCCTTGCCGATGCCGGATAGAGACTGATGTTTGCAACTTTCAAGGTGTTTGAACGGGCAGCACTGCTTGTTTGAAACCGTTGCTGCGACTATATATCGCGAACAGGCGCGACGATGCCCTGGGGCGCAATCAGGACCGGTGACTGATCCATGAAATTCAAAAATTCCTATATCTGGGCAGGCCTTGTTGCGCTTGGCGTTATTGGCTGGATGGTCTCCGGCAGCTTCACGGGAAGCGATGAAGCGGGCACGGCCGCCGTCAGCGACGGATCTGGCCAGGACATGACCACATCCGCTGGTCAAACACAGACATCACCAGAACAGACAGCCAATGCCGCGCCGCGTGTGTCGGCTGTTATTGTTGAGAATGCGCAAATCCGACAGTCCATTCGGGCCAGCGGGATCACCGAACCGCAAGCCGTATTCACCATTTCAGCCGAGATCGGCGGTACCATCACCAAGGTGGCTGTGCGTGAAGGCAGCGCTGTTGAAAAAGGTGATGTGCTGGTTGTCATGGATACCGACACATTGCCGTCCCGCATTGCCGCCGCGAAGGCCGAGATGGCCGCTGCCGAGGCTGCGCTGACAACAGCGAAGACCCTGTCTGGCGGCACCTATGAAGAAGAGCGTGCGGCGGCGCTGGCCAATCTCGAGGTTGCCACGCAGCGGCTGGAGATTGGTGAAAAGCTGGTTGCCAAAAGTTTCAGTGCGCCGGTTGATCTGGCGCAGTTGAAGGCGAATTTTGAGACAGCCCGGATGACGCTGGCACGGATCGATCTCGAAAAGAATTACCGTGCCGAACTTGATATTTCGCAAAACGAGGCGCGCTTGGCAGGTGCGAAATCAAGCCTCGTGGTGCTGCAGGACCAGTTGGCCAAGTCACGGATTACGGCGCCAATTTCCGGTTGGCTGGAAACCGTGCATGTCGATGAGGGAGAGCAGATGCCGGCTGGCGTTGTGGCTGCCACCATCCTGAACATGAATGAACTGAGCATCATCGTCGCGGTGCCGCAGACCAATATTGCGCAGGTCGCGATCGGCAACCCGGTCAGCATCGATGTCGCTGGTATTGGCCGGCGCACGGGCACGGTGTCACGGATCGCCTCGATCAGCACATCGACGACGCGCACCTTTGATGTCGAGATCACCGTGCCGAACCCGGACCGCATGCTGCGCGCCGGCATGACAGTCGAGGCCGATATCGATGTTGGCTACCAGCCGGCATTTGGCATGTCACCTGCGCATCTGTCGGTGGCATCTGACGGGTCGCTGACCGCCAAGGTTGATGACGCGGGTGTCGTGCGGGTCAAACCGGTTGAACTGGTGCGTTCGGGTGTCGAGCAGGTGTTTGTGTCCGGCCTTGCGAATGGTGACACGCTATTGACCTTTGGTCAGGCCTTTGTCGAGGCAGGTGATCCGGTGCGTGTGCTGATGGAACCAACATCATGAATGCGGTGATTGAGGCGGCGTTCAACCGCGCCGGCGCCGTTATTCTGACGTTGCTTGTGCTGAGCGGACTTGGCCTTGCCTCCTACATAGAAATTCCCAAGGAAGCGGCGCCGGATGTTGATATTCCGGTGACCTATGTGTCTGTCAGCTATGAAGGCATTTCACCCGAGGATTCCGAACGCCTGCTGGTCAAGCCGCTGGAAAAGCATCTGCGGTCCGTTGAAGGGCTGGACAGCATGTCCTCGGTTGCATCCGAGGGGTATGGCGCGGTCACGCTGGAATTTGCAGCGGGCGAGGATATCGACCTGCTGATTGCTGATGTGCGCCAGGCAGTGGATGAGGCAAAGCCGGACCTGCCAGCCGAAGCGGATGACCCGAAGGTGACCGAGGTCAGCCTGTCGCTGTTTCCGATCCTGACCGCCGCCTTGTACGGGCCGGTGTCAGAACGCGAGATGGTGACAGCAGCGCGCGACATAAAGGACAAGCTTGAGGCGCTTCCGGGTGTGCTGGAGGTCGAGATCGGCGGTGACCGTGAAGAGGTTCTGGAGATCCTGCTTGATGCGTCGGCGATCGAAGCCTATGGGCTGGACCCGTCAGCCGTTATCCGCCTTGTCAGTGGCAACAACCAGCTGGTAACCGCAGGCGCGATTGATGATGGCGGCGGGCGTCTGCTGGTCAAGGTGCCGGGCGTGATTGAAAGCGTTGATGATCTGGTCAATATGCCGATCAGCGCCCGCGATGGCACAAGCATTACTTTTGGCGATGTTGCCGTTGTGCGGCGCGCCTTCCGGCAGGCCGAGGGCTGGTCGCGGGTGAATGGTGAACCGGCGGTGGTGCTGGATGTGCGCAAGCGTGTCGGCGCCAACATCATCAAGGTTGTCGAGCTTGCGCGTGCGGTGATCGACGAAGAGGCACCAAAGATCGGCGAAGGAGTCAAGGTCAGCTATCTGTTCGATGATTCGAAGGATGTGCGCAACCTTCTGAGCGATCTTGGCAACAATGTTGCGGCGGCAGTCATCATCGTGATGGTTGTGGTGCTGGCGGCACTGGGGCTGCGCAATGCCACCCTTGTCGGGCTGGCCATTCCGGGGTCCTTTTTCATTGGCATCAGTATTCTGAATCTGATGGGTGTGACGATGAATATCGTCGTGCTGTTCTCGCTTATTCTTGTTGCCGGCATGCTGGTCGACGGGGTGATTGTCACGACCGAATATGCCGACCGGCGTATTGCCATGGGGTCATCACGCCGCGAGGCCTATCGCCTTGGTGCGCAGCGCATGTCCTGGCCGATCATTTCGTCAACGATTACCACTTTGATGGTGTTTTTGCCGCTTCTTGTCTGGCCGGGCATTGTTGGCCAGTTCATGAAATACCTGCCGATCACGGTGATCAGCGTATTGTCGGCATCGCTGTTTATGGCGCTGATTTTCATTCCGGTACTGGGTGGTTTCATCGGCAAGTCGCGGATGCCCAAAGGCATGGTCTCAGCCAGTGCGCCGCGCAGCTATCGCTGGGTGTTGAAACAGGCGATCCGCTTTCCGATCATCACCATGATGACCGTCATCGGCATTATTGTTGCCAGCTTCATTGGCTATGGCAGTGCTGGCCTCGGCGTTGCGTTTTTCCCCGATATCGAGCCTGATCAGGCACAGGTGCAGGTGTTGGCGCGTGGTGATCTGTCGGCCAAGGAACGTGATGCCCTTGTCGTCAGCGCTGAAGCCGCCATTCTGCCAGTTGAAGGTGTGGCGGATTTCTATGCCCGCTCATTCCGCCCGGGCAGTGGCGGCAATCAGAGCCCGCGAGATTCGGTTGGCACAATCCGCACCGTCTTCACCGACTGGAATGAACGCGATCCGGCTGCCACCCTGATGGAACGCATGCGTGAGCTGATCGGCGGGCTGGCAGGTGCAGATTTCAGCATCACCAAACAGGCGCAGGGACCTGGCGGCGCATTGCCGATCCGGGTTGAGGTGCTGGGCGATGACATGGATGAAATTGCCGCTGCCACCGATGCCATCGTCGAACGGATGAGTGATGTTGGCGGCTTTGTCGATGTGGCAGACAGCCGTCCGTTGCCCGGCCTTGAATGGACGCTGGTCACCGACCGTGAGGCGGCCAGCCGCCACGGTGTGTCGATTTCGGGCCTTGGCACGATGATCAAGCTGCTGACACGCGGTGTGCGTATTTCCGACTTCCGCCCCGATGACAGCGAAGATGAGCTGGATGTGGTGATGCGCTTTATGGGTGATCAGCGCAATCTGGACCGGCTTCGGGAACTGCGCGTGCCGGCGGCTGACGGGTCCTATGTGCCGCTGTCGGTCTTTGCCACGCTGCAACCGCGCGAGAAGGGCGGCGATATCGAGCGCAAGGACGGCACCCGGTATATGTATATCAATTCCGATGTGGCGGAAGGGATGCTGCCGGCTGAACGCTTTGACAAGCTGAAAGCATCGCTGGCGGAGACGCCCCTGACACAGGATGTAAGCGTCGTCTTTGGCGGCGAGGATGAGGATATTGCCGAGACGCAGTCCTTCCTTGCCAGCTCGTTCATGCTGTCACTGCTGTTGATGGTGATTGTGCTGATGCTGCAGTTCAACTCGCTGTGGCAGGCCTTTGTCACGATGTCGGCGATTGTACTGTCAACTGGTGGTGTGGTGCTGGGTCTGTGGGCCGCAGGCCAGCCATTCGGCATTGTCATGTGCGGGCTGGGGGTGATTTCGCTGGCCGGTATCGTGGTGAACAACAACATCGTTCTGATCGACACCTTCAACGAATATCGGCGGCGCGGCTATACGGCACGGCACGCGGCCTTCCGGGCCGGGCTGGTGCGTTTCCGGCCGGTATTGCTGACAGCGGTGACGACCATTCTTGGCCTGCTGCCAATGGTCTTTCAGCTGACGATCAAGATCCTCGACCGCGAGATTCTGGTTGGCGCGCCGTCCTCGCAATGGTGGACGCAGCTTTCAAGTTCTATCGCTGGTGGTCTGACATTCGCCACCATCCTGACACTGGTTGCCACACCGGCAATGCTGGTCATGGGTGGGCGTTTCATGCGTGATCCGGCCGCCACCAACCCGTCATTCCTGCGCCGTCTGTTGGCACGGTTGCCTGGGCTGATCCCGACCCGTCTGCGACGGCCACGCGGTGTAATGCCGGCTGAATAGGCCCACCTGAATAGGCCCGGCCAAATAAGCCGGGCTGCACCGGGGTTCGCGTCAGGCCTTTATGCGGATGATATCCTCCAGCCCGGCAGCGATCGCCAGCAAGCGGCGATCATGGCTGCGCGACCCGATCAGTGACACACCAGTGGGCGCGGTGCCGGGGGCGTGACCGGGGATGGTGATGGTTGGCCGGTCCAGATAGTTGGACAGGGCTGTATTGCGCAAGACGCGCGCGCTGGTCTTCATCAGCATATCGGTTCCCTGCAGCCCGGCCAGCGCTGGGGGCAGTGTCGGCGTTGTCGGCAGTATCAGCGCATCAAACGGACGCGTCAGGCCTGCCACTTCGGCGCAAACTGCGGCGCGGTCCCGATGCATGGCAATATAATCTG
>ERZ802826.655-NODE-655-length-10846-cov-12.2401_pt1 | contig 10846 bp, 10 predicted proteins | sample MGYA00345651_ERZ802826 | MGnify/ENA primary metagenome ERZ802826 (study PRJEB30503, sample SAMEA104212371) | marine metagenome | biome: Westerlies Biome; feature: [SRF] surface water layer (ENVO:00010504) within the epipelagic zone...; material: water...
CTGCTGCTGGCAGGCCATGAGTCCAATACTCAAAAACAGAATCAGAAGCCGGCTCATACTCATCCCCCAAAAGTTAATCTCAAGATGGCTCTGAGCTTGGCCGAATCGCATTGCTGAGGCAACCGTGGCCTCGGCGGTGTTAACGTAGGGCTTTCCGCAACGCAGAGACCACTCCATGCGCGTACTCATCACAACACTGCTGCTGGCCTGTCTGGGATCGACGGTCGCCGCGGCCGAAGACAGCGCCGCCGCCGATATCGTTAAGACCGAAACGCCGGCGGGCCAGTTCTATAGCGCCCAACTCAGCCTTGACCAAGGCTTTCCGTTCTCAGACATTGTCGAGACCACCGGCGGCCTCATATTTATTTCTGGCCTTGTCGGCACCGATGAGACCGGCGAGCTGGTCACCGGCGGGCTCGAGGCCGAGACCCACGCGATCTTTAGGCAAATGAAAACCTACCTCGCCCATCTCAACCTCGACCTCTCCGACGTGGTGAAGTGCTTGGTGATGATTGACGATATTGCCCAGTGGGGCGACTTTAATGGCGTGTATACCCAATACTTTACAACTCCCTACCCCGCACGAAGCGCCATGGGTGCCGACGGCCTGGCGCTGGGGGCCTCGTTGGAACTGGAATGTATTGCGGTGAGGCGATAAGCGCCCCAGCCAAACCCGTAACTTTGGCAGGCTCGACTTAACTTGATCCGCACCCTCACAAGCGCTACACCGGTTTTTGCCAACAGAAGGTATTCAACCTTGACCAAAAACGATGAGCTTGCGAACACACCCGAGCAGTTGCTTGCCCGCGCCTATGCACTGCGTAGCAACGATCCCGACGAAACGCTGAAACTCTATGCTGACTGGGCAGAAACCTACGACCAGACCATGCTCGACGGGCTGTCCTATCAATCACCGCAGCGCATCGCCACCCTGACTGCAATGACTGAAGCCCGACGGGATGTGCGGGTGCTGGACGTCGGTTGCGGGACGGGCCTACTCGCAAGCAGCCTGCGCGCTGAGGGTTTCAATCGGGTCGACGGTCTGGATTACTCCGCCCCCATGCTGGCAGTGGCCCAGCGCGAAGGCCGGATCGATGAAGCCTTTTTACGCGACCTGAACGAAGGGCTTGGGATGGGGGCAGAGCGTTACGACATGTTGGTCTCGACCGGGACATTTACCCACGGGCACGTGGGGGCAGGATGCCTCCCGGAGCTTCTGGCACTGCTAAAGCCCGGGGGGCATTTAATCTGCACCGTGCACCGCGACATCTGGGACGAAGGTGGCTTCGGTATGGGTTTGCAGGCGTTAGCCGAGGCCAAAGTCGCCGCGGTCCGCTCGCGCGAGGCCGATCGCCTGTTCGCAGCCGACGACGAGCCTTCCGGCTGGTATGTGGTGGTCGAGAAACTACCCAGCTGAGCCATAATGCCTTTGGAGTCCCGATTCCTTTCCCGCGTCATGAGGCCGGGCACTTCCGGCGGTTACTATTTGCGGCGGGTTTCAGTTAGGCTCCGGCGAAGGCCGTGAGTCCACGGCTGTTGGGACGGAGATAAAAATGCCGCAAGAAACTGATGCTGCAACCGACACACTTTTATTGCGCTACTGGAATTGTTCTGCGCGAGGCATGCTCGTCCGGTACATGGCGTACGACGCTGCTCTGGATTTCGTTGATGAGATTGTCTCCCTTGAAGAGACGTTTGTAAGCGGCAGCTGGGCGATCAAGGAGAAATTTTCACCAGAATTTTCAGGGCCTCTCAAGGCGCTTCCCGTGGTGGAGCACAACGGAGAAATAATCAATCAGACCAGTGCTTGCACTCAGTACGTCGCTGAGCTTGCGGGGTTCATGCCCGAGGCACCTGCAGATCGCGCAAAAGCGATCATGATCTGCTCCCACATTTATGAGGATATCCAAGTGCCCATGTGGGACTCATTCTGGGGGTGGAAAGATTGGGAGCGCGATGTGCTTGGCGGGTACGGCGGTCCTACATCTGCGCTGGCATTAAAGATTTCTAATCTTGAGCAAATACTCGCTGCTAGCCCCAGTGGCTTCGCCGTAGGATCGCAAATAAGCATAGCCGACTTTGCTATTTTTTATGTCGTTGAGAGCCTTACGCGACGAATGCTCGAGGTTGCTAGTGGGCCCGACGCTGTTGAACTGCTCTTGGGAGACAAACCAGCCATCGCACAGCACCAAACAATGATGAGTACTCGCCCTAATATCGCAAGCTACAGAAAGTCCGACATATGGCATGTCTACGGACCCTACTGGACGGGCAAAGGAACGCTAGAGGACCGAACGCACGAGCTGGGACTCGGAGAAACCGAACTGGAGGGCTTTGAAACCCTGGCTTCATTACTTTTACGGCTCCCAAGCGCCTGAGGAGAGCACGACTTTATTCGCACGCTGAATGATCTGAGTCAGTGATCAGGGTTGGGCCCTTGGCTTCTGAAAAATAAGCACATGTTGCTGCGGCAGGTGGCTCTCCGTCCTGACCCAGTCGAGGCCAATGGCCGCCATTTCTTGCTTCACCTGCATCTCACTCATTTTGTGCAACCGCTTGATAGGGACCCGTGGGTCCTCTGCTCGGTACTCCACAAGCACAAGCTGTCCGCCCGGCTTTAGCGAGGCTTTCAGACGTTCGCCCATTTCTCTAGGAAACGAAAACTCGTGGTACGCATCCACGATAAAAGCTAAGTCAATCTCATTGTCCGGTAGCTTGGGATCATCCGCCTCACCCAGAACGGTCTCCACGTTGACGACATTTTCCAGCGTTTTACGCTGCTCTATGAGGGCCAGCATCTCGGGTTGAATATCAACCGAGAACACTTTCCCTTGAGGCACCCGTGCTGCGACAGGAAAGGTGAAATAACCCGTCCCGGCGCCGATGTCTGCGACCACAAAATCCTCCGACAGAGTGAGACCAGTGATCAAAAGGTCTGTTCGCTCCTGACGCTCCCGCTCAGGGCGCTCCAGCCAGCCAGCGCCTAAGTGACCCATGACGTGCGAAATCTCTCGCCCCATATAAATCTTGCCTATGCCATCACGATTAGGCGAACCAGTGGTGTAGTGAGATTTCTCTGGGTCGACGTCCGCCCTGACACCACAAGCGCTAAAGGCAAGGCTTAGGCAAACAATCCATCTTAGTATGGGCATCCCGCCTCCAAGCTTGATATTGCACTGCTTTAGAGCACTCGGCGCTGAACGAATTGCCGATTTGTTATTGGAACTAGCCGTTGCTCTATGAGTATGCCTCTGAGAACGTCAGATTAGCATCTGCGTGGCCCTGCTCGTCAGCTCTCACCTTGAGAATCATGTCTGACAGCTTCGCATCAGCGGGCAGGTTGTAGTAATCGATGGCAAGAGGTGACGCCGGGCAGTTCTCGATCGCTCCGGCCTCTATCTGCTCCAGATAGCTTGTGTAACTTGTGACTGCTTCTTCCTCAAAGTAGTGGATCATCTTGTGCGCTGTCTTGGGCGACACAATGTAGAGGCCAAAGTAGTAAGCCATAAACACCAACTGTGCGGTCAGTATCAGCGCTCTCTCTAGCCAGTTGGGCTGTGCAATGTCGATGAAGAACATCAGGTGCATGCGCTCATTCTCAGCCTCGGCTAGCAGTTCACGTATCAGTGGGCCGTATCCTGTCTTGGCTTGGCGCAGGCTCTTGAGGTGAACCCACATCCCCGCGACCATTCCGGGCACTCCTGCGACTGTCTCTAGTACGACAGCACGATGGCCGTAGCGAGTGGTAAAAAACGCATCCGCAAAAAAACGGAAAAACATTGTCATGCTCCGTGCGAACCAATCGCTCATGTTTCCCTCCGACTTTGAGGGGCAACAGTAGCGCAATTGTGATGTAAAACATGGTGGGCTTCGGACCCTGCTGACCTCGACTATCGTCCTAGCGGCCTGAGGTGTCTGAGCGTATGTTGTTGACAACCAGATGAGCTAATCGAAGAGTTGCTTTAAAGAGATGCTTTAAGTTGGTACCTGTTCAGTTTCTAGTACCCGGTCAGTTCTAAATAGCCCACGCCCTGGTGACTTCCCTGCACTCGAACAGGTCCTTCCCAATAGGGAAATACCGTTGCAAGCCAGCTGTGGGGCCTATCCGTCGTGACTGAGATATTGATGCCGAGCTTGGGGGCTCTGACACGCCAGTCGAGGGGTATTTCTTTGATGCTACTTCGCTGCTTACCGCCCACAGCGCTATTAATCGTCAGCTGAGTTGTACTCTCGGGAGTCATTGTTACGTCCCCCGCCTCTAGCACAGTGACCTCGCCAGACTCACTCACCCAGCTGCCGCTGATGTAATGCTCCCCCGAATCATGGCGCAACTGATAAACCATCAGTGCACTGCCATCACTCAAGTGCAGCGACACCCAATCCCAGCCGGCCTGATTGTCTGCTAGAGGCTGCGAGCTCCATTCGCGATCTAACCAGCCCTTACCTGCCAACTCGACAGGCGCATCATCAACCCAGATCGTGCCAGCAATATCGATCGAGGGCTGACTGTAGTAATAACTCGCTTGACCGAGGTCACTCTTTTGACTGAACCCGTTCTTACCCTGCAACACCCAGTCATCAGAAGCCTCCAGCTTCAGCTTGAAGCGATGGGTATCGGTACTGGCGGTCAGAACTCCTGGAAAAGGTGCCAGCGAATCTGACAGCCAAAGCCAGTCATCCATCCAAGCCTCGAAGGTATTTTGTTGCGTCACTGCAACCCCCGCTTGCCCCACGCCACCTCGCGCAAACCGCTGTGAAAACTCAAAGCCATGCGGTGTGGAGATCGCTGCATGGGCCATCCAGGTTTGATTCGACTGCCAGCCACCAGGATTGGGCGCCGAGTTCATCGCCTGACGAAACAGCGTCCAGTGAATACCGTAATCCTGCCCGTCGCTGCCTGTCAGATTCGCAGTGAGGTACCACCACTCAATTTTGAAACGTTCATGTGGATAATGGTCCTGCGGAAACAAAAATGTTCGACCCGGTTCGACCTGAGCGAAGCCGTCTCCCGATTGACGCAAAAGCTGATACGGGTCTTGTGCCGCGGCGAGGCCGCTTGTGGCTCCACAGACAATGACAAGCGAAAGGAAAAGCCTTCGGCGCAATTGAGCGTCAGCCATCATCACTCACCCGCGAGGCTCTTCAGCGCATCATTGACCGCTACTTGCTGCCTCATCGAGGCCAAGACAAATGCGGCTAATACGACCATAGCCACAACAACAAACAAAAAAACGATTGGTTCGGTAGCGACGACTAAAGGCATCGTCCACCCAAAGGAAATAACGTTGATCTTATGAATGAGCAGCCAAGACAGCAAGAAACCCAGAGGCAATGACAGCACCATCACCACGGCTGTCATCAGAACTATCGGAAAACCCAACACAGCAAAAAAGCCAAACCAACTCATACCCAAAGATCGCCATAGGGCGTACTCCGTTCGTCTAAATTGATACGCGGCCAGAAGCGACGAAAAGATGGCTACGGACGCTACCAGCAAGGTCAAAGCATTGAGCGCACGAGTAATAGCAAATGTGCGGTCAAAAATTGTCAGGGATAAGGCGAGTACATCACGCTGTGACACCCACTGTGATGGCTGAAGCCCAAGTTGTGAAAGCCCTAACTCAGCTGCTGCGTGCTGATTATCCTGCACCCAAATGCCCCACCCCTGGGGTTCAGCGCTCGCATACAATTGCTTGAAGCGCTCGCTGGGCAAATAAAGCGAGAAGTTGACGTTCCCATAATCGTGAAAAAACCCTAGCACCTCAAACGGTCGCAGGCCGAGTTCGGTCTCCAACTCGAGTGTATCGCCAACCTCAACCCCGGCGAGATATTTCAACTGCTCGTTGGCAAAAACACGGTCAACACCGACACCACCAACGGACCAGCGAGCAAAAGCAGCGGGAGTGGCCTCGATAATACTATCGGGGCCGAAGTCGGGCGCATCGACATCAATACCAACAACCGTCATGGTTCTGTCGGCGAACGATCGCTCTGCGACCGCGCGCCGATGAGCGGCTCGAATCCAATCTTGACCCACGAGAGATTCTGTCTCCATAACACCCGCCGTCACATAAAAGTCTGCCGATAACCGCGTCTCAAGCCAGTCGGTGAGTGCTAGCCGGAAACTGCCTACCAATGAGGTGACACCGATATTCGCAATCAAGGTGAGTAACAACGCCATCATTGCCAGCCGCAAATGCGGAAACTGGTGACTCACATCAGCCAAGGCCCAGCGCGCCAACCAATGTCGGCGTATCACCGTTCTACTCAATGCCGACACCGACAACACGGTGATAGGCAGCAACGCAACCCCAGCAAACAATATCAATGAGAGCAGAGCAAACCCTTGTAAAACCGACGAGGCTTTTGGATAACAGACATAGGCGAGCAACAGCAACGCCAAACCTACGACCGCTAAGGCAGCATCCTGGCGCGAGAATAATGTCTCGTCGCGCGCGTTAGATTCATTTGGGCTCATTGCGGTTGCCCGCAACAAAGGTAAGACAAGCGCTAAGCTCAACCCTGCAAACGCGAGCAATAACGCCTCCCAAAAAAGTCCCGTGTTGAACATAGGGAGACTCGATACTGAAGCCCCGTAGATATTTTGCATGGTTGCCGCCACCGCAGGCATCAGCGCCGCACTCAAGGGCTGCGCTAGCAGTGTGCCAAGCACAGCACCAGTAACCGCCCAAATCAGTGACTCGGTTGCAATCGCCACGACAATTGCTCGCCTTGCAGCACCCAAATCTTGCAGCACGCCGAAGGCTTGTTGTCTGGCATGCAGCGAAAAGTTCACCGCGTTAAAAACAATGAAAGTCCCTACGACAAACGACAGCAATCCCAATGCAGTCAGGTTGGTGTGCAAGCTCTGGGTTAGCTGAGAAAGATCAAGCGCCTCAGACTGTTTAGATAGCATTAAGCGACTGCCAAACTGATCGAAAAATCTTTGCTGCTCGGCCTCTGTCAAAGGAGGGGCCGCCAGATAAGACACTCTCTCCGTCTCGAATAGCGATAGCGCCGCACCCAAGTCGATAAAAATTTGATCGCGTTGTTGCGCCTGAGACCGGATAACCGTTGGCGGTAGCCGTTTGCCCTCACGCAGCCGAATCTGCTGCCCCTCGGTAACCGCCAAGCGGGCAGCTGTCTGAGAGGGCACCCACGCTTCGTAAGGCGGTTGCGTCAAGCGACTCCAGCCATCACCGCCAAATGGACTGTTTTCAAGTGCGCTATCGTCGACACTGCCAACGCCTCCTCCTGTGAATGGCAGCGCCAATAAATCTGTCGCTATGATCGAAATAAGCGCCCCATCTGCGCTGACAAGCCGCTTTTCTATCACTGGATAAAAATGAGTAAAGCCCGCGCGTCGGAGCCGGATATAGTCACTAATGGCGACTTCAGTACTCACGCGGTCAGTAATTCGCCACTGTGCCGAGACACCCAGAATCTGATCAGCTTCCGCGTAGCTCGCTTCCGCGCTTGCGTTAATTTGGGCGACCGCGGTGTACAGTCCGCAGCCCAAAACCAGGCCAACTAGAACAAAGAGTGCTTGCAGAGGGTTTTGACGGTAGAAGGCAAGTGTGGTGGCCAGTGTCACCAGCGTAACGCGAGTCATACGGCAGGGGCTAAGGAGCCAGAGCCCAATAGGAAAGAATGACTCAGATGACTGGCGATAGACGCACTATGCGTAACGACTACTAGCGTAGCACCTGCATTTGAGGCGGCACTCACCAGTAGCTCAATAACCGCATTGCTGGTGGCCTCGTCGAGGCTTCCAGTGGGCTCGTCAGCCAATACCAGTTGCGGTTGATGCATGAGCGCCCGCGCGATCGCAACCCGCTGTTGCTGTCCACCGGATAGCTGGTTTGGGCGTCGATGCGCGAGGTGATCGATACCCAAGGTATCAAACAAATGATTGGCAAAATCTTGATCAAAGGCGCCCGCCAAGCGAGCTTGCAATGCAGCGTTATCCCAGGCCGATAACGAGGGTACCAAGTGGAACTTTTGGAAGATCAGTCCGATATGATTTCGGCGAAAAGCAGTCAGTTCTGCCTGATTGAGCCGATCAATTCGCACATTGTCGACCAGCACCTCGCCGCTATCGACTGTGTCAAGACCGGCGATTATGTTCATGAGCGTGGTTTTTCCCGCGCCACTCTCTCCCATGAGCGCGGCGCTCTCGCCAGAACCCATACACCAAGACAAACCCCTGGCTACATGAATAACATCGCCACGGTCACGAAATGATTTGTCCACTTGTTTAAGTTTGAACATGGCAACCCTATACGTGTCAGCACTGAGTGAGTGTCTGCCTTCGGCAGGCCGACTCCAGAGAATCAAGGGGTATACGCAAATCGGAGCCCATTAGAATGCGTATCGCCGTGAAATTTACATCGGTTTTTATACCTCGGTATCCCGCCTTGGATTGCTTACGCACAGGCCTAAGGCCACAGTCTTCACCCTCTGAAAACCTCTTAAAGAACGATAGTCAGATTGGAGGACTCAGCACAGGACACAGTCGAGTTTCTCGCTGACTATGATGGTGAGAGTTGCGTGGCCTTAGATCAGATTGCAAATTAAGCTTTGCTGACGGCATGACACTCTAAGACGGGGCACTTTTGGGGGTATGTGGCCAGAGGATCTCCACAAAATGTTTAACTTAATAGTGTCTTGTAATCTGGGTTCAACTACCGCCGCCGCTGCTCGCTAGTGCGGGGAATTGGATAGTGGGCTGCGTGAAGGAACGCTCAGAGGAGAGGGTTGCAACTGCAGCACCTACGGACCGCTGACTGGCTTGGCGATCATCAACCACGTTGCCATAACCAACGGCACTGTGCTGATCAGCCCCCAGATCAGCCAGCAACGAGAGAGTTGCTGATATTCTTCGCTAACACCCAGCCCTGAAAACGCCTTCGCTAACTTCGCTTGCTTTATCTGAGGGGGCACCAGAATGAAAAGCCAAGTCAAACCCGCGACGATGAAGAGGGCCTGACTTGAGAGCAACCAATACTGCGTGAGGGGCCAGTTACCGATAAAGACCATGGCGTAGCCACCACATGTCAATAGTAAGACTCCCCACACCGTCATCGACCAGTCTGTGTACGTAATCAGCTTTTGTGCAAAGCTCAGTACCTCAGGGCTATGTGTGCGATCTGCAAAGTATTTCCAAATAGCCGTGACTGTGATGTTACCCATAAGCATGACCACCCCGGTAACGTGCAGAAACTTTGCAATTTCATAGGTCACATTAAAGTAGCCTAGCGGGGGCGATCGTCCCTACATCTTCAGGTCGATCACCCCCCACGATTACTCGGACGGCAGAAGAACGCTGTCAATGACATGCACCACACCATTTGACGCAGCGATGTCAGTCATGATCACGTTGGCCGCATCCACCTTCACGCCCGCATCGGTCGCCGTGATTGTAACGCTGCTGCCTTCAACGGTTTTTGCACTGTCGAGCTTGACTACGTCAGCCGCTTTCACCTTACCCGATACAACATGGTACGTCAGGATCGCTGTCAGCTGGTCCTTGTTTTCCGGTTTGAGCAGTGACTCGACTGTGCCTTCGGGGAGCTTGGCAAAAGCAGCATTGGTCGGCGCAAAAACAGTGTAGGGGCCGTCACCGGATAAAACGCCGACGAGACCGGCAGCCTTAACCGCCGCCACAAGTGTAGATAAATCGTCATTACCAGCGGCAAGTTCAACGATCGAGGGGCCCATATTGCTATGCCCACCTTCATGGTGTCCGGCGTGGGCAACGTTAAAGAGTGAAAGCGCGAGCGTGGCGGACATCAGTAGCAAAGATTTTTTAATCATGGTCATGGAGTACTCCAAAAGTGATACGTAGTGAGTTCGACTTGCAGTTACCCCGTTGTTACGCAACGCGTTGTGGTCTAGACCCGCGCTGTCGACCTTTTGTCTAAAACGGTTGTGGAGATTCAAGCCCCCGATAATACATTGGAGTTTTCATGACAGGTCGACCGTGTTTTGGAGTCCACGCCTTGACAAGCTTCGCCATCAGTCGAGGTACTGCTGAGATGAACGTTGCACCTATTGCTTAGGAGCCAGGCCGGATTTACAAAGCGCTGCTCAGCCCAACCACATGACCGTGAGCATACATAGACAAACCCCAGTGTTTTTTTCGGGCAGGTATGCGCCAAAGCCCACTATCATCAAAATACCATCCGCACTGGCGACTCCACCGTTTAAAACCCTGGGCAAATTGTCTGTTTGACATCAGCTCTCTGGGAGTGGAGGTCCCCTCTGGCTCAGGACAAAGCCACTCTGGTATCAGAGTGGCGAGCCAAATCCCCAGCATCAGTCATATTATTTCCATGCGGGCAATTCACGCATCAATTCGGAGCTCGGATAGATGAGCACTCGAAATCCCACTGATGCCAATGACTGATCCATGGGGTGTTCCGAGTTCCTCACAGACATAGCGCTCAACGAACGCAGCCTCACGCACATTCATGCGACGTAATGCAGTTCTGACCTGCGCAAGCGAGACAAAATGTTTCGTAGCGCCGCATCGATCCTTCATCAATTCAGCGCGATCAGCGCTGTTGGGGTTCAACATAATCACGTAACCTCGACATGCACTGGACATGACACGCGCTTCGGTGGCTTCAGCTAGCTTTTTCCAGAGGTAGGGCACGTGTATCGTCCTTTCATGTTTGGATGGATCGGGGTCCGATTCCACGCGTGAGAGCGCAACAATGACGGGGTTGCGTGTTATACGGAGTTTGGTGTGAACCCGATGGGTGGCGCATGCACCCAATCCAATACTCGTTACCTGCGCGATATCTGAAAGTTTCTGCGCAGCAGATGTGAATGAAATGTGTTC
>ERZ802826.664-NODE-664-length-10762-cov-39.0589_pt1 | contig 10762 bp, 8 predicted proteins | sample MGYA00345651_ERZ802826 | MGnify/ENA primary metagenome ERZ802826 (study PRJEB30503, sample SAMEA104212371) | marine metagenome | biome: Westerlies Biome; feature: [SRF] surface water layer (ENVO:00010504) within the epipelagic zone...; material: water...
AGCTGACCTCCACTTCACTCAATCGGTTTGAGCTAATTGCCTGTCAATCAAAGTCCGATGCTAGGCGCTTTAAGAAGTTGGGAGTTGAGGCTCAAAAACTGATGGTTGTAGGCAGCATTAAGTTCGACATCGATTTAGCGGCTAGACGTGTTGAGTTGGATAAGATCACGGACGAGTTGGGTGACGTCATAAAGTCTCGGCCTCTGTGGGCGGCAGCGAGCACCCATCCAGGTGAGGAAAAGCTGGTCATTGACGCGTATCTGGCGCTTCGCGAACGTGGTCTTGAAACGCGGTTACTATTGGCGCCGCGACACCCCAATCGAACTCCTGAAATCATTCAACTACTGCAGCGCAAGGGTCTGAACGTTCAAAAACGCAGTGAGTCGGTGCCTTTAGCGGCTAATACGGATGTTTTGTTGATCGATACGCTAGGTGAGCTGAGCGCTTTTCTCGGGTTAGCCGATGCTGCTTTTATCGGTGGTAGCCTTGTGCCGCGAGGTGGTCACAACCCTATTGAGGCCGCAGCCTGGGGGTGCGCTGTTATCACCGGTCCACATGTTATTAACTTCGCGACCATTGTCCGAGACATGGAGCGCGATGGCGCAATTCGTATGGTTGCAGACGAGCATCAGCTAGCGGACCGGCTCGCGAGCGTTTGGCTGGATGATAACGATGTGGATGAAGCGCAGGTAGCGCGTCGCTTCATCGAGACACGGCGGGGAGCGACCCGCCGCCAACTCGATTTACTGAGAAGTCTTTTGGTTTAGCCTTCTTCTGATGCTGTCGGTGCAGCTGGCTCTACGAGGAACGCTTCTAGAGCCGCGATGTCTTCTGGAGACAAGGTGCCCGCATTTTCCTTGAGTCGCATGCTGTTAAGCACATAGTCATAACGGCTATTAGCGTAATCACGCTGCGCCGAGAAAACGGCATTTTGTGCGTTTAATACGTCGACGATATTACGCGTGCCGACCTCATAACCTGCAACCGTTGCGTCAAGAGCGCTTTGTGTCGATCGGATGGCCTGTTTTCGAGCATTGACGCGCGCGACATCAGAGGTCACTGTCATATGCAAAGACCGCGTCGCTGTTACGGTATTGCGAGTCAGGCTGATACGATTTTCTCGAGCCGCATTGAACTGCTCGGCAGCTCGGCGGCGATTAGCACTGACCGCACCTCCAGAATACAAAGGCAAGTCCAGTCGAATTTGAAACGACTCGTTCTCACCTTCTGACCGAGGGGGTAGGTTAAAGGCCGTTTGCGGCGTAACTTCACCATCCGTATCGCTTTCCGAGTAGCCGATTTGGGCACTTATGGTTGGGGCGTGACCCATCTGACGAGACTTCGCATTTTGACGCGCTGCCTCCTCTGCAAAGCGAATTGCCGCGAGCTCAAAGTTGTTTGCAAGCGCGAATTCAACCCAGTCAGCGCGATCAGCGGGCATGGGTTTTTGAGGTGTAAAGTCATCGCTAAGCAACATTAATTGTCCGTGATCCTGTCCGGTTACCACAGATAAACGCTCACGGGCCACGGCCACGTTGTTCTCTTCAATAATACGGGTCACTCCGGCGAGGTCATGACGGGCCTCTGCCTCGTAGACATCTGTGATGGCAATCAAACCCACGTTGAAGCGCTGTCGCGTTTGCTCCAGTTGTCGGCCAAGCGCCCGCTCCTGTGCCTCTGCCGCACGGAGATTATCTTGTGCGCGAAGCACGCCGAAATACGCTTCGGCCACTCGCACAATCAAATTTTGTTGCGCGGCTGCCAGCGTGGCTTCAGCTTGCTCACTGCGGTTCTTACCGGCTTTCCAGTCAAACCATGCTGACAAATCGAACAGTGTTTGAGACAAGTTAATGTCGTAACTTGTGGTAAAGGTTCGTGAGCCGTTTGTAACGTCTTCGATCGCCACTTGGCCATTTTGAAATTCTGTGATGGTGAGCCGTGTACTCTCAGAGTCACGCAGGGCGCGTGCAGCACCAATTCCCACGCGCGGTAACAAGGGCGCAAGGGCCAGTGTTTTCAGCTCTAAGTCTGCACGATACTGTGCGGTCTCTGCTTTTAATTGTGCATCGTTAGTGAGCGCAATTTCGTAAATATCTAAAAGGCTTTCGCTGTAAACCAGTGGCGATGCAATAAACGCTGTACTGGCGACAAAAGCCAACAATGCGCGTCGAGTACCATGAGAAATCATGCAATATTCCTTGCTAATGTCTTTGGACCTGCGGTGGTGCTAAGTCTAACATCCTATACGTGTCGACAGATAACATACGTTCATCTTCTGTTTCGGCACAATGTCGTGTAATCGTGTCAGGTTGATGGGTACACTAGGGTTAAATAAGATGAAGTCCTGCAACAGTTAATTGAGGTTGATTGGTGCAAAAGAGCCAAAAAAAGCGTCGCTTTAAAATGAATCTCGCGGAGTTACACGCGCTCTGCGAAGCGAACTATGCGCGGCTCGTCAGGCTGTTTCCTGATTATCAACAAGCAAATGAACGCCGGTTTCGACTGGGCCAGCGCTTGGTTGTCCTGACGGTCATTGAACGGGATCGGCATACCACTTCGCTAAAAATCCAATATCACGCACCACAACTGCCGAAGTTGATGGACTCAAACCTGTATCTGCGCATGTACCACGACGTCGGCATGGCTGAGGTTGTTAAGCATCGATCTGGGCGCCGGCTGGAGTCCCGCTACGACTATCCCAATTCGGAGATGCATCAGCCCGACGAAAAACAGCAGCAAAATCAGTTCGTTTCAGAGCTGCTCAGTTTCTGCTTGTCCGACGCGCAGGCGGATGGGGTCTTTTTTGAGGTGGATGGTGGCAGCTAAGGCAATCTTGTCTGGTGATTTGACGATAGTCCACGAAGGCGAATCACTTCGGCTTATTCAAGTAACAGATACCCACCTCACCGGCAATTCTGATGGTTGCTTGCTGGGTATGAATACCGAGCGCTCGGCGCGAGCTATTATCACTGCGGCATTGAGCACGGAGAGGGCCGACTGCGTTTTGGTGACTGGCGATATTGCGGCAGATGGAGAGTCTGGCGCGTATCAGCAGCTCGAGACCTTGCTGGGGTCTCGTGTACCCAGCATGTGGTTACCGGGTAACCACGACTGCGTCGTTGGTCGGCTTGATCCCTACCCCGACTATTTAAAGCGTCGACTTCGCGGCAAGCACTGGGATGTGGTTATGCTCGAAACGCAAGTAGAGGGCGAGGTCGGCGGCGTTTTGTCAGTGGCTGAGCTCGATGCATTAGCGCAAGCTGTCAACGACGCTGTGACCTCAGATAAGGCCTTGTTAGTCGCGACACACCACCCGCTACGCGCAATGCGATCTGCGTGGTTAGATGAGCAATCGGTAAAAAATGCGGCGGATGCGCTAGCGTTACTTGAGGCGCTCTCGGAGCGCACCGCGATCATCAGCGGCCATGTTCACCAGGAAAGCGACGTGGTGGTTAAGAACGTTCGAATGATGACCACGCCATCGACCTGCGTTCAATTTGCCCCCGAGTCAGAGGATTTTGCCCTTGATGACAAAGATCCGGGTTATCGGCGCATCGTCTTGGGCCCTGATGCTCAATTAGATACGCAGGTGGTGCGTATTTCTGATGACAGTAACCGACCCTTACTGACCTCCTCGGGGTATGATTAGCCTCAAGTGATGATTAGCTCGGGCTATTAATAGCTCAAGGTACAAATAGCTCAATGTAGTAACAACTCAAGGTACAAATAACTCAAGGTACAAACAACAAGGTTCAAATAACAAGGTTCAAATAAACAGCCCAGCGCCGAGGGCGCACTCAGACTGATTTAATCAAGGTATAGCCGCATAATGACGCAGTACAACGCAGACGCCATCGAAGTTTTGACGGGGCTAGAACCAGTGCGCAAGCGCCCTGGCATGTACACCGATACCGCTCGCCCCAATCATTTGGCGCAGGAGGTCATCGATAACTCTGTGGATGAGGCTCTGGCTGGCCATGCCAACCAAATCGACGTCATTTTGCACGCAGATGGCAGTGTCGCCATCACCGACAATGGCCGGGGCATGCCCGTTGACTTGCACCCTGAGCAAAAAAAGCCGGGTGTCGAGGTGATCTTATCGACCTTGCACGCGGGTGGAAAATTTTCGGATAAAAGTTATCAGTTCAGTGGTGGTTTGCACGGCGTTGGTGTGTCGGTGGTAAATGCGCTGTCTAAGCGCCTCGACATTACCATCCGCCGTGATGGCAACATTTACAGCATGGCCTTCGAAAATGGCGATAAGGTCGAAGAGCTTGCCATTACAGGGCAGTGCGGTAAGCGCAATACGGGAACGGGTATTCGATTTCTGCCTGATGAGACGTTTTTTGATTCCCCCAACTTTGCCATGTCTCGGCTTACTCACGCCCTGCGCGCGAAAGCGGTTTTGTGCCCGGGGCTGCGTGTCACTCTGCTCGATGAGAAGAAGGGCGAGAAGCAGGAGTGGTTTTACGAGGATGGCATTGCGGACTATTTGTCCGACGCCACCATTGACTACCCGGTCATCCCGGAAGAGCCCTTTGCGGCTAGCTTCGCCGGCGAGACAGAGGCAGTCGACTGGGCTATTCAGTGGCTTCCTGAGGGTGGTGAGTTAACCACCGAGTCCTACGTCAATCTCATTCCTACGATTCAGGGCGGGACTCATGTCAATGGACTGCGATCGGGTCTGCTGGAGGCGATGCGGGAGTTTTGCGAGATACGTAACCTCCTCCCGCGTGGCGTCAAGTTAGTGGCTGAGGATGTCTGGGACCGTTGCTGCTATGTGTTGTCATCAAAGCTCGGTGATCCGCAATTTTCGGGTCAGACGAAGGAGCGCTTGTCCTCGCGTGAAGCTGCGGGGTTTGTCTCGGGTGTTGCTAAAGATGCATTTGGTCTGTGGCTAAACCAGCATACGTCTGATGCCGAGCTCCTCGCTGAGCTTTGTATTAATCGTGCTCAAGCGCGCCTGAGATCGGCTAAAAAGGTGGTGCGTAAGAAAGTGACGTCGGGTCCTCAGCTCCCCGGTAAGCTCGCCGACTGCTCTATTGAAGATCCTGCGCGAAGTGAGCTTTTTTTGGTTGAGGGCGATTCAGCCGGTGGATCGGCTAAGCAAGCAAGAGACCGCGTGTTTCAGGCGATATTACCGCTGCGGGGCAAAATCTTGAATACTTGGGAGGTTGATGCAGGCGAAATCCTGGCGTCACAAGAGGTGCACAATATTTCAGTGGCCATGGGTATTGATCCAGCAAGTGACGATCTTGAGGGCCTTCGCTACCAAAAAATCTGCATTTTGGCTGATGCGGACTCAGATGGTCTGCACATTGCAACTCTCATCTGCGCCCTCTTCCTCCGCCATTTTCGACCACTGGTTCGCGCGGGTCATGTCTTTGTGGCCATGCCACCGCTCTATCGAGTCGACGTGGGCAAGGACGTCTATTACGCGCTGGATGAATCTGAAAAGAACGGTATTTTGGACAGAGTGGCCGCCGAAAATTCCCGCGCAAAACCCAATGTTCAGCGGTTCAAAGGTCTTGGCGAAATGAATCCGTCGCAGCTGAGAGAAACCACCATGGATCCAGATACTCGGCGGCTAGTGCAGCTGATACTCGATGCAGACGACGACACCAATAGCATGTTCGACATGTTGCTCGCTAAAAAGCGAGCGGGTGATCGCCGTGAGTGGCTTGAATCTAAAGGCGATTTAGCCGACGTATAAACGATGCGCCGACAGGTAATGTTGCCGGCTTCGGCCACTGCCTGTGATTTAGCTAAGCCGAGCGCTATAACCCCAAGGTAATCAAGTACACGGAGGTGATACGAGTGGATCGTTTATATTTTTTCAGGGTAATGACATTGCTGGCTGCCTTGTGGTCAATTGCGCCAGCGCACGCGGACTGGATGGTGCAAGACACCTCGCAAATTGGTTTTGTATCCATCAAGAACAACAGCATTGGCGAGAACAACGCATTTCAGCGGGTCAGTGGCAGCATCTCAGAGGCAGGTATGGTGGCTGTGGCTATTGATCTGACCTCGGTTGAGACAGGTGTGGGCATTCGCAATGAGCGGCTACAAACCATGTTGTTTGATGTCGCGTCTTTCCCTTCTGCTACGGTTAAAGCAACGCTTAGCCCAGCGCAGGTAATGGCATTGCGCGGCGGCGGCACGGTAACAGAGTCGGTGGCGCTAGATGTCAGTCTTTACGGTACTACGGTGAGCAAAACGGCTGAATTATTAGTCAGTGTTTTAGACGACGATGTTCGGGTCACCAGTACGCAGCCGATTATGATTACGGCGCAGGACTTTGGTCTTGAGTCAGGTGTTGCAGCGCTGCAGAAGATCGCGGGCCTATCGGCGATTAGCCGATCGATACCAATCACCGTCGATCTTCGTTTGAAAGCGAACTAGCGTGCGCCAGTCGCCTGCAGAACGGTGACTAATTGAGTCCGATATTGCTCATAGCGCCGTCGGTCGCCCGCGTCACGCGCGAAGGCCAGTAGTCCATTGAGTACGTCTGCTTGTCCTGGATGTCGCGAATTTAGCGCCTCCAATACCGACATAGCCTCCGATTTTGAACCCGTGTCGTTCAGCGCTATGGCATAGACATAGCGGTGTCTAGAACCCTCATCTTCAAGCTCGGCTGCTCGCTTGAGCGAGGCGAGACCGGCCTTGGTATCACCCAGGCGAATCTGATGTAGGCCCTGAGAAAACCACAAGGTACCGGCGTCTGGACTCTGTTGAATGGCATCGCTTAACAACTGTGATGCCTTTGTATTGTTGCCATTTCGACGCAGCAGATCTACGAGGTTAATCAGGGCAGGTTCGAGCTGTGAATTTAGTAAAAGCGCCTCTGTAAGCGCGGCTTCTGCTTTGCCTGCCTCACCGCGATCAAGCCAGAAGTTAGCGAGCTGGAGTTGGACCGAGGGCATGTCCAGATGATCACTTTGGACGGCCAAGTATTCCGCAAACAAGAGGTTTAGCTCAGCGTTATCCTTGGGGCGAAGTTCGCTCTCGGGAACACCGGCAAGCAGCTGTGCGACTTCCATGCGCACACTGAGACTGACATCATCAATAAAGGGTCTGAGCATAAGGTAGCGCTGTGTGGGTGGCATGGCCCGCATCGAACGGACGGCCGATGTGCGTAAAACGGGATTGTCCGCTCTGAGCAGCATGGCGGCGGCTGTGGGTAATTGCCGCGAGCCCAGATTACTCATTTGCTCTATCACAGAGGCGCGCATAAGTGGCGATGCCGCCTCATCAGCTACGAGGGATTCGAGTGTTGGCAGCGCTCTCATATCACCCCGGTCGGCTGCCATCCGTGCCTTTGCAAGATTGAGGTCAGTGAATCGCCCCGTCACTCCCCAATCGCGGAGCGCGTCATGCGCCCAGCCGTCGGTCTTGTCCTCATGACACTGAGTGCATGCATTGGGGCTGCCGGTCGTGATCGAAATATCAGGTCGCGGAATCCGCATGCTGTGATCCCGTCGTGCGTCGACGCCCATGTAGATTTGGGATGGCATATGACAGGCGACACAGGCACCGCCACTACTGGTCACGGCATGGCGGTGGTGAGTTGGTGCATCGTAGGTTTCGGGCTTATGGCACTGGGTGCAGACACCGTTCCCATCGGCTACTAGTTCGTTGCTGTGAGGGTTGTGGCAGTTACTGCAAACGACACCCGCCTTGGCCATTTTGCTTTGCATAAACGAGCCATAGACGTACACCTCATCGCTAATCTGACCATCGTGCCAGTAAAGCGGTGACTCCAGTGTCGATAGTCGATGCGTATTTAGCAATGATTGTCCATAGTGGTAGTCGCCCAGTGTCGCGCGTCGCGCGTGACAGCGACCACAGTTATCAACCTGCGTTTGATCCTTTAGTGGCGTAGAGCGATGGGCAATATTCTCATCAACAGCCCTTTGCCATTGGCCGCGCGCAGCAAGCGACAGCTGCAACCCCATATCTGCCGGGGTCTGTCCGGCGCGAACCTTACCTTCTTTTGCCCACTGCACGTGTTGAGAACCTGGTCCGTGACAGGCCTCGCAACCGACGTCTATCTGATCATATGTGGTGGTGTAGGTTCTGCTGGCAGCGTCGTAACCCTTTACGACGTTGGTGCTATGGCACTCAGCGCAGCGACTGTTCCAGTTGTGATAGATGCCGGTCCAGTGCAGGGGGCTGTCGGCAGAGACTGGGTCCTGTCCTTCGTAGATATGGTACCACCGCTGACCTCCTTCAGATGACTTACGGCTGTCCCATGCCACACTTAAGGCATTGAGACTGCCTTCTTTAGTGGGTAATAGTAGCTGCTGAAGTGGATAAACGCCGAAGACGTATTTGACCGGATAGTCACGTAGCTGCCCCTTTTCGTTGTCGGTTTCAACCCAGAAGCTGTCATCCTTTTTGTAAAACGTTGTCGTCACGCCCTCGTAAACAAACTTGGCATTGTCGAAGTCGCCAAGCACAGTATCGTCAGAGGCTTCTTGCATGGCTAAATCGTGGTGAGAATCAGTCCAGTCAGTAATTTGGGTACTGTGACAGCCGGCACAGGTTTCGTTACCTACAAAACTAGGTTCCGCCTGAGCAGCAAGTGTCAACAAAGCAAGGCTGACAAACAGTAGAGCCGTGTGCTGAAAGATCATGCCCAGAGTTGCTTACTCAACTCTGACACGGGTCGACTGCCACCACGCGCCAACCACTGGGCCAAGGCTTCGGCCACATTGTTGAAGTGCACATCGGGCGCTGTTGGCATGGCGTCAAACCACGCTCTTGCAGTCGTCGTCTCAAGTGACTGCATAGTCGTTGCATAGCCCAGTTGCTCTAAGGCGGCGGCGTTGGATAGCTGTTCCATTTGTTTCGCCAGTGGTCGGGTTAAAACCGGTTTTTTCCATTGTAAACACTCTGAAATCAGTTCAAACCCGGTGTTGCAAATGACGGCTTTGGCCGAGGCTAAATCGCGCTTGAACCCGTGAACATTGGCTTTGCGCCGTCGCACATTACCAGACGTTTGGTCGGTGAGCTGCGGTGAGTACTGAATGAAGGTCTTATCGGAGAAGCCCTGCAGCCAGGCGGTGGTTAGATCCTGATCTTCAAATGGCAAATAGACGAGCACATGGTCGTCTATGGCGTCTGGGTCTATTTCAGGCAGATCGAGAATCGGTGGCAATATGCTGTCATCGAAGGGCGCCCAGTGAAGACCAACAGGAATGTCGACGGGCGCGAATTGTTGCATGACCAGTCGGCTCATGGGGGTGTCACCCGTCATGGGCGTATTTTTACCAAAGGCGTATTGATGGCCGATGCCAATAGCTTCTCTGCCCCGTGCTTTACAGGCCCAAGAAATTACCGGCTCGTAGTCGCAAACGATAATATCGTAAGGGTCTAAATCAAGCGTTGTCGCGTCTTTTATAAAGGTCGCGGGCGCCGCTTTCAGTGCGGTTTTTCGATACTTCATCTTGCCCGCTTCGGTGACCATGGTGAGCCCTTCGCGATGCTTGAAGTCGCCAAAGGGTTCCATATCAAACAGCTTGTCCTTATCACGGCCTGAAAAAAGCCATGTGACGTCGACGTCATAGTCTTTTAGTGCGTGAGCGACGCCGCGGGCGCGACTGATATGGCCCTGCCCGGTGCCCTGCACCCCGTAGAGGATTTTTCGTGTCATGGTTACTGTTTTACCAGAGACTGAGCGTAGATGCAGTGCCGATGGCGATGCCTGACCCTAAAATGGCGCCGGCGGCGATGTCGCCGGGGAAGTGAACACCTACGATGACCCGGGACGCCCCTACCAGAGCAGCCCAAACGAGCATAGCAGCAAAGACGCCGCCGAAAATGACGATGGTGATGGTTGAGAAACAAAATGCCGCTGATGTGTGACCTGAGGGAAAGCTAAATTTGTCAGAGGCCTTAATTAACGAGCTGAAGTTAGCTTTGACGTCATAAGGTCGAAGGCGCTTAAGTGTATTTTTCATAACGAAGTAGGTGACGCGCTCGACCAGCATGGCAGCGGCCAGGGCAAACACATAGGTGGGCGCCAAGATGGACTCAGACAGCCATACCAGTAAAGGGGCGAGCAGTTGTAAATAACCGTCAGCGCTGCGCGACAACGCCAGTGCGCTTTTGGTCATGGCCTTGTTTCCGCGGCCAAGATGGAACACCTTGTCAAAAAGCGCGACATCAATTTGCTGGAGCGCTGCCATGATAGCCATCGTCATTTTACTCCTTTCCCAGATCGCCATTCGCAGGCGTTTTGGGTAACAATGCTTCATTATCATCTCGAAATATCACAGAAATATGAACGTGTGAGAAATAGCTATGCATATTGGGATTTTGAAGACAGATGCTGTTAGGCCAGAGTGGGTGCCGGCGTTCGGTGAGTACCCCGATATGTTCGAGCGCTTGGTGCGTGGCGCGGACTCGTCAGCACGCTTTACAACGTGGGATGTAGAAGCGGGCATCCACCCCAGCGAAGGTGAGATTGACTCGGTCGACGGCTTTATCATTACCGGCAGTAAAAGCTCGGTGTACGACGACAAGTCCTGGATAAGAGACTTGGAGGGTCTAATACAAACACTCCACGCAAAGCGCAAAAAAATGGTTGGTATCTGCTTTGGCCATCAGATTATCGCCAAAGCCCTCGGTGGTCTTGTGTCGAAGTCGGAGAAGGGCTGGGGTGTCGGCATCAATGTCTATGACTTGACTGACCTGCCCTTCGAGCCTGCTGATGAGGCCGGCATGAACAAGGCCGATGCGAAAAGGACGGCGGATTCGG